>Ga0307474_10003063_pt1 | contig 12042 bp, 10 predicted proteins | sample atmos_gasesECM1C_2_FD_203312 | JGI IMG/M metagenome (GOLD analysis project Ga0307474, IMG submission 203312) | Hardwood forest soil microbial communities from Morgan-Monroe State Forest, Indiana, United States - atmos_gasesECM1C_05 | ecosystem: Environmental > Terrestrial > Soil > Temperate... | reverse complement strand
TGGTAAAAATCCGGTTTCGCGGGATGGTTTCCAATCCGAGTTTGGATGGTGCGGCTGTCGTCACGGTGATTGGTCCGATGACTGACCTCTGAAGAGCCTATTTCGGCCTTAAACGGGGCAACTGGTAATGACAGTAATCACACTTCGACGTGACTCATAACCCCTGTCACGCCCGTTCACCCCTTGGGTTTTGCCTTGTCGAGTATTAAACCTTTTGTTGCTGCACAGCTGCATTCTGTGACGGGCTTTTCCACTGGCTGTCGCCGGAATGACCGGCAACTGTGAATTTCAATTCGGTCCGCAAGCGCTCTTCACCAGACAGATTTCGCCGCCTCCGGCTAGTCGAGTAGTATGGACCCCGGAGAGAAGGCACCATGGCAGAGCGATTCACCGACCGGTTGCGCCGGCAGGCGGCCGGAATATGGGACGCACAAAACCAACACCCGTTCGTCCAAGGAATAGGCGACGGTACGCTGGAGCTCGAGAAATTCAAGTTCTGGCTCCGGCAGGACTATGTGTTCCTCATCGAGTACGCGCGTCTTTTTGCGCTGGCCGCCGCGCGCAGTCCAGACCTGAAGACCATGATCCGCTTTGCCACGTTGCTCAAGGAAACGGTGGAAACTGAGATGAACCTTCACCGGGATTATGCTGCTCAATTTCACATCAGTCCCCACGATCTCGAGCGGGAATCACCTGCGCCCACCACCAGGGCGTACGCCGATTTCCTGTTGCGCACAGCAACTACGTGCGAGTTCGCCGAGTTGGCCGCTGCCCTGTTGCCGTGCATGTGGGCCTACAGCGAGATTGGCCGGCACCTGGCCGCGCAGCCGAAATCCAGCGAAAAGCGCTACGCCAAGTGGATCGTCATGTACAGCTCAAGCGAATTTGCCGAACTGGCCCAGTGGTGCCGCGATTTGGTCGACAGCCTGGCTGCGGGTTTGCCAGAACGTGATTTGCTGAAGCTGGAAGCGGCATTTCTCACCAGCAGCCGCTATGAGTTGCTGTTCTGGGAGATGGCTTGGAAGATGGAACGGTGGCCGGTATGACGCGCGCACAATCTCGCGACCTGAAGGCAGGTGAGCCATGGGGATTCCGCGCGTTTTGATCATCGCAGGCTCGGATTCCGGGGGCGGCGCGGGTATCCAGGCGGACCTGAAAACGGTCTCGGCGTTGGGCGCCTTCGGCATGACCGCAATTACGGCTCTCACCGCGCAAAATACGACCGGCGTATTCGGGGTGTCGGAGATCGACCCACAGTTCGTGGTGCAACAGATTGAAGCGTGCGTGCGCGATATAGGTTGCGACGCTGTGAAGACGGGAATGCTCTCCAGCACAGCCATCATCGAGGCGGTCGCGGCCGTCCTAGCCGAGCGGAGGCTTGCTCCATTAGTCGTCGATCCGGTGATGATAGCGAAGAGCGGAGCACCGTTGCTGAAGTCCGATGCCGTCGCAGTTCTCAAGACTAAATTGCTGCCGTTGGCCACCGTGGTCACACCCAATCTGCATGAAGCGGGCGCACTCACGGGGCGCGAAATCAAGACTCTCGCGGAGATGAAGGAAGCCGCTCAGGCGATCCGCGAACTTGGACCGGAGAACGTGGTCGTCAAGGGTGGTCACCTGCCGGACGTGGCTGCCGACCTCCTCTACGACGGACGCGAATTCATAGAGTTTCGCGGGGAGCGCATCGACACCAGGAACACGCACGGGACCGGATGCATCTTCGCCTCCGCCATTGCCGCTACTCTGGCAAAAGGGAAAACCGTTCGCGAAAGCGTAGCTGCGGCTAAGGAATTCATCACGGCCGCCATCCGGGCCAGCCTCGCGATCGGGAAAGGCTACGGGCCCGCGAATCCGATGGCCTCGTTGCACCACCAGGCGCGATTCGACCGCTGACGCGTGCGTTCGAGCGTCAGGGTTATCGCGTGTCTACGCACCCGTGCAGCAGGACACCCGCTGCAGAGCAGAATGTAAATCACGAAAGGATCCGTCATGCCCCAAAATCAAGTCGAAGCTCTGGCGCAGGAACTGTTCTCCGCCTTTGAAACCGGGCAGATGATTTCTGCTCTGCCGTCGTCCCGGCCCGGTTTCGATCTCAACACCGCGTACGCGGTGGAAGCAACATTGAAACGGTTGCGCAAATCAGGTGCACATCGGGCCGTTGGCCGGAAGGTGGGTTACGCCAATAAGGCCATGTGGCGCGCGCTGAAGCTCGAAACTCTGGTGTGGGCCCACATGTACGATGACACCGTGCATCACAGCGATAATAATGCGGCCGCGCTGAGCCTCGCCCACCCGCGTTCGCTCAAGATCGAACCCGAGATCGTTTTCGGTGTGAAGCAGCCAATCGTTTCGGGGGGCCTCGATGCCGCCGCTGCGCTTGCGCACACTGATTGGTTGGCGCTGGGATTCGAAATCATCGATTGTCCCTTTGCGGGATGGCAGTTCCAACCCAGCGATTTCGTCGCGTCTTTTGGACTGCATGCGGCGCTCGTGATTGGTGAGAAGATGCATTTGCGGCCGGAGTCGATCGTCAAACTCGCGGACGGGTTACCGCGGTTCACCGTACGAATGTTTAAGAATGGCGAACTTGTAGAACAAGGGTCGGGCAAGAATTCTTTGCGCAGCCCCGCCTTGTGCCTGGCAGAACTCGGCGGAGCCATCATACGAAGATTTCCGGACCAACCGTTGAGCGCTGGAGAAATCGTTAGCTCCGGTACGCTCACCGCCGGACATCCGACTGAACGAGGCGACCGTTGGACGGCGGAAGTTGAAGGTCTTGCTCTCCCACCGCTCACCCTGCACCTGACTTAGGAGGATCGGGCACGCGCGCCCGCAGCCAGAATCACTTCTCGGGAATTCCAGTTTTCTGATAAACAATAAGTTTGCACCTTAGCCACGCCATCCTCCTGTTCTTCGCCGCCGCGATCGCCGGGACGCTAAACGCTGTGGCCGGCGGGGGCAGCTTTGTTTCCTTTCCAGCCTTGCTCTTTACGCGTGTCCCTGCCGTCGCGGCCAATGCTACCAACACGGTTGCGCTATGGCCGGGCTTGGCGGCCAGTACAGTCGCTTACTTGAAACGGCTGAGAGCACCGATGCGCGTACTGCTCCCGCTGCTGGTCACCAGCGTCGTCGGGGGTTGGGCTGGCGCGCTGCTGCTGCTTCGAACACCGCAGCACACCTTTCTGCATCTGGTGCCCTGGTTATTGCTTGGTGGCACCTTGCTGTTCGCCTTCGGCAACAAAATTCGCGCAGTCGCAGGCCGCGGGGCGGTCGTCGACGATCTCCATCAAATATCATGGCAGGCGATCACGGTGACTTCGATCCTGGAGTTGCTTCTCGCTGTGTATGGCGGATACTTCGGCGCTGGCATCGGGTTCGTAACTCTGGGAATGCTCGCTGCTTTGGGTATGCGCGACATTCTTGCCATGGGCGCCATCCGGACTTTGCTCGCCGCCGCGATCAATGCGGCCGCCGTCGTCACTTTCATCTGGGCGGGCACAGTTTTATGGCCGCAGTGCGTCGTGATGATCGCGGGCGCTCTCGCAGGCGGATGGTTCGGGGCGCACTTTGCGCAGAAAGCCGATCCTCGCATGATGCGTTACCTCGTGATCGGCGTGGGCCTGGCGATGAGCGCCTACTTCTTCCTTACTACTCGTTAAGAAAAAACGTGACGTGTCCATAAATTATATCGTCTTGACTTGTCGGGCGCTCCCTGTCACAAAAGGGAAAACCCTTCTTTGGAACGCCTGAGAGGCCACAACAAATGACGTTGAAGTCGGCCGACACACTTCTAGACGTTTTGCAATTCGCCACCAGTCACGCGGCAATTGGCGTTCCCGAGCTCGGAATCACTGTCACCTACGACTCCCTCAGGCAGCAGGTCTTGGCCATGGCTGATGCTTTGGCGTCGGCGGGTATCGGTCGCGGCGATCGTGTAGCGCTTGCATTGCCGAACGGCTTGCCCGCCATCGTCGGCTTTCTCGCGGCCACGATCGCGGGGACAGCCGCGCCTTTGAATCCCGCCTATCCGTATGAGGAATTCCTGTTTTTCCTCGGTGATACCGACGCGCGTGTGTTGCTTTGTCCGCCCGTAGGTGCCGAGTTTGTGCGCAGCGCAGCTGCGGATCGCAAGATTCCCGTTTTTTCGGTGGAAATGAACGACAAGGGCAACGTTCGGCTGGTCGATGCTCCGACTGGAGCTTCCGCAAACCAGCCCACGCCGGACGACATCGCGCTGGTCCTGCACACCAGCGGAAGCACCGGTCGGCCGAAGCGCGTGCCCCTGCGGCACTTCCAGCTCGCGGTCTCTGCGGCGCATATCGCCAACACTTATGCGCTTTCCGGGGCCGATGTTTCGCTGTGCATCATGCCGCTGTTTCACGTTCACGGTCTGATCGGTTCCACGATGGCTACTCTGCTTAGCGGGGGCACGGTGATCGTGCCTACAAAATTTAACGCCCTCTCTTTCTGGCGCACCGTGCGGGAACACCGCGTGACCTGGTTTTCGGGAGTGCCCACCATGCATCAACTCCTCCTGGCCCGCACTCATCACAAGCCCTCGGAGGCCGACACCCTGCGCTTCATTCGTTCCTGCAGCGCGCCTCTGTCACCTGAACTCATTCACAAAATTGAGGGCCTCTTCGGCGTGCCGTTCGTGGAAGCCTACGGAATGACGGAAGCGGCGCATCAGATGACCTCGAATCCTCTTCCTCCCCGGCATCGCAAGGCCGGGTCGGTCGGCGTGGGCACTGGCATTCGCATCAGCGTGATGGACAAGGACGGCAAGCACCTTTCGAACAACCAGCGCGGGGAGATCGCCATCCAGGGTGCCAGCGTGTTTCGCGGATATGAAAACAATCCACAGGCCAATGCTCGCTCTCTGATCCACGGGTGGTTTCGTACCGGCGACGAAGGCTTTCTGGACCAGGATTGCTATCTCCATTTGACCGGCCGGATCAAAGACATCATCATTCGCGGTGGCGAGAATATCGCGCCTCACGAAGTCGATGAAGTTTTGCTGAAGCATTCTGCGGTGGCGGCAGCCGTTACCTTCGGCTGCGTCCATCCCACCCTCGGTGAAGAGGTGGCCGCGGCCATTGTGCTGCACGAACCGCATGCCGTTACCGAGTCGACGCTTTTGAAGCACTGCCGCGAATGGCTCGCGGAATACAAATGCCCGAAAAAACTCTACTTTGTCCCGAATATCCCCACCACCGCCACCGGAAAGATTCGCCGTCGTGCCGTAGCGGCTGCCTTGGTGGATAACCAGGCATGAAATTCCTGATCGCCGGAGCGGGAGCCATTGGCGCTTACATTGGTGCGCGCATGGCGCGAGCTGGATTTGATGTCACGCTCTTCGCGCGTGGGCCCCATCTGAAAGCCATGCTGGAGCGCGGCGTGCACGTCAAAAGCCCTGACGGTGATTTTCAGGTTCAGCCCAGGATTGTTGGCTCGCTCGAAGAAGCAGGGCCAGCCGACGTTGTCTTCCTGGGAGTGAAAGCTCACAGCCTGCCCCAACTTGCCCCTCAGTTGAGGCACGCGCTCGGGCCCGATACCACCGTCGTCAGCACACAAAATGGAATTCCGTGGTGGTATTTCCAAGGCTTCGGCGGCGCCGCGGAAGGAATTCATTTGGAGCGCATTGACCCTGGTGGCGTGATTTCCTCAGCCATCGAAGCGCATCGCGTGGTGGGATCCATCGTCTACTTTTCAACGGACATTCCCGCGCCCGGAGTGGTTCAACACACCGAGGGCAACCGCATCTCTCTCGGCGAGCCGGATGGCGCGCGTTCCGATCGCTGTCGTCGCATTGCGGAAGCCCTCATCGCTTCCGGCTTGCGTTGTCCCACTACCACGCACATCCGTCAAGAGATTTGGGTAAAGCTCCTGGGCAATGCCTCCTTCAATCCCGTAAGCGCATTGACGCGCGCCACTGTCGCGCAGATGGTGCGAGACCGTGGCGTTTCGGCGGTGATTCGAAACATCATGCAGGAGGTGGCATCAGTCTCGGAGAAATTGGGCATGGAGCTGCCTGTTTCTATCGATCAGCGCATGGCCGGCGCGGAAAAAGTTGGCGAACACAAGACCTCTATGCTGCAGGATCTTGAGGCGGGCCGGCCCATGGAACTCGAAGCGCTGGTCGGCGCCGTCGTGGAGTTGGGAGAGCAACTGGGCCTTCCCATGACCTGCACGCGAACGGTTTACAGTTGCGCGAAGTTGCTGGGGCAGCGTGGCGCCGCGGCTTCCCAGGCCGCAAAGTAGTGTTTCCGGATACCCTGCGATGCCGTCTTTCCTGACCCCCAAAACAGTACTTTCCGGGGCTTGACAACAAGCACGCCGGGTATATACTCCTCGCTGGTCCACTTACCGGACCAGTTGGAGCCCACGTTGTCTCTAACCCTCAAGTCCACCTTCGAGACTGTCCGCAGAGACAAAGTCTACGAAGGCGTCGCCAGGCAGATCGAGCGCCTCATCCTCAAGAGGCTGCAGCCCGGCGATAAATTGCCTTCGGAGCGCGAACTCGCAGAAACGCTCGGAGTCAGCCGAAGCTCCATTCGGGACGCGATTCGCAGCCTCGAGTTGATGGGCATGGTGGAACCGCGTCAGGGCGCCGGCACCATCGTTCGCGAAATTTCCTCCGAGTCCTTGGTCAATCCTCTCGCCAACGCCATCAAGCGCAAAGATGAACTGATCGGCGAGCTTCTCGACTTTCGCAAGATGCTCGAGCCGCAGCTGGCCGCGCGTGCAGCGACGCGTGTTTCTCCCAACCAGATCTCCGAGATGGAGCAGATCCTCGAACGGCAAGAGCAGAAATTGCGCGATGGGGAAAGCGCCATCGTTGAGGACTCCGAGTTTCACTACGCTATTGCTTTGGCTTCCGGTAACAGCGTTGTGTTGAAAGTCCTCGATACTCTGATGGACTTGCTGCGCGACTCGCGGGAACGCAGCTTGCAGGTGGAGGGACGCCCGCAAAAATCGTTGACCGCCCACCGCAGGATTTTAGCGGCGCTCAAGCGCCACGACGGTGAAGCGGCTAAGCTGGCTATGCGGCGGCATATTGAAAACGTCGAAAAGATCGTACTGGGGATAACGCATCACGCGGAGCGTCGCGCGTGAATGCGATGGAAAGCGAACGAGCAAATTAATTTCGGTTTGAGGCAAGCGGAGTGACGGGAAAAGACATAACCGCTGGGGCCATCGCACCTCACGAGCCGGATCGCAGAGGGGAGCGCAAGGCGAGTGTCCTTGACGCGCCCACCGGTCTCGAGCAGGATGCAGTTCACGCCATGAAGGAAGCCGACCCGTCGTCCCTCGGGGCACCCATCACACTTCGTGTTGCGGAGGCGCGTGTCGAAGACGTCGGTCACGCCATCGCGCGACTCGCGCCAACGGATCTGGTGCGCATCGGCGCGCGAGCTGGCGACATACTCAAAATCACCGGCGGCACAGTCTCGGTCGGTCGCGCCGAGCTTTCAGACGACGCTCACGCAGGCATGATCCAGATCGACGGCACATCTCGCAGTAATTGCAGCGCGGGGTTGCAGGAGCAGGTGACGGTTTCGCTGGTCGAGACCCAGCAGGCTGTGGCGGTTCGCCTCACTCCGATGTGGATTGGGGCTGCGCCGGCGACCATCGCGCCCGACCGGATGCTCGAGGACCTTGTAGGCGTTCCCGTCATCGCGGGCGGCGTGGTTCGCGTCCCTACTTTTTCCAAGGCTGTGAACTTCCAGGTTGCGCGCACCATTCCTACAGGGCCGGTCGTGATCGGGAAACGCACCGACATTCGCGTCGTGGAAGGCGAGCAGACGCCCTCTCGCGCCCCTGCAGTGTCCTACGAAGACATCGGTGGGCTGGAACGTGAAGTGGCCCGGGTACGTGAAATCGTCGAATTGCCCCTGAAGTATTCGCACGTTTTTGAGCGCCTGGGAATTCTCGCGCCCAAGGGCGTGCTGCTGTACGGTCCGCCAGGCACGGGCAAGACGCTGCTCGCTCGCGCCGTTGCCGCCGAAAGCCGCGTGCACTTCATTCACCTCAACGGCCCCGAGATCATGCGGAAGTTCTACGGCGAGAGCGAGGCCAAGCTCCGCGAAGTGTTCGAGGAAGCGGCACGCCACGCGCCGGCGATTCTTTTCATTGACGAGATCGACGCCGTGGCCCCCAAACGCGCCGAAGTCGTCGGTGAGGTCGAAAAACGCGTCGTGGCGCAACTTCTCAGCCTGATGGACGGTTTCGTCGCGCGCGGCCACGTCATCGTCATCGGCGCCACCAACATCCCCGAAATGCTTGACCCCGCGCTGCGCCGCCCTGGTCGCTTTGATCGCGAAATCGAAATCGGCGTTCCGAACACGCAAGCGCGCCTGCAAATCCTCAGGATCCACACGCGCGCCATGCCCCTCGCGTCTGACGTCGACCTGCAAGAGATCGCCGAGCTCTCTCACGGCTTCGTCGGCGCCGATCTGGAAGCGCTCGGGCAGGAAGTGGGCATGACTGCGCTGCGCGGATTCCTCTCAACCGTCCCGCTCGGAACCGACGGCGTCGGCTCCGCGGAACTAGCCAAGCTGCAGGTCACCCGCGACGATTTCCTTGCCGGCTTGAAGGACGTCGAGCCCAGCGCCACTCGCGAATTCTTTATTGAGAAAAGCGAATCGACCTTTGCATCCTTGGGCGGCCTCCATGAAGTGAAACGTTTGCTCGACGCGGTGGTCGAGCATTCCCACATGCACGCCGAGATCTATGACCAGGTTGGACTGACGCCGCCGCGGGGTATCCTGTTGGTCGGTCCGGCGGGCACCGGAAAAACCGCCATGGCGCGCGCTCTCTCCGGTGAAAAGCAGATTCCGCTCATCGCCATTGATGGCCCGCAACTGTACTCGAAGTGGCTGGGCGATTCCGAGAGGGCCTTGCGCGAAGTTTTTAAAAAGGCCAGGCGCGCGGCGCCTTGCATCCTGTTCTTCGACACGATTGACGCGCTCGCGCCCCGGTTCGGTGCCGACCAATTCGCCACCGACGTGTATCAAAGAATCCTCAGTCAACTCTTGCGCGAGATCGATAACTTGCGCGACGTCAAAGGCGTAATCCTGCTGGCGGCCACCGATCGTCCGGAGCGGATTGAGCCTGCGCTGTTGCGGAGCGGCCGCTTCGACTATATACTCCCCTTCGCCAAACCCGACGCCGCCGATCGTATCGCCATCCTGCGTCTTTGCTGCCGGCGTGTGCCGCTCGCTCCCGATGTTGATTTCAACGAGCTGGCCGGGCAGATGGAAGGGCTCACCGGCGCCGATATCGAGAGCCTGTGCAAGAAGGCGACGCTCTCAGCGATTGTGGAGTTTCAGCATGGCACGCGCCTCGCACCTTTCGTGGTTGCCCGAGATGATTTCCTGGCGGTTCTTGCTTCGGACCGTGGCAGTCCCACGCACTTCAAAACCGCGAACGAGTTGAGCGGCGGCGCCAGGAAATTTTCCCCTGATGGCTTTACCAATACTAAGTGACGAGGGTTGATCATGGCTTACAGAGAACTTACCGTTTGGACGCGCGGCATCATCATGGACAAAGAGGGCCGCGACATCGTCAATTCCATCGCCGCTTCGGCCCGCCTCGAGGGCAAGTTCGCCCAGGCCATGGAAAACTATGTCGACAATCCTGATCGCACGAACTGCCCGACACGCAAGTACTGCCGCATGAGCGACACCGTGCTCGAAAACGAACTCACCTACGAAAACGAGCATCCCAACATCGTCGTGCTCGTCGAAGGCACGATGGTCAAGGGTTGGGACTATATGCGCGGGATGCCTCCCGGCGGAACCCTGGTCATCAACACCCACTACACACCGGACTACATGATTCGTTTCGTGCCCGGGGCCGACCGGCTCGCGCAACTCGTCTGCGTTGACGCTGCAAAGCTGGCTGACCACAAGTGGCTTTACTACCGCCTTGGCCAACTCGGCCTCGACCGCCTTTCGACAGAAGGCGCTGCCGAGCGAAGCAAAGCGATCGCGCCCGACATCGCCGCTCCGCTTATCGCCGCAGTGGTCAAGGCTACCGGCATCGTAAAGAGGGAAACCATCGAGCCGATGATTGCGAACAAAAAAGCTTTTGAAATGGCAATGAATGAATTGCACATCATGCCGCTGAAACCAGTGGCTGCGTAGGAAGGATCACATGTCGACTAAAGGCACGCGCATTCCCGAGTGGCTTACCGTTCCGTTCGCGGGCATCACCCCTGCACCTTCCCAGGAAAAGGGGCAGGACCTGTTCCCGACCGGCAACTGGCGTTCCATCAGACCCGTGTATCGCGATAAGCTCCCCCCTTGCAACAACGCTTGCGGCACGAACGAAAAAATCCAGGGCTATCTCGACCTCGTGAAGCGCGGCAAGTATCTCGATGCCTACGCGCTTATCAAGGAAGACATGCCGTTTCCCTCGGTCACGGGCCGCGTGTGTTACCACCCGTGCGAGCAGGCCTGTAACCGTGGGCAATACGACGAAGCCATCTCCATTCGCGCGGTCGAGCGCTTTCTTGGCGATCTCGGGCAGGCTCTTCCCCGCGACGTGGTCAAGGCCGGAAAGCCCAACGGCAAAAAAGTCGCCGTCGTCGGATCGGGTCCCGCCGGCCACAGTGCCGCCTATCAGCTTGCGCGCCTCGGCTACAAGGTGACCATCCTTGAAAAATCGCCGAAAGCCGGCGGCCTAAATCGCGGTGGCATTCCGGACTGGGTGCTCCCGCAGCATGTGCTGGATCGCGAGATCGAGCGCCTTGTCGAGCTCGGCATCACGATCAAGACCAACGTCGAAGTTGGCAAGGAAGTCACCTGGGACGACTTGAAGAAGGATTACGACGCCTGCGTGCTGGCCGTGGGTCTCACCGAGCCCAATAGCGTCCGCGCCGAGGGCGAAAATAAAAACGGCGTGCTCTACGGACTGCCCTTCCTGCGCGACATCGGCATGGGTACATCTAAAGTCAAGCTGGGTCCTCGCGTCGCGGTTATCGGCGGCGGAAACACCGCTATCGACTGCGCGCGCGAAGCGCTGCGGCAAGGCGCCGTGGAAGTCACTATGATCACGGTGGAGTCCAACCCTCAGGAGATGCCGTGCGTCCCCGAAGATCTCCACGACATGCTCGAAGAAGGCGTCGAACTGATACACGGCCGCGCGATGACGGCCGTCCTCGGCAACGGCAGGGTCGAAGCCTTGCAGCTCTTCCCGGCAAAATTCTCGGGCGCTATCAACGCCTCGCCCATCACCATCAATCGGGAAGCTCCCGCCGAGCGCTTTGCTGTCGACAACGTGATCATCGCTATCGGACAACGACCATCGCTCGGTTGGTTGCCCAACGAGTTCAAGTCCGAGCGCGGCACGATCAAAATCGACCGCTTCGGGCGGCTCGGCGACACCAACTTCTTTGCCGCAGGCGACGTGGTGCAGCTGGGTTCGGGCCAGCCGCTGATGGTTGTGAATGCGGTCGGCGATGGCAAGCGCGTGGCCTTCAATCTGGATAAGGTGATGCGCGGAGAGCAACTGCAACCGCGGAAAATCGCCGTCGACGTCATCATGGATTTGAACCGCATGAACATGACGTATTTCCCGCACTTCCCCCGCGTCAAGCAAACGCTGCTGCCGCCCGTAAGCCGGCGCAAAACACAGGAGGAAGTGATTCGGGGGTTCACGGAAGAGCAGATGGTTGAGGAGGCCTACCGCTGTTTCAGTTGTGGCACCTGCAACGCCTGCGACAATTGTTATCTGGTCTGTCCCGAACCCTGCATCGCTCGCCCGGCTCGCTCCAACGGCCTCTATAAGATCCTGGTCGACTACTGCAAAGGTTGCCGCGTGTGCATCGAGGAGTGTCCGACGGGCTGCCTCGAGGGCGTGCCCGAACTCGACTTCGACACGGGCGTCGTGCGTATGGACACCGCGTTCGCGATTACACCTGGGCTGCACGGACGGCAGGCGCAGGAACTGGCAAATCTGGCAAACAGGCCTGCAAAGCAAATCTAGGATGGAGTGAAACTATGCCAACAGCTACCGAAACTAAAAAGAAAACGGTTC
>Ga0307474_10003062_pt1 | contig 12045 bp, 12 predicted proteins | sample atmos_gasesECM1C_2_FD_203312 | JGI IMG/M metagenome (GOLD analysis project Ga0307474, IMG submission 203312) | Hardwood forest soil microbial communities from Morgan-Monroe State Forest, Indiana, United States - atmos_gasesECM1C_05 | ecosystem: Environmental > Terrestrial > Soil > Temperate... | reverse complement strand
GCGCCAAGGACGACGTCAATTCGCCGTCGGCCTGCCATCAGATGGTCGACGGCGCTCATGGCCGCAGCGCGCTGGCGCGGATCGTGGTTTATCCGAGCGCCTATCACGATTTCGACCGCGCCAATCTGCCGCTTCATGCACTCGGTCCGACCACCGATACGACCGATCCTGAAAAGGGTCACATCGGTACCGATTCGGAAGCGCGCGCCGATTCGCAGAAACGCGTCGCCGAATGGCTTGCGCGCTGAGCAGCCAAAACAGAGTTGCTTAAAACAGGCTTGCTTAAAACAGGCTTGCTTAAAACAGGCTTGCTTAAAACGGGCTTGCTTAAAACAGGCTTCCTTGGCCGACCGGCTTGGTGATGCGCCTTGTCGCCGCCGGCTTCGGTTCGCCGCCGACCGGCTTCGCCGCGGTTGAGGCCGTCGCTGGCCGATCCGCATCTGCCGTCGCCGCGACGCGTCCGTCGGCGAATTCCACGCTCAGCCGCGCGCCGGGGCCCACCTGAGAGGCGGAGTGCACCGGATGGTTCTGCGCATCGCGCACCAGCGCAAAGCCGCGGGCCAGAATGCTTCGATACGAGAGTGCGCCGAGCAGTTGGCCGCTATGGGCGACGCGGGCCTGAAGCCTTTGGGTTGAGATGGCAAGTGCGCGGTGCGCGCGTTCGGACAAGCGCAAGAGGCGTTCGTGGTCGCGCGCAATCGCCGCGCGCTGCGCCTGCGCGTTGGAGAGCTTTGAGGCCTTCAGCCTGATCGCAAGCCCGGCGAAGCGATCGCTTCGATTGCGCACCAGGCTTTTTGCCGAGTGCGCCATCCTTTCACCGCACGCTGCAATCCGCTGTTGGGCCTGCGCGAGTTGCGCGCGCAGCACCCGCACCGTCAAGCGTGCGCCGGCGCCCGCGAAGCGGCGGAAATGGGCGTGCGTGTTGGTCCTCAAGCTGCGGGGCAGGGCGCTTGAGCCGGCATCCAGCCGCTGCCGCGGAATGGCGAGCAGCTCGGCCAGTCCGGGGAATGCGCGCACGGCCGCGCGCAATTCGTTGCGGCGCAAATCATGGCCGCGCTGCCAGCACAGCATCGTCCGCCGCGCTAGCGCGGCGACCTCCACATACAGCTCGGCGTGCACGGGCACCGCCATTTCGGCCGCAGCGGTCGGCGTTGGTGCGCGCTTGTCGGCGGCAAAGTCGATGAGCGTCACATCCGTCTCATGGCCGACGGCGGAAATCAGCGGGATCATGCTTTCGGCAGCGGCGCGAACCACGATCTCTTCGTTGAACGACCACAGATCCTCCAGCGAGCCGCCGCCGCGCGCGACGATCAGAAGATCTGGCCGCGGGATGCGCCCCTCTTGCGGCAACGCGTTGAAGCCGCGGATCGCGGCCGCGATCTGTTCGGCCGAGCCTTCGCCCTGCACCTTGACCGGCCACACCAGCACGCGGCGCGGAAAGCGGTCTTCCAGCCGATGCAGGATGTCGCGGATCACCGCACCGGTCGGCGAGGTGACGACGCCGATCACCTCGGGTAAGTAAGGCAGCAACTGCTTGCGCCCCTCGTCGAACAATCCTTCGGCGGCAAGCTTCTTCTTGCGCTCCTCCATCAGCGCCATCAGCGCGCCGACGCCCGCGGGCTCAAGCGCCTCGATCACGATCTGGTATTTCGACGAACCTGGATAGGTCGTGAGCTTGCCGGTGGCAATGACCTCGAGACCCTCCTGGGGCTTGAAACGCATGCGGTAATGCGCGCTTTTCCAGATCACGGCTTCGATCTTGGCGCCGTCATCCTTGAGCGCGAAATAGCAATGGCCGGAGGAATGCGGTCCGCGAAAACCGGAGATTTCGCCGCGGACCCGGACGTGCCCGTAGGCGTCCTCCACGGTCCGACGCAGCGCAGACGACAGCTCGGATACCGTGAATTCCGGTGCGTTGATCAGGGCTTCGGTGACAGTCATCTCGACGATTGATTCGGTGATTTCAGGTTCGCCCAAAGTAGGAAGTTTCGTTGCGAACTGCGAATCCAGACCTTGCCTCCGTATTTACTCTGTGATACAGAGTACTCTACACTCCTCAAAACCGGAGCATGGGCATGTCGAAATGGCTGATTCGGTTTCCGCTGAAACTCGCAGGCTGGGGTTTGGGCATCGTCGGTGCTGCAACCCTGGTGCTCGTCGCGATGGTCGCAACGCCGCTCAAGAATCCTCCTGAGCTGCATTCTCTCTCGGCCGCGCGCAAGAACGTCAATTACTCAACCTTGCCCGCGATCGAGCGGTTTCAGGCCCGCGATGGCACGCTGCTCGGCTTCCGCCATTATTCCGCGAGCGACCCGGCGAGCGGCCGTGCAGCCATCGTGATTCACGGCTCCTCCGGCTCCAGCGGAACGTCGATCCACGCGCTGTCGCAGGCCTTGGCGGCGCGTGGCATAGAGACCTGGGCGATAGACATTCGCGGCCATGGCACATCTGGAACGCGTGGCGATATTGGCTATGTCGGCCAACTCGAGGATGATCTCGACGATTTCGTGGCGGTGGTCCGCAAGAGCGCGCCGAGTCTCCCGATAACCCTGATCGGCCATTCCGCGGGCGGCGGTTTTGCGCTTCGGGTCGCGAGTTCGCCGATCGGACCCAAATTCGCACGCACCATGCTGCTCGCGCCCTATCTCGGCTATGACGCGCCGACCAACCGGCCGGATTCGGGCGGCTGGGCGCGCGCTGACATTCCGCGCATCCTCGGGCTCATGGCACTCCGCAAGCTCGGCATCGATTGCTGCGATGCGCTGCCGACGCTTGCCTTCGCGGTGCCGCTGAATTCAGCCAGCCTCCTGGTGCCGGCCTATTCCGACCGGTTGATGCGCAATTTTGCCACCCGCGGCTATCGAACCGATCTTGCCGCCGCAACCGGGCCGCTCACGATTATCTCGGGCGCTGCCGATGAACTGATGTTGGCGGACAAATATGTCGAGGCGGTGCGCGGCATCGCGCCATCAGTCGACGTGAAGCTGATAGACGGCGTCGATCACATCGGTATTGTCAGCGACCCTCGGGCGCTCGCGGTAATTGCGGAGGATGTCGCCAAAGCGGGACCGGGATCGTGACCAGGATCGATCCGAAGGAGGCCGCCCGGGCGTTGAACGACATCGAGGAGATCGTTCAACGCGTTCGCCGATCACGAACCTATGATATCGCGAGCCAAATGATGATGCTGTGGGGCGTGCTGGTCTTCGCGGGCAACATCGCGACCTTCCTCTGGCCGCGCGATGGCAGCTACATCTGGATTGGCGTCAACGCGGCGGGCGCTTTGGGGGCGATCGCGATCAGCGTGTTCCGCTTTCCAGGAGCCGGCGGCCCGGGCTTCGACCTGCGAATGGCGATGGCCTTCATCATGTTCTTCGCCTTCGGCCTGTTGTCGAGCGTCGTGTTCGGGCATTTCGGGCCGCGCGAGCTGGGGGCGTTCTGGCCGATCTATTTCATGCTTTTTTATTGCCTGGCCGGATTGTGGTTCGGTCGCGCCTTTATTGCGATCGGGCTTGGCATCACCGCGCTGACACTGATCGGCTATTTCTTTGTCGGCGGTGCCGCGTTTCTGTTGTGGATGGCGGCCGTCAATGGCGGCGGGTTGATCCTGGGCGGCCTCTGGATGCGCAGGATCTGATGCATGGCCGAGCTCGACGACATCATCCACCAGCCGCTGCGCCTGAAGATCATGGCGGCGCTCAATGCGCTGCCCCCTGGCGCAGGACTCGAATTTTCCCGCCTGAAGAAGCTGACGGGCGCAACCGACGGCAATCTCGGCGCCCATATCGAGACGCTTTCGAAATCGGGCTATGTGGGAGTCGTAAAGGCCTTTATGGGCAAGAAGCCGCAGACCACGGTGAGCGCCACGGCGGCGGGGCGCGGTGCGTTCGCCCGCCACGTCGCGACGTTGCAGGAGATCATCGCGGCTTCTGCGCCGGAGAACTGACCGCCCTCAAATCCCTTGCGGCAAGATGGCGTTTTGTGCGACCGACGTATGTTCCGCGGGACACATTGCTGGCTTTGTGATGCACATTCTTCTGCTCGGTTCCGGCGGCCGTGAACACGCGTTGGCGTGGAAGATCGCGGCTTCGCCCCTGGTGACAAAACTCTGGTGCGCGCCCGGCAATGCCGGGATCGCGCGCGAAGCCGAATGCGTGGCGCTCGACATCGCCGACCACGCTGCCGTGATCGATTTTTGCAAGCATCATGCGGTCGAACTCGTCGTGGTCGGTCCGGAAACGCCGCTTGCCGCCGGCATCGCCGATGATCTCGCAGCCGCCGGGATCAAGGCTTTCGGACCGAGCAGGCAGGCCGCGCTGCTCGAGGGCTCGAAAGGCTTCACCAAGGCGCTCTGCAGCGAATTCGGCATTCCAACCGGCGCCTACGGCCGTTTCAACAACGCAGCCGACGCGCTCGCCCATGTGCGCAGGCAGGGTGCGCCGATCGTGGTCAAGGCCGATGGGCTTGCAGCCGGCAAGGGCGTGGTGGTTGCGATGACGCTGGCCGAAGCCGAAGCGGCGGTCGCCATGATGTTCGACGGTGCGTTCGGCAAGGCAGGCAGCGAGGTCGTGATCGAGGAATATCTTGCCGGCCGCGAGATCAGCTTCTTTGCGCTGTCCGACGGCGAGACCGCGATTCCGCTCGCATCTGCCCAGGACCACAAGCGGGTGTTCGACCATGACCAGGGACCGAACACCGGCGGCATGGGCGCCTATTCGCCGACACCGTTTGTGACGGCTGAAATTCACAGCCAAATCATGCAAAGGATCATTCTCCCCACCGTGGCCGGAATGAAGGCGCGCGGCACCCCGTTTCGCGGCGTGCTTTATGCCGGCGTGATGTTGACGGCAGACGGACCCAAACTGTTCGAATACAACGTCCGCTTCGGTGACCCCGAATGCCAGGTGCTGATGCTGCGCATGATGTCGGATATCGTGCCGGCGATGCTGGCAGCCTGCGACGGCCAATTGAAGAATTTCGATATTCGCTGGTTCGACGAATCTGCGCTGACGGTCGTCATGGCGGCGAACGGTTATCCCGGCGATTACAAGAAGGGAAGCCGCATCGAGGGGCTGGATGAGGCGAGCAAGATCGAGGGCGTTGAGATCTTTCACGCCGGCACTATTTCCAGGGATGGCCATGTCCTCGCCAATGGCGGCCGGGTTCTCAATATCTGCGCATCCGGCAAGACGATTGCGGAGGCGCAACGGCGCGTCTACGCGGCGATCGACCGGATCAGGTGGAGCGATGGGTTCTGCCGGCGCGATATCGGCTGGCAGGCGATAGAACAGGAGAAGACGCCGAAATAACTTGAGCGTGGAGTGAGTGACGATGTCCGATCTCGCCGATCTGTTTCCAGGTTTTTCTTCCGAATGGATCAACACCAGGGCCGGGCGCGTCTTTGCCCGCGTCGGCGGCAAGGGGCCGCCGCTGCTCTTGCTGCATGGCTTTTCCGAAACCCATGTGATGTGGCATCGCGTGGCGCCACAATTGACCGACAAGTTCACGCTCGTGATCGCGGACCTGCCCGGCTACGGTTGGTCGGATATGCCGGAGAGCGACAAGGATCACACGCCCTATACCAAGCGCGCGATGGCGCAAACCATCGTCGAGGCGATGGAACGGCTCGGACACGTGCATTTCGCGCTTGCCGGGCACGATCGCGGCGGCCGCGTCGCCTATCGTCTGGCGCTCGATCATCCTGGCCGGCTGTCGCGCCTTGCGGTTCTCGATATCCTGCCGACCTATGAGTATTGGGCGCGTATGGACCGGCTCTACGCGCTGAAGATCTACCACTGGACCTTCCTGGCGCAGCCTTTCCCGCTGCCGGAAACCCTGATCGGCGGCAATCCGGATTTTTTCTTCACGTACAAGATGGCAAGCCAGACCAAATCGAAAAATCTTGACGCTATCGATCCGCGCGCGCTCGAACATTATCTGGCGCCGTTCCGCGATCCCTCGCGCGTGCACGCGATGTGCGAGGACTACCGGGCCGGCGCCTATGCGGATTTTGATATCGACAAATCCGATCGCGACGCCGGCAAGAAGATCACGATCCCGGTGCTCGCATTGTGGGGCGATGCCGGGATTGCGCGCGCTGCGGCGACGCCGCTTGAGACCTGGAGGAGCTGGGCAACCGATGTTTCCGGCGCGCCGATCGATTCCGGCCACTTCCTCACCGAAGAGAATCCGGACGCAACCGCCAGAGCGCTGCGGGAATTTTTTAGCGAATGAATTGATCCTCATCCCGAGGAGCATCGCACGGCGATGCGTCTCGAGGGAACGAGTATGGGCCTCATCCTTCGATACGCGCGCGAAGTGCGCACTCCGCAGGATGAGGGGGGGCTAGCGCCGCGCCTTGAAAAACTCGCGCAGCAGCGCCGCAGCCTCTCGCTCGCCGACGGCCGAATAGATTTCCGGGACGTGATGGCAGGTCGGCGAGGCAAAGAACCGCACGCCGGATTCCACCGCGCCTCCCTTGGGATCGGCCGCGCCGTAGTAAAGCCGCCTGATCCGCGCAAGCGAGATCGCGCCCGCGCACATCGTACATGGTTCCAGCGTGACGTAGAGGTCGCAATCGACCAGCCGCTCGGTACCGATGATTTCGGCCGCCCGTCGGATGGCCAGAATTTCGGCGTGCGCGGTCGGATCGCGGTCGGTCAAGGTCTGGTTGCTGGCCGTCGCGATCACCTCGTGGTCTCGCACAATCACGCAGCCAATCGGGACCTCGCCGGATTTTCCGGCATTTTCGGCGGCTTTCAGCGCCAAATCCATGAAAGATGGCGCGGTCATGCCTCGTATCATCGGAATAAACCTGCTATGAGAGGCGCCTTCAGCAAAAGTGGATACCGTTTTGCGAGAGGATGCGCCTCGATTCATTTAAAGAGCGCGCGACTAGCCAGATCCACTTGCCGTTTGTCCTGTACCCGAAGTGAGCCCGTTCATGCCCCGCGATCACGACAAACACAATGATTCCCGCGGAAGGCCGAACCGTCCAGGTGGCGGCAAAGGCCGCTCCGGCGACCGCACGGGCGGAGAGAAGAAATTCGAAAAGCGGGGCTTTGCCAAGACCGGCGGCGAAAAATCCCGCCCCCGGAAACCTTATTCTGCATTTGACAAGGCGAGCGCCGGCCATCGCGAAGATCGCCGTCCGCGCTTCGATGGTGACGATCGCCGCCGTGGAAAAGGGGACGAGCCACACGCCGCGGCGCGCTTTGAGGGCCGGAAATTCGCTGACAAGCGGGCATATGGGCCGCGCGGCGAAGGGTTTCGAAAGGAGAGCGATCGGCCCGGGCGCGATCGGCCGTTTGCTACCCGAGCGCGAAGGCAGCACGGCGATCGGCCGGATCGCGGTGAGGAAAAACCATGGCAAAAGCGCGAGCCCCGCGATTCCGATCAGGGGCGAGGTTTCGGCAAGCCGAGAGGATTCGGCAAGTCCCGCCACGACCGACCACGCGAAGCGCGTGGCAGTGACGAGCGGTCGCGATTTTCGCACCAGCGCGAAGACCTTCCATCTCGCGATGCTTCGTTTCGCAAGCGTCCGCGATCTGATCGCTCAGGTGAGCGTTCCGAGCGCCACACCGACTGGCACGAGCATCCGCGCAGCGAAAAACCGCCGCTCCGCCACGATGCGAAGAGGCCGCGCCATGGCAACGAGGACGAGGGCAGAACCTTCGCAAAGCGTCCACCGTTCGGCGGCCGCGGGGCCTATCGCGAACGCAATTTCGAGGAGCCGCGCCCGGCTCGTCCCCCGCAAGCGAGGAAAACCGGCGAACGCATCGCCAAGGTCCTTTCGCGGGCGGGGCTTGCCTCGCGCCGCGACGCCGAAGAGTGGATCGTGCAGGGACGTGTCACGGTCAACGGCCGCCTGATCAATTCGCCCGCACTCGATGTCACCGCAAACGACGTCATCACGGTCGACGGCAAGCCGTTGCCGCCGCGCGAGCGCACCCGCCTGTTCCTCTATCACAAGCCGCGCGGGCTGATGACGACCCATGCCGACCCCGAAGGGCGGCCGACCGTGTTTGACAATCTGCCCGAAGGCCTGCCGCGCCTGATCAGCGTCGGCCGGCTCGATTTCAACACCGAAGGTCTTTTGCTCCTGACCAATGATGGCGGGTTGGCGCGCGCGCTTGAGCTGCCCGAGACCGGCTGGTTGCGGCGCTATCGCGTCCGCGCCCATGGCGAGGTGACGCAAGCGCAACTCGACGCCTTGAAGCAGGGCGTCGAAATCGACGGAGTCAAATATGGCCCCGCCGAGGCGACGCTGGAGCGGGATTCCGGCGCCAACGTCTGGCTGGTGTTTGCGATACGCGAGGGCAAGAACCGCGAAGTGCGCAACGTGATGGCGCATCTCGGTCTCGAAGTGAACCGGCTGATCCGCATCTCCTACGGTCCGTTCCAGCTTGCCGAACTGGCCGAAGGCGCGGTGGAGGAGATCAAGACGCGAGTGCTGCGCGAGCAGCTCGGTGAAAAGATCGCAACCCTGGCAGGCGCCGATTTCGACCGGCCGATCCATCATCAGACGGCGGAAAATTCTGGGCATGACGAAGCCGCCGCGGCGCGCGGCAAAAAGCCATTCAAGCCGGCGGGCAAGAGCGGCCTGATCGCCGATCGCAAGGGCCGCCGCGTGCTGGTGCAGCGTAGCGGCAGCGAGGAGGGGCGGGCTCGCAACGAAGCCGAAGCCAACGGCTATGGTCCGCCACGGCGTCCCAAACGCGGCTATCACGGCAAGCGCGATTTCAAACCGCGCGATGAGTAGGGTGGCTCGCCTTATGAGTTCTGGAGTTTCATCGGCTGCGTGTCTCCTTGCTTCGCCAACGGTCTCCCTGTTCCCTCCCCCCTTGCGGGGGAGGGTCAGGGAGGGGGGTATCCGACGGGGATTCTTTTTTCGTGGCACCCCCACCCCCAACCCCTCCCCGCAAGGGGGAGGGGAATTCAAAGCCCTCTGATGCGCATCGTCGGCGGAAGATTGAAAGGCCGCAATCTCGCTTCCCCGGACTCGCGCGAGATCCGCCCCACCGCGGACCGCCTGCGCGAGTCGCTGTTCAACATCCTGATCCACGCCTACGACAATCCGATTGCCGATGCGCGCGTGCTCGACCTGTTCGCTGGCACCGGCGCACTCGGCATCGAGGCGGTCTCGCGCGGCGCCAAATTCGTCTTGTTCGTCGACAATGGCGCCGAGGCGAGGGCGCTGATGCGCAACAACGTCGAGGCGCTCGGCCTCGGCGGCGTCACCAAAATCTATCGCCGCGATGCCACCCATCTCGGGCCGGCGCATCCGGTCGAGCCGTTTTCGCTGGCGTTTCTCGATCCGCCTTACGCAAAGGGCCTGGCGGACAAGGCGCTCGTCTCGTCGCGCGACGGCGGCTGGCTGACGTCAGGCGCGTTGCTGGTTGTCGAGGAAGCCAGGGCCGCAGCCTTCAAGGCGCCAGAAGGTTTTGAGGAACTGGAACGGCGGGCCTACGACGATACGGAATTTGTTATCTTGCGCGCAGAATGATCTCGTCATTCCGGGGCGCGAGTGAAACGAGCGAGCCCGGAATCCATAGCGCCGCTGTGACGTGGAGAGAAACGGATTTCTGGGTTCGCGACTTCGTCGCGCCCCGGAATGACGGCTAGCGGGCAGTCACCTTCGCCCGAACAGCTTTTCGATATCGGAAAGCTTCAATTCCACATAAGTCGGGCGCCCGTGATTGCATTGACCGGAATTCGGCGTGTCTTCCATCTCGCGCAACAGCGCGTTCATTTCCTCAGGCTTGAGACGGCGGCCGGCGCGCACTGAACCGTGGCAGGCCATGGTGGCGGCGACACGCATTAGGCGGCGTTCGAGCGGCAGCGCCTCATCCCATTCCGCCATGTGCTCGGCGAGATCGCGCAACAGCGCGCCGGCGTTGGCCTTGCCGAGCAGCGCCGGCGTCTCGCGCACCGCGACCGCGCCGGGTCCGAAGGATTCGATGGCGAGGCCAAAGGAAGCAAGCTCGCCGGTGCGCGCAAGCAGCCGTTCGACGGTGGCATCGTCCAGTTCGACGATCTCGGGGATCAGCAGGATCTGGCGCTGGACGCCGTCGCGCGCCAGCGAGGCCTTCAGCTTCTCATAGACGATGCGCTCGTGAGCGGCGTGCTGATCCACGACAATGAGGCCGTCGCGGGTTTGCGACACGATGTAGGTCTCGTGGATCTGCGTGCGCGCAGCTCCCAGCGGCCGGTCGAGCAGGTCAAAGGCCGGCTGATCGTCAAAGCGTGCGTCCGCCGTCGGCGCCCCGACGTCGAAGGCAGCCTGCCCGGGTTCGGAAAAAGCAGCCACCGCCGCGCGCTCGAAAGACGGTAGCCTCCCGGCAGCGGGACGCGAAGGCGAGCGCCGCCAGTCCCAATTGGTCGGACGCGGCGCAAGCGAGGGACGGAACGTTGATATCGCTGCACCATCGCTGTTGGCCGCCGTGCGCTTTCCTTCGCGCGACAATCCCTCCTTCAGCGCGTGCGCGATCAACGCGCGGACGAGTCCGGCATTGCGAAAACGCACCTCGGTCTTGGCCGGATGCACATTGGCGTCGACGCCTTCGGGATCGAGGGTCAAAAACAGCGCAACGACCGGATGGCGGTCGCGCGGCAGATAATCGGAATAGGCCGCGCGAACCGCCCCCAAAATCAGCTTGTCGCGCACCGGCCGTCCGTTGACGAACAAATATTGCCCGAGCGCATTGGCCCGCGTCAGCGAAGGAGCTGCGGCAAATCCTTCGACCGTAACACCCTCGCGCGCCGCGCCAACTTCGATCGCGTTCTGGCGAAAGTCCGCGCCCAGAATATCGCCAAGCCGGGTCAGCCTGCCGGCAGCGCCGGGCAGGGCCGCCGCCCAGGTGACCGGCGCGCGTTCCTCGCCAGCAAGGGTAAATGCAATGTCGGGCCGCGCCATCGCCAGCCGGCGCACGACCTCGCGGATCGCTTCAGCCTCGGTGCGGTCGGTCTTGAGGAACTTTAGCCGCGCCGGCGTCGCATAGAAGAGGTCGCTGACCTCGACCCGGGTCCCTCCGGACAGCGCCGCCGGCACGATGGCCGATTTCGTCCCGCCTTCGACCGTCAGCGACCAGGCATGCGGCTCGCTGGCATGACGCGTGATGATGTTGAGTTTTGCCACTGCCCCGATCGAAGGCAGCGCCTCGCCGCGAAACCCGAGCGTGCGGATTCGGAGCAGGTCCTCGTCGTCGAGTTTCGAGGTGGCATGGCGGTCGACCGCAAGCGACAGATCGGCATGACTCATGCCGCTGCCGTCGTCCGTGACGCCGATCCGCCGCCGCCCGCCGCCATCGGTGAAGATGTCGATCCGGCTGGCGCCGGCGTCGATCGCATTCTCGACCAGTTCCTTGACCACGCTGGCAGGGCGTTCGACCACTTCGCCGGCGGCGATGCGGTTGACGATCTGTTCAGGGAGTTGACGAACGGGCATGGGCCTGGGTTCAGACGCGACTCGGAGTAGCTCTCGGCATTCTAATCGCCGCACGCGGTAAATGCATGCAGCCAATGCAAGCGGCCATCAAGGCAACAACTCTTTGATTATCGCGTTGAGTATATTGACCTTCCCACGCGGCCCGACAGCAGGCGCCGCGATATTCAACAGCATTGTGAGGTCGCGCCGCCCGGTATATCGTTTCAAAAAAACGACGTTCCGCCGGGAGGGAACCATGTGCCATCTGTTCGCGCATCAGCCGCAACGCGACTATGAATCGCAGACGCGATCGCTCCGGATCAACGGACACTGTACGTCGATCCGGCTCGAAATGTCGTTCTGGGACACTCTGGAGGAGATCGCGGCGAAGGAAGGCATGAGTCTGGCGAAATTCCTCACCACGTTGCACAATGAGGTGCTGGATCACCATGGTGAGGTCAAAAATTTCGCTTCGCTGTTGCGCTGCTCTTGCCTGATCTATCGTTCGAAGCAGGTCTCGGTTGTTCCGGCATTCGCTGCCAAATCCGCTCGCGTCCTCGACGCTGCCGAATAGCCTAGTGTGGCGGTTCAGAAGTCCGCGTCATTGTTGTCGCGAGTTC
>Ga0307474_10003059_pt1 | contig 12049 bp, 13 predicted proteins | sample atmos_gasesECM1C_2_FD_203312 | JGI IMG/M metagenome (GOLD analysis project Ga0307474, IMG submission 203312) | Hardwood forest soil microbial communities from Morgan-Monroe State Forest, Indiana, United States - atmos_gasesECM1C_05 | ecosystem: Environmental > Terrestrial > Soil > Temperate... | reverse complement strand
CCCCGACGTCATCGCCAAGGTGTCCCGCGGGCTTGGCGAGCCCATGGTCGGGATCAACCTGGACACCCTCGCGCCCGAGCAGCGCTACGCCGGACGAGGCTGGTGACGGCCGCGGCCTATTCCGGCCCGGGCCGTCGCGCCAGGTCGGACACCGGTCCGAGATGGCCGAGCTTGTCGGGATTGACGACGGCACGGATCGCCTGGACCAGGCCGTCGGCGACGTCGAGTTCGACCACGGTGACGACGCGCCCCTCGGCGTCATAGACCACGGCGCCCGGCTGGCCGTTGACCCAGGCCAGCCGCAGAGAAGTGCCCAGCAGCCGGCCCCGGCGCAGAATGCCGACGAGCAGCCGCGTCACGCGCTGCCGCCCGCCCAGTGGCTTCCCGGCCGCCTGCGCCTTGCCGCCGCCGTCACCGTGCCACACCACGTCAGGCGCGACCATGTCGAGCAGCGCGACCATGTCGCCGCCGTCGGCGGCTTCGAAGAACCTGCGGGCGAACTCCTTGCCTTCGGCCCGTCGCGCCGGCGGCGGCGCGCTGTCGCGCGCCCGTGCCCCGGCGGCGATGCGCTGCCGGGCGCGGACGAAGATCTGGCGGCAGTTCACCTCGGTCTTGCCGGTGATCCTGGCCACATCCGGGTAGCCGTATCCGAATACCTCGCGCAGCATGAAGACCGCCCGCTCCACCGGCGAGAGCGCCTCGAGCAGCACGAGGAACGCCATGGACAGCGAGTCGGCCAGCTCGGCGTGCTCGGCCGGCCCCGGATCGTCGGCGGGCACGACGACCGGCTCGGGCAGCCAGTCCCCCACGTAGGTCTCCCGCCGCACCCGCGCCGACTTCAGGTGGTTGATGCCGAGGCGCGTCACCGCCGTCGTCAGGTATGCCTTCGGATCGGCGATCGTGGTTCCCGCCCGGCGCGCCCGGGTGAGGCCGAGGAACGCGTCCTGCACGATGTCCTCGGCGTCGCCCACCGATCCGGTCATCCCGTAGGCGACGGAGAACAGCAGGGGCCGGTAGTCGGCGGCGCTCGCCTCACCCGCTGACCCAGGCACGGAACCCCTCCCGCCAGCTCGCGTACCGCGGCTCCCAGCCGAGCACCTTCCTTGCCTTCTGGTTCGAGGTTCCGCGCGCGCTGGTCATCTGGACCACGACGAACTCGCCGGCCAGCAGCCGCCCGAGCCAGGCCGGCATGCGCAGCGGCGGCTTCGCGCCCGCGACCTTGGCCAGGTACGGCAGCCACTGCGCGACCGGCGCCGGGTCGCTGTCGGTGATGTTGTAGATGCCGGGCGCGCCGCGGCCGACCGCGGCGAGCGTCGCGGCCGCGGCGTCGCTGGTCTCGATGAACGACCAGATCCCGGTCCCGCCGCCGATCACCGGCATCTGGCGCTTGCGCACCATCTCCAGCAGCGGTTCCGATGCGCCCGGCCCGTAGAAGCTCCCGTACCGCAGCACGAGGCCCTCCGGAGCCCGGAGCGGCACGGTCTGCTCCACGTGCCGTATCGCCGCGACGGTCCGCGCCGCCGACCGGACCGGCCGCGAATCGAGCGGATCTTCTTCGGTCTTCACCGGGCCGCCGGAGCGCTCGTTCATGCGCTCGGCGCTCTGCGCGATCACCCGGCGGGTGCCCGCCCGCTCGGCGGCCGCCAGCAGGTTGTCGGTGCCCCGGGTCCGGAGCTCGTTCGTGGCTGCGAACACCTGGTCCATGTTGCGCAGGCTCCGCATGTCCGCCAGCGCGGTCATCTCGTGCACGATCACCTCCGGCGACGCCTCCTGCACCGCCGCGATCACCGCCTCGCGATCCAGCCCGTCGAGGACCACGGGCTCCGCGCCCGCGTCGCGCAACTGCGCGACCTTGGCGGGCGTCCTCGTGCTGGCGGTGACCTTGTGCCCCGCCTCGATCAGCCCGGGAATCAGGTGCCGTCCCAGCGCCCCGGTCGCGCCCGTGACGAAAACTCGCATGATTTTCCTCCCGCGTAGTGCCTTTCCCATGAAGACAAGGCACCACCCGGAGCTGTGACAATTCATGGCGCGTGGCGGGCCCGGCTCAGCCGGGCGTGCCGCCGGGGCGCGGCGTCAGGCGGGCCGCGGCGGGCAGCCTGCGCCCCAGGGTCAGCGCCGACATCGCGCACGCGGCGGCCGCGGCGCCCGCCGTGAGGAACGCCGCCGCCGGCGAGCGGCTGAGGAGCTGAACACCGAGCGTGGGTGCGGCCGCCAGGCCGATCCACCAGGCGGAACCCATGGCCGCCAGGTACCGGCCGCGCAGGCCGGACGGCGCGAGGTCGGCCACGAGCGGCGTGAGCACCGTGGTGTAGCAGCACTCGCCGACGCCCACCGCGACGCAGGCCACGACGAGCGCGGCATAAGCCGCGCCGGCGCCGATGCCCGCGCCCGCCGCGACCACGAGCAGGCAGCAGGCGGCGAAGATCGACGCGGCCAGCGCGATCATCACGCCCCGGCGGCGTCCCTCGGCCAGCCTGGCCACCGGTACCTGGGCCACGACCACGGTCGCGGCGTTGGCGAGCAGCAGCAGCCCGATCGCGGGCGCGCCGACGCCGAGGTAGTTCTCCGCATAGGGGGGCACCAGCCAGCTGAACACCCCCCAGCCGACCGCGATCATCGCCACGTTGATGACGACGAGCCGGACGAACTGGCGGTCCCTGGCCACCTGCCGGTACCCGCCCCGCACCGGCTCCGGTCGGGCGGCCTCGCGCACGACGGCGACCAGAACGCACACGTAGACCAGGTACGTCACCGCGTTGGCCAGGAAGAGCACCACGAACCCGGTCAGCCCGCGCGCCGCGACCAAGCCGCCGAGCGCGCCGCCGATCCCGATCCCGGCGTTCCCGGCCACCCGCGAGACCGCGGTGGCGCGATGCCGCCGGTCGGGTGGCGCCAGCGTGACCAGCAGGGTCGACTGGCTGGGATTCAGGGCACCGTTCCCGGCGCCGGCCAGCGCGGCCGCCGCGAACGCCTGACCCGGCGAGCGGGCGAACGCCAGCCCGGCGTAGCCGACGGCCAGGGCCACGCCGGCGACGGTCGCGGTCACCCGGGCGCCGAAGCGATCGATCGCGGGGCCCGCCAGCGGGGCGGCCAGCACCGCGACGCCGGTGATGGTGCCGACCACGAGGCCGGCCACGCTCAGGCTGAACCCGCGTCCGTCGTGCAGGTAGATGATCTCGAACGGCAGGACGGCACCGTAGCCGAGCATGTTCAGGAAGATCCCGGCCTCGACCAGCCAGAGCTCGCGCGAAAGGCCCAGGCTGAGCGATGAGGCCAGCCGGCTGGACCGATCCGGCGCAAGTTTGTTATAGTACAACTTCATGTTTCATCTAACACAATCTATAGGCGCGGGCGCCGGTGCCGCTACGATCGCGGCGAAAATCGAGACGGCCATCGCCGGCGGGCGGCTCCCGCCGGGCGCGCGGCTGCCCACGGTCCGCGAGCTCGCCGCGGAGCTCGCGGTGAGCCCGGCCACCGTGGCCGCCGCCTATCGCACGCTCCGCCAGCGCGGCCTGGTCAGCGCGCAGAGCCGCCGCGGCACGGTCGTCTCACCGCAACCGCCACTGCGCGTACGCGGGGCCCAGCCGCTGCCGGCCGGCGCCCGCGACCTGGCCAGCGGCAATCCGGACCCGGCCCTGCTGCCCGCGCTCGGCCCGGCGCTGGCCCGGGTCGATCCCGCCCACAAGCTCTACGGCGGCCCGGCCAAGCTGCCGCGGCTGGCCGGGCTAGCCCGGGCCGATTTCGCCGAAGACGGGATCGAGGGCGAGATCGCCGTGGTCGGCGGCGCGCTCGACGGCATCGAGCGCGTCCTGCAGACCCAGCTGCGGCCCGGCGACCGGGTAGTGATCGAGGACCCGACCTGGCCGCGGATCAACGACCTGGTGCACGCGGCCGGGCTGGTGCCCGAGCCGGTGCGCATCGACGGGCGCGGGCTGCTCCCCGGCGAGCTGGACCGCGCGCTCGAGCGCGGCGCCCGGGTCGTCATCGCCACCCCGCGCGGCCAGAACCCGACCGGAGCCGCGCTCGACGCGCAGCGCGGACGCGAGATCCGTGACCGGCTCGGACGGCATCCCGGCGTGGTCGTCATCGAGGACGACTACGTCGCCGCGGTGGCGGGCGCCCCGTACGTGCCGGTGCACGGGACCAGCGAGCGCTGGGTGGTGATCCGCTCCCTGTCCAAGGTGCTCGGCCCCGACCTGAGGGTCGCCCCGATGGCGGGTGACGCGCTGACGATCAGCCGGGTCGAGGGCCGGCAGCTGCTCGGCGCGGGGTGGGTGAGCCACCTGCTACAGCAGACGGCGGCGAACCTGTGGGAGAGCCCCGGCACCAGAGAGCTGCTCGCCGAGGCCGAACGCACCTACGCCGAGCGCCGGGCCGCGCTCATCGGCGCGCTGGCCGGACACGGCATCACCGGCTACGGCCGCACCGGTCTCGGCGTCTGGATCCCGGTGGCCGAGGAGGTGACCGCCACGGCGCACCTGCTCGAGCACGGCTGGGCCGTGAGTCCCGGCGAGCGCTACCGGTTCGCCGCGCCCCCGGGCATCCGCGTCACGACCGCGGACCTGCGGCCGGCCGAGGCGGCGGAACTGGCCGGCGCGCTGGCCGAGATCACGCGGGCCAGCACGGCCACCTACGCGGGCTAGGAGTCGCCGCGCACGGCGGGCACCGCGATCGCGGTGAGCAGCAGCCCGTCGCGGGCGAGCCAGCGCCCGGTGAAGCTGGTGAGCGGGCAGCCGCCGAGCACCGGCCCCGGCTCCAGCAGTTCCGCGCGGAACGTGCCCGCCTCCGGCTCGATCGTGACCTCCGCCTGCTCGAAGCCGAGCCAGCGCCCGGTCAGCGGGAACCACGCCTTGTACACCGACTCCTTGGCGCAGAACAGCAGCCGGTCGAAGGAGACGCCGGGCGCGGCCCCGGCCAGCCCGGGCAGCCAGGCCCGCTCCTGCGCCAGCGAGATGTGGTCGAGTACCCCGGCGGGCAGCGCGTCGTTGGGCTCCGCGTCCACGCCGACGGACGCCACGTCACGGACCAGCGCGACCGCCGCCGCCCGGTACCCGTCGCAGTGCGTGATGCTGCCCGCCACGCCGGGGGGCCACTGCGGGGCCCGGCGCGGGCCCGGCAGGATCGGCGCGGGCGGGAAGCCGAGCCTAGCCAGCGCCGCGCGGGCGCAGGCCCGGCCGGTGGCGAACTCGCCACGCCGCTTGGCCACCGCCCGGGACACCACCGCCTCTTCCTCTGGGAACAGCGTGGCCGGCCCGGCGTCGTCGAACGCCTCGGCCGAGGCCACCTCGAGCGGCAGGATCTCCTCGATCATGGCGCGACCGGCTCCGCCGGGAGGATCTGGCGCGGCAGCACGGGCGGCCGGGCGCGGCGCCGCCATTCGCGCGGGTAGCCGAGCGAGACCTCCTCGAACCGCACCCCGTCATACCAGGTCGTCCGCGGTATGTGCAGGTGGCCGTACACCACGGCGGCCGCGTTGAACTGGACGTGCCACCGGGCCGTGGCGGTGGTCCCGCACCACGGGGCGAACGCCGGGTACCGCAGGACCCGCGTCGGCTCGCGCACCAGCGGATAGTGATTGACCAGCACGGTGGGCAGGCCGGGGTCGAGCTCCTCGAGCCGCCGCAGCGTCGCCTCGACCCGGGCCCGGCACCAGTCTTCCCGGCCCGGGTACGGGTCGGGGTGCAGGAACCGCTCGTCGGTGCACACCACGCCGGCCGCCTCGGCCATGGCCAGGGCCCCGGCCTTGGTCGCCGCGCCCTCCGGCAGGAACGAGTAGTCGTACAGCAGGAACAGCGGCACGACGCGGGCCGGCCCGCCCGCGCCGTCCCAGACCGGGTACGGGTCCTCCGGCGTCACCACGCCCAGGGCGCGGCACAGCTCGACCAGGTGCTGGTAGCGCTCCTGGCCGCGCAGTAGGACCGGGTCCCGCCGGTGGGTCCACAGGTCGTGGTTGCCGGGAACCCAGACCACGGTGGCGAACCGCTGGCTGAGCGTGGCGAGCGCCCACTCGATGTCCGCCATGAACTCGCCGACGTCGCCGGCCACGAGCAGCCAGTCGGCCGCGGACACCGGGCGCAGGCCCTGGATCAGCTCCCGGTTCTCGGGATAGCCGACGTGCAGATCACTGACCGCGAGCAATCTGGGCCCGGCGGCCCCGTTAGGTCGCACCTGAAGATCATATAGACGGCGACGCGGCACCTTGCCCGGCCCAGTAGGGCGCGCGCAGCGTCCGCTTGAGCACCTTGCCCGATCCCGTCCTCGGCAACTCGGCAATGAACGAGACCGACCGGGGGATCTTGTAGCTGGCCAGGTGCTCCCGGCTGAACGCGACCAGGTCCTCGGCGGTCAGCGACGCGCCCGGGCGAAGCACGACCTCGGCGTGCACCGCCTCACCCCAGTCCTCGGACGGGATCCCGAACACCGCCGCCTCGTAGACCGCCGCGTGCTGCTCCAGCGCCGCCTCGATCTCGGCCGGGTAGACGTTCATCCCGCCGGTAATGATCATGTCGCTCTTGCGGTCGCAGATGTAGAAGTAGCCCTCCTCGTCGCGGTAGGCGATGTCCCCGACCGTGTGGAAGTCGCCGCGCCGCGCCGACTCGTAGCTGTCCTGCTGCTTGTAGTACTCGTCGAAGACGCCGGTCGACCGCGCGAAGAGCTCACCCGGGTGATCGGGCCCGATGCCGGTGACCTCGGCGCCCGCCGCGTCGAACAGCCGGATCTCGACACCCGGGGCCGCCTTGCCGCACGAGCCCGGCTTACGCAGCTGGTCGGCCGGCTCCAGCACGCAGTTCACGCCCAGCTCGGTCGACCCGTACACCTCCCACAGCGACTCGGGCGGGAAGTCGGCCAGGTACTGGTGCTTCAGGGCCATGCTCCACGGCGCGGCGTTGGCGATCATCCGCTTCATCGACGACCGGTCGTAACGCGCCTTCACCTCGCCGGGAAGGTTGCACACCATCCGGATCGGCGCCGGCGCGGCGAAGGTCGAGGACACCCGGTAGGTCGCCACCAGCCGGAGCCAGTCCTCGGCGTCGAACTTGCGCTGCACGATCACGGTCTGCCCCAGCGCCAGGGCGCCGCCCATGAACCCCCACGGGCCGCTGTGGTAGAGCGGGCCGGAGGTCATGTACACGTCGTCCGGGGTGTAGCCGATCAGCATGATCAGCCCGATGGCGGTGGCGTCGGCGGCGCGCATGCGCCGCACCGCGCCCTTCGGCCGCCCGGTGGTCCCGGAGGTGAAGATCATGGTCCCCGCCACGCCCTCCTCCGGCTCGTCGGCGGGCGGATCGGCGGACGCGGCGGCAACGAAGTCCGCGCCGAGCATCCAGCCGTCGCCCGCCCCGGCCGGCGGGTCCCCGCCGTAGACGATGACCTGCCGCAGCCGGGCCACCTCGCCCCGCAGCCCGGCGAACATCGGCGCCTGCTCGGCGTCCACGTAGCCGACCGCGGCGTCGGAGTGGGCGATGACGTACTTCGCCTCATCGGCGGTCAGCCGGTAGTTCACCGCGACGGCGACGGCACCCAGCTTCCTGGTCGCGGCGATGACCGCCACCACTTCCGGGGAGTTGGGGCCGCACCAGAGCACCTTGTCGCCCGCGCCGATCCCGAGCGAGGCCAGCGCGTTGGCCAGCCGGTTGGACCGCTCCTCCAGCTCGCGGTAGGTCCAGCGGACCGGCTCGCCGCTCCCCCGGTCGTCGATGACCGCGAGCTTGTCCGGCTGGTTCTGAGCGTGCGTGGTCAGCAAGTCAGGCATGGTGCCTAGCTTGGTACCCAAGCCCGGCCAGCGGAAGTGGCAAATGGCGCGGCGGGCACCTCGGCTACCGGCCGTCCAGGAACGAGTTCACCAGGTCGTTGAACTGCTGCGGCTGCTCGGCAAAGCAGAGGTGCGACGCGTCCTCGATGATCGCGAGACGTGACCCGCCGATGCGCCGGTGCATCTCCTCCAGGTGACCCGGCCGGCATTCGTCGTAGCGCCCGCCGACGAGCAGCGTGGGCACGGTGATCCCGGGCAGCCGGTCCATGATGTCCCAGGTCTTCAGCGAACCGGTCACGGTGAACTCGCTCGGGCCGTTCATCGCGTTGTACACCTCGTAGCCGGCCTCGGCGAACGAGCGCTCCAGCCCGGCCGGCCACGGGGACAGGCGGCAGACGTGCTCGCGGTAGAACCCGAGGATGGCCGACTGGTACTCGGGGCAAGCGGTGAACCCGGCCTCCTCGTGCTCGCGGATGACCCGGCGCACCTCGTCCGGCTGCGCGGCCAGCAACTCGTCGCAGTCCTTGACCCACCGGATCATGCTGGCCGGGCTGCCGCACAGGATCAGGCTCTCCAGCTCGGGGCGGCGGTCCAGCACGTACTGCATGGCCAGCATCCCGCCCCAAGAGCTGCCGAACAAATGCAGCCGTTCCAGGCCGAGCGCCGCGCGTACCTGGACGAGTTCCTCCACGAAACGATCAACTGTCCACAACGCCCCGTCTGCGGGTCGATCTGAGCGGCCGCAGCCGAGCTGGTCATAGAAGATCACCTGGCGCCTGTCGGCCAGCGCCTCGAGAGGTTCCAGATAGTAGTGGGTGAATCCGGGCCCGCCGTGCAGGCAGAGCAGCGGCGTCCCGCCCTCGCCGACCGAGCGGTACCACACCCGGCCGCCGGGAACCTCGATGAACCCCTCCCGCGCCATCACGCTCCCTCCCGGCCGGCCCGCGAGCCGGCCGTCGCGGTCACCGGCTCGTCGCTGAACACCTGCCGCATCTCCGGCAGCCGCGCGGGATGCCGGGCGTACAGGTAGAGCAGGACGACGAGCCCGATCACGTACCAGATTCCGATGATCAGCCCGGTCTCGCTGATCGGGTAAGACAGCGGCGACACGAACTTCAGCACGGCCAAGAACGCGATCACCTAGCCGATGCCCCAGGCGTCGCGGGCGAGCTGGATCCACGGGCTGGCCACCACGCCGGAGAATCCGCTTTACCCCTTGATCGTCGCGTAGTGCAGCGTGAACACCGATCCGGTGTTGCCCGAGCCCGCCTTGATGATCAGCCAGACCGCCAGCACCACGAACACCAGGATCTCCAGCGCGCCGAGCACGGTGCCGGTCCCGGCGCTGACCACGACGCCGCGGAAGTTGAGCCCGGCGATGACCAGGGCCGCGACGATCATGCAGATGATCCAGGTGGCGGTGAACGGCCAGTGGAACTCGGCCTCGGTGACCGACGACACCAGGTAGCCGCCGGGCCAGTTGCCCGATCGAGCTGGCCACCAGCAGGCAGCCGACCAGGGCGAGCAGGACCGCCAGCGGCAGGGCCCCGCCCGCGTAGGTCGCGCCGAGCGAGATCGACAGGGCCAGGGCGCCGGCCGGCGCCATCGAGGTCACCGCCTGGAACAGGACCTCGCGCAGGCCGATCACCCCTCGGGCCAGGCCTTTGGCATCTCCGGCGGAACTCGCGGTAGCCATCCCGGCTCCCTTCGGCGACGAACCGGGGCCGTCCCATGATCCCGGCTATTACGTCATAAACCGTGATCAGGGCGAATGGCAAGGGGCGCTGGTGCGCGCCCCGCCTCATCACCAGCTATGCTCGTTACTGAAACGATCGTGTCAGTGGACCGGAGGTAGGTGCTATGGACGGCGAGCCGACGATCCGGCCGCTAGGGCGCCCGGGCGACCTGGGCTGGGTGGTCAAGGCGCACGGCGAGGTCTACGCGGCGGAGTTCGGCTGGAACGTCGAGTTCGAGGCGCTCGTGGCGCGCATCGTGGCCGACTACGCGGCCGGCCATGACCCGGAGCGGGAGGCGGCCTGGATCGCCGAGCTCGGCGGCCGCCCGGTCGGCTGCGTGTTCGTGGTGGCACGCGACGCCGACACGGCCCAGCTGCGGATCCTGCTGGTCGATCCGGCCGGCCGCGGGCACGACCTCGGCCGGCGCCTGGTCGCGGAGTGCCTCGCGTTCGCGCGCCGGGCCGGCTACCGCCGGATGATGCTGTGGACCAACCACCCGCTCGCGGCGGCCCGGCACATCTACCTGGAGGCCGGGTTCGGCCTGGTCAGCGAGGAGCCGCACCACAGCTTCGGGGTAGACCTGATCGGGCAGGTGTACGAGCTGAACCTGCCGGCCGCGCCCGCGGCGCGGGCCGGCGCGCCGCGGTGACCGCGCCGTCGCCGTCCCGGGCGCCGTCCGCGCGCCAGGACGAACTGCTCGAACTGGCCTACCGCTACGTCCTGGTCCACGGGCTGGCCGACATGTCCCTGCGGCCGCTGGCCAAGGCCATCGGCTCCAGCCCGCGCGTGCTGCTGTTTCTCTACGGGTCCAAGGACAACCTGATCCGGGCGCTGCTCGACCGGGCCCGGGCCGATGAGCTGGCCGCGATCGAGGCGTTCAAGGAGGCCGGGAGCCCGGCCGACCTGATCGACTCCGCGCTGCAGGTGTGGGACTGGCTGGCCGCGGCCGACCACCGCCACCTGCTCGGGCTGTGGGTCGAGGCCTACGGCCGGTCCCTGGTCGATCCGGGCGGGCCGTGGGGGCGCTTCGCCGACCAGACCGTGCAGGACTGGCTCGGCCTGCTGGCCGGGCGCCAGCCGCGGGCGCGACGGCGCGGCCAGGCGGGCGCCGCCGAGCGCACGGCCGTGCTCGCCGTGCTGCGCGGGGCCATGCTCGACCTGCTCGCCACCGGCGACACCGACCGCACCACCGGCGCGGTGACCCTGGTGCTGCGGTGCATGCCGGCGGCCAATCCCCCGGCGACGGAGCGATCCACTTAGCGACGGCATTACCTCCGACGATCATGCGTGCCGGATACGCCCTTGAAAGAATGCACCGCTGACGGCTTCAAGGTTCATTTTGATGCTCATTGAACAATGCTTGTACGAACCGGCCGGGCGACCTTGCGTCCGGCTCTAGGAATAGCAAGCGTCCCTACGTTACGCTGGCGCGGTCCCACAACCCCCAGAAAGCGAGGGACCTCGATGAAAGGCAAGGCCGCAGCGGTTTTCGCCGTAACGCTGGCTGCCGCGCTCGCGGGCTCAGTGCCCGCGACGGCCGCACCGGCCGCACCACGCGCCACAACGCCCACAGGTACCGTCAAGACCTTCGGCGGGATGCATGAGGCACCGAGCATCCACCTGGTGGCCACCCACCTGCCGCACTTCACGGTCAAGAACAACACCTTCGTGAGCAACAACTGGGCCGGATATGCCATCACGGCCCGGGGCGGTAAAACCATCCCGCAGGTCAACGACGATTTCACGGTCCCGAACGTCAATTGCCAGAACTCCACGCTCGGCACGAGCGGCTTCGCATACGTGGCCGACTGGGCGGGTCTCGACGGGCTCGTAGACGGCACCGTGGAGCAGGAAGGGATTGACGTTTACTGCACCGGAACCTCAGCGACCAGCGTCCCTACATTTTTCGCATGGTATGAGATGTATCCCCTGGACCCGGTGGCATTCACCGGGACCATAAATCCTGGCGACGCCATTTCGGTGCAGACGGAGCGGGAAGGCTCTAACTACGTGCTGTCGCTCACCGACGTCACCACCGGAGGCGGGTTCACCACGCTGCAACCCTGCCCGACCGGGTCGACGTGCGAGGACAACAGCGCCGAGGTGATCACCGAGGATCCCGGCACCGCGGTGCCCGCCTATGACCTGGCCGACTTCGGCATGGACAACCAGACGGACATCCTGGCCCACACCTACAACGGCCTGCGCGGGAGCTTCGGCTCCTGCAACTTCTGGACCAACCAGACCGTCGAAATGGAAGATCCGTCCGATGCCACCATGGCCACGCTCAGCCCGATGTACGGGGCGCAGGCCTTCAGCGTGACCTGGGACCGCAGCGGCTGACCATCCTGACCGATCCGACAATACGACGCCGGGACCCCGCGGTTACCGCGGGGTCCCGGCCGTTTTCCTATGCGCTAACCGCGGCCGACGTACGGCATCTTGGTCGCCATCAGGGTCATGAACTGCACATTCGCTTCCAGCGGCAGGTTGGCCATGTAAAGCACCGCATCGGCCACATGCTTTACGTTCATGGTCGGTTCGGGCCGCATCTCTCCGT
>Ga0307474_10003057_pt1 | contig 12050 bp, 10 predicted proteins | sample atmos_gasesECM1C_2_FD_203312 | JGI IMG/M metagenome (GOLD analysis project Ga0307474, IMG submission 203312) | Hardwood forest soil microbial communities from Morgan-Monroe State Forest, Indiana, United States - atmos_gasesECM1C_05 | ecosystem: Environmental > Terrestrial > Soil > Temperate... | reverse complement strand
GTGGTCCAACTTTGCTACGGTGGTCAGCAGCCAGGTATTCGAAACGTTGTCGAGCCGGGCCTTGAAATCGCCGGTAGCTGTGCTGCTGAGGTCGGCCATCGACGCCCGCAATTCCTCCTGCTGTTTCTCCGTCATGGCCTTCCACGAATCCCACAACGGCGCGAATCCATCGTTGATTTTTTCCTGCGCCTCGCGGACTCCATTCTCGAGAGCCGTTGCCATACCCGCCTGAAAATGCTTCAAAAAGCGTTCCTGCTCTTCCGTCAGGCGTTGCGCAAGTGTTTCCCGCGAAGCCGCGAATTGCTGGTTCGATTGCGCGGCAGTCTGGGCTACCGCATCTTCAAATCCGTGCAACTCCTGCCGCGCGTGGCGCTGAATTTCGTCCATGAATGCGGCGGTAGTGGTGTCGGCGGCCTCCGCAAATAATTCGCGCGCGCGGTCGAACGACTCGCGCACCACTTCTTTCATCTGATTCTGCGTGTGGCCCACAAAATTGCGACTGGCATGATCGAGTTCGGCAGTAAACTCCGCGGAAACTTCGCCCGCGCGCTCGCGTAGTTGATTTCCGCCCTGCTCCGCCATTTTTTCCGTCAGGCCGTTCAGCTGCGTTTGTACCTTCTTTTCGTACCACTCGGCCGTCTTGTAAATTTCCTCGCGCGCGCCGTGACCGATGTCACCCGCCTTGCTCTCAAGTTCCGCAAGATTGCGGCTAATGACGCCTTGCGAAGCTTCCTGCAGCAGTTGTTCGACTCCGCCAAGGTTCTCCCGGAATCGCGCCAGCGATTCCGCGAACGCATCATCCGCTGCGCTTCGAATGCGCTCCTGCTGCAACGAAAGCGAAGCGTCCAACAACGATCGTCCGCCCGCCATCCGGCTGATCGCTTCATTGGTCCGCTCAATATGCGGTTCCGCCAGGCTGCGTACCTGCTCGTCGAATTTTCTTACCGCGTCCTGGCTGGCATCTTCGAACGATTTACGAATACGGGTGTTCAAATCATCAAATAGCGTTTCACTCCGGCGATGCAGTTCGTTGCGGTGCAGCGACAGCACGTCGTCCAGTTGCGAATGAAATCCTTGCAGCGCGTACTGTTGCGTCGCGCCCAGCCGCTCGGCATATTGCTCCAGCTGCGAAGCCGTGGCTCCGGCTCGCGCGATGGAACGTTCCAGCAATGCAGAATTCTCCTGCAGTTTGCTGAGTGCCTCGCCACGAACTCCGTTAACCCGTTCTTCCGTTTCCGCCGCGATCCTCTTTGCCGCGTCACGCAACGCCGTGATCCGCTGCTCCACTTCGTTGCCGAGACGTTCTTGTATTTGCCCATGTATATTTGCAACGTTCTGGTTTGCCGTTTCCGCCGCTCCTTCTTTCAGTTTTGCCGCCGCCGATTCGATGAATTCCTGAATCTGCGTCTGCGCCAGCTTCACTTGCTCCGTCAGACGGGCTTCTATTTCGCCTTGTGCATTTGCAACGGCATCCGTCAGTTGTTGTTGCGCCGCGCCTGCTGTCACGTTCAGCTGTTCCTGCTGCGCGCTGAAAGCGTCTTCCTGCTTCCGCACCCGGCTGTCCAACACCGCGGAAGTCACCGACGCCTGCTCGGCAACCCGCCGCTCCAACTCCTGCGATTGCGCGACAATCTTTCGCGCTACGTCCTCGGCTTCCCGGCAGAGCTGTTGCACGCGCTCGGTAATTCCGGCAACGTGTTGCTCGTGCAGCGCATGCTGTTCCGCTCCGGCTTTGGAAATCGCCGCCGTCACTTCGCGCGTCAACTGTTCGAGGTGCGGCGCCAGCCATTTCGGCAACTCATCTTGCAGCGCCTTCGCCGCCGCGCTGTGCACCGCCCGGCTGCGTTCATCGCTTTCCTGCTGAATTCTTTCTACAGCGCGTCCCGATTCCGCCGAAATATCGGATTGCGCCGCGTGGAATTTCTGCTCCCATTTTTCCGTCGCCGTGTGCTGTTCGGCTGCTACCGCCTGAGCCGCAGCTTCGCGCGCCGCCGCGCTGATCTGTTGTTTCGCGTCGGCGATCAAGCGAGCCACTTGCCGCGCCAGCTGCAGCGAAGCGTCCGTCGTGCTGGTTGGCGGCGGGAGAACATGCAGCGTATCGGCTCCGATTGCTGGAGGCCCGACTGCCGGATGAGGAAGCTCCGGTTCCACCGAAGACTGCGCGTCCGTCAATTTCTCTGATGATTTTTCCGGCAAGGCCAGAATGATTTCCTGATCTCTTACCACGTGGTTCCTCGCACCCGTTCCCAAAGCAAAATTGCCCCAATCCTCCGGCGGAAATCCGATGCCCCACACGTTGCCTGGCAGCTCCAGCTCCAGCGCCACTTGAAACAGCTGCCGCACCGTTCGCGGTCGCTGAATCCAGGCCACTCGTCCACGCACTTGTCGCGGCGGCTGTCCCGTTTCCGCATGCGGAATCTCTAGTGTCACCCACATGTTTTTCAGCACGTAATGCTTCGATTGGTAGCGGCACCCGTGGCAATTAATGATGAGACTCGACGTCCGTTCCTGGAATGGCCGTCCCAGCGCATCCACGCCGGTCACCACCAGCGGCACCGCCTGCACGATTCGCGAACTACGCCGCTTGCGTAGTTCTTCGCCTGCATTCATAGCGTTTTCTTGCACCATGTCCATGCGATTAGCCGCTTCGCGGCTATCACTGACTTCGTCGGCACGATCTTTGCCAAACTCTTCCATGTCCCGACGCTTTGTCCCTTGCTTATCTAGTCTGTTTTGCTCTGCTTAGCGGCGTTCCGTCTTAGGCGCATCGGTTTGTGCCTGCGGGCGCTTGCCGGTAAGGAAATCCCATATCTCTTTCGCCACCCAAATCGGGCCAACCAGTAAATAAACCGGCCCTTGGAAAAAAGCGGGTTGATTTCCTTCCAATTTATGACCAAGAAAAAGCAGCATCCAGCCGCCGACAAAAAACGCGCCGCCCCAGATCCACTTCATGAAGAGGAGCAACACGATCCCCGCAAAAATCAGCGGAATGCCAATTCCGTGCAGGATTTTATTCCACACCGAAGTGTGCTCGTGATGGTATTGTGCCATGTAGTGCGCCAGATCGGGCATAGCGCACCTCCTTGCGCGGAAAAACCCAACTCCGGGTTTCACGGTTTGTCTTACAAACCCTGCGAAAAACAAGTCCTGCTTGCAAACCCTGACTTAAGAAGATTGTGACTCTATAACGAAAAAACTAAAATGGCCAGTCCGGCCTAGGAGTACCATCGTCTCAGCCTAGTACGCGCTTAGCTTTCTCCGGCTCCCTCCGTACCGCGAAGGATCTCAACCGAAAATGCTTGCCGCACTTCACCAATGCCAAAAAAACTCCAGCCATATCGCGATCACCGCTACAAATACCGTGAACGCCGCATGAATCGCCCAGCCGACCCAAAAAAGCTTCTTGTGCCAGCGGAGTGACGCAAGTGCGAGCGCCAGCACCGGTATCTCGCATTCCAGTATCAGGCGAAACTCGCGGCCATTCGCCTCCACCGTTGCCAGTCCCTTCCGCATGTCCTGGTGGGAAAGCCCCGCAACGGCCAGAATCATCAGCATGGCAGCTCCGCCGGCGAGGACTACGCCCGCCTTGCCGGTTCGGCGAAATACCGGCGCCACGATTCCAGCAAAAATGCCGAGAAAGAAAATTACAACCGTAACTGGCCTCACACTTACTGGCTGTTCGCAAAGTCGCTTTCCGCCCGTCCTCGAGCCACCACTCCTGCTACAAATCCCGCCGCCCTTCCATCGCTTTCATCATCGTAACCTCGTCCGCATACTCGAGGTCCGCTCCCACCGGAATTCCCACGCCAATCCGCGTCACCCGCGCTCCCAGCGGCTTCAGCAGCTTCGACAAATACATAGCTGTAGCCTCTCCCTCTGCTGTGGGATTGGTCGCGATGATGATCTCTTCTACCGTGCCGCCCTTCAGCCGTTCGATCAACTGCTTGATTTTCAGTTGGTCTGGCCCGCGCCCCTGCAGTGGCGCCAGCGATCCGCCCAGCACGTGGTACATCCCGCTATACATCCGCGTCTTTTCGATGGCCATGATGTTGTGCGGCTCTTCCACGACACAAATCGTTCGCTTGTTGCGGTTTGCACCCGTGCAATAGAGACATGGATCGGCGTCCGTGATATTTCCGCATACCGAGCACTCACGAATATTCGCCTTTGCGTCGCGAATCGCATCCGCCAGCGCCAGAGCATCTTCCGGAGGCAACCTCAACAAGTGAAACGCCAGTCGTTGAGCCGTTTTCTGGCCAATTCCGGGAAGGTGTTTTAGTTCATCGATTAGTCGTTCAACAGGAGCGGCAAAATCTGGCATGCCTTTGTGTAGCACAACCCCGCGCAACTCCGCAAACCGTCAGCGGTCCGATCGCCTTCCTGCAACTTAGAGGTTGACGGGCACAATGCGTGTGCGCCCGGACACACTGCAAGAGAGCTTTCGAGTGCAAGCCCTTAATTCTCAACGCAGTTTTCCCTGGCTGACGGCATGCACTTGTAATTCCCGTCGTTGGGAGGCCTAAGCGATGAGCGAAAAACAGGGTCACGAATGCGAAGAACGAGAACTCACAAGAACCGTCAGCATGAACTCGGCGCTTGCTGCTATTAGTTGCGCGGCACTCCTATACGCCGTCTCTTGGGTCATGGGTTGCTCCACTGCTCCCACGGCGAAAACCGGGCGCGGCAAGAAAATCAGTGAGCCGGCGGGCCTGGTGCACCTATCCGAGGAAGACAAAATCGTTCCCGCGATTTCCGGCCGCAAACTTACTGTCGAGAAGATGGCGCAGCGCGCCGCAATCTCGCTGCAATATTCCAACGAGGAATACGGCGTCGCGTTCGATGCGCCAAAAGGCTATCTCCTGCGTGAAGGCGAATTGCCGGAAATGGATCGCGGCCTGGGCTACCTTGGGCCAATCCCGATGCACTTCGCGGCTCCAGGGGGCATTCGTCTCGCGACCGTCGAGCCGCCGCAGGGTCTGCATCTCGGAACCAACTTCGTAAACGAGTTCTTCACGGTCAGCGCGCACTACGGTTCTAGCGAAGCTGTTTGCTCCGATTTCAATATTCCCGCCGAATCGCGCGGCTCGCCCGTTACCCGTACCGTCGACGGCATACAATTCCACGGCTTCGCCGAACACTCCGCTGTCAGCATGCACCAGTACAACGGCATCTACCTCCACGCGTTCACTAACGACACCTGCTACGAAATCGGCTACGGCGTAGCCAGCGCAGGCGCTGTCTCATCCGACGGCTTGAAACCTATCAACCAAGACAATCTGCTCCGCAAACTGGAAAAATTACTGGACAGCGTCCGCATCAACCAGCCCGACTTCGAGCGCACCACCTCCACCGACTAGAGTTTTTTAGCGGCCGCCTTCTGAGGTGGCTCTTGGAGTGCGGCAGCCAAGCTGCCGCTTTTCCCTGATAATAAGTCGCTCAGTTATTTCGCCAAAAGGAGCGGTCGATGGAGCAACCTCTACCGCGGAGGGAGAAAATTATTTTCTTTGCAGAATTTGGAAGGTTCGTTAAAACAATCCAGGAATCTTCATCCCGGGGATTCCAGGAATACTTCCTGTGAGGGACTTCATCTGATTCGCCAATTCGTCGTCCACGCGGCGCGACGCTTCGTTCACTGCCGCGCGAACCAAATCCTGCAACATTTCCTGATCCTTCGATGCAAATATTTCCGGCTCAATGCGTACTTCCAGAACTTGCTTCTGGCCATTCATCTTAACGGTGACCATGCCGCCGCCCGCCGAAGCCTCGATCGCCACCGTGTTCACCTGCCGCTGCAAGTCTTCCTGAACCTGCCGCAACCGGGACAACATTTGTTGAAGCGCATTGACTTCCATCAGGAAACCTCTTCACGCCGCTTTACTTCGGAAATCTTTCCGCCGAAGCGTTGCAACATGGACCGCACCATCGGATCGCGTTCAAATTTCTCACGCAATTCTTTGCTGCCGGACGTCCCCTGCGACGCATTGGCGCCCGTCGCTGCAACTGATTCCATCTTAACACATACGCGCACCGAGCGATTCAGCACCTTGCCCGATGCAGCACGGATTTTTTCCAGCGAGTCGCGTCCTTCAACCATTTCTGCGAACGCGCGCTTCTCCGTCGCAAAAAATATTCGCAACTCGGCGCCCTCCAGTTCCCAACGGTGCGCGTGCTCCAGCAGTTCGCCAAGAAATTTCTGCTGCGCCTGAATCGCGGCGCGAATTTCGGCCACCTGCTCTTCCGCAAGGCCGTTTGCCACACGATTTATGATTGCCTGCGGCTGCGATTCAGCAATGCGCGTGGGCGATTTCGCATTTGAAATTTCAGATGCCGCTTCGCGTTCCGCCGCTTTCTCATCCGCAATGATCGGTCTTCCTCCAGCAACACTCTCAATCATCGCAGCATTTGAGTGTCCCACCCTCGGGTTTGCAGGGTGGGGCTTCTCAGAAAGGGCTTCTTCTTCCATCGCTGTCTCAGTCAGAGGCGTAGGACGCGCAATGTTGGTAGCGACTTCACCGCGATTGACAAAAGTTTCCGGTCGCTTGCTCCACGCAGGCGAACCAAAAGTAACCGGCGCCGCAGTGGAATTATTCGGAGCTAGCGAGGCTCCCGCTGCCACAGTGGCAGCGTTGGCGATTTCATCCTTGCTGGACCATCTAGGCGTTGCTGCAAGCAGCGCGCCAGCTCGCGCACCGGAACCTTTTGCAGCGCCGCCGTTGCCGCTCGCGTCGCTCAAGTCGGCAAGCAATTCCTCAAGAGGCGCCAGGCGTCGGGCGTGGATTAATCGCAGCAAACCCATTTCCAAATGGACGCGAGGATCGGGCTTGCGCCGCAAGTCATCATCGGTCTGCAGCAGGATATTAAAAAATCGCGTCAGATCTTCCTCGCTGAATTGCGCTGCCGCTTTCGCCAGTGCGGGCCGCTGGTCTGGAGTCGCAGCAATTAAATCCGAATCCGCGCCGCAAACGCGGGCAATCAGGAGATTGCGCATGTGTCGGATTGCTTCGCGGCAAAAGTGCTGCAGGTTGCGGCCTTCTTTTTGAAACGTGTGCACAAGACCCAGCCCGCGATCCGCCGAACCTGTGGCAATCGCTTCCACCAATTCATTCAGCGCGTCTTCCGGCACAACTCCTAAAAGCTCACGCACTTCCTTGTCCGGAATATTATCGCCGCAATAAGCGCGCGTCTGTTCGAGCAATGACAACGCATCGCGCATGCTGCCTTCCGCCATGCGCGCAATCACAGCGACTGCTCCGTCGGCGATGGTCAGGTTTTCTTCTTTGGCAATAAATTTGATCCGGTCGGCAATTTCGTTGAAGGTCAAAGCGCGAAAATGAAAATGCTGCGACCGCGACCGAATCGTATCTTCCAGATTTTCCGGCTCAGTCGTAGCCATCACGAAAATCACCCGGTCGGGCGGCTCTTCCAACGTCTTCAGTAAAGCGTTGGACGCTTCGCCGGTCAGCATGTGCGCTTCGTCCAGAATTACAACTTTGCTGCGCGCCGCCGCCGGTGCGTAACGCACCATCTCGCGCAATTCGCGAATCTGATCGATGCCGCGGTTGGAAGCGGCATCAATTTCAATTACGTCCAGGGAACTCCCGGCCGCAATCTCCTTGCACGAATCGCATACGCCGCATGGCTCGGCCGTCGGCCCATTGATGCAATTCATAGCCTTGGCCAGAATACGCGCCGCAGTCGTTTTTCCCACCCCGCGTGCGCCAGAAAAAATATACGCGTGCGCTACGCGATCATTCTTGATGGCGTTCGTCAGCGTTCCCGTAACGTGTTCTTGCCCAACTAGGTCCTTGAAAGTTTGCGGACGCCACTTGCGCGCAATCACTTGATAGCTCATAAGAGCGAGTTTCGCATGTTCGTGCGCGGAGAAAAAGTTTTAAGTTGTGGAAGAAGTCCGGAGTCGGACGTAACTAGGCCATGGGATTCGTGATTCGCAGGGAGAAAATGGAAACACCGCAGATAATCTTGCAGGATGATTTTGCGTTCGACTGAGGAGGGGGCGGTTAAAATCTAATTACGATACTTTGGTGACCAGGGGTTATCGGCCGGCGACTGCACCGAGTCCTACACAATACCTGAGATGGAAAAATCACCTTGCACGGCGCGAGGAACTTCGGGTGATCTGGGGCACACGAGGTAATCCCGGTACCGTTGCTCCCTTCCGGGCCTGGCGGGGTTCGCGGGACCTCGTTGCACAGAGCCCGAAGTTCCACGCTCCGGCAGTCCCACATAGGCGGGACTGCTTGGAAAATTGTAGCACAGCAATTTGACGGGGCAATTTCTCCAGTGCGGGCAGAAGTTATTTTGCCGGCTTTGTGTCCGGGGGAATCACGTCCGCTGGGTTCACCCAATTGACCTTGAAGGGCCCGATGGCATTTACCTGAACGATCGTCGCAGTTTTGCTCAACGCGAAATGCCGCATTTCCTTTGGCATGCTGACGAAGCTGCCCGGCCTCATTGTTTCCAGTTTTGCGGCATCGTACTTTTCGCCCATGCCGACCTGGAAGGTCCCTTCGAGCACCGTAACGTTTTCATCAGTTGGATGCCAATGCGCGGGAATCACCGTGCCGGAGCTGCAACGCAGCCGCAGCGTGAAGGGCATACCCTCCACGGATGGATCGCCACCGATGGCTGCCATATCGCAACCCTTGATGATAGGTGTCCATTTCAGGTCGGCAGAACGCACAATGCCGTGACCGGCTCCTGCAGCATTTTTTTCCTGGCTGCAAACCGCACTGGCGATCACCACCGTAACGGTCAATGCGGCAAAAGCAATTCCTGAACGGCTGAAGTTCATACATACTCCCCTATCGAAAATGTTCAAAAGTGTGGAAGCAGGCGACGCTGAATGGTGGTGAACATACTCCTTCGCTTGGAATTGAGCAAGCAGTCTAAGCGACGGCGGAGCAATTGTTGCCTCACCGAGGGCATACAACCAGCGAACCCGCGCAGGGCTGTGCACACCAGCTTAAAAAACTCACTGTGCGCGTGACAGTTTTGAGTTACTCTTCCGATGGACGGAGTTCCTCCCCGTCCGCCCGGTAATTGCGGCAGCTTTTGCCGGGTCCGCGCGCCAGCGCTGCACGACGAGGCCTCGCCTCGCTGCCGCTCCACGTTACGGAGCACGCCTGCATTCAGAGCGGGCAGGAGGATCACTCAATGAAAGTAGTTCGATTGCTGTTCGCCGTTTCTCTTTTGTCTTTCGCAGCTTCTTTTTCTCAAGCCGAGCCACGCCAGATCATGCAGGGCACTCAGATGCACTTGAAGCTTCTGACTGACATCAGCACGTCCTTGTCGCGAAATGGTGATGGCTTCATCGCCGTAACTACCGAACCAGTCATGATCGACAACCAGCTTCTCCTGCCCACGGGCACACGCATTCGCGGCATCGTAACCAGCATCAGCCGCGCGCGTCATTTCGCGCTCCTGCGCGGCGAAGCTTACCTGAACTTGTCCTTCCGGTCGGTGGAAATCGACAGCCGCCTGATTCCGGTTCAGATGAGCATCCTGGCGATTTCCAAGCCATCAACGGAAGGCGAAGGCAGCCGTCGCAAAGACATCAGCGTGACGGAAGGCCAACTGCTGCAAGAAACGCACGACATTAAGGGATCGATCATTGCCGGTACGATAGGCACCGGCGGAGCAACCGTGATTGGTAAGCTTGCCAGCCACGCCGCAGCCGGATTTGGAATCGGCCTCGCGGGTAGCGCGATCTACGTTGCCCAGCGCAAAGGCAGGGAAGTGGTGCTGCCCTCGGACACCGGCTTTTTGGTCCGCACGGATAACGCCATTAATGTTCCCGGCACAGTCGCTTCGACCGGTTCAGTAACCGACAGTCGCTAGTCCCGTACCGCGGCCTTTAAGGCTGCCACAACGGTCTCACGAACGCCTTCACCCCGAACGGATCCGCGGAGCGAGGAATCTCTCTTGGTCTTACGTCAGCAGAAAGACAGACTCCTCGCCGCGCTCGGATTGACGGATAAACGCATCCCATAAAAGCAGCAATGGCGAACGTCAAATAGCCTAGTTCCCGCCGTTGCATCACTGGCGTCCCGCCGCAGCCGAACGCTGTGCGATCTCCTCGGTCGTCAGCTCTTCCAGATGACTTGCAATATACCAGTGATTTCCCCAGCTATCGGCGAGCGATCCGGACCGCTCGCCGTAGACCTGATCGGCCATGGGTCGCAACTCCTTGCAGCCGTTGGCCAGTCCACGCGCAAAAACCGCGTCGCAGTTTTCCACGTAGTAGTGGTGTGCCACCGCCCGTGGTCCCCATGGCGCGCGGCTTTCACTTAATTCCACAACGGCGTCGCCAATGCGCACCTTGGCATGCTGGATCGCCCCGCTGCCACTGAGTTCCTTCTGCATTACCTCCGCGCCAAACGCCGTTTCGAGGAAGTCGAGAAAGCGCCCGGCATCCTTCACGCTGAAATATGTATTGAGATCTTGCAGAATTTCTGGCCGGTAGCTTTTTCCTGCAGTATGTGTTGCGACGAACCATAAGTTCCCGGCCGGATCGCGCACCCCGGCTTCTCGGTCGCCATAGTCCCGGTTCGTCGGTTCGTACAACGAGGTTCCTCCGGCCTTCAGAGCCCGCGCATAAGCGTCATCCGCATGCTTCGCGTAATAATGCAATCCAGCGGGCATGGCGCTCCACACTGCATTGGCGTCTGCGAACTCGATAATCGAGTCGGCCATTCGAGCCTCCCCATGCCTGACATTTCCGTTCGCATCGCACATCAGAAACTTCTCGCTGGCTCCAAATGCGTTCTTAATGAACTCAAGGAAGTCCTTTGCGCCATCTACGATGAGATATGGCGTCAAACTTCGAAATCCTTCCGGGATTGGGCTCTTTGCCTTAACCATGTGTTCCTCCTTGCGGGACTGTATGGACGTATTCTGAGGTGTTTGACGACGTTGCGTATTGTAAAAAATTGACCTGTGGCCAGCGCGTTCAAGCGATCGGAAGGTGGTTGTGGTGACGCGGAAAATCCTTGTAGCTCGCCAGATACTTGGAAGGATTGATCCCTGAAAATGCGTGGAAGTCATGGATAAAATGCGCTTGATCGAAGTAACCGCAGTCCAGAGCCGTGCTCGTCCAGTTCACCGACCGCCCGCTGGTGATCCTCTTCAGAACCGCTTGGAACCTGCGCACGCGGCAAAAAAGCTTCGGTGTCATGCCCACGTGCTCTCTGAACAATTCGGCGAACCGCCGCGAGCTGAATCCCGTTTTGTCGGCGACTTCTGCGATACGGCTGGCTGCAGGCCGAGCCAGAAAATTTTCGACTGCATACTCCACGACGGGCTGGCCTGCAAATATTCCAGCAGCGCGTTCCAGCAGCACCAACTCGACTACGCGAACCTTTTCTGCAGTGCTTGTTGCGGACAGCGCGCGTTCTCGCAGCTCGCGGGCCAGACGTCCCCATAAATCCTCCAATTCGACGTGCCGGTTGTGCAGTTCATCGCTCGGCAACTTCAGAAAGGGAACCGCGCCCCCAGGACGGAAGGAAACTCCAATCACGCAAGTCTGTTCGTCCGTATCGATGACAAAACTTTTTGTATGCGGTCCGGCCACGCTGCATCCACTGAGCTTGGTCACCTTGTTCACATCGTCCGCGTCGTAAAGCCGCGTTTCATCCTCCTCCAGATTGATAATCAGGCTGACACACCCGTCCGGCATCAGCCGTTCTTTCTGGTGAAGCCGTGGAGGATGTGCGTAGTACCAGAGCTGTTCCACGAAGCGGGAGAGAGGCGGCCCGGGCTTGACGTGCAGATTCGGCATCTCGTCTCCATTCTACTCCCGGATCTATGGTCGGAGCGCAGCGGAGAAAGGGATTCAGTCTGCGCGCATTCTCAACGCAGAAATTTCCTCGATTCGTCACATCAGTTCTTTCGATTGACGCTATTCCCGCCCTCGCGATACTCTTTTTCCGCATGATGTCACGTCGTTCGCTCTGCTGCTTACCTCAAGCGTTTACGCCAAACCATTCCGAGGAGATTCATGTCCACCGAATTGCGTAATTTTCTTGCGCTGC
>Ga0307474_10003056_pt1 | contig 12050 bp, 10 predicted proteins | sample atmos_gasesECM1C_2_FD_203312 | JGI IMG/M metagenome (GOLD analysis project Ga0307474, IMG submission 203312) | Hardwood forest soil microbial communities from Morgan-Monroe State Forest, Indiana, United States - atmos_gasesECM1C_05 | ecosystem: Environmental > Terrestrial > Soil > Temperate... | reverse complement strand
CCAAATCCTGACGCCTACAGAAGTCGACCACTACCAGATTCAGCGAGCGGTCGATATCTATGTCACTCCTTCTGGAGAAGATTTGGGACGAGTGACCGATGCGATCCGGGACATTCTTGCCAAAACAGAACTTTCCGACAACGTCCGCGTGAATTTACGAGGAATGGTGCAAGGCATGGAAGCTTCATTCAAGAGCTTTGCACTGGGATTTCTGATTTCGTTTGTTTTGCTGTTCCTGATTCTGACAGCGCAGTTCAAGTCGTTCATCGACCCTTTTCTGATCATGCTTGCCATACCAATGGGATTCATCGGAGTCTTGATCATCTTGCCGCTTACCCACAGCACTCTGAACGTAATGTCACTGATGGGAGTACTGATGTTGGTGGGTATCGCGGATTCAAACAGCATTCTGATCGTGGATTTCGCTCACAATCTCGAGCGCCAGGGTTTGTCACCAGCCGATGCGGTCATTACCGCTTGCCGAGTGCGCCTGCGGCCAATCTTGATGACCTCTCTGGCCACGATCATTGGCATGATTCCGATGGCGCTGAAGTTAGGAACCGGCGCAGAGCAATACACGCCCATGGCCCGCGCCATCATCGGCGGTCTAACTTCGTCGGTGATATTGACGATCTTTATCGTACCGGCGGCGTATTTGCTGGTTTATGGCAAGCGCGGAGCCAACCACGCGTCGAGTCCGGCATCGGAAGCAGCCGAATGAAACACGTTTTAATCATCTGCCTGGTGTTGGTCATACCGGCCTACAGCCTAGCGCAAGAGGCATCACGTTCCGAGGCGCAATCTAGTTTGCCTTCGGCTCCAGCTCCGCAACAGGCGCAGCTGCGCACTGCGAGCGCGCCAATGGCAGGCCTGCAAGCTTCTGCCCCACAAACAACTGCCGTCCCATCGACGTCGCTGTCATTGCGCGAGGCGCAGGCACTCGCGCTCAAAAATAATCCTCAGATTTCGTTTGCTCGACTAACCGCATTGGCGACACAGCAGGTGACGCGGCAAGTCCGATCAAATTTATGGCCGACGGCAACAATGGATCTGACTGCTGTGGATTCGGAGCCGGGATCGCGCATCACCGCAGGTGCATTGAACAATCCAACCGTTTACCCGCGCGCCGCTGCCGGCGCCACTGTAACTCAGCTCATAACGGATTTTGGGCGTACGACGAACTTGATTTCTAGCGCCAGCCTGGCGGCTAAGGCAGAAAATCAGAATGCATTGGCCACTAAAGAACAGATCCTGCTGGCCGTGGATCAAGCTTTTTATAATGCTTTACAAACGCACGCCGTACTCACGGTGGCGCAGCAAACGGTAAACGACCGGCAAACCGTTTCCGACCAAGTCGGCGCTTTGTTCAAAAGTAAGTTAAAGTCTGAACTCGATCTTAGCTTCGCAAACGTGAACCTTGCACAAGCAAAGTTGCTCTTGCTGGATGCGCAGAATAATGAGAATGCGGCGCTCGCCGCCCTGTCCGCGGTGCTTGGGTTTTCTAGCCTGCAGAGCTTTCAACTCGTGGAAGATCCTTCTTCCAACGTTGCTCCGCCGGGGAATGTGGATGAGCTGATCTCGACCGCCCTTACAGTGCGACCCGAAATATTGGCGCTCGATTTCCAATCCGAGTCTGCAGCCAAGTTTCAAAAGGCCGAGAGAGATTTGCTCTTTCCTAATATTCGTGCCCTCGGAACTGTGGGAGATACTCCCGTCCGGAATCCAGCGATTTCTCCAAACTGGTATGGAGCCGTCGGCGTCAACGTTGACATACCGGTGTTTAACGGATTTCTTTTTACTGCGCGGGCGCGAGAAGCCTCGCTAAGAGAACAGGCTACGCGAGAGCGACTGCGGGACCTACGCGACCGGATATCGCGCGATGTGCGCACAAGTTGGTTGAACGCGAATACGGCATACCAGCGCCTGGCGGTAACGCAACAACTTCTCGATCAGGCTAACCTGGCGCTGAACCTGGCCGAGGCGCGCTACCACTTGGGCTTGGGCTCTATCGTTGAGCTCAGCCAAGGCCAGCTGCAGCAAACCCAGGCACAGATCAGCAATGCGCAGGCTATGTACGACTATCGACTTTCCCTCGCGGTGTTGCAGTATCAGACAAGTGGAATCTGACGGCAGGCGACTTGCTCGCCCGCTCTACATTTTTTGGCATGCTTCCCTTTTGCCTCTATTTCGTTGCAGGCGTGGCAACGGGATTTCACGTCTACACTCTGCTGGCGCTGACCGTGTACGGAGCGCCATTTAATTCATTGGAACTTGTGTCTTTGCTGGGGTCGGGAGGCCTTCTAATTGCAGCATCTATCAGTCTTTTCAAGCCGTACGCAGCCGCTCGAATTGCATTGATCGCTTGCCTGATGACCTGGTCTTTCTACGGCCCGGCGATGGCTAACGTTGTTCGGACCAAATTGGACAAACACAGCGCCTTGTCTGCCAACCCGAATAGCCGTTGGACGCAACCGTTCGCTCTGGTTAGCCGATGATACTGGCTTACGTCTCTCTCGCTGTTCTCGCGATCGCCACCGTCTACTCCGGAATCGTCAGCTTTCGAAAAACAGAAGGCGCCACGGCGAGTTGGATTTTCCCGATGGCTGTAGGCTGGCCTACACGAATCGTTGTGGGCGCTTTCAGCTTCGCACTGTTGATGGCCCTTGCACTGTGGCTGGGGTGGACTGGGCAGCATTCGAGCTTACGCTCATCACGCTTTTTAATTCCCGAAGGATATACCGGTTGGATTCGAGTCGAGTTTGAGGTGCAAGGTGCTCCACCTTTATCAACGGATGGCGGCGAGGACGTTCTTAGAATTCCTCCCGGCGGAATTCTGCAAACCTCATCGGTTGAGCAATATGGATGGGCTCGCGATCACTACTATTACTATTCTGCCGAGGGGGTGCACCCGATCCCAGATTCCGGCGAAGCCCCGCTAATTTGGGGAAAGATCAACGGGGAAGCCTCCGGTGCTGCAGGAAAACGAAAATACGAAGAGTTTTTTGTCGGAACCGCGCAACAGTTTAAGAACCAGACCAAAGAATAAATGATCCGACCCAGCCCTGCATTCTTTTGATTTTACTTTAATGAGAAGACTTAAGAAGCGCGGCGATTCTATGGAGCACTAAAAGACCGCCAATGAGTTTAAAGTAGATGCGTTTTGCGGGATAGCTCGTCGCGGTCCGGAGTCAGCTCTTCCGAGGGCGCATCTGCACGGAAAAAGACGTAGTAACGCTGTGGAGCCTAGAAACAGCTTATTCTTATGCCTGAGTTGCCGGACATTGCCGCATACATTGGCGCGCTCGAATCACGCATAGTCGGACAGCCCCTGGAGCAGATACGTCTGGCCAGCGCCTTTCTCCTGCGAACCGCTCAACCGCCTCTTTCCAGTGTGGAGGGGCGTATTGTCCGTGAATTGCGACGAGTTGGTAAGCGCATTGTAATTGGAACAGACAACGATCTTTGGCTGGCGCTTCACTTGATGATTGCCGGCCGATTACACTGGCGGACGCCAGCGGCTAAACTAGTCGGCCGGCAGAGTCTGGCGGCCTTCGATTTTCCCAATGGTTCTCTGATTCTTACCGAAGCTGGTACGAAGCGTCGCGCATCATTGCACATACTGAGCGGCGCGGAAAGGTTGCGATCGCTCGATCCTGGAGGTATAGACATTTTCTCCAGCGGCGTCGATTCGTTTCGCGCAACGCTCACCGCGGAAAATCACACGTTGAAGAGGGCGCTTACCGATCCACGTCTAGTGAGTGGCATTGGCAACGCATATTCGGACGAGATCCTGCACGCGGCGCGACTATCCCCTATTACACTCACACAAAAACTAAGCTTGGAAGAGTGGGAAAGACTGTTTGCTGCCACGCAGCACACGATCGGGTTCTGGGTCGAGCGACTTCAAGCAGAGGCGAAGAAAGGCTTTCCCGAAAAAGTCACTGCCTTTCGCGAGGGTATGGCAGTTCACGGGCGTTACGGCGAGCCGTGTCCAAGATGTGGCGACAAGGTTCTGCGGATTCGCTATGCCGACAAAGAAACAAATTACTGCGCGCGCTGCCAGACCGGTGGCAGAGTTCTCGCGGATCGAAGTTTGTCTCGCCTATTGGGATCAGACTGGCCACGCACCCTGGAGGAACTGGAAGCCCTGAAGCGTCGGTGAGGCCGCGACTGACATTCTGCCGAAACGCCCGTGCCTAATTGAGAAAGAAACATTCCCTTTGGTAGCGCAATTTGTTGAAACAATGGAGCGGGAGACGGGGATCGAACCCGCAACCACCGGCTTGGGAAGCCGATGCTCTACCATTGAGCTACTCCCGCTCGTTACTTCGCAGATTAATATTACCGCACCGTGGCCCTCGCCGCTAGGCAGCAACGCACGCCGGCGAGGCGGTCGTAAAGCAACGGCGATCGGCTTCGAAGAGAGTCCCAGCCGGAGGAGAGGAGGAGAAGACAGTGAAGTGTTTCGTCCTGGTCAGGAAGCTAGAAGAGGAGAAGAGATGAGCTTGCAGACCTGGAGACTAACGGCAGGGACGCACGTACCAATGCAAGCGCGTCGGGCTTTGTGTTCCGGTCTTGCAGTTACGCAAATGTTGTTCTTTCTGGGTACGAAGTCCGATGCGGACGACGCGAACACGCAGACAGAAATGAGGACAAGGCCGCTAGAAGCGGTAGAGCCCTCTCAGAAATGGGAGCGCCTCTTCCAGCTTTTCTGACGGCCATACCTGTTTCAGGCGCAAGGTTCGCGCTTTTGCAACAAGGATGTGCAGATTCTTGCGTGGGTGGCGTAAACCCGACGAAAACACTAGCCTGCATAACCAGGGCCAACGCTGAGAAGAAGAAGAAAAAGAGATGATCGTAACGACGGTCTTGCAGAGATTCTTTGCCTCTCCTCTTTTTCTGTTCTAGCCAAATTATCGCGGGGGTCCCATCCCGGATAGACTTTCTACGCACCTACGCCCTTTGCCTGTACTTGGTTCAGATCAATAAGGGTTCTTGCCGCCTCCGAGGGCACCGGCTTCGAGAAGAAATACCCTTGTGCCGCGTCGCAGCCCATAGATCGAAGAGTTTCAAGTTGAGCAAGTGTCTCAACTCCCTCCGCAACAATCTGCAAGCCGAGATTTCGGCCGAGCGTCACTATCGTACTCACAATGGCACAATTCTCCCGCTCTCCTTGCATGGCTGATATGAACGATTGATCGATTTTCAAGGTATCGACGGAAAATCGCCGGAGGTAACTAAGAGAAGAATATCCGGTACCGAAATCATCAATACTAAGTTTTACGCCCAGAGCACGCAACTGCGACATCGTCTGTTCTGTACTAGGGGTATCATTCATCGTCACGCTTTCAGTCAATTCGATCTTGACACAAGCGGGACTGATGCCACTTTGTTCGAGTGCCTCTCTGACATGTCCAATAAAGGCAGCATGAGAAAAGTGCCTTGCACTGATATTGATGCTAACGTAGAGCGGTGGTTCATCAGGACACCGACGATGCCAAGATACTGCTTCAAGGCATCCTGTTGTCAAAACCCAGCTGCTGATCGGCACAATCAGGCCAGATCGTTCTGCGATCGGAATGAAGACACCCGGGGAGACCGAGTCCGAGTCCACAGGTTTCCACCTTAGCAAGGCCTCGAATCCCTCGATCAGCCCGCTCTGAATTGCGACGATTGGCTGATAGTAAAGCTCGAGCTCGCCATTCTGAAGCGCCCGCCCCAAACGTAACTCCAATTGGAGCTGGCCCATCACTTGTTCATGCATCGTGGCGTCAAATAGTTCTGTGCGTCCTTTTCCCTTGGACTTCGCACGATACATTGCCATGTCGGCATTCTGCACCAGGTTTTCCGCAGAACTGCCTTGCGAAGCCAGCGCAATTCCGATCGAAACTCCTTTGAACATTTCTTGGCCAACGATCAAAAGCGGTTTGGATACGGCGGCGTGGATTCGCTGGGCTACCCGAATGGCATCGCTGGGATCTGTGATGTCTTCCAACAGCACCGTAAATTCATCGCCTCCCATTCTGGCAACGCTGCCGTCACTTCGCATGCATGTTTTCAGCCTACCGCCAACCTCGATGATCAATTCGTCGCCAGCAGCGTGACCCAGACAGTCATTCACAACCTTAAGGTCATCGACATCCACGAAAAGAACAGCCGCCATCTGTTGCCCATGTCGCTGGATTCGATCAACCACAGTTTGCAGCCGGTTCAAAAACAAAACACGATTGGGCAAACCGGTTAGTTGGTCATGACTTGCGTTGAATAGCAGCTGCTCTTCAGCCTTCTTCCGCTCCGTCATCTCTCGCGCATAAAATACCAGGCCGTTGACATTATCGAGATTCACCAGATTCCGAACGATGCACTCGAAGAACAACCATCTTCCGTCCGCATGTTGGAAACGAAGCTCGACGGTTTCGTTTTCGCCTTCGAGCACCCCCATCGCACATCTCAGTTTTGGGAGGTCGTCTGGTTGAACGAAATCAATCAGATTCAGGCCGATGACAACTTCGCCACCAAACGCAAGAACCCTCTGTATTGATGGACTCGCATAATTGACCACGCCCGTTGAGTTGGTGATAAAAACAATGTCAGCCGATTTCTCGGTGAGCGCTCGAAAGCGTTCTTCACTTTGTTGGAGAATGATCTGCTTGGCGCATATCAACTGCTTTTGACGGTGGAATCGAAAAAAGAAAATGGCAATGGAAACTGTGCCCAGGAGAACAGCGACCCCAAGTTCGACCCGAGACCTTGCAGTGGCCGCCTCCGCCGCACGTCCTTCTTCTTCGCTCGTTTGGTGAAGGCTGAGCAGTAATATGTCGAACGGCTGACTAATTTCCTCGAAGTCCAGGCGCCGCGCCTCGTCGATCTTTCCGTGCTTAATCAGTTCGAGCTGCTTCTCGGCGGCCTGGACAAAGCTTTTGATGGTCGGGCCGAATTGCTCGCGAGGTTCCCCTTTGGTTTGCAGCCGTAAGCTAGAGCTGTCTCTGAGTAGTTCGGTCTTCGAGGACAGGAATTGGGCTTCGCCTGCTGGGGTTATTTCATGTGTGGCGATTGCGAGCCAGGCGAGACTGTGGAGTTCCTGCACTTGGACTTCAAGTCGGCTGAGGGCGCCTTGGGCCTCTCGACTCCTGTCGGCGGAACGTCTGTCTCGCACCGAGAGCGCCAAGCCGATCAAGAGCGCGATGGCGAGAAACGACAGAGTCAGCACAAGGCCGTGCGACAACGTTGGCTGGTCTCCGGGCTCCTTTTGTGACATTAATCGCCTCTTCAGAATTGTCCTGCAGTTCACGGCTGCGCAGGTCTGCTGCTCGTTACTCGTGAGCAACTGATCAAAACTTGATGCTTCTGTTGCGCCTTGCAGTCCAAAGTCGACGCTTCTCGCCCGGACAGAGCAGAATTCTCAGAATGGGTATCCCGCCTCGGCGGGCATATGACCGTTCACCTTGACCACCTTCATGCCGAGCTTGACGTCCTGGACGTTCACTAGAGCCACAGCGCCGGGGTAAAGCACCACTGCTTCCCTTTGCATTCCATTCGAAAATAAACCAACTGGCTCCGCCTGCGCCTCTCCTCGATATACTTGACCCGCCCAATAGCCCTTGTATTCACTCTCTGACATACCCAACAATTTCAACATGACGACTCGCTCGTTTGCACCAGGCGCGCGTACGAATATCTTGACCGGCAAGCCGCCAGGCCAGGCGTGCTTCTCTCCGGCAAAGATCTTGCGGAGCTCGGGAGCACTTAGATTATTCACTGGGTTCTTCTCGTTGACCACGACCGCCACCCTTTCCGTCTGCGCGGCGGAGGAGGAAAGGCCTGCTAGACCCGCGAGGAAGATAGCAACCCATCCGACGATAAGTTTAGTGTGCATAGATCTTTTCAGAACGTAAACGCCAACTGGAAATGGAGGGCATCAAGGTCTGCCTGGCCCTTTCTCAAAGTCTGATCCAATTGAGCCTTGAAAGCGATGAAGTCATTGAAATCGTATCGCGCACCGAATGAAGGCCCATGCCGAAGATCAACATCCCCGAAGAGGCTGCTCGGATTTGCGTTTATATACTGGTATCGGAAAAACGGCCGAACGCGGCCAAACTGTTTTGATATCTGTGAATAGAAGGCGGGCATATTAAATACTGTCGAACCCTGCTCATATGCATGCCGGATGAGGTAGACCTCATTCAGGAACTCAATTCCGTGTCGGATATACACAATATGTCCGTTGACGATGGTCTGGCCGAGCCTGACACTTGGTCCGCGCACGAAGTCACTAATCTGATCATGATAGATTGATCCGCCGATCTGCAAGCCTGGTATGGAGTCGGGCCGCGCAAACACGCCGACGTTTACATGATTGCCGTTGTTCTCGTCTTCGACTACGTTGCCGTTGAGCTCGGGACGAACCGTATCGCTGGACCCGTATTCCGCAATGTAGTTAAGACCCAATCCGCCGGATGGGATGGTTCCCGCGAGGAAGAATCCAACCGCCTGTGTCGGGAGTAAACCTCCCTCGTCGGCAAACTCCGCGATCAGAGGACGATCGGCGGTGGTCTGAAGCCAGCTACCGTGATGGAAGGCAGTGTTGTAATATCCGATCCCCGTTTGATACCGGCCGAAAGACATTCTTAGGTGATCGTTGTAATCGTACTTAAACAGGAGGCGTTCCAGATCGACGTCAAACTTCTGGGCATCCTGTTCTCCGAAGACGATTTCTGACAAGACACTGGCCTTGTCGCTGATCCGTGCAGTGAGCAATAGATCGAAGTCGCCTATGTAGAAGTTCCCACTTGAGCCCGGGACAAAACCGTAACTTCCCAGTTCAGGCGTTCTCTGATTGAAAACCTTGTAGTCGACTTCTCCGAAACCCCGCCATTGAATACCATGAACTTCATGAAGAGCTTCTGGGATGGAAGCAGGTGGCGCATCGGTCTGCGCAGTTTGCACAGTGGGTGTACTTACAGGCTGGGCAGTTCCATCGGCACTGGGGGTGGAGGTGGCCTCTTTCAGGGACTCCAGTACTCTAACTCGCTCCTGAAGTGCCTTTACCTGCTGAACGAGTTGCTGAATCTCCTCACGCTCGGACGGGACGTTTTGGGCATAGCTTACACTCGAAACGAGTAACAGTAGGATTGCGGTTGGACTATAGCGCGTGGGGGGACTTCCTTTCACATCAACAGCAAACAGGGGTCGGCTTCTGAGCGGATGTTGTCCTGTATCGAACTGACATGGTGTTCTCGGTAAAACGCTCTCCGACAGGTTCCATTGTCGTCGATTGTCCTGCCAGAGTGTGAGTCACATAACTGCGATGCTCTTACTTTAGTAATCGAGGAAAAGTTGCCTGGCACCGTAAGTAGGAACGGAACATAAAGAGACGGGAGTCGTTCATCCTTGTAGAACCGGACGCTGGACCCACTTAGCGTGTCTGTGCCGGCAGCTTTTGAGCGAACCGCTCACTACGAAGGCGGTCCGGTTTGGAGATGGAACGATCACGCCCCCTCTTAGCCAATTCATCGGCTCCTCCGCACTTACGCTAGGTTTTGCCCATTGATCCACTGATGGTTACCTTTGATAATCCACGAGGGACGGCGCGCAAAGCAGGTTCGGCGGCGTTGTTCTGCAGATGCAGACAACGGAACGCACGGGATACTACCACCCGAAAGACGCAGCAACGCAGATGAACCATTTTTACGAGAGCCGAATCCGACAGATGTTTCGTCTCGTGCTCCCCTTCGTGTACGAGTAGAGGGATGGGCTGATCGCCGAGTCTCCCGTCTGGAGAATTGCGAAACTGCCCTGATAGCTTTTGAGAAATTCGGCTCGAGCCAGAGCTCCAGGAGCCGAACTGGGAAGGCTGCTCCCAGGGGGAAATGGCTCCGCCTCAGGACTGCTGCGTGCGCTACCACCCAGCGGCCATCAAGAGAAACAGACCGCAAGTCGAAGATCGGGTCGACAACAACCTTGCTTCGAGCCGTACCGTCTTGCTTCATACGATAGACGAAATTGAGATTGCCTTCGCCCGCGCGAAAAATGAGGTCACCGTTGGGTAGAAAAGAATAGAGAATCTTCGTTTTCTGAAGACCGAATCTCGCGAGGGCAGAACGGGTGGTCTGTCGCGCCAAGCCACAGATGAGAAATCGCCGCGGCATTTTTCTTTCAAACGCAACTTGTTTTCCATCCTTTGAGACCGGGTAATCTGTGCCACCGAAACCGGGCTGAATGCTATAGCCCGGCAAAATCCGATCGCGTTTCCCCCTGGCGAATTCTGTGACCCAAAGTTTCCACTCACGAGTTTGGCCGATTTGCATCAGGTCGTAGAGCTTTTTGTCCATCACTGGAGAACGTCGACGCAACTGTATTGCGCCGACCGTCAGGAGACAGTAGGAATGGTGAACCATGTTACGTTCGCCGGTCGGAGCGTAGACGTCTCGGCCTTGCTCCTCGAACTTTTTTCGCGAAACAATCTGCCGGACAGCCATCAGACGTTATTTCATTTAGACTGCCTGAAGAGAGAAATCATGTCTTCCTCATCCTCCCGAAGCCACGGCGGGACTGCCGCCGCGAGTAATCAGCCGCCGGTTGCTGAGCCTTCGTTCTCGGAGAAGGCGCGCACGTTGGCGTACTTGGCCCGCATTGGCAGCCTTTCGACGCTTTCGCGCAAGCAAACCGGTTTTCCCTTTGGGTCGGTGATGCCCTACGGTCTCGACCCGCTCGGTCGTCCCGTCTTTCTCATCAGTACCATGGCGATGCATACCCAGAATCTGCAGGCCGATCCTCGCGCCAGTCTGTTGATCATGCAGACCGACGGAGATGGCGATCCACTGGGAGCATCGCGGGTCACCTTGCTGGGAAATGTTGTGCCCATACCTCAGCCGGAAATAGCCGATGCCCGCAAACTCTACGTCGAACGTTACAGCAACAGCAAATACTGGGTGGACTTCGAAGATTTTTCGTTTTACCGAATGGATGTGGTGGACGTTTACTACGTTGGAGGCTTCGGGGTGATGGGCTGGGTAAAGGCGTCCGATTACGATCAGTCGGAACCAGACCCCCTGGCTGAGGTGGCGAGCGGGATCATCGAACACATGAATGCCGACCACAAAGATGCTCTCATCCTGCTAGCTCGGACGTGTGCCGGGGTCGAATCGCAAGAGGCGGCGATGACTGCAGTGGACCGGCTGGGTTTTCATGTGCGCTTGAAAACATCAGAGGGCATGCGCGGAGTTCGCATTGCCTTCCCGCGGGAAGTGCGGAATGCGACGCAGGCCAGGAAGGTTTTGGTGGAAATGGTGCGGCGGGAGCGCGAGCAGCCTTGAGCGGCCGCTGACATACAACCTCCCTCAAAACGAAAATGCCCGGAATCCTTTCGGATCCCGGGCATTTTAGTTATCGCTTCGAGAGCGGTGTCACTTAGACAGCCTGAACGTTCTCCGCCTGCCAGCCCTTGGGGCCTTTGGTCACGTCGAACTGCACGGTTTGGCCTTCTTGCAGGCTGCGGAAGCCGCCTGCTTGAATAGCGGAAAAATGCACGAAGACGTCTTCGCCATTTTGACGGCTGATAAAGCCATAGCCCTTGGCGTCGTTAAACCACTTCACTGTTCCTTGTTCTGCCATTGATAGTCCTATTCTTTTCTTGTTCTTGAATTGTGCTGAGAAGATTCGCTGCTAGTGAGGGGGTGACGCTGGTTGGCGATACCGACCTTCAATTGCTTGTGAGTCAAACTTAGCTGAACTCTATTATACACGGCGACGAGAAAATCAATACAACATTTTGCAAATGCCGCTCTCCAGCGCAGAGGAGCAAACGCGCTGACCCGGCACCGGAAAATCGACTGTCGATATACTGGCTGAGCGATGGACGCGTTCGCATCCTCCCCCGTAGATTAATATGTTCGTTGTTCGCAACTGTTCCTCCAACTTAAAGGACCTGTTGAACCATGCACAGAAAGCCAGGACACGCCAAAGCGGATGCTAGCCGCCGTACCTTCCTCAAAGTCACGGCAGTAGGCGGCGCAGCGGCGGCGCTGACTCCGCTCTATCCCGCGCTGGGC
>Ga0307474_10003054_pt1 | contig 12054 bp, 12 predicted proteins | sample atmos_gasesECM1C_2_FD_203312 | JGI IMG/M metagenome (GOLD analysis project Ga0307474, IMG submission 203312) | Hardwood forest soil microbial communities from Morgan-Monroe State Forest, Indiana, United States - atmos_gasesECM1C_05 | ecosystem: Environmental > Terrestrial > Soil > Temperate... | reverse complement strand
TGACGTTTTTTCTATTTCGGGGACGCCAATTGGCACCGGCGGAAGCCAATCTTACGCCGCTGATGTCGACGTTCTGTCGGGTCGGCAGCTCTGTATCAACACAAACAATGGAACCGCCTATCGGCTCGGAGTGAAAAATCCGGATGACGTAGCCAAACTGTTGCGGACGGGCGGTCCGACTGCCAGCAAGCAATCCACATGGACTTGTAGCAAGTGTCGCGAAGAGAATCCTCCGGAATTTGAGCTGTGTTGGAAATGCCAAACAGCAAAATAGGTGCCCGAGCTGCCCCAGACACTTCCGCTAGAGGCTGGCAAGTCTTACGCGGTGCGCCTGCACATACAGGCGGACAATACAATACGAGTTACTAAAGGCTGCTCGAGCTACGATGGATATGAACTCGGAGAACTCGACCGAAAATGACCACGATGACGCGAACGCGGATCTGATGCCGCAAAGCCGACGCTGACCACTGACGGCTTGGGGTCGATCAGGGACGGACGCATGCCGGCGGACCCGGCCGACAGTGCGCCAAAAACCGCATGGGCCGCGCCTCGTAATTAGTCGCCGCGAACTCTACAATCATATTAGAGTGAAGGCACAGGCCGAAATGAAATCGGATCGATCAATCGGAGGTACATATGGATGGGCCATCGGATAGGATTGATCCGGGCCGGAAGCCAGTGCTAAAGATCGCAGGGCTGTGCATTTGCGTGCTTGCGGCTTGCTTGGGTGTGATTTCGCTCGGTGCGGGTTTGCATCGGGTCTCACTCACGCAGACATGCGCCTCCGCCGCATGCGCTTGCATAATAGCGGACAGCTTATGGCCGTACCGCTTGTGGCAAGTCGGCGGCGTGGCTCTTTCGATGGTAGCAATAGGTGCCTTTTTTCTTGGCATCAGATAAGAAGTGGAGGGCGGGAGTTACGCTTCCGCTGGCGAGGTTATTCGGGATGGACTGCGACTTCTGGAAGAAGATCAGAAGCGTCGCCAGGCGGCAATAGACGGTCTAAGTGGTGAAATCGAAAAGGATCGCCGCAGCGGCAAACCGAAACCCGCCGCCGAGGTTCTAGATCGTCTGGAGCGCAAGTACACCAAAATGACCAAAGACCGCGCGAAGTGAATGCGGGCGCACTTCACACCACAAGCCGAGATTGACTTGGAGGAGGTCGGCGACTACATCGCGCTCGACAATCCTAGGCGCGCTGTCTCGTTCATTCGAGAGATACGGCAACGCTGCGAGAAGATTGCGGACGGACCGCATCACTACGCGGCGAAGCAGGTACAGGCAGTCGCAGTCGATGATTTGTTGAAGATCGTGAAGTCACTCCGATGAGTTGATATCCGACGTCCCAGAAGTTGGAAGGTCAACGTATCACTCGTGCAATGGCACACTGGAAATCGAGCGATGGGAACATCGCGGAGCGGCGTGTGAATAGGTTCCCTGGGTTGCTTCCGATTGGATGAAAGTGGGCAAACTTAGGATGCGCATAGTCGTGGTCGGTGGTGCGGGAAATTTTGGCGCACGCATCGTGCGCGCGCTGCGCGGTGACCCGAGCATCGAACTACTGGTTGCAGGACGCCGGATAGTATCCGTTCCGGCTGCGGAAGATGTACCTGGCGTGGTGGTCGATATTGACGAAGCGGGCTTTGCGCAGGTACTTAAGGCGTTATCCCCCGGACTCGTGATTCATTGCGTGGGACCGTTTCAAGGGCAGGACTATCGCGTAGCGAACGCGGCAGTTGCCGCTGGGGCGCATTACCTGGATCTCGCGGATGGGCGCCAGTTCATTGCCAAGTTTGCCGCGGGTATGAATGCTCAGGCGGTCGGAGTAGACCGCGTGGCGATCTCCGGAGCGAGCACGTTACCGGCGCTTTCATCGGCGGTGGTCGAGGAGTTGCGAGCAGGGATGTCTTCACTCGAATCCATTGAGGTCATTATTGCCCCTGGGCAACGCGCGCCGCGCGGGAAAGCAACCCTGGAGGCGGTGTTCAGCTATTTGGGGCGCCCTTTTTCGGTCTGGCGTAACGGCCAATGGAGGAGTGCGTGGGGATGGATGGACTTGCGAAAGACCCGACTCGATATCGGTGGTCGGTTGGCTGCCGTATGCGACGTCCCCGATCTCGAATTGTTTCCCGAGCGTTATCCCGGCGTTCAAACGGTAAGTTTTCATGCTGCGCTGGAGTTCGGGGTGCAGCATCTGACGCTTTGGTGTCTGGCCGCTCTGCGGCGGATTGGCCTGCCGTTTCCCGCGGCTCGCTGGGCCGTCCGTCTGAACCGATTTGCCGGAATGTTCGATCTGGGTGCGGGCGAAAAGGGCGGAATGCGAGTTAGCGTCGTGGGGGATCGGAGCGATGGCGGTGGCAGGATGCAGCGCACATGGCACCTGACCGCACCGGCGATGGACGGCCCTGAAATTCCTTGCATGGCGGCGATCCTACTTGCGCGTCGCTTGGCTCGAGGCGAGGTATTTCAATCCGGGGCGTTTCCCTGCATGGGTTACTTGACCTTATCGGAATTCGCCCCCGAGTTTGCTCGTTGGAACATCACGACGCGGGTGGAAGAGGAGGCGGCGTGACGGGCGTGCTTCTGGTCTTCTATCTGATGGTGGCGAAACCCGCGATATGATCAATGAAAATTCTTCATTCGGCGTCTTTATCGCCGGCTGCCCCACGGGGCGTCCGGGCCGATTTCGCGCCACGTACCCAGCGCCAGTCCTTTGACGCTTACGTTACCAATGGCCGCGCGTATCAGGCGAAGCGTCGGAAACCCCACCTTCGCAGTCATGCGCCGCACCTGGCGGTTCCTTCCCTCACGTATCGTGAGCTCAATCCACGCCGTCGGAATCTTCGCACGATAGCGGATCGGGGGCTCTCGCGGCCACAGTGTTTGCGGTTCCTCGATGAGGTTCGCGTTCGCGGGCCGCGTCGTGAAGTCACCGAGACTCACGCCTTTGCGCAGCTGATCGAGTGCCGTTGGAGACGGAGAGCCTTCTACCTGCGCCCAGTACACCTTTTCTATCTCGTGCTTGGGTTCCGCGATGCGCGCCTGCAAGACGCCGTCGTCGGTGAGCAGCAACAGGCCCTCGCTGTCGGTATCGAGGCGGCCGGCGGGATAGACGCTTCTTATGTCGACGTAATCCGCCAGAGTTTTGCGGTCCGGCGCCGGACTGAATTTGCACGCGACACCGAACGGTTTGTTGAAGGCAATGAGCACGCGGGCGCCTTCAGGCCAGCGCCCGCTCGATCAGATTTGGCGGCACCATTGTGCGTGGTACAGCGTCGGTCGCGCGGCGGCGAGCCCTTTTGCGGATGCCTCGAACAGGCCGGCGTTGCTCGAACCATTCGCGCACGTCGAGATCAAGTCCGATGCCGAGCATGTAGTTGTACAGCGCCTTCTTGAGCGCAGCGCCAAACACATCGTGGTCTATGCCGGTGGCGTCCGTGAAATTGATATCGTTGTTGGCGAATGTAGTCCGGAGTGGCGCCGACAAGGTCACGCCGTACTGTTCAGGATGTTTGCCGACCGGCGAATGTACGGTGCAAGTGAAGCGGTGGAAGAAAGCCGAATGTATGCAGCCGGCCGCGAACAATTGGCGAACGTATTCCAGGGCGTCGATGGTGTCTTGCGCGGTTTGAGTGGGGAACCCGTACATCAGATAGGCGTGTACGAGGATTCCCGCGTCGGAAAAGGCATGTGTGACCCGGGCGACTTGCTCGACCGACACGCCTTTCTTCATGAGTTTGAGCAGGCGATCCGACGCCACTTCCAATCCGCCGGTGACGGCAATGCAGCCGCTTTCGGCCAGTAGCCGGCAGAGGCCTGTATCGAATGACTTCTCGAAACGAATGTTGCCCCACCATGAGATGTCCAGTTTCCGTTGCAGCAATGCGTACGCAAGCGACTTGAGTGCCTTGGGCGGCGCGGCTTCGTCGACGAAGTGAAATCCAGTTTGTCCTGTCTCGTGAATTAGCGATTCGATTCGACCGATCAGCACGTCGGTAGTCGCCAGGTCGTAGCGCGAAATGTAATCAAGGTTTACATCGCAGAAGCTGCATTTCTTCCAATAGCAGCCGTGTGCGACCGTCAGCTTGTTCCAGCGGCCGTCAGACCAGAGCCGGTGCATGGGGTTGAGCATGTCGAGCAGTGACAGATAGTCGTGCAGCGGCAGGCCCTCGTAGGTGGGGCTGCCGCTTTCAGAGAAAGCGATATCGGGCTCTCTGAAGTCGACGTAGTGATTCTTGCGCGTATACGTGCGCACCAACTGATCGAGCGGTCGCTTGTGCTGTAGGTGCTCGATGAGTGCGAGCAGCGGACGTTCGCCGGCGTCGAGCGTTATGAAATCGAAGTAGTCGAATACACGCGGCTCGTTCATGGCACGCAGCTCGGTATTGCAATAACCGCCGCCCAATACCGTGACGATGGACGGCTGGGTTTGCTTGGTGGTTTGCGCGATGCGAAAGGCGCCATAAACGTTACCGGGAAAAGGCGCAGTGATGAGCACCAGGGTCGGTTGAAACTCCGACAGCGCTTCGAGCGTCAGCGCATGCAGGGATGCATCTACCAAATTGTGCGGCGTACTGAGCGCCGTTTGCAGCTGATCGAACGTCGGTTGGCTCGCCGCCAGCGATTCTGCATAGCGTACGAACTCAAAGCGCGGGTCGATGGCATCGCGGATGACGTCCGCGAGATCATTGAGATAAAGGGTGGCAACGTGTTTGGCGCGATCCTGCAGTCCCAGTGCACCAAAGGCCCAGTCGAGCGCGTCGCCTTCGTGTTGCTGGTTCTCAGTGTAGTGCTCGAGCGATGCGAACCGCGGGCCTTCGGGCAAGTAATGCCTCGAAGCGATACGATGAGCCAGGCTGGGATCACGACCTTGCAGAAATCGAATGGCCGGCGAGATTGTAGTGCGGTAGGACTCGAAATGCTCGGCGAAAAAGCGCGTGGCTACCGTGTGTTGTTTGCGAGGCAGCGCGCTCACTTGCCCGTGAATCGCCTGCACGCCCTGCACCGACAGCAACTTGAGGGCCAGGGCGATCGAGAGATCTGCCTGTTCTGCTTTGAACCCGCGCGACCGCAGGAACCCCGTGAGATACGCCGTAGACGGATACGGCGTGTTGAGCTGCGTCATCGGCGGAATGATCGACAGAATGCGCACTTCGGTCATGTCCCAAAGTATATCGCGCTGGGCCGCCCTGCAGGATTGGGATTAAGATTGGGCCATGGAGTTTACCCTCGATGCTCCATTGGGGGCTATCGCTCGACCTCGACCCGGAAGGTATAGCGCTCGAGCTCGCGGCGCACGTTGTCGACAGCGCCGGCCATCGATGGATCGAGCACCGCGAGGACGACGGCGATCGTGCCGCATGTTTCACGTACCTCGATGCCAAGCGTACGACCTTCGTCAAAGCGTGCGGCGACATTGCGGACGCAGTGCCGGATGGCGTCGAGCCGAAGATCTGGTTTGAAGATCTTGCCGACAGCTGTGAGCGGCATCGCCTCGATGATGCGTACGGTACGGGGAATGGCGGCGCGCTCGGTAATCTCGCTTCGGCAATGGGCCATGAGATCGGACTCGCTCACCGATATGCCGGGACGTAGCTGCACGTAGGCAATGGGTATTTCGCCCTTGTCGCGATCGGGCTCGCCTATCGCCGCGGCGTACAGGACCGCCGGATGCTCGAGAAGCGCAGCCTCGATCACGAGCGGGTCGATATTATGCGCGCCGCGGATGATGAGATCTTTCGAACGCCCGCGGTGCCAGACATAACCGTCGATATCGATCGTGCAGAGATCGCCGGTATTGAGCCACCTCTCTCCCGAAGGCGGCGAATCGAAAAAAAGCTCCGAAGTGCGCGCGGAATCGAGATAACCCGGAGTGACGCACGGCCCGCTGATCGCCAGAACACCCACGGCCCCAGGCGCTGCGTCGATATCGGCCGTTCGCGACCCGAGCGGCACGCAACGGGCTCGATGGTACGGAAACGGGATGCCGATTGAGCCAATCCGCGGTTCAACCGCGCTGGGATTGATTATGAGCCCTCCCTGCAACTCCGTCATGCCCCAACCCTCGCGCAGCGGGACGCCGAACTTCTCGCCGAATTCGCGTGCGACCTGGACCGGAACTGTGGCACCTCCAGCCCAGAATCGAAACCCGGCCGGCGGCCGCTTGCCGTCGTAACTTGCCACAATCGCCGCGGCCGTGGTTGGTGCGGAACCCGCAAGTGTCACGCCGTGCGCTTCGACAAGGTCCCAGAAGCGCGCGATGACGCGTGAGTCACGATACCCGTTGGGACAAACGATGATCATCGTCTGTCCGAACACCATGGAGGCGAGCGCGAGGCACATTGCGCCTCCCACGTGAAAGTAAGGCATCCCGACCGCAACCACGTCAGCGGACCTGTTACCGTTCCACGTCCCGCAACACCACGCGTTCAACAACATTCCACGCTCCGTGAGGCGCACGAGCTTGGGTGCTGCGGTGGTGCCACCGGTGTGAAGCAACGCGGCGGTTCTGTCCGGGTCCTCCGGTCGCTCGAAGGCCAACCGTTCGCATGCCGCCATACCAATCTGCTGCCGGAACAAGTCGTTCCCGGATGCGTGATCGACGCACCATACCTCGCGCAGCGTCGGCACCATGGCCCGGAGCTTTCCGACCTCATTCCATGCTCCGGGTCCGTCGGAGGCGGTGCCGCACACGAGAACCGTCGTTCCGGCCGCGTTCATGATGTTGGCTACATGTTCGACACGCAAGAACGGGTTGATCGGATTTGCGAGGCCGGCGGTCGCTCCGGCCCAAGATGCGATGAACGACTCTGCAAGGAGCGGAGTCAAAATTGATACGACGGGCCGGCTGTTACCGGAAACTTTGCACAGCCGGTTTGCGGTCGCCCGAATCGTTGCGGCCAACTCGGCGTAAGTAAGCCGCCGGCCGGCAAGTATCGGCTCGTCCTTATCGAGCACGACGATCGCGGGTTTCCCGGGCGTCTCCGCCGCCGCGTGCTCGATCATGCCGAGTATCGACCAGCTTGGGAGCAGCTCCAAAAACGGCGTGTGCTCGATCGCGCGGACGTCAGCAATCGACGCAACTTGCGCTCGCGCAACGGCGCCGCGCCGCGGCGCTTCGGACCAAACGCTCGCCATGCTCACCCCTTTCTGCTCTACGGTCGTTTTGGAAAGGTTCGAATCCCGCGCGAACCGACCGCCCTGGCAAATTACCTGTGAAGTCTAACAAGGCGGGCGACCTGGCGTCTCCCAAACAACGATCATGACGGTATCGTGAGCATCAGGATTATGAAACTTTATTTGTGTCAGTGGGTTACGATATTCGCGTGCGGTGATGTCCGCCTGAGCCCAATCAAGCGCGTGGCGTCCGCCGTGGGGGAGGGCAGCATGGCGATCGCATTCGTCCATCAATATCTCCAGAACGAAGGCCGCTCGAGGTCTCAATGATATTTGAAACAGTAACCACCGGCGGTTGCCGGTCATACGTCGTCGGCTGCGAGGCAACTTGCGCCGCGGTATTAATCGACCCGGAACTTGGGCAGATCGACCGCTACATCGCGCTGACCGCACGTGAAGGTCTGCGTATCCGGTATCTCATCGATACTCATACGCACGCAGATCATTTCTCGGCAACGCAACAACTGGCACGCCAACTCGGAGTGCCGGTAGTGATGCATGCCGCAAGTCCGGCGCCATTCGTCGATCTGCGTTTGCGGGGCGGTGAACTGCTGGTCATCGGAAACCTGCGGGTACAAGCGCTCCACACCCCCGGCCACACGCGCGATTCCATGTGCCTGTGTGTCGAGGATCGCGTATTTACCGGCGATACGCTCCTGATCGGTGGAACGGGGCGCACCGACTTGCCCAGCGGCGACGCGGGAGCACTCTATGAGAGTCTGTTCGAGGGCGTGCTGAGGCTCGATCCGGCACTAAAAGTCTTTCCAGCGCACGAATACAAGGGACGCTCTCATTCGACCATCGGGCAGGAGCTGGCCGAGAATCCGCGGCTGCAAAAAAGTGACCGCGGCGCCTTTATCGAGATGATGCAGAGTCTCAATCTCACGATGCCGACACACGTCACCGAGGCGCTGCGCACCAATATGACTGGCGGCAAGACGGTGGCCCAGATGCTCTCCGAGGCCTCGGCGGGCGTACCATTCATGTCGCTCGGCGAGCTCAATGCGCGCATCGAATCCAAGAGTGATGACTTGATCGTGCTCGACGTACGCGAGCGTGACGCCTTTGAAGCCGGTCATATCTTAGGGGCACGACTGCTGCCGCGCGGTCAGCTGGAGTTGCGCGTCAACGAGGAATTGACTGATCCTACCCGGAGGATTCTGGTTTACTGCGAGTTTGGCCGCGTCTCAACGCTGGCGACCGCCACGCTGCGCCAGATGGGTTTTCAAGGCGCCGTTGCGTTGGACGGCGGCATGAAGGCGTGGCGCGAAGCAGGCTACACGGTGAAGGCAGGCAAAGAACCGTGAGCGGCGCCGGCGAGCTTCCTGCCTATTTGCATCGCATCCGATTTGACGGCAGCGTGCGGCCGGATCTCGCGACGCTCAGGGCCATCCATCGAGCTCATCAATACGCGATCCCGTTCGAAAATCTCGACGTGCTGCTGCGACGTCCGGTCGTCCTCGACCTGGAGGCCAATTACCACAAGATCGTCTGCCGGCGACGTGGCGGCTGGTGCTATGAACTGAACGGTGTGATGGGATGGGCGCTGAAACAAATGGGCTTCGATGTGATGCGCATGAGTGCCGGTGTCATGCGAGTGCGGGCAGGTGATGCACAGCTGGGCAATCACTTATGCCTGCTGGTTCGCCTCGATCAGCCTTACCTGGTCGACGTCGGATTTGGTGGGAGCCTGGCGGAGCCGTTGCCGCTGAGAGCGACGGAACGCGAGGATCGCCCGTACCGTCTCGGGCTGAGCGAGCTAGGCGATAGTTACTGGCGATTTGCTGAAATTGCGCACGGCGACGGCGACGCGTTCAGCTTCGACTTCCGAGCCGCTCCTGCCGACGAAGGGCTGCTCGCGCGGAAGTGCCGGTTCCTTCAAACTGATCCGGCTTCCCCGTTCATGCAGAATCTCGTGGTCCAGCGCCGCACAGCCGACACGCACCTCTCCTTGCGCGGCCGCGTTCTGACGACTATTCATGCGACGCGTGTCGACAAGCAGCTGCTAAACTCGGCAGACGAACTCATCGCGACCCTCCGAGACAGTTTCGACCTCGACGTCCCCGAAGCAGCGACCCTCTGGCCTTCAATCTGCGCCCGCCACGAGGCTCTCTTCGCCGGCACTCCTGAGCAGGTGACCTGATTGCGCGCAGCGCCACCCCGGACGGATCCGTGCACACGAAGACCAGCTGGTGTTACTTCGATATTTGAGAGGACAGCAACCGTTCGGCGAGTGCGCGCGCCGCTTGCGGCGCCTCGAGATCCCGGTCCATGTGCGCCGTCGCCGCGGCACCGTCGTATAGAAGCACGAGCTGCCGGCTTAAGGATTCGGGATCGCGGGCTCCGGCCGCGCGGGCGAGCTCGGTAAACTCTCGCCGAATCCAGGCGCGCGAAGCGTCGCATGTCCCCTTGATGGTGCTGCCGGCTCCGGCTTCGGCGCCGGCGCGCTGAAACGCGCATCCGCGGTAATCCGGCTGCGCGACGGTTTCTCCGAGAAGATCGAACACACTCAAGATCTTGTCCCGCGGAGCTTGAAACTGCGCCATGCGCTCGCGGATTCGCGCCTGGCGCCGCTCGCTCCGTGCCTGCAGGTAACAGCGGATCAACTCTTCCTTGCTGCCGAAACTATCGTAAAGCGAGGCCTTGGCGACTCCGGCGTGTTCGATCAGGCGATCGATGCCGACGAGATTGATTCCATTCTCGTAAAACAGCTTATCGGCTGCGGCGAGCAGCCGCTCGCGGGCGGAAAGGCGGGTGGGTGCCGCCTTGGGGTCGGCCCCGGCGTCGGTTTCGCGATCCATGGGTTGACTTTAACAGACAGGTCTGTATAGTGCAATAAAAACAGACAGACCTGTCTGTATGGAGTAACGCATGCACTCGATAGCCACCACGGCGAAACCATCCATTCTGACGCGCACAGGCCATCTATCGCCTGCGGCGTCTTTTTATCTGCTGGCCTCCATGACCGTGTCGTTCTTGGCAGGCTCCAGCGCGCCGACGCCGCTGTATCCGATCTATCAGGCAATGTGGGGGTTTTCGCCGGTGATGCTGACCATCGTGTTCGGCATCTATGCGCTTGCGGTGCTGGCCGCGCTGCTGGTGGCCGGGCGGCTGTCGGACCACCTCGGCCGCCGGCCCGTGTTGATCGTGGCCGCCTCCGGCCAGGCGCTGGTGATGCTGCTGTTCGCGACCGCCGAGAGCGTTACGGGATTGCTGGTCGCGCGCGTCATTCAGGGATTGATCACGGGCGCCGCGATCGGCGCGGTGGGCGCCGCGATGATCGATATCGACAAGAGCCGCGGCGCCGTTGCCAATGCCGTCGCCCCGGCATTCGGCACCGCGCTCGGCGCCTTGACCGGCGGGATTTTTCTGCAGTACTTGCCTGACCCGACGCATCTCGTGTACGCCGGGCTGGCCGCAATCTTCGTTGCCCAGGCCATGGGGCTGCGCTTCGTCAGGGACTCGATTGCGCCGCAGTCCGGTGTCCTAGCCTCCCTCAAACCGCGCTTCAATCTGCCGCGTGCAACACGCGAGCCCTTGCTGCTGGCGGTGCCGATTCTGCTCAGCGTCTGGGCCCTTGCCGGTTTCTACGGTTCGCTCGGACCCATGCTGATGCGAGGCATGCTGCATTCCCGTTCGCCAATGCTCGGCGGCCTGGCATTGTTCGTCCTGGCGGCGAGCGCGGGCATTTCGGTGCTGCTGCTGCACCGGCAAACGCCGCGGGTGATGGTGATGCTGGGTGCGGGTGCCCTGTTCGCGGGAGTGGCGCTCACCGTGTTGGCGCTGCCGCGGAGCGCGATCGCGCTGTTCTTTATGGGCACCGCCGTGGCCGGCGTGGGCTTTGGCACCGGTTTCCAGGGCGCCGTGCGCAGCGTCATCCAGTCCGCCGCTCCGCACGAGCGCGCGGGCACTCTGTCCATCGTGTTCATCATCAGCTACCTGGCCATGGGCGTGCCCGCCGTCGCGGCAGGCGTCCTGCTGGCGCAGCACGTGAACATCATCGCCGTCGCGCAGATCTTCTGCGCCGTGCTCATGGCGCTCGCCGGTGCTTCCCTGGCCGGCGGCGCCGTTCGCTATTTCCGGTAGGTCGGGTTACATCATTTTGCCGAGCAGGGGGGACCAGCAGTCATGCAGCTTTCTTGAAATCTCCAATCTGCGCGTCGAGCGCGCGCTGGAATGCGGGTCGCCCGGTGCAACGCTCGATGTACGCCGCCAGACGTCTGTCGCTGGAGACGATGTCGGTGTGCTTGAGGATGCGCAGGACCGTCGTCATCATCAGGTCGCCGGCCGTGAAGCGATCGCCATCGAGAAAGGACTTGTCACCCAGCGATTTGGAGAGGCCCGAAAGGCGCTTCTGCACGAACTCCACGGCACCGGAGCGGCGCAGTTTCGCCCACTCCTCCTGAGCGTAAAACAGATCGATTACCGCGACATTCATCATGTAGGGCTCAATCGAATTGAGCGCTGATATCAGCCACTGCGTCGCGCGTGCGCGCGCGCCGGCTTCCTTCGGCAGCAGCGCCTCGCTGCGCTCGCCTATATGCAGCACGATTGCCCCGGACTCGAAGAGCACGAGGCCGTCTTCCTCGAGAATCGGCACCTGGCCGAAGGGTTGCAGGGCACGGTACTCCGGCTTGTCCTGATCTCCCTGCTCGAGGAGGCGGGTCTTGTAGGGCAGCCCCGCTTCCTCCAGCGCCCATCGTGCGCGCAAGTCGCGCACTTGACCCTGGGCGAACTCCGGAACCCATTTGAACGCTGAGATTGTGATCATCTTGTGTCCTCGATGGAGATTGTTTTGAGTCTGAGCGTGGTCATCGTCGTCTCTTCGTCGCCGCCCCTTCCTTGCTTTCGGCATATGCGGCGAGACGATCGAGG
>Ga0307474_10003052_pt1 | contig 12056 bp, 2 predicted proteins | sample atmos_gasesECM1C_2_FD_203312 | JGI IMG/M metagenome (GOLD analysis project Ga0307474, IMG submission 203312) | Hardwood forest soil microbial communities from Morgan-Monroe State Forest, Indiana, United States - atmos_gasesECM1C_05 | ecosystem: Environmental > Terrestrial > Soil > Temperate... | reverse complement strand
AATGCTAACTTAAAAGGCAATGGAAGAAAAAGCTCACCTTCTTAAACAATAAAATACAAATAACCTCTAATTAAAAATTAAGAGGGTCGATTGCAACAACGAATAATCTTTTATATTAATCTCTTTTTTTATAAAAGAAGTAAATATACCATAGCTTACTAAGTAAAACAGGTATATTTTAATATGTTACTTATTACTTAAAATTAATAAGCCTGCTTCTCCTTTAATCCAAAAGGGGCCCTTTTAGTAGATTAAAGTCTACTTTAGGGTGGTGGATTTTTAACCACATCCCATCTTAGATTATTAGTCCTATTGTTGTCAGGATAAATGAACAAGTAGGATAATTCGAAAATCTACAACACAATTAAGGGCATTTGGTCGAGTTTGGTTTATGGCAACCGATTTGAAATCGGTCACTTCAAAAGAGTCGTGAGTTCGAATCTCACAGTGCCCGTCTAATACATCATAAAATTTTATTCTAATTCTAATTATTCAATAATATTTGCTTTTTAAATATTATGTTTCATTTTAGTTTTTTGAAGACAACTTCAAGTACTAGATACTACAGATACCCTTTTTTTGCTTCTCTTCTTAAAGCAAGCCTTCGTCCTTCGTACTACGTACTTCGTACTTCGTACTTCGTAGACGGGGGGCAATGGCTTAATCAATTCCTCCTCAGGATAGGGTAATGGTTAATACATACAATTTCACACATTTTTAGTTAATATTATGTTGGAGTGCTCAGTACAATAAATATAGATACAATAAATAATATTTAAATTTAAATAATGATGACAATAATAGAATATCCTGGTTTTATATTTAAAATGTGTAGTTGAAGTTGCATATGTTTATGTTTCTCTTATGCCTAGCGGTCTTTAAAGCATACACCTACATTCTTGTTGGAGAGAGGTGGTGCAGTAATCCTAACGGAAAGGATTATTGAGTTTCAATTTCCCCTTTAAGGCAACCTCCAATGCCCCTTGTAGCATGGTGGGGGTTTGTCTAAACATACCGATTAAAAAGGTTACCCTAAATGGCACCTTCTTCCTTTTAAGAAGAGGAAACAAGTAAACAACATTTTATAATCCGAACACTAGTATATTATTTATTAAAGTTAATCTGATTATTTAATTAAGTTAATTTAAGTAAAACATTAACATTTACATAAACAGAAATAAAAAAAAAAATAATACTAATACTATATTTAAACTAATACTATTATTAACAATACTACTAATATTAATAAAACTAAAACTAACAGTAAACGACTCTTATCCTCACTATATCCGTAAAAAAAAAAACGGGGGGCCCCTTGCGGGCAGACCAACACATATGTTGCCAACATAAAGTTTGACCCTTGCCACGTCGACACGGGGGAACAATAATATTTTCGTATTATTAAGAAAAAGAGTTGCAGTTGGCGCAAACGTCACAAAAATCTAATCATCAAAGGTGATCCTGATTTACTTTATATTGTAGTGTTGATGAAGACTGACCCTTTATTCTAGGTCTCGGATTATTCAGACGAACGCGCCTTTTTAATCCTTTGTAAAGGAAAGCTTATCTAAAGCTAAAGAGAGGAACCAGCGTTATTAACAAAAATATTTTAATGAATATATAATGTATAGTAAAGATTAGGATAAATACTCCTGACCTTAGGGCGCTCCCGTTCCTCACAAGGGCAAGAATCCCTCACCTACCCCTTTTCTTTTTTTGGTAATGGAAGGGTAGGGAAGAAGCTCCCCTTAAAGAAAAGGGTCTTAAGCCATTGCAGCCCACAACGAAGAGGTGGATAACATATAAAACTTTTTTTTTTTAGTATTACCTTTTAAAAGAGGTAAGATTAGTTTAATTGGCAAAATGACGTTTTGTGGCAACGTGGTTCAGAGTTCAAGTCTCTGATTTTACCCTTTATACTTATAAGTTATAAAAGATAACAATATGAGTTCACCTATTTATAAACCTTTATATTAATTGTAATTGAACCTGTTAGAGGGTAACGGTAGAAAAATATACTATGTAAAACTTAACTGTATCTTGTTCTTTAATACTAAGAAATTTGCCTGATTTATAAGAGAGCGGGTCAATTTTGCTGCTGTGATCAATAAGGTGCGGAGCTTGCAGCTAAATAACACAGAGTTAGGATACGAATCTACTACTTCACCATACTGCTTCTTCAAACTTTAAAAGCCCTCCGTTTTGACTAAGCCATTGCAACCCTTAAAAAAGGAGTGTAGCTCTCCCCCGACAATGGCTCGACGACCCATTGCTTATTGCGAGGTCCTCACCTATTTTTTTTTTAGAAGATAGAAAGAATCCCAACAAGGGGTCTGGTCATAACGAAGAGCTTCGCTTGGCTAGAAGGGTAGGGTAGGACTACCTTAAGGGGACCCAGTACGGGTCAATGATCCTTGTAATAAGGCTCCTAATTCCTAATTGATCAAGCACTATAAGATCCTAGTTAGTGTTAGCCGATAAAAGGAATCGAACCTTTGTTTTACCGTCATGAGTGGTATGTTTTAACCATTTAAACTATATCAGCATTTTTAAAGTATATTTATTTATAAACTATTGTAATATATATTTTTACTATATATTTAAATTTAGATCCTATTTTATTCACCTTCAATTAAGGATAGTTTGTTATTAGTTTTGGATGTGTAGATGCACCCTCCCCTTTCTTTCTGTTTCTTTTGAATCCACCCGAAGGTAGGGGGGACGGATTCAAAAGAAATAGATTAATTATTAGACCCTTTATTCTCTACTACTTGGGTCTTTCTTATTAAGGATTAAGGATGTGACGAAAAACACTAACTATTAAGATTAAAGCATTTTTCTACAATGGCTCGGATTATTAAGACAAGGATTCTTGCCCACCTTCTTGTAATGGGTCGTCGTAAAGGGTCGTTTGTAGGGTCGAAACACTAACTATATATATATTTATTAAGTTAACAATATTTATAAATAGTCTATATAAGACTTATATTAATTATTTTAATCGACAATAAGGCTAGTAGTTAGTAGTATATCATTCTTAAAATTTTATTAGTTTGTATTATGTGCTTATTTATAATTATTAATTTATTTAATGTATTATATTAAATCTGACACTATCCAGACAACCGGAACGTAGGTTTTTTAATATTAGCCTACTATGTGTATATTATATGAGTCTGAGTCTAACCAGTATAATATATTTTAAAACAAACAGTTCAAATAGTTTAGCTTAAACAGATTCCTATTAAATAAAATGTATGTGTATACACATACACCTTATATCAGTTAGAAGACTAAATCGGTGTATGTATTATGTATTAATAATAGTTGATATAGATTGTTGTTATATATTTATTTCTATTTCAAATTATACTGTTACAGATGTTTTACAGATAATGATGATATTAAATATATGTTTTTAATGTTTATATGCCCGCTACTCTTCTTTCCCCTACGGTCTTAGTCACTTGTAAGAAGAAGAAAAGAGTTGATTTATGTCGATATGATGTTAATTTGATATTATTTTGTGTAGGATTACAAATATAGTCTTAAATATATTATAATAAAAAAAAAATAAAAAAAGGGAATGCAACTGAGAGTTAGAATTATTATCTATAGGACAAATTTTGTTCATTATACTTTTATAATTATCAGGTTAATAATTAAATAGTATAATAGTTACTGAATTTAAACTTCAATTGTAATAGGTCATATACAGGTTTCCATTTATACATTTTTAAACAATTATAAAAAATAAACATTACTTAAGTGTTAGATATTTTTATCCGCATAGCGCCTTAAAGGGTTGCTTCTCCTTGAATCCAAAGGGGTTATACCCCCTTCCCTAATCAAAAAGATGCCCTTGTAGGGATGGCTTGACACAACGAAGTGGCCCTTCCTTCCATTACCAAAAGAAAGAGCCCTTGCGAAAGAAAGTCAAGAAAGGGACGGGTGTGGAGCATGCGTGTTATTGTTTACAAAAAGTAAAGATTGTCTTTATATTTCCCACAAATTATTTTGCTCTTGATGATGTATATAAAATAGTTATAGTGTCATTACTACTATAACTTAACCTTGAACCTTCTCTAAATTTAAACTATTTCTATGTTTATATAATATTATTATTTCACTTTTTATGAATATAGAATAAATTCCAGTTTTAGATATCTAAACTCTCTTTTAAATTTATAACATATTTTAAATTAATCCTTTATATTATTTAAACTTAACTGAAATAAAACTAACTAAATTAAACACTCTAACTAAATCTATTAAATTAAAAAGATCAGGATCCGTAGCTCTCTGCTCCTTTTTAATCCCTGCTATGGGCTCCTTTACATGGGTCCCTGTTTACGAAGTACGAAGTAAGAAGTACGAAGTACGAAGAGAAGGCTCAACGAACCTTGTCCCTTAGAAAGGGAAGAGTCTGGGTGCTCTTTATTTCTTACCTTGCTCGCTCACCAAAAGCGTAATACCTTCTATACTAATATAGTGCGAAGTATTTTAACCGAAAATAAATATTGAGCAACCTTTCTACTGTATTATAAAAATATATTGCTTTTTTTGGCTCCTCTTTTTTTTGGGTGGAGCTTTACCCTTTCTAAGCTAAGCTAAACGTATTCTAATTAAAAAGCCTAATTATTAAACCCTCTTATGAATTCATTCAACCCGCTTCTTGCCAAGATAAGCTCTGCTGGCCAAAAAAATCCGGCTCTTCACCGGCCGTAGGGCCGTGGGTGGAAGAAGCAGCGGGTAGGTGGAGCCAATCGAAGCTTTTCGTTGTGCCCAAACGGGGGGCCCGCCTGATACGTAGTAGAAGGGTGGGGCAATGGTCCTTTTAAGAAGCGAAATAAAGGTATTATTGATGGATTCATTCCTCCTCTACTTATTGAACGACCGCTACTTTATGCTTAAGATGCACAGCCCCTCCTTTAGACTAAGAAGAAAAAAGAGACACAATAGGGTCCGCAGGCCGCAAGGATTATGTTGGCTTTGGGATCCTGCTAGTTTCTTGCTTGGCTAGAAAGACGGGTTGAAGAAGGAGACGTGATCACCCTTTTCAATCAATGGGTATGGCTACAACGAAAGGTAGGGGGTTAAATTTTATTTAATTTTATATTTAGTATAGTTTAAGTTTAAAAATTAATGTAAATCAATTGCATCTTTAATGTAGCTTAATAGTAATAAAGTAAAAACATAAGCTTGTATAAATGATACTGCTAGTTCTAATCCGATAATAGCTAAGAATAAAGCAAAAGGTATTAAAGTAATTATTGCTATTAATATACTTCCTGTAAACATTTGATATAAGAAAGTTGATAATATTTTTAGAAGTGTATGTCCTGCTGTAATATTACTAAATAATCGTATACCTAATGAAAAAGCTCTAGCAATATAACTTATTAATTCAATTAATACTAATAAAGGAACTAGTGCTAAAGGAGTACCAGCTGGTATAAAGAATGAAAAGAAATGAATTTTATGTATTGATAATCCTAATATAGTTACACCCATAATTATAGTAAATGATAAACCGATAGATACTATAATAGATGATGTTATGGCATAAGAATAAGGAACATTACCTATTAAATTAGCAAATAAAATAAATAAAAAAGTAGAATAAATCATAGGTAAATACATTTCTTTACCTAATTGTTCTCTTACCATTGAATTTATACTTGCAAAGATACTTTCTAATAATAAAGATCATTTTGAAGGTAATAATTTAATATTATTATTAGCAACTAAATGTAAACTTATAACTAAAAATAAAATTAATAAAGAATATAAAGCTAAGTTGGTTAAAGTAATGTTAATATAACCTAATAGAGGTAAATTGAAACCTAATAAAGAAGTAATTTCAAATTGTTCTAAAGGTGAATTAATAAATAAGTTTGACTGATTAATATTTGTTAACATGTTTATATTTATTTAAATTGTTTTATGTGTGTTCTCTTGTTTGTACTATTATTATTTAACTTTTATTAAATTAATATTAGTAAAGCGATTAATACTCAAAATAATATAATTATCTCAAGTTACTTATTACTACTTTTACCTTAGTTTATTTAATTTTTAATCTTACTTTACTTATTATACATTTACATTACAAGATCATCCCTCTCGACGACCCTTTGCCTATTGCGAGGGTCTCCCCTATTTTTTTTTACGAAGATAGAAAGAATCCCTGCAATTCTACTTATAAGGATCATTGACCCATGCCTTCTTCCCTTACCGCCACCCTCCCGCACTTAGATACGCCTTCTTCTTTGTAGACGGGCCCTTGCGTTTTTTTTTTGTGGTGGAGCCATTGCCTCTTCAAGAGGCGATTGAAGGGTGCCCTTTTATAAGTATCCTTAGGAGTGGGTAATGGGCCTTTAAGGAGCGAAAGAAAGGAATAAGAAAAAGTATGTATTAATCTAAGAAACTATTTTTTTTTACCTGTTTCAATATAGTTTTATGAACCTTTAAATTATATTTATAGTATAATAATTATTATTTATAATTATTTAGTTATTATAATAGTTTATAGTTATATGTTATAGGGTGTAATTGAAATTGAATGTGCGGCCGCACAATTTATGTAATCTGATGGATACAATTATTAATTTAATTTATTATTAGTATTAATTAGTTATTATTTATTATTATTTATTATTATTAATTATTTATATTTATTAATAGTTATTAATATTTATTATTATTCGAGCCCTGCCAGATTCGAACTGGGACAACCCTAATTGACAATTAGGTACTCTACCTATTAAGCTAAGGGCCCCTTGAAATAATTACTACATTTATATAAATAAAATTATGTACAATAAACTACAAAACTAAAATATTTAAATCTATATTTATAATTAAAAATAAACATTATAATCCCTCTTTCTTGCCTGCAAAGGTCCCTACAATGGCACAATGGACCCTACACTTTTTTAATTTTAACTTACCTCTTTTTCTCTCTTTCGATTCAAGCTGGCCCCCCCGTTTTTTTTTTACGAAGATAGGTGGTGGAGCTTGCGCCTTCTTCGAAGAAAGGGTGTGTTGGTATATGTTTCATAATAATATTTAATAGATTTAATAGAGTAAAATAAATAATTTAATTTGGGGTGATTGCTTCATCGTAGTATTCACTTTAAATTGTATAAATTTATCAAGAGTAAGGTGAATCGAACACCTACTGAAGATTTTGGAGATCCTTATACTAACCAATTATACTATACTCTTCTTTAATTCTCTTTTATTAAAATAAGATAGTTATATTTATAAATAGTTTAAAAATAATTTAAATAAGTATACTTTATATCAGTTTTCAGTTTTTAGTTTTTTATATTATAGTTTTTTAAATACTATTGCGAATAGATTTATTAGTTAACCTAAACTAAGTCTTAGTAAACAATATGTTTAAAATTATAAGAATTTATTTGTTGGCACCTAATATTATGAATATGTTGAATGTTCTACTGATTAAACAGGGTGAAGCTTTCTACATTAAATATAGATAAGCATGCTTTGCACCTTAATGATAACCGGTAAACGGCCCTTCCCTCTTTGAGGATCTTTCTTACCAGCCATTGCCTATTGCGTTAAGGGTGGATCCGTTGAATCATTGAACCATGGAACCATGGAACCATTGAAAAAAAGGCTCAAGATTGATCAGGATTTTCGCACTTCGTACTTCGTACTTCTTACTTCGTACTTCGTATTTCGTAGTGGGGAGACCTCTATTAGAATAAACTGCTACAAGGGTCATTGAAACGCCCCTCCCTACCCTTCCCAAGAAAGAAAGGGGTAGGTGAGGGCTTGCTTTTTAACATAAAGGTAATATATTATACTTTAAGTGGTAGAATTTTATTTAGCTTTAAGGTTACATTTTATAATGTGCTAATGTATCTACATTTATTTTGAGAGTTGATAAATAAAGAAAGACCATAGATATACTAATATAAATTAATAAATAATATTAAAATAGAAAGTAAGAAAATCTTAATTCTTAAGTAATAGTTCTAATATATTACCATTAAAAGATATTATATTACAATGGATTTAGAAAAATAAAACTACCCTTTTACTCGGATTATTCAGACAAGGGCCATTAGAAGGGGGTTTTGTGCTTATGCGGAGCAGGGATTCTTTCAAGTGGCAAGGTTGTCTACTGCATAAAATAATTATGATTATCCCTTTTTAAGTTCCACCAATGGATTAATAAGGCTACGTAGACAAGAATGGTATGTTTAAACTCACCAAAGATGGAATAAATAAATACTCTCTTTTCAAATAGGTATAGGTGTGTAAGTATACCTATAAGTTATAATTTAGATATATTCTGTAATATTGTTATGATTATAATATGGTTATAGTTATAGTTATTGTTATGATTATGGTTATAATTTTGGTTATATGTAATTTTGGTGTGCGTTGTTTTCTTTTTTTTTTTTAGATCCTCATCTTTATCTATTCTATGTTGTGTTTCTGCCTTTTCACCGCCCTGCCCCCATTGCCCCTCCGAAGGCTTGACACGACTTCTTTATAGTGGGCGGGTGGCTTGTTTTACATGGTTATGATTAAGGTATGGGGGTTAAATTTATTGAATATAAAATTTGAGTTACACTTACATGTAGTGTATCTAATATTATGTTAGGGTATACTCCTAAAATAATAGTTGGTATTAGTAAAGATATTAAAGAGATAAATTCTATTCTACTGATATCTTTCAATGGTTTTAAATGAGGTGAATAATCTCCATAAGATATTCTATTATAAAATAATATTGTATAACAAGCACTTAAAACTATTCCTGTACCACCTAATATAGCGATAATAGGATTAATTGCTCATATTCCAATTAAACTCATTTGTTCACCTACAAAATTTAATGTTAATGGTGTAGCCATATTAGCTAAACTAAATACAAAAAATAATATAGTAAATATAGGCATGTATAATACTAATCCTCTTATTTCTTTAATTAATCTTGTTCCTGTTCTATCATAAACAATACCACCTAAACATATAAATAAGGCGGGACTTACGAATCCATGGGCAATTCCTAATAATATAGCTCCTTCTATACCAATAATATTATTAGAAAATATTCCTAATAAAACTACTGCCATATGAGCAATACTTGAATAAGCAATTAATGTTTTCGTATCTTGTTGTATAATTGTAGCTAAACTAGCATAGATTAGAGATATTATAGCTAAAGTTTGTACCATTGGACTAAAATAAAAACTAGCATCTGGTAAGAAAGTAATTAAAATTCTTATAGTTCCATAAGTAGCTAATTTTAATATTGTACCAGCTAATATAATTGAACCCGCTAATACACTATCAACGTGAGCTAATGGTAATCATCTAGCTACTGGTCATAATGGTGTTTTAATTGCAAAAGCTATAAAGAATCCTAACCATAGAAATTTCTGAGCATCTAAATTAATATGTGAAGACAGTAAAGATAAGTATAAAAAATCTGTTGTTCCTACTATACTTTGTATACTTAATATAGATAATAACATAGGTAAACTACCCAATAAAGTATATAAAAATAACATTAAGGCAGATCTAGTTTTATTTTTACCGGATCCAAATAAAATAATTAAAATAAATAATATAGGTAAAACACTTTCAAAAAATATATAAAATAATAATAAATCTAATGAGACAAATGTTAATATTTGTAATGTTTCTAATAATAAAATTGATATTAAGAAATATTTTAATCGGTTGTCTATATTTATATAATTAGAAAGTAAAGCTATAGGTGTTAGGAATGTGGTTAATAATACAAAATAAAGTGATATACCATCTACTCCTATGTTTAAATGACAGAAACTTAATTGATTAAATTCATAAACAAATTGATAATGAGTAGAACTAGAATCAAAATTTAACCATAAAAATAAAGAAACTATTAAATTTATTAAAGAAGTAGTTATTGCTATATATTTCATTTTAGTACGATTATCTAAGGAATCTTCATTTATAGGAATCAATAATAAAGAACCTATTATAGGTATAAGTATAAGAATGGTTAACATGAATGTGGTTTATTTGATTATAGATATTTTTTCTACTGTGATTGTTGTTTTGTCTTATTTTACCTGCAGTATATAATATATATGATAGTCTAGGATACAAAGTCCTATAACTAAATAATGCATAGATTCTTTTTATCTCTCCCAAAGGGCTTGTTCTTTTTTGTTGTTTGTTGTTTGTTGTTTGTTGTTTGTTGTTTGTTGTATGTTGTTTTTAACCATATTTATGCTGCCTTTTAATTTATATTAACACGCTCCACCCCTGCCATCCGTTTCCCTACCTACGGGTGGATTCAAGTATTGGCAGGCAGGGGCGTAGCGAGAGAACAAAAAAAAAAGACGACAATGTCGGCTTAGTTTGCTTATGGATCGGTTTAAATAGGCAAGGTTACATTTTTATTGTTTTACTTATATAATATCTGTATTATAATTCAATCTATATTAATTTTTATTATGTATCACTGCTCTTTTCTTTTTTCTTACAATGGATTAAAAGGCAAAAAAGGGGAAGTGGGAGAAATTTATTCATCCATTACAACCTTTTTAATCCTTTGCTGCCTTCTTAAAAAGGAGCCATTGCAGACCCCCCCCCCTTGCGGTTCGACGAGCCATTGCCCATTGATTGATCAGAGGGATATGGATCCTTGCGTTAAGGGTGAATCCATTGTAGCTTAGCACAAAAGGAGAAATTACACAAACTCTATAATACTATTTATTTAATATAAAAAGAAATAAAAAAAAAAAAAAGTAATAAAAATGATTTAAAGATAAAATTAGGGATTAATAAGGAGTACTATGTAAATTGATTATGCGTACCGGTTAACTTTAATAGTTTTACCCATATTTTGTAATTAGATTTATTTATAGTAGACCCTCAAAGCATAACAACATAACGTTCCTGTAGGTATATGTGAAAAAGGATTTAACCTGATTATTTCATTTAATATTTAAAAAGACGTCTACAATAGCACCTTAATAATCAAAGCGAATAATACAGGCTTTAAACCTCTCCACCCCGCATTTCTTGCCACCTTAATAATCCGACGCTTAGAAGAAGCAGCGGGTAGGTGGAGCCAACCCTAGCTATTCTTGCTAAGCCAAGCGAAGCTCTTCTTGTGGCCAGACGCGGGCCCCATCCCTCAACTACGAACGACCCAGTCAATGGGAGAAAGATAAAGAAGGAGGGGGAGCCTGTCCCTGTTTTCGAAGGGTAGGGATGAAAGAATTTCTGTCTCAAATTGGCTATGAAGAAGAAGGGGAGTTATATTGATAGGTGGGGGTGCTTTAATCAGCTCTTTTTGAATTAGTAAAAAAGGTTACCTTGACTAAAATTAAAGTTAGAGAAAAAGGTAACATATTGTTATTATTAGAAAATGGTCTTATGTTATTTATAATATCTAAGAGATAAAAGTTTATTGAATTATTGGGGAATATTTTAGATCTTAAAGTAAAAAAAATATTAAACAGGCTACAGCTCTTTGAAGAAAAGATCGGAATAAGCAAGAAGAGAAATTTAAAGACTTAAAAAAAAAAGGTCCTATCTTACACAATTAACCTTTTACCTTATCCATCCTCCAATTATCAAGATTAAAAGCGAAAGATAGAAGGTATTAGTTCAAGGTTAATGGGGCCCTTTTAGTTGCCGCCATCACCCTTCGGAGAAGGTGCCTGCCCCATCCGTCCTTTTTGGAAGGAGACACGACTTATTTATAGTGGGCGGTGGAGCTAAAAAAAAGAATAGCTTACCTAAAAACGCCCCTTTCCGTTAGTCCATTAGGTTTTTTTTTTTTATTATAGTTATAATGCTTCGCATAATGTTAATTTATTTTCTTAGTCGTAACTGGGTAAAGTTTCAGTTTATGTGTGTCTATATATCCCCACCCTCTCTACGTAACACGAAGTTAGAAGTACGAAGAATGGGAGGGCGATGAATGTATTTATAATTATTTATATTTAATATAGTTAAATTAAAGGGGTTAGATTACGTAAAATTTTTTGTCTAAATATTTGTCCTTT
>Ga0307474_10003051_pt1 | contig 12057 bp, 6 predicted proteins | sample atmos_gasesECM1C_2_FD_203312 | JGI IMG/M metagenome (GOLD analysis project Ga0307474, IMG submission 203312) | Hardwood forest soil microbial communities from Morgan-Monroe State Forest, Indiana, United States - atmos_gasesECM1C_05 | ecosystem: Environmental > Terrestrial > Soil > Temperate... | reverse complement strand
ATTCTCAAACGACGGACGCTCGATGTCTTCCATCTCGCTGTGCGTGCGATAGCCGGGATCAAGATAGTCCTGGAAGAAGGAACCGAAATCGATCTCTTCGAAGGGATCCTTCTTTTCGACGGCGGTGATGGGATTTTCTTCGGTGGTGGCGGCGGTGGCACGCTCGCGGTCTTCTTCTTTCTTGCCGACTTCGTCCAGCAGAGGCACAGAATCTTCCAGTTCTTCGAGGACTGGGTTCTCAACCATCTCAGCGTTGATCATGTCCTTGAGCTCAAGCTTGTTGAGCGCAAGAACAGAGACCATCTGCACCAGGCCCGGGGTAAGAATCTGGCGCTGCGAAAGCCTTACGCTGAGTTTGTGCTGAAGTAAGACCATGGGTTCCCAAACACGACAAAATCCTTACCACTAAGGGCACTAAGGTTCACGAAAAACCTTAGTGATACTTCGTGTCCTTCGTGGTTTACGCCTTCCATTCACACCAGCGAGAAACTCTCGCCTAGATAAACGCGACGCACTTCGGGATCGCTGGCCAGCTGGCCGGGCTGGCCGTGACGGAAAATCCGGCCGTCATCGATGATGTAGGCCCGGTCGGTCACCGAAAGCGTTTCGCGCACGTTGTGATCGGTGATCAATACTCCGATGCCGCTGGCGCGCAGGCTGCTGATAATTTTCTGCAAGTCGAGCACGGCAATCGGGTCGATCCCGGAAAACGGTTCGTCCAGCAAAATGAATGTGGGGTTGATGCACAGGCAGCGGGCAATTTCTACGCGCCGGCGTTCCCCACCGGACAAGGCATATCCGCGATTCTGGCGAATGTGCTCCAGTCCCAACTCATCAATGAACTTTTCCATCTTCTCGCGGCGCTCGTGCCAGGACATCGGCTGTGCTTCCAAGACCGCAAGGATGTTCTCTTCTACCGTTAACTTTCGAAAAACCGAAGCTTCTTGAGGGAGATAACTTATGCCATACTGACGGGCCCGGAGATACATGGGAACGTCGGTGATGTCCTGACCGTCGTACAACACGCGGCCAGTGTCGGGAGGGATCAGGCCAACGATGGCGTAAAAGGTGGTGGTCTTGCCAGCGCCGTTAGGGCCTAATAAACCAACAACTTCGCCCTGATCGACTCGTAGGCTAACCCCATTTACAACGCGGCGGCCACGATAACTTTTGCCGATTTCTTCTGTGGCCAGAGTACGCATTGATCTTCCGCAATTATTGGGCCACTCGCGTCTGAGTCACCGCAGGAGCACTTGCTCCGCCTTCTACGAGCACCCTATCATCGCGTCTAAAGAAAGTCAACGAAACCCCGGTAATCTTGCCCTGTTCGGCATCAAAAATGCTAGGCGGTCCGCCGGTGAGGACGAATTTGTCGTCGGCGGCGGTATAGACCAGCTTTTGGCCTTCGGCGCGACGCTTGGGTTGCTGAATGACAACGTCGTCTTGAGCGACCATGCGGTCGAGCTGTCCGGAGCCGACGAAGGATTGGCGGTTCGACGTTTGGCTGCGGGGTAAGAGATGCGCGTCGAGGGCCTTGGCCGATGCTGTAAAGTCGGAACCTTTGGCAGTGACGCCACCTTCGTAATGAACTCGGCGCTCGGAATCGACGTACGTGAGCTTGGCAGCAGTGATAGAAATCGGCGTCGATGCGGAGAACGAAGGACCTTTGCCTGCTTTCGCGGCTCCTTTGTCGGTGGGAGCGAGCTTTTCTTTGCCAGTCTTCTCAGGTTGGACTTTCTCGGCTTGGACAAGAATCGTTTGAACGGGCCGTGCCGGTGCGCCCTGCGCAGTGACTGAGCGATGATCGCGGTCGAACTGCATCGTTGGGGCCTCGATGATGTTGGCATCCTGCCAGAGACGCACGTTGCCACTGTAGAGAGCCACGCCGTTGTGGTGGGCCGTCATGCTGCGCGCTGTGACATGAATGGGCGAAGATGAGGCTAGAAGCGCGCCGTTTGGTTCCTCCTCGAGTTCGCTGTAGGTGCTCTTGACATCGTCCTGAGCAAGCGCGTCGCCGGTGGCGCGGTTGATGCGGATGGTGTTCGCGGTGGTCGCCATGCCGCCGTTCACTACGCGCGGATTGCCTGACAGCATGAGCATTTGATCGAAGGGCGTGTAGCGCGCCGAGTCTGCCCAGGCTTGCACCCGCTTCTCGAGATTTTCGCCGTCGGTGTAGACAACATTCCCCTGTTGCGTGATCGCATCAATGCCACCCTGCGGAAGAAAGGAAGCGTCGATTGCGTCGCTTGTGCTGATGCGATCGGGCTCGCCAGGAGTCGAGTTGACGATTCGGGCGGCTGGCGCGCCATGGACTCTGGCGAGATGATTTCGGCCTTCGGAAGGTGCAAATTCCCCTTCGAACTTTCCGGCAGTTACAACCGTGTGCTGGATCGGAACTTCCTGCGCCGTTGCTGAGCCTGCCTCACGCGCTTGTGCGATCGTGATGTGCGCGGCGCCAGAAGTAACGGCTTGCTTGAGAATGTGTCCTTGCGCGACCGTGAAGTCGATAATGGGCGCGGTGAGCTCGAAATCCTGCGGTCCGGCTGCGACGCCTTTTGCTGCCGGTTTGCTCCCCGGCGCTCCTTTCTGCGTCAAGCGCACACCATCGAGGGCGTGCACTCTCTGAAGCTCGTTTTGACCCGCGAAGTCGAGGATCACGCGGCCCGCGTCGCCTTGCATCGGCTGAAGTCCGGTTTGCTCGATGTGCACGCTGCCGCTCATGGTTGCGGTGCGGAGCAGGTCCCGCTTTCCTTCAAGAAGGAACTCAGCCTGGTCGGCGTGACTGCGCATTTCCGCTGGCTGCGCCCGTGGAGAGTTTCGATTTTCCGCTGAACGGGCTCGGGTTGCGGCGGGCATCCGAGCTTCCGCCGTGACGTTTCCTGTGGCCAGAATTCTTTCCACCTGATTTTCCGAGCCTAAATAGAATGCGCCCTGATCCGCCTGCAAGCTGCCGTCTTCGCGGGTCAAGTGAGGATGATCGAGGACGATTTCGCGCGGATCGTTGGTGATGAAGCCGTGATCGGCCTCGATGACTGCTCGATACGGGCCCTTGAGAACGAGATGAATTTGTGACGACAAAGTCAAGGTGTTGGTCTTGCCGGCGTATTTCACACCCATGGCCCACCCGCTCGCTTGCGGCGTTTGAAACTCGACACGAGCGACCGTCATGGCGTTTCCGCTATCTTTGTTGAAAACCAGATCGCGGGTTTTCAAGTGGATGGGATTCTTGAGTTCTTTGGGCGTGGCTTGATCGGCACTGGCGAGGCCCGCGGGGTTGGCGACGAGATCGATCTGCACGTCGCCCTGGGCGGTTACGTCGCCGGTTTTCTGATTGTAGCCAAAATCGTCGCCATAGATCTGGTCGAAGCGTGAGGAGTCGCGGCCATAGAGCACGATGCTGACATTGTGCAGCTCGGCGTTGCCGTCTAGCTTGAATTCTTTGATGTTGCTGGCCTGGACGGTGAAGAGCGTGCGCTTGCCGTCAGACTTGGAGAATTGGAAGCCGGTAGCGGTCTGCTTGATGTTGTATCCGATCTTGCCAGGGATTTGTTTCAGCACGTTTGTCGCTTTCGAACGCGCGTAGAAATACATTGCCGCCACGACCAGCGAGAGCAGCACGGCGGTCGCGGCCAGCATGCGGCGCAGACGGTAAACTTTAAGCGGCATCTGAGTTCAGTGTAATGCTTTGCGAACTTTGCGGTCTAAAAAGACTCAATCGCAGAGTTCGCCGAGGAGTCGCGGAGTACGCAGAGAAAGCCTTGGGCACAGAACAAACCCGCATGTGCGTACACTTGGGACAGAATTGCTGATGACAACAGCTGAAAAGCCTCCGCTGCTGGACTTTCATAACCTGCGCGTGATGCGGGGACAGAAGATCGCGCTCGACGACTTCAGCCTGCGGATTGAAGCGGACGAACACGTTGCTATCCTCGGCCCCAACGGGTGCGGCAAATCGACGCTCATCAAGACGATTACGCGCGAATGCTATCCAGTGGCACGGCCGGAATCGTCCATGTCGATTCTGGGGGAAGAGCTCTGGAATGTGTTCGCGCTGCGGGCGCGCCTAGGTATCGTGTCGAATGACCTGATGCTGTCAGTCACCGGGGACGCTTGCGGTCGGGACGTGGTGCTATCGGGCTTCTTCAGCAGCATCAGCATTTTTTCAAATCATTACGTAGACGCCCGCCATCGCGAATTGGCCAATTCTGCGCTGGCATCTTTGAAGATCGAGCATCTGGCAGAGCGTCCAGTTTGCGAAATGTCATCGGGAGAGGCTCGACGTGTGCTGATCGCTCGTGCTCTGGTGCACAAGCCGGGCGCGCTGCTGTTCGACGAGCCGTGCAACTCGCTCGACCTCTCGGCGCAGCAGACCTTGCGGCAAACAATGCGCGCGCTGGCGAATTCGGGAACCGCTATTATTCTGGTGACCCATGAACTGGCAGACATTGTTCCAGAGATCGGGCGCGTCGTTCTAATGGACCGCGGGCGAGTGGTGGCCGACGGGCCTAAGGAGGAAATCCTGCGGGTCGAGCGGCTGGCGGCGTTGTTCGGCGTCAAGGTAGAGATGGCGCGACGCGACGGGCACTACCATCTGTGGTGAGCTGATGCCTGATAGGCAGGATGTTTTCGTTGAGCTCTAAGGCCAACGAGACAGGGGAGCCCGCGGATGAGCACCCCTGTCGCTGACCTGGTGTTTTGCCGGATGGTTTATTTGAACTGGACCGCTGGCAGGACGCTCGTTCCTTCGACTCGAACCGCCCTGAGCGCCGAAGGATCTAGCCCCAAAGCCTGGAGAATGGTCGGCGCCACCTGCGCAGTGCCTACCGCGGCGAGGACCGTCTTGGGTTTGAAGTCTGGATTGGACAGCAACAGAATGACGTTGGTGTCATCATGGGCAAACCCGCCGTGCTCAGCCTGTTTGGCATGGCTGCCGGAGTAAGTAACGCCTACGTTCGGGGTCACGATAATGTCTGGCGTGCGCGGGTCTATGGTTGGGTCGTTGAAATTAATTGTCAGCGAAGGGCCGTAGTAGATCTGCCCGAGAGCAATTCCGCTAGGCCCGGCATTTTCTTCAAGGATTTTGACGCTGGCATCTGTATCGGAGGAACTCTTCAGCCACAGCAGCGAGACGTCATCTTCCGTCGGTCCAATCCCATTGCCCAGGGGAGACTCCGAGTCGGGAATAAAGCCGGCCATGGCAAGCAGGGTGGCGGGCGAAGTGCCGATGCCGGCGCGAGTCTGAGGAACGTAGCGGCTGGGATCAATGGGCGACTGACCGTGCTTGGCAGTGATCACGATCAGAGTGGAATCGTAGAGATGCCTCGCCTTCAGCTCGCTCACAAATGCCGCAATCGAAGCGTCGACAAACTTGAATTCGTCCAGCAACGCCGCGCTGGGCGTGCCGGCGGCATCGAGATATCCGCCTGTGGTGTTGTTGCTGGCTTCAATGAGCTTCTGGGCTACGCTGACCGCCTGGAAGTTCATGCCGAAGATTGTGGGAACCTGGGTCTTCCTGGTACCGAGGTGGTTTTTCCCATCGATCTCGTTCAGGATTGCGTTGACCTTGAGAGTGTCGTAGCACTGAATGTTCTGGAAGCTGTTGGTCCAGGCGGTCAGGTCTGAGCCTGGGTCGCGCACTGCGGCGCAGGATATGCCGGTCGGCGTGGTAACGCCGGGAAGGCCGATGACGTTGGAGTTGATTTCAGGAGCGTAGAAGTCATTGAGCGCAGATGGGCCGATACCGGAGGCGACCGAGGCATATGCGGGGTGCTTGTCGGACCATGCCGCGTATCCACCGGCCTGGTGGATGACGCTGAAGATGCTGTTAGCGCGGACGAACTGCCACGGGAAGACGGGATTGCAGCCATTAGCTGGGTCGCGAACCAGTTTGGTTGAATCGATGGAGGCGAGTCCGCCATCGGTCAGAGCTGCGCCGGGCGCGCCACCGTTGACCATGGTCTGGTCGATGTCGATACCCTCCTCATACTCGGTTGTCGTACCCGTTGGCGGCGTTCCCGCGGTGCAGGGGCCAGCCTGCACGCCGTTGCCAGTAGTTGTCGCCGGGGCGTCATAGTTGCGGGAATAAGCGACGTCGTAGTAGACGCCCGTCAGGGCTGGGCTTCCCCCGGTAACGATCGCGGTCAGTCCTGGGAAGGAATCCGAAGGTTTTGAAGTGCTGGCGGCGGTGTAATTGACTCCGGTATTAGCTAGTGCGGCGAGCGCCGGGCAAAAGGGCGCTCCATTATTGACGGCGCTGATGCCGTGAGCGCAGTTTGCGAAATCAACGGCGTGCATTCCGTCGACGCTAATGAGCAGAACGTGTTTAATGTGACCGTCATGGTGGAAGTCATCGTCCTGGGCAACTGCGATGCCCACGGAACACACAGCTGCGAGGGAGAGTAAAGCAAGTGTTTTTTTCATGGTGGCCTCGGGTTTCGATGGTATGGAAGGCCCTGTGAACAGAATGTTACGGAGAGTTAAACAGTTCGTGAAAAGTTCTGAAGGCACTCAGCGAGTGGGGATTTGGAGATCGCGCAACGCGAGTTCTAAGCCCCCGTACTCGGGATGATCGTTGTGGCCGATGGTAAAGGCGACATCGATGGTGTCGCCTGCCAGAAGCGGGGTGTGCTGCAAGCGCTCGGCCATGTGCCAGCCGAGAGCATCGAAAGTGACTTTGCTTTGAAAGTCGGTTCTCGGTGCAGATTTCTCAGTTCTCAATGAACTGCGTTGGGCTTCAGCAACCGCCGCCGCTTTCTCGCTGCGAAGAATGACGGCGCCGTCGGGATGGCAGCGAGGGGTTGCAAGAATGGCTGCTGCCGAGAGTTGCTCCGACTCAGCGGGTACAGACGTTGCTAGCAGCGTCTCCCCGAACGCAATACTTTTGTTTGTGACCGGGCCAGTTCTGAGTTTCAGTTTGACGTGCTTGTCTTTCAGAATGCGGGGAGGAGCGGTTAGCTGCACGCAGTGGGCGGCGAATACTGGCTCGGGATTGCCCATGCCATAGGGCTCGAGCAGTTGGAGAGCTTGAAAAAGCTGCGGCGTTACGTCGGCCAGATCCAGTTCCGCGTCCAGATCAAGAATCGGATCGAAATCCGCCGGTGTGAGCCGCGTTCGTGCAAAGGCGTTCAGCTTCGCACGCAGGGCGGCAACATTGCCGGAGGGCATGGCGAATCCGCAAGCGTGGGAGTGGCCGCCGTAGCGGGAAAAAAGATCGCTGCATGACTCGATCGCCTCGAGCAAGTGGAACGCGCGAATCGAGCGACCCGAGCCGAACGCTTCTGCGCCGTCGCGCGAGATTACCACCGCTGGACGGTTATAACGCTCGACGACTCGCGTCGCGGTGATGCCGATGACGCCGCGGTGCCAGCCTTCTCCGTCGACCACAATGCAGTAGGCATCGCACAGCGACGGATCGCCTGTGAAGCGTTCTTCTACAGAGTGCAAGATTCGGCGTTCCTCTTCCTGACGATCAGAGTTGAGTTGATCGAGTTTGGCGGCCAGTTCGCGAGCGCGGGCCGCGTCCTTCACGCTGAAAAGTTCGATCACATCGCGAGCCACGTCCATGCGCCCGGCAGCGTTGATGCGCGGAGCGATACGGAAACCAACTTCTCCGGACGTTGGCGGACGCTTGGCGGAAATCTGGGCGACTTCCAGCAGCGCCTTGAGCCCGGGGTTCACCGCTTTGCGCAGCGCGTCCAAGCCCAACGATGCGAAGACGCGATTCTCTCCGGTGAGCGGAACGGCATCGGCGATGGTCGCAATCGCTACGACCTTCATGAACGACATCAGCAGTTTGTTCTGAAGACTAGCATCGAGGCGCCGCTGCATCAGTCCCTGCGCCAACTTGAAAGCCACGCCCGCACCACAAAGTTGCTTGTAGGGATATTCGCAACCTTTCTGATTGGGATTGACAACAGCCAGCGCGTTGGGCACGCCGTCGGGACCGGGAAGGTGATGGTCGGTAACGATGAGGTCGACTCCGAGGCGGTGCGCGGTTTCCGCGGGGGCAAAGGCGCGGATGCCCATGTCGACACTTACGATCAGGCGAATGCCTGCCGCGGCCGCACGCTCGATCACATCGTCGCGCATATCGTAGCCTTCGCGGATGCGGTGCGGCACGTGGAACTCAGTAGAGCCGCCGCAGAGCTCAATCGCGGTCTTCAGGATAATGATCGCCATGGTCCCATCGACGTCGTAGTCGCCGTAGATGAGGATCGGCTCTTTGCGTTCAATGGCGGCATCGATGCGATCGACGGCGACGCGCAGGCCAGTCATGCGTTCTGAGGCGTGAAGATGAGAAAGCGAAGGGAAAAGAAAACGGTTGGCTGAATCGGTATCGGTGATGCCGCGGCGCACGAGCAGGGGCGCAAGAATGTGCGCGGCTTTGGCCACGCCACGAAAAGCAGTATCGCCCCGCATTCCCGCGACTAGGGGCGCGACCAGGTCTTGATCAGTTGCTTTCTGAATCCACCGCATAATTCGGCTGTCATGCGGAGAGCGCTTCTCCGAGAAGGCTTGTGCAACCTTCATAGAGATTGCATGGGTCCTTCGCTCAGGATGACAGCAGCAGTTTACTATGTGCGGGAAGGAGTTAGTTTTCTTCGTCCTGGTCGGGCTCATCCATAGTGAGGCCGCCGAATTCGTCAGAGACTTCGAGCAGATGCTGGTAGCGCTCGTACCATTCCGTGCTGACCTCGCAGAGGAACATCGATCCCTGATAAGCCCAGCCCAATTGAAGAAATCCCACACGGCCAACATGGGCGCGGAGCCAGCGGGCGTCTTCCACGTCGTCGCCGTCGGTGAACTCTGAATTGGTCAAGCGCTGCACCATCTCGTCCAGTTCGGTGCGCTCGAGCGTCCATGAGTGCATGGTGAGGAACGGAGCGGCCGAGGCCTTAGCCAGTTCTACGAAATCCTTCCAGCCATCAGGATTGCCACCCATCTCCCACATCACGCATTGCACCTCGTCGTAGTCGACATAGCCGTGGAAGCGGCGCATGCCGTGGCCCTCGATGAAGGCAACCATGTCGTCTTTTACTGTGGTGAGATCGTCTGGAATGGGAGACATATGGGCAAAAGCTCGCAAGGTCACTATTGTATGCCGTTCGCACCTTCGGTGCCAGCGACGCTGCAAACAGCGCACCGCGCTCCAAAAATTGAGGCAGACTGGTTAGCCTCCAGTCTGCCCGACGAACATTCTGCGTAATCGCTCAGAACCTAAGCTTGAGCGCAAATTGAATCAAGCGCGCGTTGTTCACGGTATTGTTGATGATTCCAAACGTAGAGGGAGCATTGATGTCCTGCTCGCCCGTGCCGCCTGAGCCGCCAAGATAGAACTGGGGATGGTTGAACAGGTTGAAGAATTCAGCCCTGAATTGCAGGTTCATACCTTCGCGGAAGGACAAAGGGAAGTCCTTGATCAGCGAGAAATCAGTGTTCACAAAGCGCGGGCCGTACACGGGAGCTCGGGCCGCAGTGCCAAGTTCTCCAGCTGGAGCTGGTGCGAAAGCGCAAGGATTGAACCAGCTCTCAATCGTATGAATTTGAGAGGGCGCGTTGCAACCGGGATTCCTGGCCACGGGACCCGCCTTATTTGGGTCGCCGACCTGATTCGGACGCTGGAACGTGTTTCCGTTGTAGGAAAAGAACACTCCGGATTCATCGGCGCTATCCACGACAAACAGTGGGAATCCGGACGTGGCCCGTTCGATGAGATCTACTTGCCAGTTCCCCAGTACAGCATTGGTGGCGCCACTCCAATCGCTGCCGAACTGCCTGCCTTTGCCAAATGGCAGGTCATACAAGATGCTGGCCGTGAAGGTGTCATTCAGATTCAGCTGAGACAATCCCCAATCGAGCTTCGAACTCCCGGGTAGAGGGTAGTACAAGGCTCCGGGATTCGTGCCCAGGCCATCGGGCATACCGGAGTCGAATGTTCGCGACCAGGTATAGCCCAGTAGGGCGTAAATGCCGTGGCGAGTGCTTTTAGTTTCGCCTTTTATCTGCAGGGAGTCATAACGCGCTGTGCCGACGCTGTTATTGGCCGCAACCTGCTGGAACGGCGCGGCGTAGGGAAAGGACGGGAACCCGCACCCGACGGTATAGCCCGCGACCTTGCCGCAGGCGCTCGGCGAGGACAGATTCTCGTTCGACTGGCCGACCAGAACGTGCGTGCTGCGTGTGCCTGCATAGCCAGCAGTCAACACGATACTCCCGGGCAACTGGTGCTCGACATTCAAGTTGAACTGCTGAACCATGCCCTGCCGGAAATTGCGATTCATCGACTGAATCGTTCCGGTGTAATTGGCGGGATTGACGGGTGAGGTCAAAACAGCGCCGCCGGGAACTGGAGTGCTCGAGGGAGTGGTTGGATCGACCAGGAAACCACCGGACAGCGAACCGAACGCGCTGTTGAATCCAAGACAGAAGTCGCTGGGGCAGGGATCCACTTCCGCATAGTATGGCGGGTTCTGCCACAAGCCTTGCCCACCCTGATTCCAGGAGGAATCGTGCAGAATCCCGTAGCCCGCGCGGATTACAGTCTTGTCGCTGCCCATAACCTTCCACGACAGACCGATGCGTGGCTCAATCGCCTTTTTATCGAATTGAATGCCAGCGCGGCCATCAGTTGGCACGCAGATAGTGCAATTCGCTAGGGTCGGGCTGCCCTTCGGTACGTACCACTTCAGTGTCTGGATATCGAACTCCGACTGCCGGTTTTGCACCTCGGTGGTCGGCGTTGCTAAGGCCCACGCCACACCCAGGTTAACTGTCAGGTTATTGGTCACTCTCCAGTCGTCTTGCACGAAAGGACGGAACAACTTCCAGCGGCGCCCAGTCGTTCCGCCCAGGAAGGTCTGATCGTGAGCGGCGAAAATACCTGTACTTCCCAGCAGCAAGTCAGCGGCATCATCCCCTGTCAGGGCCGCATTCTCGACGACAAACCCGTCTTGGAACGCATTGTTTCTCACGTTCATCTGGTTGGCGCGGAAGGTCGCGCCAAAACGGATGTTGTGCTTCCCGTGAATGAGGTCGAGAGTGTCAGAAACGGAATAAACGTTGGTACCACCTTGATACGGCGCAAATCCGCGGTCGCCAATGGCAAAATAATTCGCCATCAGGAATGAAGTCATCCCGCAACTGATGCAATCTTTGTTCGACTGATTCAGACTCGCGGGATAGCCCGTAACTGAATCGCACTTCGCACCCAGGTCCGCACCAGGAATTCCGATCCGGGCAGCTTCACAACTGCCGGTCCCGAAAGAAAGAATGTGATTGAAGATGCGGTTATAGCCGACGGTGACTTGATTGATCGTGTTCGCGGAGAACACGTGCGTTTCCGATAAAGCCGCGTTCCGGCCGTGATTGTCGATGAACTGATTGCTGCCGAAAGCGTTTTGCTCGGTCCACGTGGGTGAGCCGCCTGGGACGAAGTTGGTCGCCTGATCGTAGCTGAACCGGGCAAAGATCGAGTCTTTACTGGAAATGTTGTGGTCCAGACGGACATCCCACGTGCCTTCATTCAGTTTCCGCACAGGCTCGTTGATGTAGTTGTAGCCGACGGCGTTCAGTGCGTTGGGGGTGGGATACAGTTGAAGAACCTTCGCGCCGACGGGATTCACGACCGCCTTGGGAATGATGTTGCAATTCACTCCTGTTGTTTGCTTGCCACTTGAATCCACCGGCTCAGGTGTTGAAGTACCAGGCTGACACTGGAACGGAGATCCCGAGAATGGGTTCGTTAGCTGCTTGCCAGTCGGGGCGCCAGTGAAGTTATAGTTGCCATTCGCGTCGGCCGTCGTCATACCAGTAGTTGGGACGAAGCCGGTGAATGGGACACCGCGGCGCTGCATCTTCGCCTGGTAATCGGCGAAGAAGAACGTTTTATCTTTCTTGATCGGACCACCGAAAGCACCCCCAAATTGATTCAGATTGAATTTCTCAACTGATGTTGCGAAGTGGCTGCGCGCGTCCAGTTTTGTATTGCGGAAAAATTCAAACAGCGAACCGTGGAATTGATTCGTTCCTGACTTGGTGGTCACTAAAACCGTTGGTCCC
>Ga0307474_10003050_pt1 | contig 12061 bp, 4 predicted proteins | sample atmos_gasesECM1C_2_FD_203312 | JGI IMG/M metagenome (GOLD analysis project Ga0307474, IMG submission 203312) | Hardwood forest soil microbial communities from Morgan-Monroe State Forest, Indiana, United States - atmos_gasesECM1C_05 | ecosystem: Environmental > Terrestrial > Soil > Temperate... | reverse complement strand
TTTTTCTATTTTTTGTGTGAGAAATGCGGGTTAGCGGGTCTCGCACCCGGCATTGCGACATGACAAGTTTGCAATTGCGAGGAAGTTGCGTGGTCACGGCGTTGACTTCCCCATCACTGTGCAGGTTGGACGCGCGAAACCCCGGCAACATTTGCCTTCGGCCCGGGAGAGGAAGCCGCGCCAAGTTGCCAGAAAAGGAAGCTAAGGATGTCGGTGAACTCCTCGATGGTTTTTTCGACGGGGCGGCCACCGGAATGTCCGGATTTGCTGTCGTAGAGGAGCAGAACCGGGTTGTTCGATCCGTTGGCAGCCTGAAGGCGCGCAGCCATCTTGCGAGCGTGGAGGGGAGCGACCCTGGTGTCGCCGTCGCCTGTGACAAAGAGCGTCGCCGGATATTTCGTTCCTTCCACCACGCGGTGGTACGGAGAATATGCATAAAGGAATTTGAATTGATCGAGGCTCTCAGAACTGCCATATTCAGATACCCAATAGGGGCCTTCGAGGAATTTTTGATAGCGCAGCATGTCCAAAAGCGGATAGGAACACACTACTGCGCGGAAAAGCTCCGGGCGCTGAGTGATCGACGCACCCATCAGCAGTCCGCCGTTACTTGCACCCAGAATAGCGAGTTTGGAACTAGCCGCGTATCTTTGGGCTATCAAATACTCGGCAGCTGCAAAAAAATCATCAAACACGGTCTGTTTCTTTTCAAACATTCCAGCACGGTGCCACACTTCGCCAAACTCACCTCCGCCCCTCAGATTTGCATCGGCATAAATTCCGCCGTGCTCAACCCAGACCAGAGCCAGCGGCCAGTAATATGGCGTTTCGCTCACGTCGAAGCCGCCGTATCCAGTAAGGAGTACCGGATTTGAACCGTCAAGCTTCAGACCCTTCTTGTGAAACAGAAACATCGGAATACGAGTCTTATCTTTGGAGCGATACCAAACTTGCTCTATTTCCAGACCTGAAGCATCAAAAACCTCCTTGCTCCTGGCCCAGATCTCCGATTTCGCGTTGTTGACGTTGTAGCGAAATATGGCCGGGGCTGAATCGTATGATTGGAATGAATAGAAAAACTCTGCGCTTTCCCATCGTCCGGAAGGGGAGCTCACCGAACCGAGCGAAGGAAGAGCGATGGAGGATTCGAATTTACCGCTCGCATCGAAGACTTTTAGTTCAGAGGACGCGTTGTGGGTGTATTGGCAGACGAGTTTGCCGCCTGCAGCGGCGATTCCTTCGAGATGAATATTACTTTCGGGAATCAGGTCTCGCCAGTATTCGCGTTGCGGAGCAGCCAGATCCGCGGAAACGACGCGCCACTGGGGTGCTTTCCAATTCGTAAAGATGAAAAGACGATTTCCCGCAAAGCTCGGAAAGAACAGCGCCTTTTCGTTGTTCACTGCGGCCAGCACCGGCCCCTTGTCCTTCACGTTCTGAACGTAAATCTCGGATTGCTCAGAGCCCGACCCATAAATTACGATGTATACAAGAAAGGTGCCGTTCTCCGATAATTGCAGCGCTAAAATTTTGTCTTTGCCGAGATTCTGACCGAAGACTACCGGGTCTTTGGCAGGGTCTTCACCCATGCGGTGATAAAAGGCGCGAGGGCCTTCAGGCGTAACACGCGAATAGTAAAGCGCCTTGTTGTCCGGAGTGGGCTCGACGGCAAAGTACTGCCCGCTCGGAAACGCATCGGGGAGAGTCGTCTTCGTATCAACTTCGAGGACCCGCAGAGTGACTTGGTCCTGTCCGCCTTCGCGCCGCCCGTAGAAAACAAATTTGCCGTCGCGACTCACATTCTCGAGAGAAACACTTGCGGAGTGGTCGGCACTCCAAGGAAGAGGATCAATCAGGATTTCCTCGGGCGCATTCAGTCCTCGCCGGACATAGAGAAGCGAAAGATCCCCTCCGGCGGGGCGCTTGCGAAAGAAATAACGGCCACCGCGCTCGATGGGAGCTTCGTAGGAATCGGTGTGAAGCAATTCTCCGAGGCGCGTGCTAACGGGCGCGCGGCCCGCGACGGAAGAAAGGGCGGCCTCGGTGCACTTTTGCTCCGCCTCGATCCACGCGCGTGTCTCAGGGCTCTGCTGATCTTCCAGCCAGCGATAGGGATCGGCAACAACGGTGTCGCCGTAAGTATCTTTCACCGAGTCCATGCGCGCCTGCGGAGGACACTTGGGTCCGGTGAAGGCAGCCTGCGCCGATAGAAAATCAGGACAGAATAATGACAATAATAATAAGGGTCGCGATGTAGCGCGAGCGAACCACCGTTTCCTGATTGTGCATGAAGAATTCCCCGAGCCTTGATCACATTTTGTACTCACAGATTCCCCCGCTCATAAGGACACCGGCTTCGCCGAGACACGGGAGCTTAGGTCGGCTGCGTGGCAATCTCAAGAGTTAGATTTCAAGGTCGGACTGACGTGCGCCTGGCAATTCTCACTCGAAAGCCGAAAAATGATATCGCAGATCGGCAGGGAGCTTTCCGGAGCGCTGGCGTGTGTTGTACTCCAGTTGGTACTGAGTATGTGCTGAGTCTTCGGGATAGCCAGCGCCGGGAACATACGGATACGGCTGCAGTCCGTGCTTCGGTAACGGCTCGACGCTGAACGCGTGTGCGGCGTAGAAGTCCATGTCTTTTTCGAAGCCATCGGCATAGAAGAAATAATCGCGCACCCAGCCCGCGGGAAGAGCGGGCAGTGGCTTCGCGTCGAAGTCCAGCTTGAGACCCTCGCCGGAGCTGAAAATCACGAAACGATCGTCGGCGGTACGCAGCAACGCCTTCACATCCCCGTAACGGGTATAGTTCCCTGCTGCGCGAGCATATGGCCCGGACATGCTGCGCTTGGAATAGGAATACATCGTGTCGCTTGCCGGAGTTAGACGAATTTCCTTCGGAAAGCCGAGAAAACCGAGCGCAGCGCTTTGCAAGGGAATTTCCGTGACGCGCAGGGAGCGCTGTTCGGGCGTCTGGTCAATGCGAATCGCATCCCAATAGATTTTGAGATTGTTGACGATGCGAATGCGGCGGGTTCCCGCGGGAATTTTTCCGGTGAGGTCGGCAATCATGGTGCGTTCCAGGCCAGCCGGGAAACCCATATCATCAATAACGCGAATCCAGTGGCCTTGCGTGTCCTGCGCTTCGACGTAGGGTGGAATCACTTTGATTCCGGCCTGGTCGGCGGCGTACATCGAAGTGGCAGTGAAATAATCGGTGTAGCCGTCGATGATCAACCGGAACGGCAGATGAGGATTCCAGTCTCCGAGGTCGAGTTCGATCCAGTGCAATTTCGCAAAACCGGCAAAAGGCAATTCGTCAAAGCTAGTGACATATTTGCGATCGCGCTGGGCGAGCAGCGCCAGGACATCGTTGCCGCGATCATCCCATGCAGCGACCGGCGGATGCGCGTTACTACTGGGTACCACGCGAAATTCCGGAAATGGCGGATTGCTTGCAAAGCGCTCGTTGGGATACACAGCGAAGCGCGCGGGATGATCGATTGCCAGCAGCTTCACTTGATCGAGATAGACCGTCTCTTCCATGGGCTCGAGGAAGCGCAAGCTGAGTTTGCCTTCGCGCTCCTGCAAACTTTTTCCTGAAATTTTCAGGTATTCAGTTGGATCGGGGACGTCTCGCTCCCCGGGCGAGACCCAGTGGCCGACAACGCCAGGACCGATCATGTCGGCGATAAATTCGTATTCCTTACCGTTCCATGAAAAAAGAACCGGGCAGGAACTACCGCGGCGATCAAGTTCAGCGACAGTTTGCGCTTTGCGGCCAGCCAGGCGAATTTCATCCTGCGGCACGCCAGTGGGCCACAAGAGTCGAACAACGTCCGCTCCTTTTTCACTGCCCAGGCCAACGTGGACCGGCAGGGCGCTTTGGCCGAGATACCCCGAAGCCCCAAGGACTTCCCATTTTTGATAAAGCGCCCCAGCGAACACTTCCAATTTCGATCCGATCGCGCTCTTGTTGTCGTTGAGCGCTTTCAAATCAATTTGCATCCAGCCATTTTTTTCCGCACCCTGGTTTTTCAGCAGCACTGGAGCAGCGTTAGCTTGCGTGACCACTAGATCCACTCCTCCAGTGCCGGCAACGTCCGCAGCAACAATCGCCACCGCTTTGGACAATTTCTCGGAATCCAGCGCGGCATCCTTCGTGGTGTCAGCCCAATTGCCTGCCCCCAAATTTCGCAGCAAAGCAATTTCACCGCCGTTTGCGCCTTCGCCGACAGCGACCAGATCAATCCAGCCATCGTTGTCGTAATCGACAGCGGCAATCCCCGCGCCACTTTTCCAATTGAGTTCAGGCAGCGCAACACGCTCCAGGCCTTTGCCTTCTTTATTGCGCCACAAACTGATTCCTGGCGCGCCCGCGTGAGTGAAAGCAAGATCCATCCAACCGTCTTTGTCGAAATCGAAAGACACCACACCCACCGCCGGCGGCAAACCCTCTTTTGCAAAATCGATTCCGGCAATGGCTCTGAATTCGCCTTCGCGAGGATTGAGCAAGACGGATGCACCCTTCGAGCCCCCCGCCAAAATAAAATCTATGGCGCGATCGTTGTTGAAATCGGAAGTGACAACGCCAGCGCCAGTGGCCTCCGTACCGAGGGCGGTTTTGCCGGAAACATCGGTGAATGTGCTGTTGCCATTGTTGCGCCACATCACGTTGTGCGCGGTGCCGCCCGGCTCAGCGGTGACATAGAGATCGAGATCGCCATCGTGATCGTAGTCAACGAAGGTCACGGCGACGCAGCCTGCTTCGCTGCGAATGTTTACCGCCCTGGTCACATCGCTAAATTTTCCCGCGCCATCGTTATGGAAAAGATGCACGCCATCGCTCATGCAGACGGCGAAATCCGTCTTGCCATCATTGTCGAAGTCGCCCGCAGCGCAGCCCAGCCCGCTGCCGGTCAGAGTTAAGCCCGAGCTGCTAGTTTTGTCTTCGAACCGTCCGCTACCCGTATTGTGAAGGAGGTGCAGCGAGCCTTTTTCCGTCGCGCTTACCAGCAGCAGGTCCGGTTTGCCGTCACCGTCATAATCGAAGAAACACGCACCGGAACTGGGTCCAGCGGAGATTGCTTGCGGCACATAGGTAACGGGAATGGCCGCCGGCGCTTTCGGCAAACCGTTCTTGGAATATTCCGCCAGCGAAAATTTTCCCTGGTCGCCGTAGCCAGCCCCGAACGGAGCGCCGAGGTGTTGCGAAGTAATTTTCTGAAATTTTTGCAGATGTTCGCGCGCGTTGTCGGCGTCGCCCTTGCGTTGATATGCGCGCGCCAAACCAAATTCGGCTGACGCATGAAACGGAAAAACCGCCAGCGCAGACTGGAACGCGCTGATTGCGGCGTCGTATTTCTGCAATTGCGTATAGAGGTAGCCGATGAAATAAAAGGCGTCCGGTTCAGATGGAGCGATTTCTGTCACGTGTTGAAATGCGGCGATGGCTTTTTCTTGCTCTCCCACAGCTTTGTAAACAAGCCCGAGGTTGTACCAAGCGTAAGGATCACGCGGTAGCTTTTCCGACGCGTCCAGCAAAGCTTTTTTGGCGTCCTCGGATTTTTGCTGGCTCAATAGCGAAATGCCCAGATTCAATTTTGCCAGCTCGTAGTCCGGCTGTGCTTTCAGCGCGCTGTCGAACTGCTTCTGCGCGTCGGCGAATCGCTGCTGGTTCATGTATGCGACACCGATGCTGTTTAGTCGCGCAACCTCGGAGCTATCCGTGCCGGAAGCAGCGGCATTGGGCAGAACCGCAAACGTCCCATACAGTTTTCTGGCCGCGAACACGCCACCGAGTGGCAAAGCAATTCCCAGCACGAGCACGATCATCGCGGTAAACGGGTAAGCAAAGCGGATACGCTTTCGCATCATAATGACGAAGTGTCCAGTCTCGGCCGATGAAGGATGGCGGTTACTGCAGCGCGAGCCCCACCCAATTCTCGCGGCCCTGGCCATACCCGTCAACGGCTTTCGCGGGCGTTACCAGCAGCGCGCTTGACGCTCTTGCTCTCCACTCTTAGTCTCGAAACAGAAAAAATGACCGCCCTCCACTATTTATCTCTCGTCGAACTCGCAGAAAAAATCAGGACTCGCGCGATTTCTCCTCGCGAGGTTGTGGATTTGCATTTAAAACGTATCGCTGAGTTGCAACCGCGACTTAACGCGTTCGTGCATATCGACGAGGCTGGCGCACGCGAGCACGCGCGAGTCGCAGAAATCGCCGTGACGCGCGGCGAAACGCTCGGCCCGCTCCATGGTGTGCCGCTAACCGTGAAGAGCTGTATCGACGTCGCCGGCTGGCCGTGTGCGGCAGGTTCGCAATTGCGCAAAGACCACAAGCCGAGCAGCGATGCGGTACTCGTTCAGCGACTTCGCAAAGCCGGTGCAATTTTGCTTGGCAACACGAACACTCCGGAATTTCTGATGGCCTACGAAACGGACAATTTGGTCGCCGGAAAAACGAGGAACCCGTGGAATGCAGATCATTCGTCAGGCGGATCAAGCGGAGGTGAGGCAGCCGCGATCGCTTCAGGATGTTCCGCCGGTGGGGTTGGCAGCGATGGCGGCGGGTCAATTCGCGTCCCAGGACACTTCTGCGGCATCTGCGGACTGAAGCCGACGCCGGGGCGCATTCCTTCGAATGGGCACTACCCCGCGAGCAATAGCGCGTTCGGTTGGCTGGGCGTGGTCGGTCCGATGGCTCGCACTGTGGGCGACCTAAGAGTTTTGTTCGAAGTATTGCGCGGGCCGGACGCAGGCGACGCGCTCACTGTTCCCGTGCACATTTTCGACGACACATCGTTGCGTTCCAAAAGTGTACGAATCGGAATCCTGGAAGGCGATGGACTTGGAACGGTCACGCCGGAGATTCAGGTCGCCGTGAGACAGGCAGCTCAGCTTCTTGCTTATCAAGGATTTATTTTGCAGCCATTCCGTCTGAGTAATGTGGACCGAGTGGTGGAGCTGTGGTGGTTTTTCTTCGGCACGGTGGTCAGCGAACTTTTCCAAGGAGAAATTCGCGGACGCGAAGCGCTGCTCAGCCCGATTTTCCGCGACTATTTGGAAGCCGCGCGCTCCTCTTCCCCTGAGTCGCCAGTGACCATGGAGCACTTTGTCGAAATGTGTGAAGCACGCGATCTCGAGCGAGCCCGAATTTTGTGCGCGATGCGTGACACTCCAATCCTGCTGTCGCCCGTGAGCACTGCTTCCGCGTTTCGTCACAGAGAAGGCAATTGGAATCCGCGTATAGGTTACAGAGACACGATGCGTCATTCGCAGTGGCTGAATCTCACTGGCTTTCCGGGAGTCGCAGTGCCAATGGGGCAGTCGCCAGAAGGTTTGCCAATCGGGGTTCAAGTGATCGGACGTCCGTTCGAAGACGAGTTTGTACTTTCGGTTGCGCAAGAGCTCGAATCGGCACGCGGCGCATGGCTATCCCCGCCGTTGTGATGGCTCTTCCTGCGCCTATTGCTCCTGAGTCAGCTCGGGGCTCGGAACCAACTGTTCTCCCATTTTTATCCGTTCCTCCGCCAGCCCTGACGCGAATAACTCTTTGGCTTTGGCGAGCTCGGCTTGCCCCTCATCTTTGCGCCCCAGCCGCAACAACACCTGCCCGCGAAGCAAAAGCACGTTGCTGTTCTTCGGCGCATATTTCACTGCGACGTCGAGTTCCTTGAGTGCTGCTTCATCCTGGCCGTGCCGATGCATGATTCGCGCGACCTCCAGCCGCGACATCGGCAGCCGTGGTTCGCGCTTCAATGCTTCACGGTACTCCGCCAGCGCCTCTTCTTCCTTACCGTTTTGCAGCATCATCCGGGCCAACTGTTCGTAGCTGTAGGGCATATCCGGCTCGATGGTCGTCTCCTTGCGAAATTCCGCCTCGGCCATATCGTGGTCCTGCAAGTGTTCGTACGCCAGCCCAAGATTAAAATGGAGAAAAGGGAAGTTTGGATCGGCGGCTTCCACTTTTTTCAATTCCGCCAACGCTTTTTCATCGTCGCTGTGTCCGAGCAACGCTTTCGCCATCAGAAGATGAAACTGCGGCGTATCCGCACTCACTTCGACTAACCGCTGCGACGCCTTCTGATCCAAATCCTTATTCCCGGAATAAAATGCCGAAATACCTAGCACGTACAGGTACACAAACTGGTCCGACATTTGCGGCCACAGCGGTTCCAGCGCATTGGCCGCTTCCGCGTGCTGTCCCACAAATGAATAGCACAAACCCAAAAGGTAACGAGGCTGCACGGCACCCGGTTGATCACGTATGGCAGCGCTAAGCGGCGCAATCGCATCGGGATAGTTGCCGCGTTTGTATTCAGCCAAACCGATGTTGAGACGGATGCCCGCCATCGTCGGCGCAAGCTTTTCCGCCTGCCGTAGTTCTACGATCGCTTTGTCCCAGTTCTTTCGGCGCATTTCAATCACGCCGAGGTTCACGTAGGCCGCGGCGGCCCGAGGATCGGTTTGCAGCACTTTTCGAAAGTCCGCCTCGGCCGCATCCAGTTCGCCAGCCTGCAGTGCGGCCTGCCCCTGCTGGAAAATCTTCGCAGGGTCGACTGGTCTCACTGTAGCCGACTGCTCTAATTCCGTCGAAAGGCAGCGCGGATCAGTGGAACGCGTCGCAAAGCAAATTAGCAGCGTCAGAATTATTGTTCGCATCGAATTTTACTAGACGCCATCTGGCAGGCCATCCGCAAGTCTCCGTCAACCGTGCGCCGCTTTCAAGTACATGGCTATACGTCTCGGCCCCTAGTTGCCGCACCGACTCGCTCAAAACTATTCATTTCTATTTCAAGTCCTTTCGCATCGCTAGGCTCTCTACCTTTCGTTGAGCTTCGATCCGTGACTGTCTACTTTTTCTCTACGATTTGAAATTGCGCTTATCCGCAGCATATTTTAACTCTTGACATAGACGAATTATTCCAGTATTAACTCGTTTTAATAAAGCAGTTTCGTCGTATTCGGTCGAGTAGTGAGGGTGGCTTCTAAGGGTGGTGCTTCCCTTCCGGCTTGCTCCGGGGTGAGTTTTGCCGGGATCAAGTGCGTTGCCTCCTTTCACATTTCGGAGAACTCAATCTCGCTTGGAGGGACACCCGTGAAGGCACATCTGATTCCATCCGTCCTGCTGCGAAGACTCTTGGGAGCTTCGCTTGTTCTTTGTATTTGCATCTTGGCGTTCGCGCTGCTCTCGGTCTCTCCACTCGCGCTTGCTCAGGATACCGGCTACATCAGCGGCACGGTTACGGACAAGACCGGCTCCGCAATCGCTAGCGCCGATGTTGTCGTAAGCAGTGTCGCAGGCAATCTCACTCGAACCACAACTACAAATACCGACGGCGCATATCTCGTTGCTGCTCTTCCCAGCGGCACCTACGACATTAGAGTCACGGCCAAGGGATTTGAGACTTTTCAGGCTAGGGGCGTAAACCTCGATGTCGCGCAAAAGAGCCGCGTGGACGTGCAGCTAACGGTTGGTCAGGTGACCGAACAAGTCGAAGTCCTAGGCAGCAGCGTGGCTCAAGTAGAAACCACTTCTTCGGACCTGAGCGGCACGATTACTGGCACTCAGATCACTCAGCTTCAATTGAACGGACGCAATTTCATCCAGCTGGCCGCGCTGACTCCTGGCGCCACCAACCAAACGGGCCAGGACGAAGGCACAGTTGGAGTTTATGGAAATGCCGACTACAGCATCAACGGCGGCCGCACCGAATACAACAATTGGGAAGTCGACGGCGGCGACAACATGGACAATGGCAGCAATCACACGCTAAACGTCTATCCCAGCCTCGATTCCCTGGCGGAATTCAAAGTTCTCACCTCGACTTACGGCGCCCAATATGGCCGAAACGCATCTGGCACAATCGAAGTGGAAACCAAATCCGGGACCAAGAATTTCCATGGTGATGTCTACTACTTTGGCCGAAACGACGCCTTCAACGCGCGTAATTTTTTTGATGATCCTACTCAGCCAACACCCAAATATAAGAAGCACGACTTCGGCTACACCATCGGCGGCCCGGTATTCATTCCTGGGCATTACAACGCTAACAGGGAAAAGACTTTCTTTTTCTTTTCGGAAGAATGGCGGCGCGACTTGGTGCCCGGCCAGGTTTTTAATGTGCCTGTTCCGTCCCTCGCCGAGCGCGGTCAGGCTTCTAACAGCACTAGTGGATTCGCCGATTTTACCGACATTTGTTCCAGCTCCAATTTCGCTGGTGACTGCCCGAACGTCGCCAACCCCGCGGCCGTTCCCATCGATCCAAACGGCCAAGCACTCTTGGCCGTGATCCCTAAGCCGACCGTTACCGATCCTGCAGCCGCGTTGAGTCGGTGCGGAGGAATCGCCTGCTTCGACTCCTCTCCGGCTCAGGCTACACATTGGCGAGAAGAACTGGTTCGTTTGGATCATGATTTCAGCCCCAAGCTACATGCTACATTTCGCTATATTCATGATTCTTGGAACACAGTGACCCCGACGGTGCTTTGGGCTGGTGGTAGTTTCCCAACCGTCGAAACGAATTTCGTTGGGCCCGGCACCAGCTTTGTTTCCCGGCTCAACGCTACTATCTCTCCAACACTACTAAATGAGTTCGTCGCCAGCTACACAGCCGACCACATTTTCCTGACTAATGGCGGCTCGGGCGTGGTGTCTGCGTCTTCGGCCGGTCTTAACATGCCGCATCTCTTTCCCAACTTCGGCGATAAACTGCCGGACATCGTTCTGCAGGGTGGCGCGCCATATGGCGGGGGTTTTTCCGAAGGTCAGGCCTATATTCCCTGGAATAACGCCAACCCCACTTATACGATCCGGGATAATGTGACCAAAATCATCGGCGTCCATACTTTGCAGTTCGGCGCCTATGGCGTCATCGCTCAGAAAAACGAGCAGAGCAGCTTCGGTTCGATCCAGGGCGTTTTGACGTTCAACAATACCAGTGGAGTGACAACGGGCAATTCGTTTGCCGACCTGCTCACCGGGAAGATTGCCAGCTTCCAACAAGTGGATCTCGCTCCCAAGTATTATTTCCGCTACAAAATCCTTGAACCTTATTTCCAGGACGATTGGCGAATTACCAAGCGTTTGACTTTAAATCTTGGTCTCCGCATAAGCCTATTTCAGACTTACCACGAAAAACTTAAGCAGACCTTTAACTTTGAGTCATCGGCCTATAACTCTGCGAATGCCCCATTTATCGACGATGGTTCTGTCACGGGCACGGAAGGGGCTCTGCTGAATCTTCCTCCATCGAACCCGGCGGCAGTGCCTCTTTCGCCCACCGACCCGCGCAACTTCAACGGCCTTGTACAGTGCGGAGCCGGTGGTGCGCCATCGGGCTGCGTCAAGGGTCATCTATTCAATCCCGCGCCGCGCATCGGTTTTGCGTGGGATCCATGGGGTAATGGCAGGTGGGCCGTCCGGGGAGGCTACGGCATCTTTTACGATCACGGCAACGGCAATGAACAAAACGTCGAAGCGCTTGAGGCCACACCGCCACTGGTGCTCAATCCATCCCAGCCGAATATCCCCAGCTACGCGAGCATCGGCAGCGGCGCAGGAGGGCAAACCCTAGCCTTCCCGCTCGGTTTCAATGCCGTAAATACCAGTCCAGGTTGGCCCTACGTTCAGCAATGGAACCTCAATATCCAACACGAACTGCCCGAGCACATCGTCGCGAGCGTCGCTTATGTTGGGAGCAAGGGCACGCATCTCGGTCTTCGTTACGATCTCAACCAGCTGCGACCCTTTTCCGGCCAGAATCCCTACAACCCAGGGGAATTCATTGATACAACGGCCGGCAGCCCAACTTTTAATACCGATTGCACAAATCCGGGCGCGCCCACCGTGAATGGGCAGACTCTCAGCGGTACTGCGGCTACCTATGTCGGGATGGCGGCTTGCGGACTCGATGCCAGCCCCTTCCGCCCCTTCGTCGGATTCAGCGGCATCAACTTCGAGTCTTACAGTGCAAACTCCACCTATAACGCTTTCCAATTCTCGGCGCGACGCTCCATCGCTCCACTTACTTTGAGCGTTGCCTACACCTATAGT
>Ga0307474_10003049_pt1 | contig 12072 bp, 11 predicted proteins | sample atmos_gasesECM1C_2_FD_203312 | JGI IMG/M metagenome (GOLD analysis project Ga0307474, IMG submission 203312) | Hardwood forest soil microbial communities from Morgan-Monroe State Forest, Indiana, United States - atmos_gasesECM1C_05 | ecosystem: Environmental > Terrestrial > Soil > Temperate... | reverse complement strand
TTTCGTGAAAAACCAAATGTCGATTTGGCCGAGTCGTTCCTGCGAAAAGGAAACTTTCGTTGGAACGCCGGAATGTTTGTTTGGTCGGTGCCTACGGTGTTGAGCGAATTTAACCGCCACGCGCCTGAGCTGGCCGATTTTATCTCTCAAGTCCGTTCGCCCAAAGATCTCGACAAGCTTCTGCGCGAGCGTTTCGCCAAACTGCCGCGAATCTCATTCGATTACGCGATCATGGAAAAAGCCGACCGCGTCCTGGTGGTAGAAGCAGGTTTCGATTGGGACGACGTGGGAGGCTGGCAGGCGGTGGCGCGCTACTTTAAGAAGGACGCGCATGGCAATGCGGCGAACCAGGCACTGACCGCACTCGATTCAAGCGACAATATCATCTTCAACGACGGCGAAACAACGATCGCGCTGCTTGGTGTCCGTAATCTCATCGTCGTCCGGACGGACGACGCGATTCTGATTTGTCACCGGCATGACGCCGAACGGATCAAGAATCTCGTCGCCAAGCTGCCTCCCGAACTGCAGTAGGTCCGAGCCGGACTGGCACAAATGAATCCGATTTTGGGGATCGACTTCGGCCAGGCTCGAATTGGTTTGGCGATCTCCGATGAATTGCGTCTGTTGGCGCATCCATTGGAAACCATTCCGGCAAACAAGGATTCGCGAAAGCGCATTTCAGAAATCGTCCGACATCGAAAGATCGACAAAATCGTAATCGGAATTCCACGCCACATGAGTGGAGAAATTGGTGACGCGGCAAAGCGAGCACTGAATTTTGCAGCCGAACTTCGGCAACAACTTCCCTGTCCGATCGAAACCTGGGATGAACGCTTGACCACCGTCGCCGCCAATCGCGCCCTGACCGCTGCCGGAAAAAAAACGCGCGAAACCCGCAAGTTCGTAGATCAAGTCGCAGCTCAAATGATTTTGCAGGGATTTCTCGATCGCGAACGCAACGCGGCGGAGGCAAAGCAGGCGGACTAGTTAAGCGATGTCGCAGCGGCTCAAGCTAACCGTCGCCTACGATGGATCCCCGTTTGCCGGCTGGCAGAGTCAAACGCACCGCAAAACTATTCAGGATGAACTCGAGCGCGCGTTGCACCGGATATCGGGAGTACGCCTTCGGATCCATGGCGCCGGACGGACCGACGCAGGTGTTCACGCGCTGGCTCAGTGCGCGCACGTCGATCTTCCCGACTGCAGGCTGGAAGCAGCGCGATGGACGAAGGCGCTCAACGGAGTACTGCCCGGCACAATTCGAGTCTTGAGCTGTCGCTATGTCTCCTCGAACTTTCACGCGCGCTTTTCCGCGAAAGGAAAAACCTATCGTTATCGGATTTGGACAGGACCGATTCTGCCGCCGCTCGAACTCGAGCGCACGTGGCACATAACGGCACCGCTTGATCGCGATCTTTTGGGCGCAGCTGGAAAAAGATTCATCGGTCAACACGATTTCGCCGCATTCGCAGCGAATCGCGGCAAAGATGAGGAAGATACCCTGCGCACCATCTGGTCGCTTCGAGTTCGAAACCGCGGGCCAGCCATCTCAATCGAAGTTAGCGGAAACGGATTTCTATATAAGATGGTTCGCCTGATGGTGGGTACGATGACGCAGGCGGCTCTTGGTAAAGTGCAGCTGGCCGAGATCGATAAGAACCTGAGATCGGGGAGCAAAGGGGGGGCGCGCTGTGTGGCGCCGGCGCAAGGTTTGTACTTAGTGAAGGTGTGGTACTGACCCTGCTTTGGGTGAGGTTGGCGCCGAATGGTATTGCGAGAGTCGAGCTGGCAGGGGAGCTGCTCTATGGCAATTATGGTAAATAAGCCGGCCGACGCCGACGTGACATCTAAAACTAAAAAATCGCGGCGGTCGCTCTTCGGCCGTATCGGCGACTGGCTTTTTAGTCAGCGGCATTTCCACTTTAAACTTCTTTCCGGCACCACCGTTGGCGTCGCGGTTATCATTTTCCTGGTTGGCGTCTTCCTGCTGCTTAGCTTGCGCGACCATTATCAGGACACGCTGCGCAGCCACACTATCTCGGTGATCCGATTAAGCAGTCTTGTCGAAAACGACGTAGCCAGTCTGGAAAGTAGCCACCGGGGGTTCCTCTTAAGCGGCAGGGAAGATTACATTGCTTCGTTCGAGAATCGACGGGAGGCGATCAAACAGCGGACCCAGGACTTGATGGGCCTCATCCTCGACAACGACACCGAGCGCAAGCGGGTGATGAAAGTGCAAGACATCGTTCAGAACTGGTGCGCCACAGTAGCGGACCCCGAAATACGAGCGCGCCGGACCAAAGGCGCGATGCCTTCAGCGAATGACCCGAATGCCGCCGGTTCTTCCGGACTTGGGAATTTGATGCTGGACCAAGCCCGTGACATTCTCCAATCGCTCCAGGACGAAGAACAGATCACTCTGAATCAGCGGATGCACGATCAGGAGTGGGCGACTCAATCCACCCAAATACTCGATTTCCTGCCGAAACTGGATCGCGCAGTAATCGAGATGGACAAGGAAAAGCGCGGCTATCTGCTCACAGGTGAAAGCAATTTCTTGGAAGCTTACAAGCGCGCGGTCGCAGATTTTTATACCTACCATGCCTATCTTTCGATCCTGATTGCTGACTCTCCAGCGCAGGCTCAATTGCTCGCTGAAATTCGCGCGAATGTTGAGCGATGGGTCAATACGTCCGCTACGATACAAGTTGATGCGAAGCGCGCCGGCAAAGATCCCGAGGCCGCCGCCCCGACCGCAGCCGGCGAAACCATCATGAACGACATCCGTCAGATGCTTAGTAATTTCGAAACGAACGAACTTAATCTCTACCAACTGCGAACTAACTTCGTCACACGCGAAAGAATCTTACGAACATCGGCGCTCGCATTCATTGCCTTTCTTGCCGTCGGGCTTCTCGTCATATCTAACAGCTACAGTTTTGTCTTTGTTCGACGCCAGTTGACCAAACTGGAAAACGCAGAGACGCACATCCGTTCGGTCATCGAGAATATTCTCGACGGCATGATAGTTCTCGACGAATCCGGTCTCATTCGCTCGATGAATCCCGCAGCTGAGAAAATGTTCGGCTGCCGCGACAACGAAATGCTTGGGCACAATTTTACCAGACTGGTTCCAAAGCGCTACGATGGCGAGCAGGACATGAAGCCGGTAGTTAGTAACTGGACGGAGATCATGCGACGAACAGGCAGCACCACGCTCGCCATCGGACGCACCCGTAAAAACATCACGTTTCCAGTCGAAATCTCACTAAGCGAAATGATCATCGATCAACAGCGACTCTACGTCGCCATGGTCCGTGACGTGACCGAGCGAAAACGCTTTGAGCAACAAGTCGACGCGGAAAAAGAGAATCTCGCTGTGACTCTCCGCGCAATCGGCGACGGCGTTATCACCTGTGACGTGAACGGCAAGGTCATAATGATGAATTGTGAAGCGGAAAAGTTGACGGGTTGGACTTCCAAGGAAGCTATTGGTCAACCGCTTAAGTCTGTTTTCGAGGCCACCGTCGATCTTGCCACCCAAGCAAAAACACAAAAGGGCGGTTATCGGAGCGAAGCGCAGTCGATCTTGGTGAATCTCCCCGAGACCGTTACCCTCACCTCTAAGGACGGCGCCGAACGCGTGATCGAACAGGTTGCTTCCCCGATTCGGGACAACAAGAATGAAATCGGCGGAGTCGTCCTGGTCTTCCGCGACATCACCGAGCGTCAACGGAGCGAAGCCGAACGCCGCAAAGCGGAGACCCTCGAGCAACTTGGTTTGCTGGCCGGCGGCATTGCTCACGATTTCAATAATCTCCTCACCGCCATTATTGGAAACATTTCCCTCGCCTCGCTGCTCCTGCCCCCGGACGACGAAATGGCAACGCGCCTAGATGATGCCAAGAACGCGTCGATGCGCGCGCGCGATCTCGCCCAACAACTTCTCACCTTCGCCCGTGGTGGCGCACCAATCAAAAAGGCAGCGTCGATCGCAAAGTTGATTCAGGACACGGTCAGTTTCTCGCTCCGTGGTAGTCGCAATCGCAGCGAATTCGACTTTGCCGCGGACGTTGCGCCGGCTGAAATCGACGCCGGTCAGATCAGCCAGGTCATTGCAAATCTCGTCGTCAACGCCGACCAGGCGATGCCTAATGGAGGCACCCTCTACGTCAATTGCGACAATTTCTGCTACGATACGAACGACATCGTCATCCCCGATCTCGCTCCGGGAGATTACGTCCGCGTCCGGATTCGCGACGAAGGCGTCGGAATTCCGGAGAAATACGTCAAGCGGATCTTCGATCCCTACTTCACCACCAAACCCAAAGGCAACGGACTCGGATTGGCGACGGCTTATTCGATCATCAAGAACCACAACGGCCTGATGACCGTCGAATCGCAAGTGCACGTCGGCACGACCTTCACGATTTACTTGCCGGCGGCAGCAGCCGAGCATGAAGAACTGCCGGTCGAGGCGCCAAGAAAACTGACGGCGGAGATATCCGGCACCGGTCGCGTCCTCGTGGTCGATGACGAAGACGCAATCCGCGATCTCGTTGAGTTTACGCTTACCCGGCTCGGCTATGAGGTTTCGCAAGCGGAGACGGCGCTCAAAGGAGTCGAGATTTACCATGATCACCTCAGAACCGGCAAACGTTTCGACCTCGTCATTCTCGACCTCACTCTCCCCGGAGGTATGGGCGGTAAGGAAGCGCTCAAGAAATTGATCGAGCTCGATCCAACGGTGAACGCGATTGTCTCGAGCGGTTATGCCACCGATGCGACTATGAGCCGCTATCAAGACTTCGGTTTCCGCGGCGTCATCGCCAAACCTTACGAAGCCGCCGAGCTCGGCAAGATCGTTCACGACGTAATTGAATCTAGTCACGTCAACGTCGTTAGCCTGAATTATCCGACGCGAGCCGTAGGCTAATCGCAGCCAGCTCGACCGACGGCTGGTGATCCCCGGATTAGTCTGTCGGCGCCGCCAGCTCTTTCACCAAGCGGAAGCCGTTCTTCGTGTAACCGAGTCCTTCGTAAAAGGCGTGGGCTTGGGTTCGTTCGAATCGCGCATTCACCGCAACACGGCGGACATTTCTTTGGGCGAAATCTGCTTCCGCAGCCATGATAAGTGCATGGCCAACACCGCGGCCGCGCATTTTTTCGGACACAACCAGCGCCAGGATTCTTCCAGACGGATTGTTGTGTTCGTAACTGTAGCGCGTGAACGTGCCGATCATTCCGCACACTTTGCCCTCGTCCACAGCCACGAAGGTCGCGTAATTTTTGTCTGCTGAAATGTCTTCCATCCGCATTTCCATTTCCGAAGCGCGCGTAGGATAACCCAGTTGCGTCATTAAATCCGCCAGGGCCGCGGCGTCGCCGCGTTCAGCACGCCGAATTCGAACATCGACACGGTTCGCATCATTCATTGGTTTGTTCCGGCTCTAATCGAGGCAACAATCCCTCCAGAATGGTTGCGACCGACTCGTTAACAGTTTGCCGGTCCGTGCGAACCACGATCTCCGCGTCGTCCGGCGGCTCGTATGGGGCATCGATGCCAGTAAACTCGCGGATCTCACCGGCTCGCGCTTTCTTGTAGAGATTTTTCGGGTCGCGCGCCTCGCAGACTTCCAGCGGCGCGTCGACAAAAACTTCCACAAACTCGGCGTTGCCCTCGAGGGCGATCTCGCGGGCCCGGCGACGGTCCATTCGATACGGCGAAATGAACGCGGTGATCGCAATGACACCGGAGTCGGCCATCAATTTCGCCACTTCGCTTACACGGCGAATATTTTCGACACGATCTTCCGGCGAAAATCCAAGATTCGAATTCAAGCCGTGACGAATGTTGTCACCGTCGAGTACGTAGGTATGCATCCCGCGCCCGAACAACTCGCGTTCGAGCGCCTGCGCGATGGTGGATTTTCCAGCGCCGGATAATCCGGTAAACCAAACTACCGCGCCACGATGACCTGTTATCGCGGCCCGATCGTCCGCGGCAATTTTGCCTTCAACCCAGAAGATATTTTTGCTCTTGGCAACGGTCCGATCGGTGTAAACGCCTCCAAAAATTGTCCCTCCACCACAAATGTCGCCATCATCGGAAATGACAAACCGCCCAAGATTTGGAATTCGATCATGGTTATCAATCACGAGCGGCGAGCGCGTTTGAATGATCAAACGCCCGACTTCGTTGCGCTCCAGCCGATCGCGCTTGTCGCTGTTCGATTCGAGCGTCGCCGAGTCCATCACTGATTCAATGGAGACTACTTCGCATTTCACCTCTTGGGTCCCGAGTCGCAGATCATACACGTGCCCGACTCGCATCGGTTCACGCACGATCCAGAACACGTCCGCGTGGACGCGATTTGCCTCAATCGGGGTTTCGGTTTGATAGGAAGCCACGTAACCACGCTCGACGAAAATCTGCTCGGTCAGAGTAATGCCAACCGAATCGCCGGCGATCGCTTCTCCGTTGGCTTTTTCAGGCCACCCTTCGATGGAATGGATCTTCGAAGCCTTGTTTGCGGGGGAGAAAACCAATTCGTCCCCCACCCTGAGTTTTCCAGTTTCGATTCGACCGGCAATGATGCGGCGTTCATCAAATCGGTAAACATCCTGCACGCAAAATCGCAGAGGAAGATCGATATCTGCGCTTTGCGGCTCCAGGAGATCGAGCGCTTCCAACACAGTCGGACCGTTGTGCCATTTCATTTTATTGCTTCGACTGGCGACGTTCTCGCCGGTTTTCGCCGCCGCCGGAACAAACACCCGCGCCTGCAATTTGAGATCGCCGAGAAATTTTTGATATTGCTTCTCGATCTCGTTGAACCGTTCCTCGGAAAAATCCGCGAGGTCCATTTTGTTCACGACCACGATCAGTTGCCGGATTCCGAGCAAACTCAGCAGATAGGCGTGACGGCGGCTTTGTTCCCGAACGCCCTCATTCGCCGCAATCACGAGCACTGCGACGTCCGCTCGCGACGCCCCCGTGATCATGTTTTTCAAAAACTCTTTATGACCCGGCGCGTCGATAATGATGTATTTGCGTTGCTTGGTCTTAAATCGAATCTCGGTCGTATCGATGGTAATGTTCTGGCTTTGTTCCTCCAATAGCGCGTCCAGAACAAACGCGAATTCAAATTCCATTCCTTCCGCTTCGCACGCTTTCTTCACCATCTCGATCTTGCCTTCCGGGAGACTGTCCGTGTCATGAAGTATGCGACCGATAAGTGTCGACTTTCCGTGGTCGACGTGGCCGGTGAAGACGATTTTCAGCGGAAGATCCGCTAAAGAGTGCGAATCGCGGACTGCGGATTGTGGAGAGGCTCTGGTCATTGTAGCGCAGCGCACGTTTGGCATTTCCGCGTGCGGTCCTTATTGAAGCCACGACAAAACGCAAAAATCTCATTCGCTTCAGCCCGAAGATCCCTCAGGCGGCCCGCACTAATCAATTGCAAATCAGAAAGCATCTCGATCCAATAAATGCTTTCATGGCATTCCTCTTCAACGATGCCCATTTTCGCACTGAAGTCGGCCCGTAAGCGCGCGCGGGCTGCCGCGCGATAGTTGGCTCCGACTGCCGTGCCAGAGCGTAGCAGCTGATTACCAATTACTCGTGCGACATCACTCTTCGCTAATGCCTGAACCAAACGAACAATTCGAATTCCTAACTGGAATGTCCGTTTGCGAAAGTCGTCTGTCGATATGACCGCGTCCGCGACGCGTTGAGTTTTCTCCTGGCCTTCCGCACTCCGCAATCCCCGATCCGCGATCATAAAAAGCCTTTGGCCCTCAACTTCTGCATCGCGTTGCGCTCGTAATGGTCCTGCGCCCGGCCCGCCCGCTCGCCGACCCTGGTCGATTCAAGCTCGGCGATGATTTCGTCGATGTTCGACGCTTTGCTTTCGATCGGATGCGTGATCGGGCTGCAGCCTAACGATCGAAACCGTTTACCGTTTCGCGCGAAATACATTTGTGGAATCGGAATGTTCTCGCGCTGGATGTAACGCCAGACGTCGACTTCGGTCCAGTCAAGCAACGGTTGGACACGAACGTGCTCTCCTTTTGCCGCGCTGGTTGCGAACTGTCCCCAAAATTCTGGCGGCTGATCTTTGTAATCCCATTCAAATCGCGCGTTGCGGGGAGAAAAATAACGTTCCTTCGCGCGAGTTGGATCTTCGTCCCGTCGAATTCCAGTGATGAGCGCATCGAATTTGTATTCGGCCAGTACCTGTTGAAGCGCGACCGTCTTCAATTCGTGCGTCACCGTCACAGGATCGTGCGTCTCGTAGCCGACGCCACGCCCGCGCGCTTCGGTATTGATCTTCACGATGAGGTTCAAGTTATGATGCGTTTTCGCCCATTCGCGGAACTCGATCATCTCAGGAAATTCGTAGGTCGTGTCGATGTGCAGGACCGGAAACGGCACCCGCCCGAAGAACGCCTTCCGCGCCAGCCAGATCAGGACGTTCGAATCTTTCCCCATCGACCACGGCATGCAGACGTTCTTGAACGCATGATACGCTTCGCGAAAAATAAAAATGCTCTGGTTCTCAAGCGCGTCGAGATGAGTGCGTGTCGTTCGGTTCATCGAGTCTGCTAGGTAGGGGCGGTTCACCGAACCGCCCGCCACGCGAACCATGACAATCACCGAGCGGGCGATTGAGGTCAATGGAGTCGTCGGGACACGAACGACATGGACGGGCAAGCCCGAGAGGGCGAGCGAGCGGGAACCGAGCGAGTCAATCGCCCCTGCCTGATTTACCTTGCGCGCTCAGTAGTGAAACCTAACGTTTCGGCGTGGCTGAACAGTTCGCTGCTTACGACTCAAAAATCGAGGGCAACGTCATCTTTACCCGACTCGACGCTGCCTTCAATTGGGTCCGCAAAAACTCGCTCTGGCCGATGCCGATGGGTTTGGCCTGTTGCGCCATTGAACTAATGGCCACAGCGGCGTCTCGGTTCGACATCGCCCGATTCGGCGCCGAAGTGATGCGGTTCTCGCCTCGGCAATGCGACGTCATGATCGTCGCCGGCACCGTGACCTACAAGATGGCGCTGGCCGTAAAACGGATTTACGAACAGATGCCTGATCCGAAATGGGTCATCGCTATGGGCGCGTGCGCGTCCACCGGCGGCATGTATCGATCGTATGCAGTCCTTCAGGGAATCGATCAACTCCTCCCAGTCGACGTTTATGTTTCCGGTTGCCCCCCGCGACCGGAAGCACTCTTAGCCGGCTTGATGAAATTGCAGGAAAAAATTTCCGGCGAGAAATCGTTCGCCGCCCAAAAACCGGAGTGGACCAAGAAGTTAACGGGCGCGGTCGCATGAGTCCCAACCTCAACGACTCAACTTCTCAACGACTCAACTTCTTTAAATGACGGGATCAGAACTTCTGGCGTCGCTCGGCAAATTGTTCGGGCCGAAGCTGCAGTCAAAAACCGAATTTCGCGGTGAGACGACTTACGCGATTGCAGCGGCCGACCTGCGTGAGATCGTGAAGTTCTGCCGGGACGATCTTTCATTCGATTACCTGGTCGACATCACCAGTGTTGATAACGCGGGCGAAGAACCACGGTTCGAGATTGTTTACGAGCTGTATTCGCTGACGCTCGCAGTCCATCTCCGGTTGAAATTGAAAATCGGCGAAGACGGGCAGGTAGATACAGTTTCCGACATCTGGCCGACCGCGAATTGGCACGAGCGCGAGATCTACGACATGATGGGAATCAAATTCAAAAACCATCCCGATCTGCGCCGCATTTTGATGTGGGACGGCTATCCGTTCTTTCCGTTGCGCAAAGAATTTCCGTTGGAAGGTCTCCCCAGCGAAATGCCCGACGTCGCGTTCACCAGATCCGCGCCGCTCGAAGGCGGCCCGTTCGTCACTCAACCCAGTACCGCCACCGCCAAAGACCGCGAGCCCCGGGCACGCCCGCCCGAGTTGTGACACATGAGTCGCGAACAGATCTCGCTGTTCTCTCGACTTCCGTCAGACGAATGCGCGCAACGTTTAGCGAATGCTATTGATCGAGAAGTTCCCCTTCTTCAGACGCCTGGTAGCCAGCCGGTCATAGGACGGGTTTCCGAAAAATCGATCCGATTGCGGAAGCGAAGCTGGTATAGAAATTCATTTCGACCTGTTCTAGTTGCGAAGCTGGAAGCGCATGACAGCGGAACGGCGATTTCTGGAATACTTGCACCTGCTACATTTCACCGCGTGTTCTGGAGGATCTGGTTCATCGGCGTTTGGTTGATTGGAGGATTAATGTTCCTGCAAGGGTTGATTATCCTTGTTGCTGCCCCGACGGACCACCGCGCAACCGATTTATTCGCGGCGCTGATGTTTCCTCCACTGATTTTGCTAGCCGGTGTTCTTTTCAGAAGGTTCGGCGTAAGGCTGGCCCGCGGTGAATACTCATTCTTAAAAACATTCCTTCGCGCGACGATCGAAGCGAATGAGACTCGCTAGGTCAGTTCAACAGCGCCGCCATTAGGAGGCGCGCAAAATTTGTCGCCGCTTTTTTGCCGACATTGAGAACTTCTTCGTGACTTAGTTTTTCTTTGGAGAGGCCGGCGGCGAGATTGGTTAGGCAGGAGAAGCCGGCCACTTCGAGACCGAGCGCGCGGGCCTGGATTACTTCGAGAACAGTCGACATGCCGACAGCGTCGGCTCCGAGCTTTTGGAGCATACGAACTTCGGCTGGCGTTTCATACTGCGGTCCAACCAGGCCCGCATAAACACCTTCGTGCAGCACCATTTTAATTTTCTTTGCCGCGGCGCGGAATTTCTCGCGCAGTTGTGGCGAGTAGGCGTCGGTCATGTCGAGAAATGAAGGTGGATCGCGACGTCCCGCGATTGGACGCGCTCGGGTCCGAGCCGGACTGGCATTGTCGCGTTTCACCAGCGGAGACTGTCCAGTCAGATTGATGTGATCGGCGATCATCATCCATTCGCCAGGTTTGAATTTTGGATTCAGCGCCCCTGCGGCGTTGGTGACGATCAACTGTTTGATTCCGGACTCGGCAAGGACGCGAACCATTGACGTCACGTCGCGCGCCGAATGGCCTTCGTAAAGATGGACGCGCCCCTGTGCGAAAATGATTTTCGTTTTTTCGATTTCACCGAAAACAAACCGGCCGAGGTGGCCTTCGAGGGTTGGTTTCGGAATTTCTGAGAACTCCGCGTAGGGAACGACCTGGTCCTTCTTTGGCTCGGCGACAATCGCGTTGAGGCCGGAGCCGAGAATGATGGCGGCATCGGCGCCGTAGTCGCGGAGTCGTTCTAGTCCTGTTGTCATCCTGAACGGAACGGAGGATCTTCGATTTTAGATTCGAATCTCGAATCTCGAAACAAGCACGAATCGATCAACCTCAAATTCAAAACGATTCACGATCGTTTTCGAGCATTCGAAATTGTTTCGAGTTTCGGATTTTCAGACCCTACGCTGCCGAAACAGGCGGCGCGCTGGCTGGCTTGCGCAACGACGCCATGACGTCCGGACGAAAGCGTTCTTCGGCTTCGGTCGGAGTGAACTTCGATTCGCCTTTCGGATACGCGATGCGGGTGTGGAGCATGGTCATCAACGTGAAACGGAAACGTTCGGCGATGACGCGTAATTCGCCGAGCGTGAGATCGCATTCGTCCAGCTGACCGTCGGCGATCCGTTCCTCGATCAACTCGTTCACGAGTTGCTCGACCTTTTGCGGCGTCGGCTTTTCCAGGCTCCGTGACGCGCTTTCGACGATATCGGCCAGACTGACGATCGCGCTTTCCTTAGACTGCGGCTTCGGTCCGGGATAACGGAAACTTTCTTCCTGTACTTCGGGGATGTCTTCCTCCCGGATGTTCATGATTTTGCCACCGGCGCGCGCGTCTTCCTGCTGTTGGAGCGCACGTTGATAGAAATAATAAACCAGCGAAGTGCCGTGGTGCTCCTGGATGATGTCGATGATGCGCTGGTTGAGCTTATTTTTTAGCGAGAGATCGACGCCCTCTTTCACGTGCGAAATAATGATAAGCGCGCTCATGGTGGGCGCCAGATCGTCGTGCGGATT
>Ga0307474_10003048_pt1 | contig 12073 bp, 28 predicted proteins | sample atmos_gasesECM1C_2_FD_203312 | JGI IMG/M metagenome (GOLD analysis project Ga0307474, IMG submission 203312) | Hardwood forest soil microbial communities from Morgan-Monroe State Forest, Indiana, United States - atmos_gasesECM1C_05 | ecosystem: Environmental > Terrestrial > Soil > Temperate... | reverse complement strand
ATCGATTCTGAGCGAAATTCATCTGGACAGTCCTCCCCCGCCAGTGCTAGATTGCTCGACCTAGGGAAAACGATCATTCGGAAATGAGGGAGTTGGGGAACGCTGACGCCCTGTCCTAGCGTTCCCCTTCGCCATCTCTAGGCGACTTTCTTGCCGTACCGAATGCCCTTCTCCGCCATCGTCTGGTTCCGTTTGGCCGTACGTCTGACCCATTCAGCCCTACGTTCCGCGACGGTCATCCCGGCCCAATACGCCCGTACACCCAGAGCCTGCTTCGATCTCTTCGGCCTCTTGGTCGGCTTCATCCCCTCGGGTTTCAGTGCGCGGTTATGGCGTGGACGAACATGAACCTTCTGCGCTGCAGGGCGCTTTCCATGTGTTCGGGCGGAACCATGCCGCACTTGGGGCAACGGTTCGGCACCGTCCAGTAAGCTCCCACCTGCCTGGGCCTGAACTGCCCCTTGAAGTAACCCAAGAAGCCCGTCGGTAAGGTGGGCGCGAGAATCCTCGTAACCTTCCGCAGCTGCGAGATGGTCAATGGCTTGGCTGACCTGGCCGAAGAGGAACCCGACCCTGATCCCTCGCTCATAATCGGAACTACGTTGCTCTGTCTTGACATTACGTTTCATCCTCTTTTCCTTTTTCTCCTGAACTTTCGATCCGGTAGATCAGACCTTCAACGGCTTTAGTCCCAATCTGGACCTGAGTTACTAACTTGCCGCTCTCATCCTCTAGGGCTTCTACGACCCTGCCTAGAAATCCCGCAGCCCCCAGCACATACTCCCGAGGAGCTTCGCTGAACGGCCAACGCATGTCGGCACTGTCGACAACCAATCCCCAACAACCGTTGGACTTAGCGTAACCTACCTTAAGTCCGGGCCGAAACTCGACCAGCACACTTATTCCCAGATTCAATTCCTTGAGGAAGCCATTCAGTTTGTCGGTAGTCTTTCGTAGGTCGTCCGAGGCCTTGTTTAGGGCTGCGGCGTTGCTGCGGAGCTGGTCGAACTTACTAGTCATGGTTAATCCACTCCTCCATTTCCCGGTCCCACTCCGGATCGTTTATCCAGAACCAGCTCGGTTCCCATTGCAACGATTCCGGCATTCGAACCTCCCTCAGCTCTACAGTTTTGTATCGTGACGAGAGGTTGATGTCAACCTCTTTATCCATTTGGTCCCCGGCTGGGCAACTCTATCGGTCAGCCTCGACGCCAGATCGTACAGATCCCGGTCCCCGTTCATTGAATTGGGGATCTCCACCTTCCCCGTTACCGGATTGGTGAAGTATCCCCGGACCTTTGCCGCCAGCTCTTCTGCCCGCTCTACCCACTGTTGGTGGTCCATCCCTTCTCCTTCCTCTTCCCCTTCATGAATCCCGGTAGCTCCCCCCGGTCCTTCCTCGCCTTCGCCTGGGCCTTGCTCGCAATACTCCTAGACCTCGCCGTCAGAGCATCCTTCTGTCGGCCAATTGTTAGGGCGACCTTGGGCGGAAGGATCAACCTCTTCGGTCCCTCCCGGTCCAGAAACTTAATGATGATGTTATCCCCCTTCTCGTCCCGAATGGTCTGGACGATAAAGGTTTCGGACTCCCCGGTTAAGGCGACATGTTCAATCGTGGTAGGCTTGACCGAGAGATTGTTCCCTCCCTGCAGCCCGGCGACCTGCCGATCAAACTTCGAGATAGTGTAGTCTTGGTCCAATGTTATCCCTCCTGTTCGATTGACTTACTATCCCATTATAACAATCAACCTCTTGTCCTTTCGCCTTTTTTGGGGGAAAGGGGATCAACTGTCGTGGACTTGGGCATCGACTTTCGCCCACTTGACATCCACTTTCCGATGGATTGGCGTAGGGTCAGCCGGTCATCCAACGGTCCCAAAGCCGCATGAACATTGGGTGAAAATAAATTTCCTGGGCCTCCGCCCGCTTCCTGCCTCCGGGCACAAACCTCCCCTCAAACCCATGCCCTTTCTTATCCATCCACTTAATCTCGGACTCAAATACCGGTCGCTGATCCTTGTCCCGTCCGTAGTTCCACGTTCCTACAATCGGTTGTGGACCAATCTCCCTGCCAAAAATCGAGATCACAATCGCCTCGGTCCGCCCTGGAATATTCTTGAGTCCCTGGCTGGTATCGACCTCTTCCCCCTCCCCTACAATCTTGGTCCAAGAGTCGGATATGAACACGACAAACCTCGTCCCGATCTGATTGGCCATCTGGCGCATCATGACCGCCGCCGCGTCCTTCGACCTCTCCCCACTAAAGGGCGTTCCAATAACCGCTATCTTATTGTCCTCGCCGACCACAAACGTAATGGGCATGGCCTCGTCGCCCTTCTCGATAGCCTCTCTCATCTTGAGGGCCATCTCCGCCGCGTATTGTTTCGGTTCCAGCTTCTCTGATTGTTTGGTCATCAGCTTTCGTAACCTTCCTCTCTTTTTAATTCCGTCCTATTTTGTTCCCAGTGGGTTTGACTTGAGTGAATGCCGCCCGTAGTTGTACCGGTCCGTGCGGTCATCAAACCTGGTGCCGCACGGATTTTCTATTCCTCTTACTCTTTCGCCGACGGGAGTTCATCGACCTTATGTTGGACACCTTGTGGATGTTCGGCTGGCTCTCCGTCGGGGCGATGGTGATGGTCCTGACCGTTCTGCTGACCGGAGATTAGGTCCCCTTCTCCGTCTCTTTACAAACCTCAACCAGTTTGAACCGACAAAGCCGGATCTTCTTCCCGTATTGGGCCGACTGCAGCTCCGCCTGAATCCAGAACTTGTCCAATTTAGCCCGATCAATCGCCACCATCGGGATCATTCCAGCGGGCACGAAACCTATCTTGAGCCCGACCTCCCCCGATCCAGCCTCATCCTCGCCCAACCAAGCGTAGAGTTCAACCTCTTGCGTCTTAGTTAATGAATCCTTCATCCCCTCTTCCCCTCCCAGAACTTCTCGTGCAGATCATGCAGGAATTTAGCCGTCCCTTCGACCACCTGGGGATCGTCCTTGATGAAGCTCGGCTGCTTCAGCAGGAAGACCTGGAGCGCCCGCTGCATCAACGTCGTCTTGTCCCCCCGGTCGATGATCTCCGCACATTGTTGACAGGCGGCCCACTTCCCCGCCGACCCTAGCTCAACCGTCCGCCCGTCCGGCCCCGTGACAGGGATCAGATAGTCGGGACAGTCGTAGTCCTTCACAATGCGAGGGTCGGAACAGAAGTCACAGACGGCGGTGTCGGTCGGACCTACCGTCAATTTGAGCACTCCATCTTTAATCTGTTGTCTCATTGGCTCACCTCCGCCTCTTCCTCCGCCGTCAACAACGGCAAACATTCCCATTTCTCATCCTGAACCTTCTTACAAACCGCCGACCGTTCAATCGCCGCGAACAATTCCAATGGAGCCTCAGTCGTCCGGATATGCAGATCGCCCTCTGAATACTCCTTGACCAATGGCTTCAAGGCACGGGCCATTTTGAGAAACTTCTCCTTGTCTTCCCAATAATTCCCTAGGTAGAGATTCTCCCGGTTGTTCGGAGTGTCGAACTCCGGCCTCTCCAGCAGCCAATTGCCCAATTGGATCAACCTGTGTGCCCATTCATGCGATTTCATCCCTGTCCTCCTTCTCCATTTCCATTTCTCACAAACTCTTCAACCTCATCGAACCTATCGGCTACTAGCTTCAACGTCTCCCTATGCTTATCCTGTTCAGCCTGGGCTTCTCCCATCTTGGCCTTGTCCGTCACTCCCTCCACCGCCGTCCGCACCAGTTCCGCCAGCACGGTCGGTTCGAGCGCGTCCAGCTCCCAACTCTCGGCCCCGTATTCGGCGATATAAGCCGTCGCCCTCGAATCGGTAATCTTGGCCGGGTTGGGCGGAGGATTGTACTCGCGGACCTGGTCCATGTTCAGGGCCAGCCGTTCGAACTTCAAGCTATTGCCAGTGAAGAGTTCGATCCGGTCCGTGATATCGCGGCTCATGTCCTTACCGCTGGGATCGTGGTCGTCGAAGTGAAACACCACCGGGGATCTGTTTCTTCCGTTTGTACCCGAGCATCCTCTGCGCCCCGACCCACATCTCCGACTGACTGGTATACCCTCGGCAACTGAACAATGGCACGTCCAACTCTCTACACACCCTCTGGAACACCCCAACCAACGCATCCTTCTCGATCCAGACCTCCGGTCGATACTTTTGGTCCTTCCAGCGGTCGAGGTTGAACTGGCCCGCGCAGGCGTCGACGATATCGCTGGGATCGTTCCAGTGTGGCAAGGTCCTCAGCTCCCTAGTCCGGTCGACAATCGTCTCCCAGTCGATCATCCCCGCTAACCGAGCATCGTTAATAACCGACCCTAGATTCTTGTAGCTCTGTTGGGTATTGGGGATGATGTCCCTAGAGACGAACTGGTAGTACAACTGGCGCAAGGTCAGATCGAAACCCTGCGCCTGATACTCGGCAATAATCCGGTTGGCGGTCTCGATCAACGCCAACGTGGCCGGGCGGAATTGAAAGTCCTGATACTTGATTTTCGGCATTTTGGATTAGCCTTAGCTCTTGATTCCTAGGCAGCCACCTCCTCCTCATCCTCTCCCTTGTCGTAGACCGATCCCTGATGATCCACATCCCCATCCGGAACGAACACCGGCCTTACCCCCTGTTCCTCCAACCGCTGGACCTCTTCCGACCCTCGCATGGACTCCGCCAAAATCTTCTCAACCGCCGTCGGACGCCAGAGGGTGAAGATGCCGGGCTTGTACACCAGATCAAACTGTTCGTCCAGGAGAGCCTGGTCCCCTTCGAAAACCTTGGGCTCCAATTTCTGAATGGTTTGCGAGTGGGCCAACAGAACGTAGGTCTCTCCGATCCTGAATCCTCTTGGCAGGGCGCGAATCCTTCGGCTGAAGCCCAGCTCCCTTCCCTCGCGCATAAAGTCCGCAGGAGTCTTATAGAACTTCTCCCCGATCCACAACAATCCAGCCTTCCCCACCTCTTTAACGTTCTGGCACAAGGGGCAGGGCTGGAACTTATCCCCACAACCCTCGTGATCCCCGCCGACCAGTCCAAAGAGGTCGACCCACGTCCATCCCCTCGCTTGTTTAAATCCGTGGGAACAGACCGGACAGACATCCAACGGAATGGGCAGCCGATCACACGGCACTCCCGCTCCCCCGCTGACCATATACAACCCACCGACCTTTCGATAACCGCAACCTCGCCTAGCCTCGACCGCCATTTGTCCCTCCTCCAATCTTGAATTTAATGTTCTTGACCGTCGTCCCCTTGGATAGATGAGCTAGCTCCAGCTCCGCCGTGGTCCGGCCAAAGTAATTCGCTAGCTGATGATTCAGGTTCTGCGCCACCAGCGTGGCGGGCATCTTCAGCAGAAAGTCCGCAATCGGACCGCTGGCCGCAACCACCTCCGACCTTCCATCCGTCTGGATGATATGCCGGACCAACTGATCCATGGCCTGGGAGCTGATGTAGTTGTAGTTACCGTGCCAGCGCAGGGTTAGCTTACTGTTCTCGACCCCCACTCGCAGCTCCCACACCGGAATACTCTCAATCCTGTTCATGTCCCCTCCCTCTTCCTGGTCACAACACCTCCCCGTCGACGCACACCAACACATTCCCTAGAACGATATCTCCGGGCATCCCACCCGCTTCAGCCAATAGTCGAGTAGCCTTCAGGTTCGGCAATGGTCGTTCCGGCTTGAGCTTGGCTTCCTCATCTAGCCACATGGTGCGACCGTCGGCCAAATAGACCATTTGGACCATCTCACAGCCAATTAGTGAATAACGCTCATCCAGTCTGAAGTCAGTGGAATTTTGGGGAAGGACTACAGATTCGGTTCCGTCCGGCTTAATGAGTGTCGCCAATCCAATCTCCTATCAACTGTGCCGGATCAACCTATCGTCCCGTCCGGCTACCGTGATTCACTACAGTTATGTAGAGTACAACATTGTTGAATAAGGTGCAAGAATTTTTGCGCTTCATTCATGCTATTATCTCTCGACAAATGGACCTCAACGCCTACTACCAAAGACTCATAAAGAAGGCTAGGCTAGAGGGTCGCCAAGAACTAATAAAAACCCGAAAGACTAAGATCTGTCCACGTTGTAAAAAGAGACGAAAGCTAAATCAGTTTCATCACAACGCCAGTAGAGCTGACGGACGTATGGGACACTGCAAGTTCTGTCGCAATCTTTACATGCGCGAGTTCGCGTACTACAAATACCACCTGAAAAAGGCCGGTAAGCTCAAAAGAACCGTGTGCTGCGCCATCTGTAGAAATCGATATGCGGCTGTTCTCGATCAGGACCACGACCACAAAACCCAAAAATTTCGGGGCTTTCTCTGCCGCCGTTGCAATGTCGGGCTAGGAATGTTCATGGACAATGTCGGCAGATTAAAACGGGCTATTGCTTATCTCAACACACGCCGGAAGTAAGGATTCATTTGACGACCGAATTCCTTCCTTGCCCGTTTTGGCTCAACTTGGCGCACCCGAATCCCCCTTTCGTGTACTTCCCCTCCGCCTCTCAATACTGTAAAGTCCCTACGTAAAATCCCGTACCAATAGGCCACACGGCCCCGGACCGAACTCGATGACTTTCGCCTCTCTCGTCGCCCTCACCCTCTGTACGTGTGACCGCCATAACGTTCATTTGACCCAATTAACCCGTCTGGTACAAATCACTTCCGCTCCAGACGATCCGACCGTTCCCATCCCTAATGTCGACATGGTTCGATCCGCACCAGCAGCAATACCAGAACCCGTCCCCTTCCTCCTCCCCGGCTTGGTAGAAGGAGAATCCGGGTCCGGTCGGGCTCAGTGAGCCTTGGGCGCAGTCGCGGCACTGACCGAGCTTGGTCTGTTGTTCAGCCATTGCCTTCCCCCTCTTTCAACCATCCCAAATCCGGCCTCTCTCTAACCATCCGCTTGGCCACTCTGCGCATCGCGCCAAACAGCGGATCAGCCTCATCCTTCCTAATGGCCTCAACGTAAGAGCCCAAGGCCCGTCGTTTCATCGTCGGATCGACGTAACACCCGGTCATCCTCTGGGCCAGCTTCCACGCATTCTCTTCAGCCTTCACCTCTCCATTGATAGCCTGATACATCGGGTGCTGTGCGCGATCTCTGGTCATAATCGCCACTGCATGCCCGATCTCGTGGCACATCAAGGTCTGAATTTTTTCCTGCTCCGTCAGATTGTTCAAATCCTTGGCGCAGACCAGCGAGTCGGCCTTGGCCTTGACGCAAATTTCAAACTCGGTCGGCCAGCCATCCTCTACCTTTTTGGGATTGCAGTAACTCGACTCCGGTTCCTTGGGGTCGATCTGGGATTGCTCATCGTCCAGATAAACGTTGATCGTTCCTAGCAGTTTCTTCAATTTCTGTGATCCTTTCCGCAACCGTGACTCTCTGGGAGTCGACTGTGCTAGGGGATTAGAATAGGACAAGAGGTTGAATGATGCAAGAAGTTTTTCAACCTCTCATCCCATTAGATGTAGGGTAGGTACTTTTCCTTCCAAGCCTCCGTCTTGACCAGCTCCCTTGCGAATTTCACGCTGGCCTCGTTCCGGACGTCATATTCCCCGGCCTTCAATCGGGCCAGATGTTCGATCCACGCCACCACCATCCCTGTGAATCCCTGTTGTAAGGTGCGATGCTGCCGACTTCATCCCCTCGACAAAGGCCGTAGGAGTCCGCATCTGGCGGTTGACGTAATCTGCTACCCGGTTGGCGATCTCCTGCCCCTCTTCCAATCGTTCCCGTTCCAGCGCTATCATCCGCGCACACTCCTCACAAGGAATCAATTCCCCGTCAATATGCTTCAGTTCCAGCTCATCGTTCATAGCGCCACCCCATTGTCGAGCGCCTCATTGACCAGCGCCTGCAACCGGTCGTACGTCTGCCGCGTCTTAGGCGACAGCTTCGTCCATTCCAGTTGCAGCAATAATTCCTGAGCCGTATCGATCAATTCTTTAACCTTCAGTTTTGGCATCCCTTCACCTCCTGTTGATCCGACAGAATCACTTCCCCTTGATCCACTCTCCCGTCCAAATCATCCGAAATCCTCTCGATCTCCGGCCATCCAATAACGTGACACCCGGCCTTCAACGTCCCATCCGGCTCTATCCGATCTATCGCATAGTTCCCCAGATGGACCGTATGCCCATTTCGTTCATAAGCTCTTCCGGCCTTCCTGACCGCCCTGACCAATTTCAACCCTCTCCGGGCATGGTCGACCGGAACCTTGGCCCCCATCGACGTTTCAACCTCATCCCCCTTGATCCGAAGCATGACCGGAACCTGAGTCGAATAGCCGAAATAAACATACTGTCCGTTCCGCCATCTCTCGATCTTCTCGGGCAGCTCTAACCTCTCTTGCTCTTCCCTCTCCTTAGCCTGCCGCTGCCATTCCGCATTCTGTTTAGCCCATCGTTCCTGCCGTCGGACATGCGCCACACTGCGGACCGCTTCCAGCGCAATCCTTCTCTCAACAAGCTTAGCCCGGAACTCCACCATCTTTTTCCCGGTCGGAATGAACTTGAACGAGTCTTTCGGCAGCTTGACCTTGAAAAACTTGGCGTAATCCTCTGCCAATCTCTTCAGCCTCAAGGAATCCGACAGACTGTAATCCCCCATGCCCCGCGCCCGTTCCGCTCGCTCAAATTCGGACTTCGATTCCTGAACCAAATAGGCGAGATTGACCTTGTGAATCCCTTTGCTTATCGGACTAGTGGTCGACACGTAGCTCAACCCAAGGTTCGGAACTTCGAACACCTGCATACTTGACGGGATAGCCTGCCGGACCGCCGATTGATGCTGACTGGTTGTTACGGAATATTTGGCCGAATTGAACAACACACATCGGCTCCTCCCCACTTGAACAAGCCGGGCAACTGGGAACGAATCCCGATAGCTGTAGATCACATCCCCCTTAAAGTAGAAATTCCCCTGTGGATTCCGTGCGTTGACCTGCGTTTGATGAGCCCACAGATGCGGGATTTCCCCCGTGGGATAGACCTGCCGTTTCGGTTTCGTTTCCGATTGGAGTGGATTGTGTCCCTTGGCTCTACCGTACGGTGAATACTGTCCATAACCCATTGTTCTGAACCTCCTAGGCTACCGTCCCATCCTTGGGGAACTGTGCCAAACCCATTGGATTGTCAACCTATTGTTCCCGGATTCCAAATATTTGAATCTACCTCTTGTCCATTGAATCCAATTGTCTGTAAGGCTGGCACGGTAGGCCTAGAGGCCACAGTTGCCGAAGGAGGAAATTTGGCCAATAATCTGAAATCCCTGACCGCCTCTGAGCGCTTCTTTTACGATCATGCTGGTTATAGCTACGATCCCAAGACTGAAACGAGACAACAAGGCCGAATCCGCTGCGCTCGTTCTCTGGCCGATGCTGAACTCTCCGCCATTCGTCTCGGATGGTCCTATGTTTGGTCTGATGACTGGGACGTGGGCAGTCACAAGGAATTCTACGGAAAAGGTTCGGCCTATGAAGACTCTGAGCCCAATACTTGCGAACATTGCACTCTGAAGGATTCTGACGGTAGGGTTCTAGCTTCCCTAGGTTGCATTGACGATGCGGATTCGAACTATCGACGCGTGATTGAGGCAGAGCTAGCGGACGAAACTCTCTATACCCTACGGCGAGCGGACCCGTTCTGGGATGTCCCAGAGCCCCTAGTCCCAGAGCCCCTAGAGCCCTGCGCGGAATGTGGCGGAGATTGCCATTCCCTAGAGCAAGGCATGCGGGAGAGTTTGGCCCGTCCCAAGGTCCCAAGCTCGGTTAGCCCGTCCAATCCATCCATACGCCACTAGGGCAGGAATGGGCCACAATGAACGATCTAGCTTGCGGTCGTCCCAAGGACTGGGCCATAGGTCGAAACGTCCTACAGGGCAGGAAATCCCAGCTAGCGCACGATTCGACTACCGTACCAATCTCAGACGGTATAGAATTCAATCCTAGTGTGTCGGAAAGGCGAAAGAGTGTGGCAGGATGGATATAGAACGTAAAAAGAGGTTAGGCCATTGCGACCTAACCCCATGATCTAGAACAAGTTACCCTATCAAGAGTGTCTCGGGAAACATCCTATCGGCGATGCATTCCCCTACCAAGTCAACGACCTTGGCCACGAATTGACCCATAGGCAAGGATTCGAACCATTTGAATTGGGCAAACACACATAATCCCCCAGCTACTACGCAAAACATCAAGATATGCATGGTTTTGGAATGAGTTACTGCCACAATTCGCGCCAAACGGGCCCGTTTCTTGCGGCATTCTGCACATGGGCAGGTTTTGAATGATAGGTGCTTTCGGCGTTTCGGCATTAGAGCGCACCCCCTTCATTCTCCCAGTTAGCTATCTCATCCTGTAGGCTGGGATTCGTCCTAACATCAAGTAACTGAGCGTATTGGACGGGCCATTGTTTATTAGTGTGGTCAAAAGTAGACACCAGTTCAGGCCACCTATCCCTTTGTTTGCTATCGGATAGCTTTTTGGAGTGGGGTAAAACGGACACACGTTTTTGGGCATCCCGTTTGTCTAGGGTATGGCCCACGGCGAATCCACCCACGATAAACACGGCAGCGAATAATGAGCCCATGTCGGCTAGGGAACCTATGGGACTCGCGTACTGGTCTGACACAGAGTCGCCGATTGGCAAGGTTTGCGCGTGGACTCCGCCGGACCATGCCAGTACAGCCAATAGTCCTAGGACATAGAGTTTCCAGCGTAGTGTCGTGGCAATCATCCGTGCGCAATGTTGCAGGATGAGCCAAGGAGTGTAGGACAATTGGACGACCGCACGACTCACGTACCGCTGGACGACCGCACGACTCACGTACCGCAGGACGGCGGAGAGGTTAACGAGAATGAGTGTCAAGCCGACTAGCGAACCTGCAGCTAGCAGGGAATACAGGGAAAGGGAGAGAAGGACAATCGGGTCAAGGTTAGACATTACCGTCCTCCCTTAGCGCGGTCGATGGACTGCGCAAGAAGATTCAAACCATGGAAGGATTCGGCATCCATCTTTGCTTGTTCCATCCGTACCGCTGCCTTACCCTTGCGCTCTTGGTACCGTGCGATTGTCTGTTGACGTTCCTTGCGGCGTGCATCGAAGTTTGATCGGAAGTGTAGGGACATACGAGAGAACCTCCCTGCTACTGTGCGTCTCTACCCATCGAACCGGACGCGACCGTGCAGGCCACAAAGGTATATCGGCTCATCCTATTGTCAAGTACTCAAGTGGTAACCTTTCCAAAATAATTCTGTGGAAAATGTACTTCCTACACTCCCTTATCCTCTTGTCCCTGTCCCGTCCCCTGTCCCTCTCTCCTCTGCCGTCCCGCCTGCTGTCGGTCGACCTGGTGGCCCACCGACAAAGGGTAGGCCCCCTTGGGAAGGGTAGGCCGGGCGAGCGCTGGACTCTCGCAAACATTTTTTATGAAACCTGTCCAAATTCTATGATTATTATGATTATCTTGTTGACTTTTCATCCTCTTGTGTGCTACTACGACTACTACTATGAGTCCAACGAAGCCCGTTAAGGAACAAGTCTGCAGGAAATGCGGCTACCACTGGTCCAGCCGGGTCCAGGAACCTAAGGAGTGTCCGCGATGCAAGACGAGGGATTGGAAGTAGATCTGGTCCAGCTGTATGTGGCGCGTGCGGTCGGCTCTTCTTATTACAAGATCGGTCGGGCGAGAGATCTAGCTGGACGCATGCGGCAGATCCTCACCTTTATTCCTTTCGACCTGAAGGTCGTTCTGGCTTTGAAGTGCTTTCGGTACTGTAGCTGGCCATTCGAAGCAAAACTCCAACGTCAGTTCAGACGCTGCCGCGTTCGCGGTGAGTGGTACGCGCTGAGCAACACGGACCTCAATCTGATCCGGGAGGTTCTATTCCCCCAGTTCATACGCTTCATGGTCGACCAGCGAGACGTGAAGTTTATGGACTCTAGGAGGGTCATGAGACATTTGGATGAACTGATTATCCAGTGAAGATTCCTCTTGACCGCCCTCCACTTTTGGCGTAGAGTCCTCCTTCCCGATCT
>Ga0307474_10003047_pt1 | contig 12076 bp, 9 predicted proteins | sample atmos_gasesECM1C_2_FD_203312 | JGI IMG/M metagenome (GOLD analysis project Ga0307474, IMG submission 203312) | Hardwood forest soil microbial communities from Morgan-Monroe State Forest, Indiana, United States - atmos_gasesECM1C_05 | ecosystem: Environmental > Terrestrial > Soil > Temperate... | reverse complement strand
GACGCGATTGTACGCCATTGGGATCAGGCCTATTTGTTGAAAGTTTTCAGGACTCTTAAAATAGTGGAGCACGCGTGTCCGGAACTCTTCGTCCGACAGACTGTACCAACTTCCGTAGTGTTCGAGAAACCAAGGCTCATCCCAGAAAACGGAGTTCGTTGGTCGGTGCCGATACAAAGCTATCCCTTCGCAACAATTCTCGGGTAGCGTTAGATAAACCACTGCCGACCACCGTTGCTTGTCAACGTGCACACGATCGACTCTCGTAGGCTCATCCTCTGCCAACGCTAAACGGAACTTGCCTTGCGGAAATGGAGGGGTCTTTGGACAAGGAGCATCAACTGCTTCATCTATGTAGGCTCTGAGCTTTCGGCGAACGTCGAACCAATCGCACGGCGCAACTGCTTCTCGTCCGGGATAAGTCGCTCCGGGTTTCCTGTGATAGTCCAGACCTAGCGCAATGCTCCTGATCCGATCGGGATCGTCAAAAAACTCATCCACAACTATCACAGACTGATGCGCCATATACCAATCTCTGGCTGTTAAAGTGACTTTTCTGCTCAGCGCAACAACTTGCTTCGTAGTTTAGCCATTTGTCGGTTCGACGTGGACAGTTGCAACTACTCTACCTAGAGAGGGGTTCTTGGGAATAAGAGAACGCTTGTTTCTTGTCGAAGCCAGCCCCAACCCACAACGCGGTACTGTACATCTTCCACTCGACATCGCGCAACTCGATAGTGTTCGGATTTCGTAACATCTCTCTAGCTTCAAGTTGACATCGCGCCGGACGATATGTAAAGTTCCGTAGAATCCGAGGGGGACAACCAAGAGACTGTTGGAGGTTGCAGCCGTGGCTCGTCTCGACTTCGGTCCCTCTCTAGTCCCCGCTCTCGTACGTCTCGCGAGTACTTCACGGCCGACCAGCGACACTTTCTATCTCAGATGGGCCCATGCAACTGGTTGCGGTGCTGCCAACGTCCATCAACAACTATCGGAGAATCGGAGACCCGGCAAAAGCGTTGCCATCTTTCTGCTTACCATCGGTTCGGTACTATCAGCCAACGCTTCTAAGGCAGCGGCCAGAAATGAGCTGATGCTCGGGAAGTCGCAGGCGACTAATCTTGCCGCCGTCGCAGCACGAATAATCGAACCGACCCTAATGGTGACCGCTGTATGAAGATGGAGCGCACCGGTTCTTATCTCGCCTACATATATCTATTACGTGTCCCCTTGCTTATCTGGCTTTTCCTCGTTTGCTTCCCATGGATCGCTGTGCCGAAACATGCTCCCGCTGGTTCGCTGCTCCGAGGCATCTTCGATATCGCCGGAAGACCCGGCCCGCTGTCTACTCTGCCCTTGTTCTCGTTTTTCCTTATTACCTTTGCGAGTTTGCTCGCCTGCGCTGCAATTGGGGTGACAGCCAGACTCATTTTGCTGGATGGCGAAGAGCGCTTTGGAGCAGGACATGTCCCTCGCCGACCTGGTGTGCGTCTAATGTATCGAGTCATTCCTCTGCTCGCACCAGTCTCGATGGTGATTGGCGTGTGCGTGGAAACGTACACCTCAGGCGCCGACGTGCCCTGGTGGGCAGCAGCGATCGGAATTTCATTGGGCATCGTCGTATTCCTTATTCTGATGGGGCCCCTCCACAATGCCCTTTGGGAGAGGATTATCGTTCAACATGCTAAGGTTCAAGCAACGCTCTCGCCGCCCAAGTCCCTGTGGAATTTTGCGGTAATCGCTGCGACGTTCGTTTTGGATTTGGCAAAACTGCCATTGGTGCTGAGTCCCAGTGGCTATGAGGACCCCACGACCCACCAGTTGAGGGATCGCCACAAATTCGCGGCTATTCAACTTGGGCTATCGTTGTTTTTTTATGCCCTCTTATTCGCCGCGAAAAAGGAGTCCGCGCCCGATGTCGAACCGCCGGTGATTCCGACGCTTTGTTTGATTATTGTGCTAGCGATGCTCCTGTGTTGGTTTCTGTCGGCTTGTACTTTTTTCTTTGATCGTTTCCGAGTGCCCCTTTTGCTTATTGTTTGCGCCTATGGTTGGCTGGTTTCTGGACTGCCCCAAGGCGACTATTTCTATCCCGCGGAGTCGCTTCCGAATCGTCAGGCATTGCTCGCGCCCGCACAAGTTCTGCAACGTAGAGCAGGTAAGCCTGCTGTGTTGGTTGCAGCTAGCGGCGGAGGTATCCAAGCTGAAGCATGGACCGCCCGAGTGCTCTCGGGCTTGAAGCAGGACTTGGAAGGCCAGAGTGAGGATTTCGACCGCTCGATCGTCCTCATTAGCAGTGTTTCAGGTGGGTCTGTCGGAACGATGTTTTTCGTCGACGCTTATCGCGACGATGGAACGCTGCCGCCGGTTGGCACTGACCTAGATAACTATCCTCCGGTAAAAGAATCGGAAGTCTCAAGCTTGGATGACGTGACATGGGGCTTGGTATATCCCGATCTAGCGTGGAGCCTCGCACCGCTGTTTAAAGGAATGTCGCTGTATCCACCGCATCTACTGAATGGTCCAAACATTACCAGTGATCGAGGAACCGCGCTTGAGCATGCGTGGATGATCTCTCCAACAATTAAAAGCGCTACCCTTGCACAATGGCAAAACCAGACTAGGAACGGCCTGCGCCCTTCTGTGATTTTCAATGCCACTGTTGTCGAATCTGGTGATCGATTTCTGCTTTCTACCAGTTCCATGGGTGCGGGCCCGTCTTCGGAAAAGTACGACACGGTTGGACGCAAAGTATTCAATGAGATCTACCCGGATTTCGATATTCCCATTGTGACCGCGGCACGGCTGTCAGCTACTTTTCCATACGTGACACCTGCGGCACGTATCTGGCGAAAAGACGTTTTCGCAAAGGACAACCACATCGTGGACGGGGGATATTATGACAATTACGGCGTCGCCACACTCGTTGAGTGGCTTAATAACGCCCTGCTCAACACTGACAAGAAGCCATCCAGAGTCATAATAGTGCAAATTCGAGACTCCACGACCGGAGCGGTGAAAGCGCCGTCTCGCCACGGGGGTTGGTTTTTCCAGGCTCTCCAGCCGTTGGAAACACTCGAAAGCGTTAGGGGTACTGCTCAGTTCTCTCGCAACGAGGTAGCGATGGACTTCGTGATGCGGTCAGGTCTTTACAGCATTCCCATTGAGACGGTCGAATTTGAATTTCAGGGTGGTGGAAAAGACACCCCCCCAACGGCACCGCTTTCATGGCACTTAACCGCCGCAGATAAACGGGCTTTGCATAATGAATGGCTTTGCCCCCGAATTGTTCAAAAACGATCTGAGTTCAAGAAGAAGCTGATGCAATGACTATTCCGCGACTTCAATCTTCATGCGCGTGGGTTTCACTGATCGCCCTCATACTCGGAGCCATGGCATCAAATTCGTCAGCTTTTTGGGAGCAGTCGATGTCTGGAGATCTTACCTCTCCGGTCCTCGCGGTCGAACTCATGCACTCACCGGACGAACTAACTGGCATTGTTGGGCCTCCGGGCGACAACCGCCGTGTAGCAATGATGCGTCTCACATGGATCGACCTATTGTTCATACCAGCATATGTGGTTCTATTCGTGCTAGTTGGATTGCTCCTTATCCGCCAAAGGCTGCCGTGGGTCGGCGTCACTGTTATAGGACTCGGCCTTATCGGCGGCGTATTAGACGTTCTTGAAGATCTCGACATTATCGCTGTTCTACAAGGCGTATCCATCACGCCACGCCATTGGTCCCTCCCGAAGTGGTCGATATTGTTTATCACCATTGGCATGGTGGTTCCGGTGTATCGGACGTTTGGAGAGCCATCTCTTCGTCGTGTTATTGGATATTTGGCTGCCATTTGTTCTTTACTGACCGCAGTCTTGGGACTCTGTGGCGTCGTTCTGAAAACTGATCCCCTGATAGAAAGCGGTGGAAAGTTCATGGGCATAGGCCTAGTCTTCGGGTTTTTGTTCTTTGCGACACATAACTCTCTCAAAATGGGGCTCCGTGCCGCGTTGGACCGACTGGCACAACTTCCCTTTTTCGATTTGCTGGCGAAATGGCCCACTGATGAAGTCACTGATGAGACAGACACTGTCAGTCTTGTTTCAGGTCGTTGAGTAGGATTCGCTTCCATGGCGCAACCCGCAACAGCTCTTGTGTCCATGGCTCGTGGACCCTTTGCAGATCAACAGGGAACATCCAACCCTACGCGATTCGAAGAACTTCTTGATGGAGATTGATTTGTGACAGATTTAAACCGTAAAGCTCAAACCATCACCGACCCGAGTCCTCGCTTGAGCGGGTGGATTGTGCTCGCGATGTTCGTGATGATCGCCGCTCCAGCAGGCATCACACTGCATACTGTGCGGACCCCCGCTACGTTCCAGATCCAGAGTGTCAATCCAACTCCGCACGGCTATACCTGGAGTCTGCTGTTGTTCATCGTTCCCATTGTCGTCATAGGCTGCTGGTTTCTGCCACTTGAAGGAGTGAAGATCCCACAGATTGCCTTCTGGCAAACAATCTTGATTCTGGTTCCAGTCGGATTTGGTCTCGACTTCTTTTTCGCTGAACGGTTTCTGTGCTTTCGCAATCACGGGGCGACCCTCGGAATCCCAGCGCCAGCCTTGGGCGGATGGGTTCCCATCGAAGAGTACGTTTTTTACTTGACGGGGTTCATTGCTGTCCTCTTGATCTATGTTTGGTTGGATGAGTTCTGGTTAAGGGCTTACAACGTTCACGACTATCCGACCGAAGCAAGGCAGGTCGCCCGGCTTTTAAAATTTCATCCAACTTCTCTGATTGTGGGAATGTTGTTAATCGGTTTTGCTATTATCTACAAGAAATTCTTCTCCTCTGCCTCCGAAGGCTTCCCGGGCTATTTCACGTTCCTAGTCTTAACCGCCGTAGTTCCGGCGGCAGCATTCTTTCCGGAAGCTAGACGCTTCATAAACTGGAGGGCTCTGAGCTTGACGCTCTTCATGATCACTCTGGTCAGTTTGTTTTGGGAGGCCACTCTCGCCGTACCCTACGGCTGGTGGGGATACCAGCCCAGACAAATGATGGGGTTGTCCATCGGAGCGTGGTGGGGGTTACCTATTGAAGCAGTCTGTGTTTGGATCGCGGTCACATACGCCACCGTCATTACTTTCGAGGTAGTTAAGGTCTGGCACACTTCTGGAAAACCAGCGCGACAGGCATTCCTAGGAGTCCAGACGCCTTCCGCGTAATTGGCTCAAAGCGGTTGACACTAAAAGCCCTATCTGTTCAGGAGTAATTTTCGCGATCGGAGCCGGAGCTCTCAAGGGCACTCGGCATCGACGAGTGAAACTGAGGATTGGATCATGAAACTTTGCTCCAGGCAACGGATTGCCCTCGGCATTCTCTTAATCGTAGCCCTTCAGTGCCTGGCGCAGGAGATGCCTTCGAAGAACCAGCCTTCACTACTCGTGGCCGGCACAGTCCTTATTAAGCCTATAGATCCGACAGTAACAACCGGAGGAACAGTTCAATTCGCTGCGCAAATAGTGGGACAGCCCGGAGTTCTCGTCAACTGGAGCGTCAACGGCGTTCCCGGTGGGAATGACGATTCTGGGCGGATCACCCTCAATGGCCTGTACACCGCTCCGCCGACGATTCCTGACAATGCGCCCAAGGTCACTGCAACCTCTCAGATAGATAAGGCGCAGGCGATGTCGGTCTCCGTCACCGTTTCGGCGACTTCCTGTCCCCCAACCGATCCTGACAAGCAAACAAGTCCGTGTTTGACTATCGATCCGCCTACTAAGATGGTCAAGCTCGGAGAAAAAGGTGCCCGCTTTTCCTTGAAAGTCGCGAACTGGCCAGGCGTTGCGTCACAGGTCAAATGGTTCGTGAATGGAGTGCTAAACGGAACTCCTGCAACCGGAACGATACTGGGTACAGGTACAGACGTCTCTTACATTCCGCCTTCAGCGGCAGTCCCTTTAAAGAAGCTGGAGATTAAGGCTACCGCGACTCTCGATGCCGCGCATATGGCGACCGCCCAAGTCATCCTCGTTGCGAGCTACGTTTCGGTGCGTTGCTTCGCACGAGAAAACCGGGGTCCTGAGGATAAGTGCAAGGTCATTGATTTCGACCGACTGGAAGGGCCACGAGGGAGTTTTGACAACCAGCCGGTCGTAGACAATACTGCAGCCCGCTTGATCACCGCGGTGAATTCCTCTAAAGCTTTGTTTACCGGAAGTGTCCTCGATGTGGACCTGCCTGACGGCGCAAACGAGGCGAATTGCAAAAACTACGACTGGAAGATCGTTGCGCAGTCGAGAGAATCACCGAACGTGTTGATCTACAATCCGGGCGATGTCGGTGCAGGAGTTTGCGTCGGAAATAAGTTTGTCATCGCCTTACCAGTCCGCGTCCTGTGGGCCGATGTAAGCGGCTTTCCGCAACAACCAGATCCGCAAAGATCCGGGCCTGCGGACGTCGCAACTTTCAAGGACTGTTGGGGAAATAACGTCCCGCAAACGATTGCTCCGTGCGATCGTCATGCCGGTCTTATGTCTGCCATTTACAAGAATGGCTGGGTGTACACGCACTTTGGCCAAGCGGGATCCGCCCAGGGGACGATATCGTTATCCCCGGTAATTGGCACTGGCCAACGTCAATTGAGCTTCGATGTGCTGGCCGATCCTGCTTACAAGGTGGGCCCCGGCTGGCTGAACATCCCCCTTGTTTTCGAGAAGAGCACCTCGCAGGGTTCAAATCTCGATTCCTTGATGGTGGGATTGGCGTATGACCTGAGATTCCTGAGAGATCCCAACTTAAGCGAATCTTCCCACTTGGTTGTCAGAAAGCCGCAGTTTCAAGTCCGATCCGGAGTCGAGATAGCTCCCACCACTCCCCACGACAAGAACTGGGTCGAAGCGGGAACAATCAGGTTTCCCCTCGTATTCAATTTTCACCAGCAGCCGTCCGCCTTCACGGCGTATCCTTTGATCGGAATCGAAGGGGGCTCTCACCTTGATACTCATCTTGGCGAAAGCGAACCCATACTGCGTGGCGTAGCTGGAGTCGACGGCAGCTTTCGCTGGCCATTCAATCTGACGCACAATTTCTTGGGGAGCAGTCCTATCACGCTCGAGTATTCCTACCGAATACGCTGGCTCGCCTATGTGGAGCCGACGACTGATGTGGCTAACAACGGAACGGAACTACTCACGGCAGGCCGGCGTTCATTTCTTCGGGGAAGCATCATCGAACCGCTGACTCCAAACCTTCAATTTCAAGTCACCGCTTTGCGTGGTAGCTTGCCTCCAGACTTTCGTGTGCTGGGTAATACCATAGTAATCGGTCTGACCTTCACCAATCCAGGGAGTTCTGAGCACTAACGGACGTGTCGCCCAGTCGTACGCGCGATGATCTTTTGCGCCGCCGGATATCGTGGGGTTGCACTGCCCACATGATGCCAATTTAATCGGCTTCAACATGGGTGGCAATCAAGGCGGACGATTCCGGCTCCGAAAGCCGCAGATCGAATCAAGAGTAGGTGTGCTGCAGAATGTGCCGTACGCTTCGAGCCGGTGTGCGCCAATACGCGCTTTTTCGGTATCCTGCATGGCGGTCGATGCTACTTCTTCATTATTAGCAATCTGGTGAGAAGACGGACGGCTGACTGTCGGCGAGTGAAAATCCTCATTTTTCCACTAGATCTCTCCTGATCTGTGTGCGGGTAGGGTGCCGGAGTCGCCGGCCAGAATCGGGATTTCGTTCTTCAGCCGAACCCTGTTTGCCTCTGTCGACGGACCCAACCGCGGTTCCCTTCAAAAAATCAGAAACGCAAATCCCCCGGATACATGTCTGCTTTCGGAGAAAGGAGGAACATCCATGTCCCGCAAGATTGGTCAGATCATCGCTCGCGGCGAGCGCCGTTGGCTCGTTCGCGTTTACTTGGGGCGCAATCGCGAAACGCGCAGGCGCACCTATCAGAACCGAACGATCTACGGCTCTCTAAGGCATGCCCAGGCTTACCTAACAAGAAGGCTGCATGAACGCGATCTTTCCCGCGGAGTCGAAGGGGTTCAGGTCACAGTAGACGAATTCTTGGATCACTGGCTGAACACGGCCGTTAAACCAAAAGTCCGTGGAAAAACATACAGCGACTACGCAGCCGTGCTACGTAGATACATCCGTCCAGCAATCGGTGCGAGAATCTTGGCCTCGCTCTCGCCTCTTGAAATCCAGGCCGCATATCAGGTCATGATCGACCGGAAACTCTCGCCACGAACGGTTCGATACGCACATGCAGTTTTGCGGGCTGCAATTAGGCAAGCGATCCGTTGGCAGTTGCTCCTCAATGATCCCACGCAGGGAGTTGAACTTCCTCGTGAGCAGTGCAGAGAAATGTCTGTGCTGACGACAGGGCAGGCTCGATCGTTTCTCAGGACGGCATCGCATTCCCCACAAGGATGCATTTTTGCTGTAGCCCTGACCACTGGAATGCGCCCCAGCGAATACCTCGCCCTCCGTTGGCAGGACATCGACTGGGAACGTAGAACCGTTAGTGTAGTTCGAACTCTTCACAAGAATGAAGGGCAATGGGCCTTCGCAGACACGAAGCGGGTCCGCAGTCGTCGAGTCGTTAAACTGCAAGAGTGGGTACTCCGGCTGCTGCTGAAGTTGAAAGGCAAGACAAAAGAAGCTGGGGTGGAATCACTGCACGACTCGGTGTTCTCCGACCTCATCTTCACTACCCCGCGTGGCGAACCGATCAATGAAGAATACCTTGTCAGAAAGCACTTCAAACCAATCCTGCGAGAGGCTGGTTTACCAAACATCCGGCTCTATGATCTCCGTCACACGTCTGCCACGCTTGCCCTCACGGTAGGCGTGCCTCCCAAAGTGGTGTCTGAGCAGCTCGGACATGCTAGTGCGGCCTTCACGCTGGATACCTATTCCCACGTGCTTCCGCACATGCAAGAGGAAGCCGCTGCAAAGATGGAAGCGGCCCTAATGAACGGTCTTTTGCTGTAGCCCAGATCCCCTCGACTCCCAGAAAACCAAAAGTGCCGCTGCTCGTTCACGTGAGCAGAGAAAGGAGGTGTCTCCATGGCTCGCAAATTAGGTCAGATTATCGCCGTTCGGGAAAATACCTGGATGATTCGTATTCCACTAGGCTGTGATCCCGAAACCAAACAGCGTTCTTATTACAACCGTACGGTGCACGGCTCTCTTCGCCAGGCACAGAAGTTCCTCGGAAAGAAAATCAATCAATTGGGGGCCAATCGCGAAACCGATGGGGCAAAGATTCGCTTGGATCAATATCTCGATCAGTGGCTCAAAACAATCAAGGCACGGATTTCTGCGAAGACCAACGAAAGCTACGAGAGTCTGTTGGCGAAATACATTCGTCCTTCGCTTGGGAAGAAGTTTCTAGTAGCGATCAGACCATTTGACGTCCAAACGGTATACCAACAAATGACGGATCGCGGCCTATCGCCCCGAACTGTCCAAGGTGCTCATTGGGTGCTCAATGCAGCATTTCGGCAGGCTTTGCAATGGGAAATGATTTTGGAAGTGCCGAGCAAAGGGCTTAAGCTGCCGCGCATTAGAAGGCGGGAGATGCAAGTCTTCAGTGTGGAGCAGGCGAAAGTATTTTTAAAGTTTGCACTTCCGACAATGTATGGGACTCTATTCGCGATCGCCGTCACAACTGGAATGCACCCCAGCGAATACATTGGTCTCAAGTGGCAGGACATTGACTGGGAGCGTGGAACCGTCAGTGTGAAAAGAACGTTGCGAAAAGGGCCTACGGGTCAATGGGAATTCGGTGAAACCAAGCGCGCAGGGAGCCGTCGAATTATCAGACTGCAGAATTGGGTGATTGCACGGCTAAGGCAATTGAAGGAATTCCAGACGACTCATCCGGTTGTCGATCCTGAAGAATGGCCAGAAGCCGTGGATCTGATCTTCGTGACCGAGTTTGGAAGGCCAGTTAATGCAAATAGCCTGGTCTACAAACATTTCAAACCGATTCTGAAGCGGGCTGGTTTACCGAATATCAGGCTGTACGATCTCCGGCACACAGCAGCGACGCTGGCCTTAACGGTTGGTGTCTCGCCGAAGGTGGTATCAGAGCAGCTTGGGCACACCAGTGCAGCATTTACTTTGGACGTCTACTCACACGTACTGGCACATATGCAGGATGACGCCGCGGCGAAAGTGGAAGCCGCACTAATGGGAGTAGGCCCGTAGAAGTCTTCCTCCTGCCAGGCTCCGATCTCAGCTTCAGGGTTATCCTTTCTCCCGCAACTGGCTGACCGAGTAGAAAGACGTCCTGGCACGTTTTTGCTATTGTCAGTTCGGCATCAGGATGTATCATCTCGGTAGACTTGCGCTACGAGGGGGAGCAAGTCACACCCGCTCAATAAGGAGAGGGCATCATGCTGCTCAATCGTCCCTCGCGCTACGCGGTCTCTGTCCTCGCATTAGTTCTCACCTTCCTTTCACAGCCGTTGGTACCCCAAAGCCAGACGGACTCCCAGTCGGGCCAAAAGACTACGGCCAATGGCCCCAAGTCCAAGCAAACCACAGCGAACTGCACAAACAACGGCACCTACATAAACAGCAAGGGTGAGACGGTGAAGCGACCCGAAAACTGCTCCGCAGCACCACAGGGAGCGACAGCGCTGTGCCGAGACGGAACGTACAGCTTTAGTCAGAGCCGACGAGGTACCTGCTCGCATCATGGGGGAGTCGCGAAGTGGCTGTTAGACATCCGGTAACCTCGCGAGCACGTCGATGAAACGACTACCTGGCGTGAGTGGAAGCCGATCAGGAGAACCCGAAGCGTTTTTGGCGATTGGACCGGGCGCTGTACGATGATAAAACCATGCAGACTGCACTCATCAACGCGAGTAAATGATGCCAAATGTCCCCACGAGGCTCATCTTGTTCCTGAGCTCCTACGCTCCGCTGTTCTTGATCATCGCGGTGCGCGGATGGAGAGATAGTCGCAGTCTGGCTATTGCCCTTGCGGCCATCGCGGTCCTTTCAGTACTGGTCCTCTTCGTGTTTCTTCACGTCGTCCGGAAGCTCGCTGCAGACAAGGTTGCCGTTTCTTCTGTCATTTCGCGGGACGGAGACGCGATGAGCTATATCGTGACCTACCTTCTACCCTTCCTGGCCGTGAAGCTCAACGATCCTACTGATGTGGTTTCCCTGGGAGTGGTACTGTTCGTCATCGGCCTGCTGTACGTCAACTCCAATATGATCCACACAAATCCGGCGCTGAACATAGCGGGTTATCACATTTTCGAGATTGAAGACAGCAACGGAAAGACAACCGCATTGATCTGCAAGCGGTCCTATATCCGAGTTGCTTCAGAGATAGATGCCATTTCCGTTGGTGATTACGTTCTGCTGGAGAAACGCTGATGCCGCCGCAACAAGCAATAGAGAGCCTCGGACCCGCACTCGCCGGAAACCCGGCAGTAAGCGTACTGGTCGCGGCGGAGCCTGCGCAGAATGTAATCCTTCAGAGGCTGAACCTGCGACAGGATCTTGCGGCCGAGTTTCTGTCTGCGGCTCAAGGCGCGAGACCCGACGAAAACATTGTCCTGCGGCCATATGATCCGGGATATACCCCTGAGTGGAACGAGCTCGCCTATGTTGACCTGGAGGAGAATGAAGCGATAGCGGAGCTCGTAGGCCAGATCTCGCAAGTGCAGGAAGCCGAGATCTTCCGCGAGCAGGACGAGATCGTGGACCATCTCCGCTTCTATGCCATTGTGGTCAGCCCGAATGCACAGCGGCGCGCCGTGTTTTTCCGGACCTACAGCCCCAAGAAAGAATTGACGCGGCGGGCCGGCTTCGCAGCGCTGCTTAGCCGCGGCCACTATGACAAGGTGGATACGAAAATATTTCTCTTCGACCGCCAGGTCGATTGCTTCAGCTGGGGCGGGTATTTGTTTATTTACAACATTTCTGCATTCCAGAGGATTTTCAAGTATTTCGAGCAACTGCGGGAGAGAGCCAACGATACAGTCACTACCATTCTTGACCTAATTCCGATAAGCAACGCCGACGCATTCCGGGCGGC
>Ga0307474_10003046_pt1 | contig 12081 bp, 10 predicted proteins | sample atmos_gasesECM1C_2_FD_203312 | JGI IMG/M metagenome (GOLD analysis project Ga0307474, IMG submission 203312) | Hardwood forest soil microbial communities from Morgan-Monroe State Forest, Indiana, United States - atmos_gasesECM1C_05 | ecosystem: Environmental > Terrestrial > Soil > Temperate... | reverse complement strand
GCAGCGCGCAATCCGCCGCTGCTCGTTAGTTTACAACAGGTGAGATCAATCTTACGGCTTGGGCAGGAGGCCGAATGCTCTGGAATGAAATTCCATGACTTCGGCGAAGTGCGACAGAAAATACGGCAGACTGTGGTCGCCCGGGTATGGGTGATATTCGTGCTTCACGCCTTCTTTCTGCAATTCGTTGTGCAGGGCGGCTGCGCCTTTTTCAAAACCGTAATTGTCGTCCTGGCCACAGTTGAAATAGATCGCTAGCTTTCGCAAAGCGGTGGCATTTCTTTTCGCCAGGACAAACGGACTGTTATCGTTCCAGTGGGACACATTGATCGGTTTGCCGAACACTGCTGCGAGTACTCCAGCCAGGGGCGCTCCGGCCTGGGATGCGGAGTCCAGTGTTTGCGGCGATTCGGTGATAAGTGCGGCGCTCTGGGCGCTGACGGCCGAGAAGAGTTCGGGATGTGCGAAGGCGAAGCGCAACGCTCCATAGCCGCCCATGGAAATTCCGCTGATGGCGCGGCCGGCGCGGCCGGGATGGATTCGGTATTTGCTTTCGATATGGTGTAGAAATTCCTGCAGAAAAAAATCGTTGTAACGCACGGAACCATCGGCGGAGTTGATGTAAAAACTGCGTCTGCCTTCGGGAGCGACGATGAGAAAATCGCCCATCTTGCCCTGGTTACGCAGATCTTCGAGCAGAGTCCAGCCACCGCTGTTGAAGAGGGTCTGCTCGTTATCGCCCAGGCCGTGCAGAAAATAGAGCGCCGGATACCGCTTTGGAGGCCGCTTGGCGGCGCTCGAATCGTAGTCTGCGGGTAAGTAGACGCAATAATGAATGACCTGCCTCAGGATAAGGCTATCCAGAGCGCTGCAGTCGATGCGACTCTGCGCCGCCATTGAGGCTGCTATCGAAAAGAAGAAGAAGAAGGCAACGCTGATAACGCGGATCATGCGAGGGATTCTATTCGTAGCGCAGCGCCTGTACTGGGTCGAGTTTGGCGGCGCGCGCAGCCGGATACAGGCCCGACACCAGACTGACCAGAAACGAGAATCCGATCGCCAATCCAACCAGCCACCATGGGACAGCCCAGAAATTATCCGGAGTAAGCGACTCACGCCTCAGGTAGACGTTCGTTCCAAAATTTATGATCCGCCCAATGGCCCAGCCGAGAGCGACTCCGGCGATCCCACCGAGAATCCCCATAGCGCCGGCCTCGGCGAAGAAAAGTTTTTTTACGTCTCCGTCGCTCGCCCCGATGGCCTTCATGATGCCGATCTCGCGACGTCGCTCGAGAATGGCCATCACCAATGTGTTGACGATCCCGATGGATGCGACTGCCAGTGCCAGACTGCCGAAAATCAAGAGGAACAGATCAAGAACTCTGAAAAACGTGCGCAAACTCTGGCTCGCATCGAGGAGCGAAAATGTGGTAAAGCCCATTTTCTTAATCGCATCTTCTACGACCTGCACCTGGGTGGGATTTTTCACCCGTACACTGACCGAAGAATAGACGGGTTGGCCGCTGGCCGCTTGCGAGATTTCGCGCAGGTCGGTAGGCTGCATCACATGAAGACTTTCCGCCAACCTCAGCGGCAGAAATACTTTGGCGCGCGCTGGACCGCGCATGCTCTCCGGGTCCAGATCGGCGACGCCGACAATCTTGAGCTTTTGTTCGCGTGAAACTACGGAGTAGGCGGCCCCGGCGAGATCGCTGTCGTTCGAATTCGTGGCATTGGCGAGCGGGGGCGTCGTCGGGGTCACGCTGGCCGCACGCTGCGCATAGCGCATCGTCAATTCCTTGCCCAGAAGGGGCTTCGCAACATCGGCGACAGGAGGTTCAACGCCGCCACGCGCCGGAGTCTTGCCTAACAATTCCTCCGCAAATGTTTTTTGAAGAATCACTTCGGGGGCTGCGTCTGAGGAGAAGAAGGTGCCTTGCATGCCGTCGAAAGCATCATTGGATTTCGCGGACGAGGGCAACGCCGAGATCATGGTCAGATGAGGCTTGTCCTCGTAGCGCACTTCCGTGATGAAACGAATGTCGGGATAAGCCTCGGTTACGTTGGGCAGACGTTCAATTTCCTGCCGGGCAGGTTCGTCGAGCACGCGGCTCTCGCCGGGCATGGGGCCGTTATGATCTTCGTTGCGGTTGCGCAAATCTCGGCGTGAAGTGACTACAACCGTGTCAAACAATCCCGACTTCCCCAGTCGCCGCGATGCTAATTGTTGTAGGCCAATTCCCAGCGAAAGCATCGCTACGAGCGAGGCTACGCCGACCGAAATTCCAATCGTGGTCAACGAGTTTCGCAGCAACGACTCGCGCAGATTCCTCAAGGCAAGTTCGGCCAGATCTGGAATCTTCACGATTGTCCTCCCAGGCCACCGGCGGTGGGCTCGTTCGGCCTGTCATTGTTTGACCCGTCATCGATCAACTTCCCATCTGCGAGAAAAATCATGCGCTGCGCGTAACGCTCCGCCAGAGCGCGCTCGTGTGTCACCATTACGACGGTCATTCCCAATTCCCGATTGAATTCGCGAACCATATTCATGATTTCCGTTCCGGTGTGGCTGTCGAGATTCCCCGTAGGCTCATCGGCCAGCAGAAGTTGCGGACGATTGATGAGGGCGCGCGCCAAAGCGGCTCTCTGCTGTTCACCGCCGGAGAGTTCGCTGGGACGATGGTTCATCCGCGCCCGCAGTCCCACTCGCTCCAGAGCTTCGCTGGAAAGAGCCTGACGCTGGCTGCGATCGACCTCCGCAAAACGCAGTGGCAGTTCTACGTTCTCCGCCAGTGTCATGCTGGGAATCAGATTGAACGATTGAAAAACCATGCCTACGACATGCAGCCGGTATTTGGCCAGTTCTTCGCGCGACATTTTTGCCAAATCACGATCCTGTACGATGACACTTCCAGAAGTCGGACGATCGAGTCCTGCGATCAGATTCAGCACCGAAGACTTGCCCGAACCGGAACTTCCTAGCAGCGCGACAAATTCTCCGGCGCGGACTTCGAGCGAGACACCATCAACCGCGCGGATCAGGGTCTCGCCCATGCGGTAATGGCGGCAAAGACTTTCGCTGCGGATCGCGACGGTACCGCGCTCGGCAGAAACTGCAGAAGCTGTCGTCATAGGGGCTAGCGCATCTCCCCGCGTAGCACGCGCAATGCGTCACCCGCCTTTACATCGCCGTTCTTGGCATCTCCGCCGCTGCTGGTTACGGCTACTGCGTCTCCTTCGCCTGGAGCCAGAAACAAATTTTCTTCGACTCCGTGCTGGCGGGTGTAAAGATCATAGTAGCGTCCACGCGCGGCATAAAGTTGGGCGTGCGTGCCCCGCTCCACGATCTGCCCCTGTTCCATCACCATAATCTGGTCGGCGCGGCGAATTGTGGAAAGGCGGTGGGCAATCACGAACGTTGTCCGCCCCTGCATCAGATAAGCAAGCCCCTGTTGGATCATCTGTTCAGACTCTGAGTCAAGGCTGGACGTGGCTTCATCCAGAATTAGAATGCGCGGCTCAGCCAGAATGGCGCGGGCAATCGAGATGCGTTGGCGCTGTCCGCCTGATAGTTTCACGCCTCGCTCCCCCACGATTGTGTCGTACTTGTCGGCAAACGATTCGGCGAATTCGTCGACGCGCGCGATTCGGCAGGCACGCATGATTTCTTCCTCGCTCGACTCCGGACGCGAGAAGGCGACGTTCTGGCGGATGGTTCCGTCGAACAGGAACGATTCCTGGAGTACGACTCCCAGGCGCGTGCGAAAAGAGTCGAGCCGCACAGTGCTCAAGTCCACTCCGTCCACCAGGACCGCGCCCTTGGAAGGCACATAGAAAGCCGAGATCAAGCCAATCGTGGTCGATTTTCCCGACCCCGACGAACCGACAAGCGCAGTCACCGTTCCCGGCTCAGAGCGAAAAGAAATATCGCGTAGAACGTCGTGGGTTCCGTCGTAGGTGAACGTTACATTGTCGAACTCGACCGTGCCCACAATGTCTTGAAGCTCAACGGAGCGTTTGGGATCCTGATCTTCCGGACGCTCTCCCATGATCTCCTGGGTTCGCTCCAAACCAGCCAGCGCCTCAGTGAGTTGCGTGCCGATGGACACCACCTGCATGACGGGAGCGATCAAGAAAACGAGTAGGAAGTTGTAGGAAAAATAACTGCCGGCGCTCAGATGGTGGGCCACCATCTGGCGCCCGCCGACGTACATGGTGGCGGCGCCCACCACTCCCAGCAATACGCTGGCCGAAAGACCCATTAATGACGTTGCGGTCAAGGTACGCATAACGTTATCGAGCAACCGGCGCACACCCGCGGCAAAGACTCTTTCCTCGCGCTGCTCTGCGTGATATCCCTTGATGACGCGGACTCCGCCCAGCGATTCCGTCAGGCGTCCCGTAACCTCGGCATTGATCTTCCCTCGTTCGCGAAAGATGGGACGAATCGTCTTAAACGCTCGACTCAGGGCAAATGCGAAACAAGCGAGCGACCCCAGAGCTATGAGCGTGAGTGGCACGCTGATGCGCAGCAGGAGTGCCACTGCGATGCCAGCCGCTACTATCCCTCCCGCAAAGTCCACCAGGCCCGTTCCCAAAAGATTGCGAACACCCTCCACGTCGCTCATGATGCGTGAAACCAGAGCGCCGGTTTTGTTGGCATCGTAAAAGGCTACGGGAAGGCGTGAGATGTGCGCCTGCACCTGTTCGCGGAGTTCCGCAATGAGGCGCTGCGCCGCTTTCGACAACAGTTGGGTCAGGGAAAAAGAAGTTACACCCTGGACGAGGGTCGCGAATAAAACCGACAGAACCAGAGGCCGCAGTAGTCCAGTCTGGTGCTTCGTCACCACGTTATCAATCAGAAATTTCGAGGAATACGGCAGCACGAATCCGGCGACCTTATTGATCACCATCAGCACGAAGCCGAGAGCCAGCAGTCCGCGCCGCGGACGCATCAACTTCCACACTTCCGGCCAAACGGCCTTCAGTCGTTGGATGTTCGGAGGCTTTGGGGCATCTTTGGCTGCAAGACTCAATCTGTTGTTTGACTCCGTGGGGCCCTGATTCGCTTCATTATTACAGATTGTCACACATCCAGCGGTCGATCGCCGCTTGTGACAGGGCGCTTCCAGACGTTGTATGCTCGGGGCGTGTCCCGCCTGTCCGCCCCGGAGCGATCGCCGACCCTAGGCCTGTTGCTGGGCCTGCTCGTTACGCTGTCCGCGGTCGTGGCTTATTCGGGCTATATCACCTGGCAAGTCACGGGTCTGCGTAAGTTGCAAACTGAACTGGTCGACCGCAACCGCAAAGATTCTCTGCAGTTGTTGAGAATCCAGAACGATCTCAACCTGCTCGCTGTAGCCATGCGCGACATGGTGAGCAGTGATGAGCCCTATCCTCTAACCGCGTGGTCGGCGCAGTTCCAGCGGATTCGGACCGATCTGGATGATGCGATGCGTCTGGAGGCAGGCTTCGCCGCCGCCAGCCGAACTCCGGAGCAGAGCGCTTTCCTCGCTGCATCGTTCACCCAATTCTGGGATGCGGTCGACCGCATTTTCCAGTTGGCACGTGACGGCAAAGAGAAACAGGCGCGCGAGCAGATCCAGCTTTCGCTGCAGGAGCGCCAGGCAGCGTTGAGCACGGCGGTAGCTCGATTGTTGGTCCAGAACAGCGAGAATGAGGAGCAAGCCGGCCAGAGAATCGTTCATATCTACGACCGCGTGCAGCGGCAGGTCTATGTTTTTCTGGCGGCAACATTGTTGGCGATCCTGCTGAACGGTCTTTCGCTGATTCGCTGGACCCGCCGGTTGTTCGCGCGCCTGGCCGAAATTTCCGAGCGCCGCAGCGAACTGGCGCAAAAACTGATCACGACCCAGGAATCCACGCTGCGCTATATTTCACGCGAACTGCACGACGAATTCGGCCAGATTCTCACTGCAGTTGGGGCGATGCTGCGGCGCGCTGGAACACACGCGCCGGAAGGCTCATCACTGCGGGCTGATTTGCAGGAAGTTCTCCAGATCGTGCAGAGTACGCTGGAGAGCGTTCGCAGCCTCTCTCAGGCGCTACATCCCGTGATGCTGGACGAGGCCGGACTCGAGAGCACGCTCGACTGGTACATTCCCACCATAGAAAGACAAACTGGGATTGCCATATCCTACGAGAAACAGGGTGTACCGTTTCCCGTGGATGGCGGCGCCGGTGTTCACGTCTACCGTGTGCTCCAGGAAGCGTTGAATAATGTTGCGCGGCATTCCGCCGCGAAGCAGGCGTGGGTGCGTTTGGACTTCCTTCCGGATGCTCTGGAGTTGGAAGTGGAAGATCATGGAATCGGATTCGCGGAGAGTCCGAACAAGCATGGGATTGGTTTGGTAGCAATGCGGGAGCGCTCCGAGTTGATGGGCGGGCAAATTGTTTTTTCGCGTCCACCGCAAGGCGGAACCCTGGTGCATCTGGAAATTCCGAGGGAGAAGGTAGAGTCTTATGGGAAAAAAGATCACAGTATTGCTGGTGGATGACCATAGCCTGGTGCGCCGCGGTTTTCGCCGGATGCTGGAAGATGAGTCAGACATGGAAGTTGTGGGCGAAGCAGGAGACGGCGAGGAATCGATTAAGCTGGCGAAAAGCCTTCGTCCCCAAGTCGTCGTGATGGATTGTGCTTTGCCGGGGATGAACGGCCTGCAAGCCACCCGGCAGATCATGGAAGATTCTCCCGAGACAGCGGTGCTCATGCTCAGCATGCATACCGAGAGTACGTGGGTGCGCCAAGCCATTGAAGCCGGGGCCAAGGGATATGTTCTGAAAAACGCGATGGACCTGGAACTCGGCGCAGCGATCCGCAAAGTGGCTGCTGGAGAAACAGTATTCGATCCGCAGGTCGAGCAGCGATCCGTATTGAAGGGCGAGCGTAGCGCCGCCCTTACACAACGCGAGTTGCAGGTGTTGCAGATGATCGTCGACGGCAAGTCGAACAAGGAAATTGCGACGGCGCTCGATCTCAGTGCCAACACCGTGGCCGTCCATCGAGCGAACATCATGAACTCGCTGGGAATTCATAAGACTGCGGAGTTGGTGGTCTACGCCATTCGCGCCGGGCTGGTGAACGTTCCGTGAATCGAAGGTCTTTCCTTGGGGGAATGGCGGGATTGGCGTCGTGGTCGCATTTGTCTGGCTTGCAGGCTCTGGCAGCACAGGCGGAAACGCTGCCGCCCCTGGGGTTTCGTCTTACCGATGTCACCAGCCAGGCGGGGATTCACTTCGAACACAACAGCGGAGCTTTCGGCGGAAAATTCCTGCCCGAAACCCTCGGCTCCGGTTGCGCCTTCCTGGATTATGATCGCGACGGCTGGCAAGACATTCTGCTGATCAACGGCACCGACTGGCCGGGACACAAAAAACGCCGGACGACGTTGCAGCTTTATCACAACAATGGTAATGGCACATTCACCGACGTGACTGCCCGCGTCGGCCTCGATGTCGAAATGTACGGCATGGGCGTGGCGGTGGGTGATTATAACAACGACGGCTTTCCGGATATTCTGATCACATGCGTCGGACAAAACCGCCTGTTCCGTAATACCGGGAAAGGCACGTTTGTCGATGTAACCAACAGCAGCGGACTGGGAAAGCGCGAGGGATTCAGCACTTCCGCGTTGTGGTTCGACTACGATCGCGACGGGCTGCTCGATCTTTTTGTCTGCAACTACGTAAAGTGGTCACCCGAGCACGACGTTTTCTGCAGCCTGGACGGTAAGCACAAGTCATATTGCACGCCGGAAGCGTATCGCGGAGCCACGTGCTGGCTTTTTCGTAACCGGGGCAACGGTACGTTCGAAGATGTGACAGCGCAGAGTGGGATCTTCGACAGCAGTTCCAAATCGCTGGGAGTGGCTCTGTTCGAAGACCGCTATGACGGCTGGCCCGATGTGCTCGTGGCCAACGATACTCAGCCCAACAAGTTCTATCGCAATCAGCACGGCGGCACATTCAAAGATGCGGCGGTGGAAGCCGGGCTGGCATTCAGCAGTGAAGGGAAAGCGCGCGCGGGAATGGGAGTCGACGTCGGCGATTTCGATAATTCGGGAACGCCTGGTGTCGCGATCACGAACTTCGATAACGAGATGATTGGCCTGTATCGTTTGGGCGGAAAGAGTTTCGAAGACATCGCGCCGCAATCGGGAGTGGGCATCGCATCCAGAAATAGCCTGGGATTTGGTTGCGCTTTTCTGGACCTCAACTTGGATGGCTGGCTCGACTTTGCGGTTGCTAATGGACATATCGACGAGACCGTCCGCAACATACGCGGAAATGTGGGATACGCGCAGCCGCCACAATTATTTCTTAATCGTGGCAAAGGAATGTTTCGCGATGTCGCGGCAGAAGTTGGCGGAGGTTTCGAGCAGCCGAAAGTCGGCCGCGGGCTGGCTTATGCCGACTTCGATCGCGACGGCGATCCCGATCTGCTCATTACCACCAACAATGGGCCCGCCTACCTCTATCGCAACGATCTACTCAGCGGAAATCGCAGCATACGCTTTCGTTTAGTTGGAACCAAGTCAAACCGTGATGCGATCGGCGCCAGAGTGCGCATCTTTGTTGATGGCACGATTCAGTCACGGCTCGTCAAAGGGGGCTCAAGCTATCTATCGCAGTCCGAGCTTCCGGTTACCTTCGGCTTGGAAAAACACGACCGAATCGATCGCGCCGTGATCGATTGGCCCAGCGGAAGAACCGAAGAATATAAAAATCTCGCGGCGGGCCGCTGCTATGAGTGCACGGAAGGTAAGGGAATCGTCGCGCAGGATGGTTATTGATCGAGGTCTACCGAGCCGAATTAGCGATTGAGGGTCTCACCACGTTTCCAGCAGCCATCAAATCAATCTCGACAGAATCGTTGACTCTCAGAAACAACGTACTCGGATTTTTCATTCCCCACTTGGCATACGGCACGGTGAAGTGAACCGTCGCCGTCCAATGGTCCGCAGACAGCTCCACCTCAGCCGGTACCGTGATCTCGCGGTCCACTCCGTGAATGTTAAACATGCCGTGTACTCGAACGGACGACTTTCCCTGATTTGCAACAGCACCTTCAATTCTGTCCGGATGAAAAACAATTTCGGGATAGCGGTTGCTCTCCAGAACTTCTTTATTCATCTTGCGGTCGCGCATCCCGCTGCCGCTGTTGCCGCTGCCAGCATCGACCACGATCTCTCCGGATATTTTTCCTGAAGCCGGTTCCAATTCCAACGAACCGTGCTTCAGCTGAAACGTTCCCCGAACCGTGTGAAGAACATCGCCCACGGTGAACTTGACGGATGTTTGCGCGGGGTCAAGCTGGAATGCCCTGTCCTGAGCTGCGGCTGACACGGCAAAAGCGACCAGCAGACTTGAAAGCGCCGCTCCAAACCTGCGCCAGCGAAAAATGCCGTGAGCTCTGCGAGGAAGGTTCATGACGTTACGCGGTCAACAACCCCCATCCCAGGGTCAGACCGTCCACGGCAAGGTTCAAGGGCGACAGAACGCCCACGTGCAACTCGAGCAACCGCCGAAAAATGTCGGGACGCTTCTGCAGCGCCTGCAGCGTACGACGCTGCAGCCAGGGACGGCCATCCAGCGTGAGCATCAGTCTCGTCATCAGAAACGGCCGCAGCGCTAGGCGGCGATGTTCGCGCTCGTAACGAGCCAGATCGCCGGAGCGCAGGCACTCCGCCAACACCATCGCTTGGCTGAACGAGAGGCAAAGCCCTTCTCCAGTGATGGCATCAACCGTGCCCGACGCATCTCCGATCAGCGCAATATTCCCGCGGCTCACGCGTTTCAGTTTGCACGTCGCCGTCAGTGCGCCTTTCTCGACAGAGGAAACATCGGCTCCGTCCAGCCGGGACTTTAACTCCGGAAATCGCTGCAAGGCCTCGGTCAGCCGCAACTTCGGATTGCGGGAAATCAGCGCCAGGCACACCTGATCTTTCGCGATCGGCGTGACGTAGATTTGTTCGTGCCGCCCCCAGTGGAGTTCCATGCGGTCGGTCCAGGGCGCCACGCGATAATGTTGACGAAACGCGTAGCGGCAATCTCTTTTTTGAAAAGCGTCGAGCCCGGCCCAGCGCCGCACTCGCGAACTGCCGCCGTCGGCTCCAATAATCCATCGGGCGCTTACTGTGCGGTTTCCCATGTGAACTTCATTCTCTGAAATGCCGGTCACCGGCGTCTGCCACAAAAAATCGATTCCCAGAGTGGAGGCGCGCTCTGCGATCAGGCGATGCAACACGGTACGCCGAACCCCAATCCCCGAGGTCCGACGGGGGAATGCCGCATCGACCGCAAGGCCGGAACTTAGAAACCGAACGCCATGGAATCGGCACCCCTCTTCCGCATCGACCGAAATTCCCAGCTTTTCAAGCGCTGCCAAGCCATCGGGCATCAGGCCTTCGCCGCAGGGCTTATCAACGGGCATTTGAGCGCCGTCGGCCACAGTAACGCGGAATCCCTGCCCCCTCGCCGCAATCGCCACCGCCATTCCCGCAGGACCGCCACCAATTACAAAGACATCTGTCGAGTTCACCAACTGCCGGACCTCACCACTCTAGAAGAACAAGTTCTGAACAAAATCCCGGCCCCATGGCCGCCAGCACGCCCAGCGTGCCCGCTTCCGGACGCCGGTTTCTCATGACATCTTCAAGTACCACCAGGACCGACGCGGACGAAAGGTTCCCGACTTTTCTTAAACAGTCCCAGGAAGCGTCGAGCTGTCCATCGTGGAGATCGAGCGCGTCCGCGGTCGCCTCCAGCACTTTTGGGCCACCGGTATGCAGCACCCAGCTGCCGATGTCGCCGCGCTTGTGGCCGTGGTCGGCGAGGAATGTGTCCACGCCTTGCCCCAGGTGCTCGCGAATCAGCACCGGCACTTCCGGCGAAAGCGTGATGCGGAAGCCCTTCTCGCTTACTTTCCATCCCATCATCTGTTCCGTGTCGTGATAGAAAATGGAACGGGTGGCCAGAATTTCGGGTCCCGTGGCGTCCAGATCGTCGCCCGTAACAATGACCGCTGCCGAGCCGTCGGCAAACAGTCCCGAGGAAATCAAATTGGCTACCGAGAGATCCTCGCGTTGAATGGTCAAAGAACAAAGCTCAACTGAAACCAGCGCGGCCGTTTGAGATGGATAAGCGCGAACATAATCCGCTGCGCGCGCAATTCCCGCCGCACCCGCAACGCACCCCAATCCAAAGATCGGCACTCGCCGGATGTTTGCCGGCAGCCCCATGCGGTTGATCAGCAGCGCGTCGATCGACGGACTCGAAATACCGGTGACGGATGTAAAAAAGAGTGCGCCTAATTCGCTCGACTCTCGCCCGGCATGGTGCAAGGCGCGGCATAGCGCCTGCTCTCCCAGTTCCTGAGCCACCTCAATCCAGACGTCATTCGCCTGGCCCCAAGTTGTCATTTCGTTGTACTTCTCGGGCGGCATCGCAAGATGGCGGCCCTCCACCGCGACGTTCCGGTGTAATCGCGCCAGCATCTGCGGATTCTTTAGTTGGTCGCCCCAGTATTCCTGAAGCTTTTCCAATAAAAACTTCTGAGGATAGTAATGCTTAGGGAAGGCGCTGGCGGCGCTGGCAATTTTCATCTTTTTTGAATCCTGGTCCCGGCACGGAGTCAGCGCCATCAACTGCCGGACATCGAGGCTTGCTAACTTAGATGGTCGCTCGCTGCTTGCGGTTGTACCCGCCGCCTGCGTGCCGTTAAGTGTATTTTCCTAATGATACTAGGCAACAGTGTCAACCGTTTGTAAAAGGCGGCGATGGAGTGGAATCTAAGGCCTGGATGCGAAAGCGCGCCGCGCCAGTCCGAGCGCCTCAGACCAAAAGGCACCGGGCGAATGTGCGAGCTCAACCACGTCTCGAATTGCCGCCACAAAGGCGTCGAGTTGTGACTCGTTCACCACCAGTGGCGGAGCCACCTTCAGAACCATGAAGTTGTTTCCGCAAATTTGCGTGAGGAATCCGAAGTCGCGAAACAGACGCATCACCACGATCTGGCCGAACATAGCCGGATGTACCGCGCCAAAAGCTTGATAAGGGATG
>Ga0307474_10003045_pt1 | contig 12081 bp, 9 predicted proteins | sample atmos_gasesECM1C_2_FD_203312 | JGI IMG/M metagenome (GOLD analysis project Ga0307474, IMG submission 203312) | Hardwood forest soil microbial communities from Morgan-Monroe State Forest, Indiana, United States - atmos_gasesECM1C_05 | ecosystem: Environmental > Terrestrial > Soil > Temperate... | reverse complement strand
GGCTTTCTCGAACCCGACCCGAGCGGTGAAACGCGGACACCGGGTGGATGTGGTTATCGGGTCATTCCGCGCAGCTAACCTCCTTGTAGAATAAGCGATTAACCGCCAACCTCTCCGCCGCATCGAGAAGTAAGTAGTCAGGATTGTCGTTGCCCTCCCCATTTTGCTCGGGCTCGGTTTTGAAGACCGTGCTCAGAAGGGGACGACCTTTGGTCCGAACGACTCCGCTCTGCTCCATGTCAGATAGCGGGGAAATTGAATCAACCTGTGGATTGCGGCCCATAGCGCATGGCTGCCGTATCCCTGAAAGCTCTACGGCAAGCGTGCTTCTATCAACTGAGGAGGCGCTGGATGCCTCCCATCGAGTCTTGGCGAAGACAAGTTCAGAGTAGATCGATCTCGCGAAGGAGACTGAAATGATGTTTCGTAGTGCGACTGGAGTCATTTTGGTTCTGGCGGCAACTGCGGTTTTTGCTCAGAGCGCACAGCCCGGCACCACACCGGGTGCGCCTATCCTGAATCAGCAGCAGGGACCCTCTGCGCGGAAAGGTCCCGCGGAGAACAAGACCGCCGATCCGCAGGGTCTGCCCGCGATGCGTAAGCAGGTCGAGGATATGGAAAGTATGCTCTCCCAGATGCGCGTGGTGCTAAAGCAAATGCATGCCAACGCCGGCAAGGCTAAAGTCACTGATTCGCTGACCAAAACCAACCTTGACATGTGGGAACTGATGGTGGGCCATCTGGACAAGGAACTCCAGCAATTGCACGCGGCATTGGCAGAACGCGAAGACTTAGAGGTTCGTCGCGCCCAGCTCTACAGGCAGGCAGATGCCAAAGCGGCAGCCCAAGCACAGGCGTTTCGGGCCGCCCAAGCCGCCCGGTTCGCCGACGCGGCGCAAAAAGCCAACGGGACGGCGACACCTGGGCCGATCGGCGAGAGTGGAGAACAAGCCCATCCACTGCAGACTGCCTCTGCGCAGCCTTCCGCAGCTCCCCACTGAACTTCTTGAAGCCGCAGCCGTCGCCCCCGCTCGCCGCGGCTGGGGCTCGCGCGTCAATGCATAAACCTTTTGTGGCTAACCATGAAATAATTCCCGAGGTGGGAGGTGGGTTTCTGGTTTTCAGGTACCGAGACGGGCAACAGGCCGAGGAAGATACCGGCGGTTGCGGCCTACAATCATGCATAAAGCCTTTCACAGGGAGACAAAGCCTATGTTCCGTTCGCAGATCCGTACCTTGCTTTCAGTTCTGACCGTTCTTGTTCTGACCGTTGCTGCGTTGGCTCAGTCGCCTCAAGATGCGCCCGCCCCCTCAGGCGGAAGTACGGCGCAAACCCCCACTCCATCCGCGACGTCTCCGCTTCGGCAACCGCCGCCGCACACCCAGCGCACCTGCTGGGGGGAAGCGGGGATTACTCCCGACAAGATCAATGAGCAATGGAAAATCCAGGACGCCGGGAAAGTAAAAATCAGTGGCGTCTGTTCCGACCCCAAGCTCACTCCGGAGCAAAGACTCGCCAAGATCCATGGCATCAACGAAGAGACTGACAAAGAGATTTCCAGGCTGATTCCGGCACAGCAGCTTTCGGTCTACAAGTCCTGTATTACACAACGTGAGGCGGCTAAAGCTAAAGCCAAGGCCAAAGGCCCTCAACCGAAAGAGTTGGGTCCATGCGGCGGCTCTGTCCCCTCAAGCTCGAAAGACCACGGAAGTCACGACCACTCCATGATGGGTGACAAAACTAACTGATTCGGCGATGGCAGAAAGTCGCGAAAGAGCAGCAGCGCCATCGCAGTTATATCCTGCTGGATGGGGTCCTCCAACGTCGGCAGGGGTGGGGATATAGGCAGCGCGTAAGTGTACAGATTGGGAATTTCCCGGGATCAACCTGGTGTGCGGTAAGGCGCTGGCTGCCGACTGGAACTGGCTAATTCACTGTTGGGAAAAGAGATAGATCCGCAACGGCCTCAGGCGCTTCTGCCTTGCGAATGGGCGGCCTCCGAAGCCATATCCGAGCTTGTAAATTTGGCCTCCGGCTCTTTGCTCTAGAGCAAATATGAGATGCAACAGGTAGTTTATCAATCAGTGTAGTTCGAAGTGAATCTTCGCCCTCTCCCCCTTGCACCGCGCTAAATCCGGCAAGTGCGCTTTCGCAATTCTGAAGGCTTGGCGCGTCCGTTCGGCAAGTGCCGAATGGAGACGGAACTGCCAACCCCGCGAATTGCTGTTTAGGTCTGGGAGGAAGGGATAAGTCCATGTTGAGAAAAGTGCAAGCAGTTTGCGTTTGTCTGATCTTTGTTGCATCGCTAGTCGCAGCTTCTGGTGCTGCACCCTCGCGAGGAAATCTTTCCGCGCCTGAGATCGTCGACAAGAACATCGCTGCCCGCGGCGGATTGCAAGCGTGGAGGGCTGTCCAGACCCTGTCCTTCGAAGGAAAACTGGGCGCGGGTGGAAATCGGCGGGCCGCTCTTGCTGTGCCCGCGATGCACGGAAAGTCAGTGGAACAACTTCCCCAACGTCCGGCCGAAGAAGTTCAGCTGCCTTTTCTTATGGACCTCAAGCGCGGCGGCAAAATGCGTTTCGAATTGCAGCTCAAGGGCCAGACCGCGGTCCAAGTGTACGACGGCACCCACGGGTGGAAGTTGCGGCCATTCCTCAATCGCCTGGAAGTGGAGCCCTATACTGCGGACGAATTAAAGAAGGCTTCCATGCAATCCGATCTGGACGGCCTCTTGGTGGATTACGCCGCCAAGGGCAGCCGGGTCGAGTTGGAAGGCGTCGAGAAGGTAGAGGACCGCGACAGCTATAAATTGAAGGTCACTCTAAAGAACGGTCAATCTCTCCACGTCTGGGTCGACACGACAACTTTCCTCGAAGCCAAAGTGGAAGGACAGCCACGGCGGCTCGATGGCACCGATCATCCGGTGGAAGTCTACTACCGTGATTATCGAACCGTGAACGGCCTTCAGATTCCGTTTGTTTTGGAGACGAGAGTTCTCCCGGTGTCCACGAATGCATTAGGTTTACGGGATACTCCCGCGCCGCCTGAAAGAATCGCCATCGATAAGGTCACTGTAAATCCGAAGCTGGACGATGCAAAGTTTTCGAAGCCGGCGATTCAAATCGCGACAAAAGGTAAGTAAGCTCCGGACGTTTTCTAAAACTTCGTTGATACTCCCCCTGCTGTAAGAGAACCACCCGTGATGGGCGTCCTGTATCTAGCCGTCCAACATTCGCTGCGGTGGAGAGATTGAATTTCGTTGCGGAAGTAACGCCGCTAAGGAGAGAAACATGAAGTTGACTGTAGCCATTGCCATCGCGATTCTCGCAGCAACGCAGGCTTTCGCGCAGGCTCCCGTCGGGGCGACTCCCTCGGCGAGTGCACTTCTGGGCCAACGGCGCTCGCTCGCGGGAAAAAAGCCAATGTCTGCCGCGCCCGGAAGCCAGAGTTCCAACGTGAACTCCTTGGCTGCGCTTCATCAGCGCATTGAGGATATGCAAGGCACCTTGCAAACGATGCATAACTTAATGGTGCAAATGCGCGCCAAGGCCACCAAGAGCGGCACGAATGATCCGCTGGTCAAGGCCAACCTTGAGATGTGGAAGCTGATGGTCTCCCAACTGGACAAGCAGCTCGAGGAATTGAGGCAGACCGCGGCCGCACGCGAGGATATGGAAGCTCGTCGGACCGCTTTGTACAGGCAGGCCGATGCGAAGGCAGCCGCGGAGGCTCAGACGTCGCGAGCCAAGACGATGAACGGTGCGCAAATGCCGGTGCCGGAACCTGCAGCAGCACCCGCCGCGCCGGCAGCCACCCCGAGTGCGGGCGCTCCCGCTCCCGCTGCACAGGCTCCATCTGCGGCTGCGGCTCCTGCTTCCTCGGCAACTTCCACCTCTTCGCCTAACTAAAGGATCACCGTCGGAAGTTTTGCATCAGCGCTGCCAGGAGGCGCCAATTCGATGAAAAAAACCTCGGTCGCATGTGGGATCGTCCTCCTGATGACCCTATCCTATTTTGCGGGACGCCGCCACCCTGCGCCACGTGAATCGGCCACTGCGAGCACACGCCCTGTGCTCTACTGGGTGGATCCCATGCATCCGGACTACAAGTCCGACCATCCGGGCATTGCTCCCGACTGCGGCATGGAACTCGAACCAGTTTATGCCGAACCGGTCTCCGCATCGGTGAGCCCCGCAGTTCCGCCGCTGCTTGGCTCGGTCGGCATTGATGCTGCCAAGCAGCAGTTGTTCGGAATCCGCGTCGCCAGCGTCGAGAAGACGTCGGGAACCGGGAAACTCCGCGTCCTCGGCCGCGTGGTCCCCGAAGACACGCGAGTGTTCAAAGTGGATTCCGGAATGGATGGTTTCGTTCGCGCCACGTTCAATGATTCCGTGGGAGAGCTTGTCCAAAAAAATCAAAAGCTGGCCACTTACTATGGCTCTGAGTCCCTTTCTGTAGAATCGGGCTTTCTCGCGGCCACCGCAGGCGTCAATCCTACCAACAATAAAGATGGTAATCGCACTCTGGCGTATCCTGGCGCGGTCAGCAAGCAGGGTTTCAGCAGCGTTCAGGGATACAGTGACCGCCTCCGCAATCTCGGCATGAGCGACCTTCAGATTGAGCAGATGTCGCAGAATCGCCAGCTTCCCGAAAGCATCGACATTCTTTCGCCGGTTGACGGATTTATCATTGCGCGCAACATCTCGCCTGGACAACATTTCGACCGCTCTGTGGAGTTTTATCGCATCGCTGACTTGAGCAAGGTCTGGATTGTCGCCGACGTCTACGGCTCTGAAGCGCAGAATCTACGCCCCGGCACTATCGCTCGCGTCACTCTTGCGGATCAGGGTAAAACCTTCACCGCACGCGTGAGCTCTGTGTTGCCGCAAGTCGATCCCATGACGCGCTCGTTGAAATTGCGCCTCGAAGCCGATAACCCAGGCCTTGCCCTCCGGCCCGACATGTTTGTCGATGTTGAACTATATGCTTCCGTGCCCTCCGGGCTCACCGTCCCGGTCGACGCCGTAATTGATTCCGGCCGCGAACAACGCGTCTTTGTCGAACGCAGTGCAGGAGTCTTCGAGCCGCGCGAGGTACAGGTCGGATGGCGCTCGGGCGACCGTGTCCAGATTCTGCACGGCTTGACCGAAGGCGAACGCGTTGTCAGCGCCGGAACGTTCCTGGTCGATTCCGAGAGCCGGCTGAAATCCGTCCAAGCCGCTCCCAAAGCGCAGCCCCGGGAAGAGGACAAGCCCAAGCCGAATGCCGAAGCCGGAGTCGCTGTGAGCTCTGGGAAAGTAAAAGACGCCGCCTGCGGCATGATGATCGATGCCGCGAAAGCTGTGGCTGCAGGCAATACTCTCACCCGCGACGGAACCACGTATTACTTCTGCTCCGATCGCTGCAAGAAGAAGTTCACCGCACAGCCTGAGCACTATCTGGCCTCGAATCCATCTGGGCATCACTCATGATTAGCCGCATTATCGACTTTTCGGTAAAGCACCAGCTGGTTGTGCTCTCGACGATCGCCATCGCCTGCCTGTTTGGCTGGTGGGCGATGATGTCGCTCCCGCTCGATGCTACCCCTGACCTCAGCGAAACCCAGGTCATCATCTACTCCCACTGGGACCGCAGCCCGGACATTATCGAAGACCAGGTCACGTATCCCATCGTCACCGCGATGACCGGGGCCCCCAAAGTGAAGACCGTTCGCGGCGTCTCCGACTTCGGCTACTCCTACGTCTATGTCATCTTCGAGGACGGCACCGATCTGTACTGGGCTCGCTCGCGGGTGCTCGAATATCTCTCTGGCGTGCAGTCGCGGTTGCCTGAGGGCGTGAAGACGGAGATTGGCCCCGACGCCACAGCTTTAGGATGGATTTATCAATACGCGCTGGTCGACACTACCGGCAAGCACAGCCTCGCCGATCTGCGTTCCTATCAAGATTGGTACCTCCGCTACTATTTGCGTGCTGTGCCTGGAGTCGCGGAAGTCGCTCCGGTCGGCGGATACACGCGGCAGTATCAGGTCAATGTCGATCCCAACCGCCTGCAAGCCTACGGCATTCCCATCCGCCGCGTCGTTGAAGCGGTGCGCAGCGGCAATCAGGAAGTTGGCGGCCGCCTCCTCGAATTCGGCGGCACCGAATATATGGTCCGCGGCCGCGGTTACGCCACCTCCATCGAAGACTTCGGAAACATCGTTCTGCAGGCCAGCGCCGACGGCACACCCATCCGCATCAAGGACATCGGTCAGGTGGTCGAAGGCCCCGACCTTCGCCGCGGCGTCGCTGATCTCGACGGCAAAGGCGAAACCGTTTCCGGCATCGTCATCATGCGTAGCGGCGAAAACGCGTTGCAGGTCATCGACCGCGTCAAGCGGCGGATTGCCGATCTTGCTCCCTCGCTCCCGGAAGGTGTCAAGATCGTTCCCGTCTACGACCGCTCCCAACTGATTCACCGCGCCATCGCCAACGTAAACACGACGATCTTCGAAGTCGTCGTTACCGTGGTCCTCATCGTCCTCGTATTCCTTTGGCACTTTCCCAGCGCCGCGATCCCGATTGTCACTATGCCGGTCGTGATCTTGCTCTCGTTCATCCCATTTCGTCTGCTGGGCATCAGCGCCAATATCATGTCGCTGGCCGGAGTGGCGATCGCCTTCAGCGAATTGGTCGACGCCTCCATCGTTGTCGTCGAACAGACCCACAAGAAGCTGGAACTCTGGGAACGAGGAGGCCGTCGCGGGGACTATCGTGCGGTCGTCATCGCCGCCGTCAAGGAAGTCGCCGGCCCTACGTTCTTCGCCTTGCTCGTCATCGCCATTTCCTTCCTGCCAGTTCTCACGCTCGAAGCGCAGGAAGGACGCATGTTCAAGCCGCTGGCCTACACCAAAACGCTGGCCATGCTGATCGCCGCTGCAATGGCCATCACTCTCGATCCCGCGCTGCGCCTGCTCCTCACCCGCGTGGATCGGTTTCGCTTCCGCCCGCAATGGCTGTGCCGCTTCGTCAATGCCCTACTCGTCGGAAAGATCCGCAACGAGGAAGATCACGCCCTCAGTCGTTGGATGATGCGTGTCTACGAACCCGTCGTCCGCTGGACGCTGCGCTGGAAGTGGCTGGTGATATCCGGCGCCGTTGCGATGGTCGCGCTCTCGATTCCCCTTTTCCTGAGCCTGGGATCGGAGTTCATGCCGCCGCTCGACGAAGGCGCCATCCTTTATATGCCGTCGACCATGCCCGGCATTTCCATCTCACAGGCACAGTCGCTGCTGCAAACCACCGATCGCATCCTCACTCGCTTCCCGGAAGTCGAGCAGGTACTTGGAAAAGCCGGCCGCGCCGAAACCTCGACCGACCCGGCACCGCTCTCCATGCTTGAGACGGTCGTCATCCTCAAGCCGCGCTCCGAGTGGCGCCACGTTGACACCTGGTATTCCTCCTGGGCGCCGGACCGTCTGAAATCGCTACTGCGCCATGTGACGCCCGACACCGTCTCATCGAACGATCTCATTCGTCTCATGAATGAGAGCCTCAAGGTTCCCGGTGTCACCAATACCTGGACCATGCCCATCCGCGGCCGCATCGACATGCTGACTACCGGGATGCGCACTCCCATCGGACTGAAAATCACCGGCTCGGATCTCGCCACTATCGAGCAGATCGGAACGCGGATCGAGACGCTCCTGCCGCGCGTCAAAGGAACTCGCGGAGTTTTCGCAGAGCGCACCAGCACTGGCTATTTCCTGAATTTCAACTGGAATCGCGACCAGCTCGCCCGCTACGGCTTGAGCATTGAAGATGCCCAGTTGGCCGTTCAAAATGCCATCGGCGGCGAAGATGTCACGACCGCCGTCGAGGGCCGCGAGCGATATCCTGTCAATGTCCGCTACATGCGCGATTTCCGCAGCGATCTGAGCGCGCTCGAGCGCGTGCTGGTTCCCGCCGGGGGCCAACGTCAGATTCCACTCGGCGAACTTGCCGACATCCGCACCACCAGCGGCCCCTCGATGATTCGCGACGAGAACGGACTCCTTACCGGATACGTCTTCGTCGATGTCTCCGATCGCGACCCGTTGAACTACATCAAGGATGCCGGAGCTCTGTTGCGGGACCAGGTGAAACTGCCCGCCGGATTCTCGTTCTCCTGGAGCGGCCAGTACGAAGCTATGGAGCGCGTGAAGATCCGCCTCCTTCGAGTGGTGCCGCTCACACTCGCGATCGTCCTCTTCCTGCTCTATCTCAACACCAAGTCGCTCACCAAGACGATGATCATCTTGCTGGCGGTTCCGTTCTCCGCGGTGGGCGCCGTATTGTTCCTCTACCTGGCCGGATACAACATGAGCATCGGCGTCTGGGTTGGGTTGATTGCCCTGCTCGGCATCGACGCCGAGACCGGCGTCTACATGCTGCTCTATCTCGATCTTGCCTACGAAGACGCGCGTCGCGAGGGCCGCCTGCAGAACCTCGCCGGCCTCTATGAAGCCATCGTGCAGGGCGCGGCCAAGCGGCTTCGCCCCAAGTTCATGACCTTCGCCACCATGTTCATCGGCCTGCTACCCATCATGTGGAGCACGGGCACTGGCGCCGATGTGATGAAGCGCATCGCAGCTCCCATGGTCGGTGGCATCTTCGCCTCGTTTATCCTCGAACTCCTGGTCTACCCAGCCATCTATGCAGTGTGGCGCCAACATTCCCTGAAGCTGGAGCCCAGGACTGGCAGCCCGGTCCTTGAAGAATTCGAACACGTCGCAGAACGTGAAGAACACGAACTCGTCACGCTACGCCTACAGCAAGCGTCCGAGTGATGGTCCTTTTGCCCACAGAAACACTCTGGGTGCCCCGGTCCTAGCCGCAATTTTTGCGGCTAGGATGGGGATTTTCCCAACGGAATGCTGAGGTTCTTCTCTGATAAAACAGACGCGGCCCCACCCTCGTCGCGTTTTGGCGACAGGGTGAGGAGTTGATTTCGAGATTTTGCTGAGTTGAGGACTACTAGGGGCGCATCGCCGGCGGGTCTTACACTTCCCGAGACAGCTCTTGCAGCGCCGAGACGTCCCTTACAAGCACGACCTCGCGGCGCGCGCTCACGATGCCTTGCGTCTCCCACTGGCAAAGCAGCCGGCTCACCGTAAACAAGGTCGTGCCCGTCAACTGCGCCAGTTCCCGCCGGGAGAGCGCGATCTCTACGTGCCCGTCGGCCGGCTTGCCCACCTGGGTGAGCAGCCGCACCAGTTGGCTGCTGAGCCGCGGCCCGACTTTTTCAGTCGAGATTTCCCGGAACCGCACTTCCAGTTCGTTCAGCCGGCGCTCCAGCACGTGCGCGATGTTCCGGCGCAGCATCGGATAACGCTCCGACACCGCTTCGAATTGCGCCGTATCCCATATTAGGGCTTGCGAAGGCTGCACCGTGCGCGCTGTCGAGCAATGTTCGCAGCCCACGCAGCGTCCCACGCCGCCCAGAACATCCCCGGCTCCATTCAGCCGCAGGATCACTTCGTTTCCGTTGGCCCCTAGCTGCGTCACCTTCACGCAGCCCGAAACCACCAGTACTACGTGGCGAACCGGGTCGCCTTCGAAAAAGATCGTTTGCCGTCGCGCGAACTGCCGCTCCTGCGCGGTCGAAACGATTCCAATACAATCGGCCAGAGAAATATCGGCAAATGCCGAAAAGTTCTGCACCGAAGCGGCCCTCCGTCGAAGGGCGGCCCCGGCATCTATGGTCAAGCGTTCCCGCATCGGTTGTGCACTCATAACTGTCTGATTGCTTCCTCGTGGTATAGCGCGTGCGAGTCGAAGTGGAATGAAGCGTAATGCGGTGAGTTGGATAGATCGCAGGAAGCAAGCTGGAAGCCCACGGAGCAACGCTCACGCGGGCTAAGACGAGCCCGCGCCGGCGTAATTACGCCGCCCCAAGAACCCAAATGTGCCATTCCCGTCCCCACCACAGAAGCTTCAGGGTGTAGGGCCCTGAGGCGCCCAGATTTGGCGCTCTGGAGGAAAGTCGGGGGCAGCGAGCGGTTGGGTAGGCCCCCCGCCTCGTTACCATCCACTTTGAGCGCTCGCTTGTAACGCTGGCCTATGCAGGGGGGAGGGAATCCGCAAGAAAGGCCGAATAAAGTTTGTATGGGCCTACTGCCGAGTGTGGCAGTCGCCCGACAACTCCCCTTGATACCTCAGGACTTCGCGCCTTTGTTTGCGCTAGAGCAAAGAGCGCCCCAATTTGTTAATCCGCAAAGTGTCTGCTGGACCAGTAGCAATTTCCCCGGGGAAGTTTGCGCTGGAGCAAGCATCCGGGCTTGTACTCGATGCTACAAGTGACCATTAGCAGCCTTGCGGAACAAGTGCAACTTCTTGCACTTTCCTTGAGTTTCCGGAGGCGTTGTCCCGAACTCCCTCGCGGGATGGCAGCCCAGTTTGTTTTTCGGCCTTTTTCGGCTGGATTGGTACCATCCACGGTCCGCCCGGCCAGCAGTGATGAGAAAGGGGTACCCGCAGTGACGCTATTCCTTCCAGGGTTCGCCAGTCACCTGTCGCGCACGTCCGGCCGAACCGGGCAACTTCTTGGCTGGCGCCTTGAGGTCCTGATGGGACTGGCGATTTGGGTCTTCGCTTCCTCTGCATCCGCTCAGGCAACTCCTGGACCATCCCGCATCCAAGACAGAAAAGACAAGCAAGCTATTCCCGCAGTCGTCGCTCCCGTTGAACAACCGCCGCATCCCGTAGTGCCGGTTTACGGGGCGGATGCTCTGGAACAGACTCTTCCTCAACCACCCGAAGTTGTCTGGGATGGCAAGCAGCTTACCATTGATGCCGAGAACTCGAGGCTGTCCGATATTCTGTCGGCCGTCCGCCTCAAGACTGGGGCTTCGGTCGACTTCCCCGACGGCGCTGCCTCAGAACGGGTGGTGGTGCACCTGGGTCCTGCAGCGGTGCGCGAAGTTCTTTCCTCGCTCTTGTACGGCACTGATTTTGACTATGTGATCCAATCCGCCGACGACGATGAAGATGGACTTCGGAGTTTGGTCGTAACGCTGCATGGCAAAGGCGGCGATGAAGCACCGGGGGCCGCGGTGGCTGGAACGGTAGGTGCCGCTCCGGCAGGTCGGCGACTCATGCCAGGATATGCTGGTCCCGGCAAGCCTAAATTCCAGGCCGAAGCGGAGGCCGCGCTGGCAGCCGAGCAGGCCGCCTCACAGGACTCGGCTCCAGTTGCCGACTCCGCTGCGGCTGCCGACGCTCCTCCGACCAAAGACACGCCCGCTGCCGCGGACAAAGAATCACCCTCGAACGGCTCGCAGGCGGCAAACTCTGATCCTACGTCTGCTCCTCCCTCCACCACGGCTTCGTCCCCGGATGCAGGTTCGGTAGCCGCAAGCGACCCCGCGCCCAGCGACTCTAACGAACAATCCGCTGCCTCGCAGGCGATTCAGAACATGCAGCGCATGTTCGAACAACGCCGCCAGATTCAGAGCCAGCAGAATCAGGCCGCCCAGCAACAACATCAACAGCAGCCCGCCGCCGACTAGTCCGCTTCCAACGGAAGGGGGAGAGTCGCCGCTGTGCCATCTTTTGCTTCCGAAAACGAAAAGGCACTACTTCCAGCGCGCTAGATGCGCCGAAAATTATTTTCACGTGCATAACTCTAACGATGACGAACCTGCCCTTGCGGCGTTGGTCATCAGAGGTTAATTCTGCGAAACGAAGCTAACAACTTTTTGTTTTCATGACGCATATGTCGAGACTTCTGTCATACCGTTCGCACATGGAGAAAATCTGGACGCTTCGCCCTGAGGTCGGCTGCTGAGCATGCGCCATAGGATAGAAAGGCCACGCCGGAGTTTTACGTCTTGGGTTCCGGGAAGTCGGAAGGGTGGAACTCTGACAGCGCAGACCCAGAAACGGAACGACTTCCATTCGTGCCGCTGGAATTGTCAGCCATCTTGGATGCCTTAACATCTGCGGGCCACGCTTGCCCGATGCGAGCCAGCCCCGATGCTTTCTTCGTCATGATGGGAATTGGCAGTCTTCGTGGCGCCAGAAATGCCAAACCGACCGCGCTCAACTGAAAAAGTAGGA
>Ga0307474_10003043_pt1 | contig 12086 bp, 11 predicted proteins | sample atmos_gasesECM1C_2_FD_203312 | JGI IMG/M metagenome (GOLD analysis project Ga0307474, IMG submission 203312) | Hardwood forest soil microbial communities from Morgan-Monroe State Forest, Indiana, United States - atmos_gasesECM1C_05 | ecosystem: Environmental > Terrestrial > Soil > Temperate... | reverse complement strand
CACGGCTCCCCCGCGAATGGTGCGACGGCCTCCATTGTGGCCTCGCCATATGCTGGAAGATCCTCAAGCAGCAGCGTGCCTGGCGGCCGCTTGACTCGCGCCACAGCGAGCGGCTCCAGCGCCGGGCAAAGCGCGGTCATTTCCGGTACGATCGTGGTGTTGTTCTCGGGCATCACGACCATGACTTTGATCGGCTGCGACATGGTCTGGTCGGCCCTATTCCAACGGCGTGTTTGACACCGCAAGCGGCGGCAGCCCGGCTTTGGCGGCAGCCTCCTGCAACGCAGCCATTTCCTTGGCATGGAAGGGAATGCCGCTGCGGCGATGTTTGGTTTCCAGCCGGCGCTCGCGCTCGCCGGGCATGATCACCTCGTCAAAGTGTTCGGCAGTCGGATTGGCATGCACGCGTTGCACGAGCGTGTCCATGCGCGCCAGATATTCGTCACGGCTGACAAACAGGTCCGGCTTCATCGCCATGATGAAATGGCCAACATTTTGCGGCGCTTCATAATCCTCGAAATGATTGCGCACGTCGCCGCCGAAGGCCGCGCCTGATATCACGCCACCCATCACATCCATCAGCATCGCCAGTGCCGACCCCTTCGGCCCGCCGATCGGCTGCACGGTGCCGCCATCGAGCGCGACGTTCGGGTCGGTGGTCTGACGGCCTTTGGCGTCGAGCGCATAGCCAAGCGGAATCGATTGGCCGCGACGCGCGGCGCGACGGATCTTGCCACGTGCAGCGACCGCCGGTGACATGTCGAGATCGAACGGCGTTTCCTTGCCTGCCGGCGCCGCGACGGCGATCGGGCTGGTGCCGAACAACCCTTCGCGCCCGCCCCACGGCGGCATCGCGCGCGAGGCATTGGTGAAGACGATGCCGATATAGCCAGCCTCCATCGCTTGAAGCGCATAGTTCGCGGCCATGCCGAAATGGGTGCTGCGGCGTGCCGAGACGATGCCGATGCCGAATTCGCGCGCCATGTCGATGGCTTCCGCCATCGCCTTGGTCGCGACGACAAAACCGAAGGCATCCTGGCCGTCGAGCGAGCCGACAACAGGGGTGACGCGCTCGACTTTCAAATCTGGTCGCGGATTGATCAGGCCACGCCGTACGCGCTCGAGATAATGCGGCAAGGTTTGAAGCCCGTGGGTATCGACGCCGCGCAAGTCTGCCAGCGCCAGGCAGCGCGCAACCGTGGCGGCATCGGCCTCGGGAAGCCCATGCGCGACCAGAAGCCTGCGGCCAAGGTTTTCCGCAGCCTCCGCATCGACATAGAACGGACCCACCGTCTCGGCACCTGCTTTTGCTGACGTCATGCTGTGATCAACTGCCGTTCAATCCATGAGCTTCGGGGAAGAACATGTCCTTCCACGAGGCCGGCTTTCTCTTGATCCGTCCAACCTGATGCATGAAATCGACGACCTTCATCACGTTGATTGGCGTCGTGGTGTAATCGACATCGGGGTCTGCCACCATCTTCTCAAGCCGATCCAGCGCGATCTTGTCTTTGGTCACGTTCAAGTAGGTTTGCGCGGCCTCGCGCGGATGTGTCTTGATGAAGGCATCCGCATCTTCGAAGGCGGCGACGACCGCTGCGCAGATTTTTGGATTGGCGTCGTGGAATTTCCTGCTGGTCAGGAGGACGCCATTGGTGTGGCGGGCGCCGAGCGTATCGTAGGATTTCAGGACCTGGTGAATGCCGGGCGTTTCAAGCTCGTAATAGTAAAACGGCGCGCTGGCGAAGTGCGAATTGATTTCCGATTTGCCCGAGATCAATGCCGCAGCCGCATCGGCATGCGAGCGCGTGATGGTGATGGAATCGAGTTTGTCGTAATGATCCTGCCCAAAACTCTTGGCCGCTTCCATTTCCAGCGCGATGGCGTGGCCGGTCAGCTTCACTGCCGGCAACGCGATCTTGTCCTTGTCGGTGAAGTCCGCAATCGTCTTGACGTCCGGATTGCGCGTTACCAGCACATAGGGCATCGACTGCATCGCAATCAGCGCGCGGATCTCCTGCGGCGTGCCTGATGTTTTGTCCCAGACGGTCGCCAGCGTGGGAATGCCGGGCCCGATGAAATCGGCCTGGCCTGCGAGCAGCGCGTCGAGATCGGCTGCAGGGCCGGCGCGTTGGGTCCATTCCGTCTCGACGTCGATGCCAGCCGCCTTGGCATGCTTTTCGATCAGATGCTGGTCTTCGATGATGATCATCGGCAAATACGGCAAGCCGAATTGCCGCGAGACCCGCACCTTTCCGACTTCGGCCTGCACGCTGCTGCTGAGCAAGGTTGCGGCGATCAGCGCGATTGCCAGCAAAAGATTTTTGCACGCGGCGGTCATTTCAATGCGATCTCGCGGGCCTGTTGTGCCTTCTCGGCCATCGCGGCGGACAGGAATTGGATGTCGGTCCCGGTCGAGAGCAAACGGGCGCCCATGGCGATGAATTCGGCGGCCAGCTTAGGCTTCGTCGAGAGGCCGCCGACACCGACATGCTTGCCGTGCTTGCGGCAGGCAGCGATGGCCCGCGCATAGGCATCGCGCACCTTCGGATGTTCGAACTGACCGGCGAGGCCGAGATCGGCGAGCAGGTCATTGACGCCGATCAGCACCATGTCGACACCGTCGACGGACGCGATCTCTTCAGCCTTCTCGATCGCTTCCGCGGATTCGAACTGCACGATCACCATCGTGGCGTCGTTGATGGCGGCGTTGGCTTCAGCCGTCGGAAACGACCGGAACTCGAGATGCGGCAGCGCGCCGCCGGCGCCGCGCTCGCCCAGCGGCGCATATTTGGCGGCCGCGACCACCGCCCGCGCTTCGTCCGCCGATCGCACACCGGGCGCGATGATGCCAAGCGCCCCCGCATCCAGCACGCGCTGGATGTATTCCGGCGTGTTGGCGGGAACACGTACCATCGGCGTGACGCCTGCGCTCAGCGCCGCCTGGCAGATTTGCCCCGTCGCCTCCAGCGTCAGCGTGGAATGTTCGAGATCGACATAGATCATGTCGAATCCTGCGGTCGCCGCCATTCGCGCGATCTCGATGCCGCGTACGAGACGGATGGTCATGGACGCCACGACCTCGTCACGTGCGAGCTTCTCCTTGACGCGGTTGCGAATGACCTCGCTCGCCCTCACTTAATTTCTCCCTGAATTCTATTTTGGATCGGGCAGTTCGATTGCCAGCATCACGTTGCTGTAACTCTTGCCATGAATGTCCTGCGCGAGCGAGACCGTCACCCCGCCGGCGAGCGCATTCTCGATCACGAAATTAAACGCCTTGAGGTTCCGCAAGGGGTAACGGCGGATCGGCCCCTTGGCGAGATGGCGAAAGGCGTCGGCGACGCGCTCGACGGTCAATTCGCGCTCCAGGAACTCCCAATGCCTGGCGTCGTAGCAGATCACCGAAATATTCGAGGTGTTGCCTTTGTCCCCCGCGCGCGAATGGGCGAGATCGTAGACGCGGACGCTCATAATGAGCCCTCCACGACGACCTGCGGATTGACCATGCTCTTCGGCAGCAGCACGGACTTGACCGCCAGCACATCCCGGACGCGTGGCTCGCAGGCGCCGCCTGCGCCACCCGGTCCGTGCATATGCATGGCGCGGACCTCAAAGCCGATTGCATGCGCAGCCTTGCGGTTTGCGGTGCGGCCAGCCATCCGCAAGCGCACTTCGTAAGGTTCTGGGCGGCTTTCCAGATTGTCGTGCAGGCTCGACATGCCGATCAGATCGACGCGGAAGTCGTCATAGGTGAGACCTTGCGCCTTCAGCCTGTCCTTGACGATTTCGGCGGCCCATCTGGCGCGGGCGACCGCATCGATGCCGCCATAGGACACCTCGCCCTCGCCGATATAGCCGTCGGCGTAGCCGACATTGACCTTGTAGGTCGGTGTTGCCGGCCGCGCCGTGGCATTGGCAAGGCGCACGCGGTCGAAGGATTCCTGCCTCAACGCAATGGTCGAGATATCGAGCACGCAGTCCGGCGTGATGTAGGCGGTCGGATCGTGGATTTCGTAGATCAGTTGCTCCGTGCAGGTCATGACGTCGAGGCGGCCGCCGCTATCAGGCGTTTTCCCGATCACGATCGATCCGTCGGCCTTCACATCGGCGAAGGGAAAGCCGTTATTCGCGAGATTAGGCACGTCTTTCTTGCCTGGCCAGCCAAAACAGCCACCGGTCACTGACGCGGTGCATTCCAGCAGATGACCGGCCGCGGTGCCTTGGGCGATCATCGTGAGATCATCACAGGCCCAGCCGAATTCATGCATCATCGGCGCGAGAAACAGCGAGGGGTCGGCGACGCGGCCGGACAGCACGATCGGTGCGCCGGTATTGAGCGCTTCGCACACCACATCGGCGCCGAGATACGCATTCGCCGAGATCATCTTCGGCAGGATCGATTCCAGCGGCTCGCCGTTTTCGATCAACCGCAACTCGCCCTTGTGCTGGACCAGGCTCGAGACATCGTCACCAAGGACGACCGCGACGGGAATGTCGCCGAGGCCGAGATCGGCCGCCTCTTTGCGCGCGGCGCGCGCGCCGCCGACCGGATTGGCCGCTCCCATATTGCTGACGATGCGGATTTTCCTGTCGATGCAGGTCGGCAGCACCATGCGCAGGCGCGCATGCAATGACGGCGCATAACCCTGATCGGGATCCTTGCTGCGGGCGAGATTTTCCCGCGATACCGTTCGCTCGGCGAGACACTCAAACACGAGGTAGTCGATGTTACCGCGTTCGGCAAGTTCCAGCGCGGGTACCATCCGGTCATCGGATGTACCCGCGCCGGAGCCGACTCGCACTGTGTCTTTCGACCTCATGCGGGCGTCTCCTTATAGTTTTTTTGGTCAGGAGTGTGCGTATCGGGGGCATATGCGTCCAATCAGGACCTTGGCATGGTCCATAAGCTCTGCTTATGTCGATGGAGTCACTTCGGAGGGCTCCCGGCTAGCCATGAACCTGCGCCACATGGAGGTTTTTCACGCCATCATGCGCACCGGCTCGGTGACCGGCGCCGCGCGGGCGCTGAACGTCACGCAGCCGGCCGTCAGCGCTATCCTGAAGCACTGCGAAAGCCAGCTCAAGATGAAGCTGTTCGCGCGCGAGTCCGGCCGATTGCAGCCGACAGCCGAAGCCAGAGCCATTTTTCCGGAAATCGCCGCGATTTTCGGCCGCGTCGAGGCGGTCAACGCGCTGACACAAGACCTCGTCGGCGGCAGGCTGGGAACGCTGTCGGTTGCAGCTTCTTTTCCGATCGCCAACGGCTATCTCGCCAAGGCGGTGGCGACCTTCATCGCCGCACGTCCCAACGTGCGTGTCGCGCTGCAATCATTGACGTCACCGCAGGTGCTCGACCGCGTCATCCATCGCGAAGTCGAGCTCGGCATCGCCTATGAGCCGGTCGTCAGCTCGGAAGTCGAGACGAAAGTGCTGATGCGCACCGGTATTGCCTGCGTCATGGCCGCCGACCATCCGCTCGCGCGCCGCAGAGAAGTCGCGGTCAAGGACCTCGAGCCCTATTCGATCATCACCTATTTGCCGCAGGCGCTGTTTCGCATGTATGTCGATCGTGCGCTGAGCGCGGCCGGGATCGTACCCAACATCACCGCCCAGGTCAGTCTGTCGCTCACCGGCATCATGCTGGCGCGCCACGGCGCCGGCGTGGCGCTGGTGGAACCGCTTCTGGTCGCATCGATGGGCCTGCCCGGCACGGTGGCGCGGCCGCTCAAGCCGCGCATTGACGTCCGAACCTTGATGATTCGCCACAAGACGGCGCCGCAATCCAGGATCCTGACCGAGTTCATCACGCATCTGAACAGGACCGCCGCCGCGGAGTCCGCCTAATAGACAGGTTTATGGACGCTGGCCAAATTATTATTGGACAGTTATGGCCTTGTGCCAAAATCTGAAGGAAGAAGTCTCAGAAAAATGAGCGATCCTCGGGAGGATGCAACACATGACGGGAGGCTCGGCACTCGCGTCGAAGACGGGCACGACTGCGACCATGTCGACGCCGCGTAGCCGCACCGAACCGGAAACAGGGCGGCCGCTGCTCGACGTCCGCGGCGTCACCATGCAGTACAAGACGCAGGCCCATCTGGTGACTGCGACCTATCGCGTCAGCTTCAGCGTGCTGCAAGGCGATCGTTTCGTCGTGGTGGGCCCATCCGGTTGCGGCAAGTCGACCCTACTCAAGGCCGTCGGCGGTTATCTCGCCCCGATCGAGGGCGAGATCCGGCTGAAGGGCGAACGCATCGCCAGACCTGGTCCCGACCGGATGATGGTGTTCCAGGAATTCGACCAGTTGCTGCCGTGGAAAACGGTGGTCGAGAACGTCGCCTTCCCGCTGAACATGACCGGCAAGCTGCGGGCCAAAGCCGCAGACGAGCGCGCGATGCATTATCTCGAAAAAGTGCGTCTGACGGATTTCGCGCAAAGCTATCCGCACACGCTATCGGGCGGCATGAAGCAGCGCGTGGCGATTGCGCGCGGCATGGCGATGGAGCCGGATATTCTGTTGATGGATGAGCCGTTCGCCGCACTCGATGCGCTGACCCGCTCGCACATGCAGGACGAGTTGTTGGCGCTGTGGGATGAGACGCGGTTCACCGTGCTGTTCGTCACCCATTCGATTCCCGAAGCGATCAAGCTCGGCAACCGCATTCTTCTGCTGTCGCCGCATCCGGGCCAGGTCAAGGCCGAGATCAACAGCGTGCCGCGCGGCCAGGAAAACTCGAACGAAGCGGCTGCGCTGGGGCGCGAAATTCACGACATGCTGTTCGCCGATCAGATCAAGAAGGTCCCCGATGCTTCAGGCGAATAATCGACCGAATATCTACTGCGAAACGCTCGGGCCCGATCAATTCGGCATCGTCGAGAAGCCGCTGACGCTGGCAGAACAGATCTACAACAAGGTCTGGCTGCGCAAGACTTTTATCCTCGTCGTCCTCGCGCTGGCTTGGGAAATCTACGGCCGCTGGCTCGACAATCCCTTGCTGGTGCCGCCGTTCAGCGCGGCCGTGCAGGCGCTGATCACAGACGTCGCCAATGGCACCATTCCGAAGCGCGCGTTGAGCTCGATCGAAGTCCTGCTGGTCGGCTTTGCGATCGGCACCGCGCTCGCAGGATTGCTGACGGTGCTCGCCATCAGCAGCAAGATCGGCACCGATTTTCTGGAAACCATGACCGCGATGTTCAACCCCCTGCCCGCCATTGCGCTGTTGCCGTTGGCGCTGATCTGGTTCGGGCTTGGCGCCGGCAGCCTGATCTTCGTGCTGGTGCATTCGGTGATGTGGGCCGTCTCGCTCAACATGCTCGCCGGCTTCCGCAGCGTCTCGACCACGGCGCGGATGGTCGGCCGCAATTACAATCTGAAGGGCCTGCGTTTCGTTGCCCGCATTCTTGTCCCTGCGGCGTTTCCCAGCATTCTCGCAGGCCTCAAGATCGGCTGGGCCTTTGCATGGCGCACGCTGATCGCGGCTGAGCTTGTCTTTGGCGTATCGTCGGGCCAGGGCGGGCTCGGCTGGTACATCTTCGAGAGCAAGAATCAGCTCGAAATCCCCGACGTTTTTGCCGGTCTCCTGACCATCATCCTGATCGGGTTGGCGGTCGAGAACGTGGTGTTTCGCCTGATCGAGGCGCGAACCGTGCAGCGCTGGGGCATGCAGACCTGATGGTCAAATCGACGACAGCTTTGACATTCAACCGGCGCGCCGTCTGCAAGGCGCTCGCCACCGCGCCGGTGGCACTGGCATCGCCGATGCTGATGCGCTCCTCGTTTGCAGACGAGGTTTCGAGCATCGTGCTCATCAGCCAGACCGGCCTGCCCTATCTGCCGCTGTTGGTGATGGATACGCTGGGGCTCGTCCAGAAGCACGCCGGTAAACTCGGCATCGCTTCGCTCAAGCCGGAGTACAAGAGCCTGGGCGGCACGCAATCGCTGATTGACGCGTTGCTCAGCCGGCAGATGGATTTCGGCGTGACCGGCGTGCCGAGCCTCGCCACGCTGTGGGACAAGACGGCGGGCACGTCGAACGAAGTCCGCGCGCTCTCGGCCGTGCAATCGATGCCGTTCATGCTGGTGACCAACAAGCCCGAGATCAAGTCGATCAAGGACTTCACGAGCCAAGACAAGATCGCGGTCCCTGCGATCAAGGTTTCGAGCCAGGCGATTTGCCTGCAGATGGCGGCGGCGAAGGAATGGGGCGACGATCAATATGCAAGGTTGGATCCGTTCACGATCACGCGGTCGCATCCGGACGCCGCCGTGTCCGTGATCTCCAAAGCCACCGAAATCGACAGCCACTACTCCGTCGCTCCGTATTACTACTACGAACTCGCGACGTCAGGCGTGCACAATGTGCTGAAGTCATATGACACTCTCGGCGGCCCCGGCACCAACGGCGTGATGCTGATGGCGAAGAAATTCCGCGATGCCAATCCGAAGGTTACGCAGGCGGTCTATGCCGCGCTGTCGGAAGCAGAGGACTTCATCAACAAGAATGCCGGCGAAGCGGCGCAAATCTATATCAAGACGACCGGCGAGAAGCGCAGTAGCCAGGAGGAAATGACCAAATTTATTTCCGATCCGGACAATATCTGGACGACCACGCCGCAACAGACGATGACCTTTGCCAATTTCATGAACAAGGTCGGCACCATGAAGCGGCAGCCCTCTTCATGGAAAGAGCTTTACATGCCGGAATGCCAGGAACTCGCCGGCAGCTAATACTGAACAAAAACATTGCAAGAAAATCAGGAAACCAGCGAATGAAGATTTATGTCCTCGATGCATTTCACCCGGCTGGCATCGAGTATGCCGCGGAGCGCGCCGAGATCATCCGCTGGGACGACCCGAGGGTTGAGAACTGGCACGAGGACGCCGACGGGCTGATGGTTCGCGTCGAGCCGATCGGCGCCGACGATTTCGCCCGCGCCAAAAAGCTTCGCGTCATCTCCAAGCAGGGCGTCGGGCTCGACAATATCGATCTGGCTGCGGCCAAAGCACACGGCGTCGCAATTTGCAGGACCCCCGGCGTCAACAAGGAAGCGGTTGCTGAAATGGCGTTGACATTGGCGCTCAGCGTGGTCCGTCGCGTTACCGAATTCGATCGCCAGATACGCGCCGGCGGCAAGGTCGAGCGCGCGGACTTTCTCGGCCATGAGTCCTGGCAGAAGACCGTCGGTATCATCGGCATGGGCAATATCGGCACGCTGGTTGCGCGCAAGTGGCGCGGGGCGTTTGACGCTGGGATCATCGGCTATGACCCCTACGTGCCGGCCGACCGCTGGTCCGACCTGCCACATCGGCGCGCTGCCTCGCTTGAGGAGATGCTACCTCAGGTCGACATCCTGTCGCTTCACCTGCCGCTGACCGCCGAGAGCCGCAACATGATCGACGCCGCAAGGCTCGCGCTGATGAAGCCGACGTCGGTCATCGTGAACACCTCGCGCGGCGGGATCGTGAACGAGGCCGCGCTCTATCAGGCGATCGTATCGGGAAAATTGTTCGGCGCCGGCTTCGACGTCTTTGAGTCCGAGCCGCCGACATCGGATCATCTTTTGATGTCGCTGCCGACCTTTATCGCGACGCCGCATGCTGCGGCCGGCACGATCGAGACTCAGATGCGCAGTTCGCTGCTGGTCGCCTCGCAACTGTTCGAGGCGTTGGCGGGCGGTCAGCCGCTCGGCCAGGTCGCGTGAGTGTCGACATGGACAAACTCGCAAACCCGGTTCGAGAGAAGATGCAATCTGGCGGCGTTGCGCTCGGAATGCCGGTTCGGTTGGGCCGGTCTGGCGATATTGCCCGGATCGCCAAATCGACCGGCCACGATTTCCTGTTCATCGACTGCCAGCATTCCCTCTTCAACCTCGAGACCATCGGCCACGTCGTCAGCACGGCAATATCGTGCGGCGTGGCGCCTCTGGTGCGTGTACGCAGCATCGATGACCCCGACGTCTCGCTCCTGCTCGACAACGGCGCGATGGGAATCGTCTATCCCGATATCAACACGGCCGAAGAGGCGCGGCGCGCTGTCGATGCCTGCAAGTTCGCGCCCATTGGCAAGCGCTCGGTGAGCGGCGGCTATCCGCATTTCGACTATCGCTCGGTGCCGATTGCGGCTGCCGTGCCGCAACTCAACGACAATTGTCTGCTGGTTTGCATGATCGAGACGGTCGAGGGCCTCAACAATGTCGAAGCTGTCGCGGCCGTGAAGGGTGTCGACGTGCTGCATGTCGGCAGCAATGATTTGCTCGCCAACATGGGCAGACCCGGACAATTCGACGATCCGGCGCTGGTCGCGGCGCAAGAGCGCGTCATCGCCGCCTGCCACGCCAACGGCATTGTCGCCGGCTGCGGCGGCAACCGTGACCCGGCGCGTCAACTCGAACTGATCAAAAAGGGCTGCCGGTTCATCACGACGCAGTCGGACATCGGTTTCCTGTCAGCCGCGGCGTCAGCGTGGACGTCGAAGATCCGCGACGGACTGACCTGACCGGCGTTCACGGCTCCAGTGCGCTTTCCCGCCGGTTTACTTCAATAAAAAATCGAGGAAGTGCACGTGTTCGCGCACGAAAACCGAACGCAAATGCATGCCATCCAGGTATTTAGGCACGACGGTAGCAAAAAACGGCGAACAAGCGTCTCGTTGGCCGCAAACGTCGGGAAACACGTCGAGCAGTTCGGCTCCTGTGTGGTTCGCAACGATGCGCAATCTCTCATCCGTGGCAGCATTGAGAGCCCGCAACTCAGTTACAGGCGCGTCCCAATCAACGCCGGTCGAGAATTTAAGCCCCGTCAGGCTACGCGTAACCATCGTGCTGGGATTGAAGCGGGTTCCGTCAAACGGCGTACCCAGCACCAGGTACACGTTGGCGTCCTCGGCCCGTAAGCGCCGCACATAGTCTTCGAGATTGGCAAAGAAAGCATCCTTGTCGGCAAGCGACATGCTCTTGCCGTCTCGCTCGATCTGCATGAGTGGGTAATTATATGATGCCCACCATGCGCCTAGCACGATCGTTTTGATTTTCTCACGGCGTACCAGATCCAGCAAAATTCCCGGCATATCAGCGCAACCCGGAGAATCTCGCCGTGTAATTCCCGGCACTGGAGCGCAGCCGGCCTGTGCGATGAAGTAAGTATTTGCCGCCAGATGCTCCTCGTCAGCAAGCTGTTGCACTCTGGGGCCATACTGAAACAACATGCTATCGCCGCTCAGTGCTATCTTGCGATCACCTTTGCCGAGATGGGCGACGAAGGTGCGGCCGTAATTCAGAATTTCCATCCCCTTGGTGGGTTGAAAATTCGTCTCCCGTCTGGCCTCATTGATTGGCCGGAGGGCGAGGCCGGGAAGTGCCGGCAACCGCTGCGGAAAGCCGTCCAACTTCCATGTTGCAAACCCGCAAGCGCCCAACGCCGTCATACAAACAACGATTATTCGCGTGCGATTACCGCGATGTCGACCGAAGCGAACGGGGTATTCGATGAAGCGATAGGTTGCCCAAGCCAGAAAGAAACTGACAGCCACAAGCCCGGTAGCCATCAGCGGCGTCGGTTTGTCGCCGTAGCGGAAAATGTAGGCATAAGAGATCAGAGGCCAGTGCCAAAGATAAAGCGGATAGCTGATCAGTCCGACGAAGACGGCGGCTCTATTGGACAAGATCGTCCGGTTCACGATCGCCTCAGGGCCAGCCACGATCAGTGCAAGGGCTCCCGCCACTGGCAGGAGCGCCAGCCAGCCCGGAAAGGGCAGCTCTGTCGTGAACAGCGCCGCGGCGATCAGCAGCGCGGCTGAACCACCGAAGGAAATCCAGGACCGCACCGACGGAGCAAGCACGATTTGGTTGCTATAGGCCAGGCCTGCCCCTGCCAGCAGTTCCCAAAAGCGGGCGATTGGCAGGAAGAAGTCATCGACGACACTGGCGGTCGACAGCCAGATGTTGATCGAGAACGAGGCCAAAAACATCACCGCGAGCAGAAGCCCCACCGCCCTCACCCGAACGATCAGCCACAGCAACGCGGGCCAGGCGATGTAGAACTGCTCCTCAATGCCCAAAGACCACAGGTGCAACTGGGGCTTCAG
>Ga0307474_10003042_pt1 | contig 12087 bp, 13 predicted proteins | sample atmos_gasesECM1C_2_FD_203312 | JGI IMG/M metagenome (GOLD analysis project Ga0307474, IMG submission 203312) | Hardwood forest soil microbial communities from Morgan-Monroe State Forest, Indiana, United States - atmos_gasesECM1C_05 | ecosystem: Environmental > Terrestrial > Soil > Temperate... | reverse complement strand
AACGCCACCACTGGCGCTTGATGTTGTTTTTCATTTCCACGCCGAGAGGGCCGTAGTCCCAGGATGCCCGGAGCCCGCCGTAGATCTCGCTCGACGGGAAGACGATCCCGCGCCGCTTGCTCAGGCCCACGATTTCGTCCAGGCGATCACTGCGTCGTGCCATCAAGTGTCTCCATCCGGCTGGCGGTCGGCGGCTTGCGGTAGAAACGGCGTGCCGCCGACGGCCCTCGTCGGTTCGCGGTCCTGCGGGGTTCGCGGTCGCGAGCGGGGCGCGCATGCCCCGTCGGTGAATGCGCCGTTCCGATTAGCTTAGCGGGGTGCGGGGACCGCGCGGCCCGGCTACCGACCAGCGTGACCTGCGACGCGGCAGGTCCGCCCGGGAGGCCGTATCGTGGCCAGGTGAACAACAACCAGACCGGGTCAGCCCGGCGCTCGGTGGAGCAGCGCAGCGCGGTGCTGCTGGTCTACCTGCGCCACCTGCCCCGCTGGGTCCCGATGATCGTGCTCGCCGCGCTCCTGGTGACCGGGCTGGCCGTGCACGGCCCGGTCGGCGCGGCGGCACTGTGCCTGGTGGCGGCGTTCCTGGCCTGGCTGGGGTACCTGTCCTGGCCGCGGCTGGCCGGAGCCGGACGGCTCGGCCGGGTGGCGGCGGTGGCGTTCCTGCTCGCCCTGGCCGCCTTCCAGGCCACCCGGTAGAACGCCGGGCCCGGCGGCCGGTCAGCCCCCGTCGTTGCTGATCCGGGTCCCGATGTCCTCGCCCAGGCAGATCGCGCTCATCGCGCCCACCGCGGCGACGTCGAAGACGTGCATGACCAGGCCCTGCTCGTTGGCCAGCACGAACGCGCTCTCGTCCATGACCTTGACGCCCAGGTCGATGGCCTCCCGGTAGGTGAGGGTCGTGAACCGCTTGGCGTCCGGGTCGACGTTCGGGTCGGTGTCATACACCCCGTCCACGCCGCGCTTGGCGACCAGCAGCGCGTCGGCGTCGAGCTCCAGGGCGCGCTGGACGCCGGGGTAGTCGGTTGTCACGTACGGCTGGCCGATGCCGCCGGCCAGCAGCACGATCAGCCCGTTCCGCAGGTGCCGGTCGGCCCGCAGCCGGATGAACGGCTCGGCCACGCTCGCCATCGGGATCGCCGTCATCACGCGCACGTCCGACTCGCTGCGCGCGGTCAGCACGCCGCGCAGCATCAGCGCGTTCATGACCGTGCCGAGCATGCCGATGTTGTCGGCCTCGGCCCGGCCGATGCCCCAGCCCTGGGCCATCCGGCCCCGGAAGTAGTTGCCGCCCCCGATGACCACGGCGAGCTCGACCCCGAGTTCGTGCACGGACAGCAGCTCGCCCGCGAGCTGGCCCAGGCTGGCCGGATCGACGCCCCAGCCGTTCGGCCCGGCCAGAGCCTCGCCGCTGATCTTGACCACGACACGCGAATATCGCCGCTCATCGGCCACGTTTGCCCCCTAACGCGAAGTAGCCGCTCTCATGATCTCAAAACCGATTTTCCCTAACGCCCCGGCCCGGGGCGGTACGTGGCGCCCGAAGCGGAATCATGCTCCGGGGGCGGGGTTGGGCTTGGCACCCCCGTAACGCCGATCCCGGCTTGCGTATATCTCGCACGCTTGCCACAGGTGGCGCCGGTCGAAGTCGGGAAACAGGGTGTCCAGGAACACCAGCTCCGCATAAGCAGACTGCCAGATCAGGAAGTTCGAGGTGCGCTGCTCGCCCGAAGAGCGGACAAACAGGTCGACGTCGGGGATGTCCGGCTCGTCCAGGTAGCGGGCGAACACCTTCTCGTTGATCTTGTCCGGGCGCAGCTTGCCCGCGGCCACGTCGGCCGCGACCGCCGCCGCGGCGTCGGCGATCTCCGCGCGGCCGCCGTAGTTGACGCAGAACTGGAGGGTAAGCACCGAGTTGTTCTCGGTCAGGCGCTCGGCATACTCAAGCTCGGTGATGACGCTGCGCCACAGCCGGGGGCGGCGGCCGGCCCAGCGCACCCGCACCCCCATGTCATGGAACTGGTCCCGGCGCCGGTGGATGACGTCCCGGTTGAACCCCATGAGGAAGCGGACCTCATCCGGCGACCGGCGCCAGTTCTCGGTGGAAAACGCGTAGGCCGACAGGTACGGGATGCCGAGCTCGATCGCGCCCATGATCACATCGAACAGGGCGCCCTCGCCCCGCTTGTGCCCCTCGACGCGCGGCAGCCCGCGCTGCTTCGCCCAGCGGCCGTTGCCGTCCATGACCAGGGCCACGTGCCGCGGGATGAGCTCGGCGGGCAGGTTGGGCGGCCGGAGCCCGTCGCGGTGCGGCTCCGGGGGCCTGATCGAACGCGTCATACTGTGCTTCCCGCTCGCCTCATGCATGCTCCACGTGGCGCAGGGAGCGGATCGAGTGCTCGAGGTGCCACTGCAGGTACGCGGCGACCAGGCCGCTGCACTCGGACTGATGCCGCCGCTCGCTCGCGTCGGCGTGCGGCCAGTCCCCCCGGATCAGCGCGTTCATCAGCATGATCGTCGGCGCGGCCGGGGTGGCGGCGCCCGGCGTCCGGCAGGACCGGCAGACCAGCCCGCCCGCCCCGATCGCGAACGCGAACGCGCGCAGCGCGGCCGAGGGATCCCCGCTGTCGTCGGCGCCGACCCTGGTGCCGCAGACGGCGCACACATCGAGCGCGGGAGCGTAGCCAGCCACGGCGAGCGACCTTAGCAGGTACGCGTCGAGGATCAGCCGGGGGTCGTGCGCCCCCTCGCCGAGCGCCCTCAGCCCGCCGACCAGCAGCAGGAACTGGCGAATGAGCGGTTCCTTCTCGACCGGGGTGAACTTCTCGGCCGTCTCCAGCATCGCGGTCCCCGTGGTGTACCGCGGATAGTCCGACGCGAACGGCTTGCCGTACGGCCGCACGGTGTCGGCCTGCGTGATCACGTCCAGCGATCGTCCCGTGTACAGCAGCATGTCGACGTGGGTGAACGGCTCCAGCCGCGCTCCGAACCGGGACTTGGTCCGGCGCACGCCTTTGGCCACGGCCCGGACCCGGCCGGTCCTGCGGGTGAGCAGGGTGACGATGCGGTCCGCCTCGCCCAGCTTCTGGGTGCGAAGCACGATGCCGTCGTCACGGTAGACGCTCACCCGGTCATTCTCGCCGATACTCGGAGCTGGAACGGCCGCCCCGCGTCCGGCGCGCCGGGCGGCTCAGGCAGGGCGGCTCAGGCTGCGCGGCTCAGGCCGGCGGCTCAGGCCGGCGGCTCAGGCCGAGGCGCCCTCCTCGGTCATGGAGATCACGCCGCGCCCCTGGGCCTGGGTCATGCCGAGCTGAGCGGCGATCTCGCGTGCCGCCTGCCGTTCGTCGTCCGACAGCGCCCCGTCGGCCAGCCCGAGACGCACGGCCTCGGCCAGGAACCACTCCCGGGCCGGGACCTCGAGCTGGATGGCCAGCCGGTTGAGCGCGCCCGCCAGGTCCTGGCCCGGCTCGTCGAGCACGGCGGAGGCGGACAGATCGGCGTCGAGCGCGGCGTCGTCGTAGTCGGCCAGACCGGCCCCCCTGATCCCGTCGATAGCGCGCCGCCTGGCCGCGGCGCTGGTACCGCCGCCGGCCCGGAGCATGATGATCGAGGCGGCCCGCATCGCGGCCGGGATCGCCGCCTGCATCTGGGCTGTCGTCGGGATCCTCAGCACCTGCATCCGGTAACGGGTGCCGCAGGGCTCGCACTGCACGTGTTCGCCGACGTGGGCCAGCGGGATGACCGGGATGAAGAACAGCGTGAACCACCGGCGGCCGGCCCGTTGCCGGTACGGGCGGTCCCCGCCGCAGCGCTGACAGTGAAACGTTCCCTGGCCGACCGTGCGGTAGAGCACCCTGAGCCCACAGATGATCAGCAAACCCGCTCCCCTCCAGTCCGTTTTCACGGGCCGTCTTGCCGTGGTCGGTCACACCACCAGTTGCGATCATCACACGCCCGGCCTGCACAGACACAGGAGTCAGGCATATTCCCCCCGAATCTCGGCGGCCCCGGGAACCGGTCCTGGCCTGGGCCGGGACCGGGCCGGGAGCTGGCCCGCGACCCGCGCCTGGACGGAGCCGGGAAGCGGCCCGCGACCGCCGCCGGGCCCCGGCCGCCCCCCGCCGCCCCCGTCACCCCCCGGCGCGCCGTTGGGCACGGGCTAGCCGTTGGACGCGGGCTAGTCGTAGAAGCCGAGACGGCGCAACTGCTTGGGATCCCGCTGCCAGTCCTTCGCGATCTTGATTCGCAGATCGAGGTACACCCTGGTCCCCAGCAGCGCCTCGATCTGCTGCCGGGCCCGGGCCCCGACCTCCCTGAGCCGGGCGCCCTTGGCGCCGATGACGATGGCCTTCTGGCTGGGGCGTTCCACGTACATCACCGCGTGTATGTCGATGAGGTCCTCACGGCCTTCCCTGAGCCCCATCTCCTCCACCACGACCGCGATCGAGTGCGGCAGCTCGTCTCGCACCCCCTCCAGGATCGCCTCCCGGATCAGCTCGGCCACCAGCAACTCCTCGGGCTCGTCGGTCTCCTCGCCCTCGGGGTAGAGCGGCCGGCCCTCTGGAAGGTGGGAGACCAGCACATCGCCTAGCACGTCCAGCTGGTACCCGGACACCGCCGACACCGGCACGATGTCCGCCCAGTCGCCGAGCTGCGCGACGGCGGCCAGCTGGGCCGCGATCTGCTGCCGGGAAGCCTGGTCGGTCTTGGTGACCACGGCCACCACCGGCGTGTTGCCCAGCCCGGCCAGCTCGGCGGCCAGGTACTTGTCGCCGGGCCCGATCCGCTCCGCGGCCGGCAGGCAGAACCCGACGACGTCCACCTCGGTCAGGGTCGATCTGACCAGGCTGTCCAGACGCTCCCCGAGCAGGGTCCGCGGGCGGTGCAGCCCGGGCGTATCGACGATGATCAGTTGCGCATCTGGCCGGTGCACGATCCCCCTGACCGCCCGGCGGGTGGTCTGCGGACGACTGCTGGTGATCGCGATCTTGCTGCCGACCAGGGCGTTCATCAGCGTGGACTTGCCAACGTTCGGCCGTCCGGCGAAGGCGGCGAAGCCCGACCTGAACCCAGGCGAATGCGGCCGTGCGGTCAGGTCCTCGCCGGGCAGGCCGGCCGGCGACGACGGTGTTTGCGGGGTTCCCACATCGCGATTCTGCCCCACTCGGGCGGCTACCCGGTCCCGCGCGTGGTCCGGCCGGGAACCGCCAGCGCGACCAGAGCCATGCCGACCAGGACCAGGCCGGCCACCGACGGGCCGCTCAGGCGCTCCCCGAGCACCGCCAGGCCGAGCAGCGCGGCCACCAGCGGCTCGGCCAGGCCGAGGGTCACCGCCACCGGCGCGGGCACGCTGCGCAGCCCGCGGCCGTACAGCAGGTAGGCCACGGCGGTCGTGACCACGCCCAGGTAGATCGTGACGGCCAACCCGCGGGCCGCCAGCAGCCACCCGGTCGACGTGGCGGCCAGGACCGGGGCCAGGATCACCGCGCCGCCGCCGAACAGGGCGCCCATCACGGCCCGCTCCCCGGTCCCGCGGCTGATCAGACGGGCGGCGGCCACGGCGTAGCAGGAATAGCAGAGTCCCGCGGCCAGCGCGAGCCCCACCCCGGTCAAGCTGACACCCGCCGCGCGCCCGCCGGTCACCAGGACCACACAGCCGCTAACCGCCGCCGCGGTGGCTAGCATCCACCGCCGGGTCAGCGCACCGCCGCCGGTCAGCCTGCTGATCAAGCCGGTGAGCACCGGGGCGCTGCCGATGGCCACCACCGTGCCAATCGCCACGCCGGTCAGCCGCACCGCGGAGAAGAAGCAGAGCTGATAGGCGCTGACGCTCCCGGTGGCCAGCGCGAGGCTGGCCCGGCTGGCGCCAAGGGAGCGGAGCATGGCCCCCAGTTCGCACCGCGACCGGCGCTGGCCGATCGCCATGGCCAGCAACATGGCCCCGCCGAGCACGATCCGGGCCGAGCCCACCGACACCGAGCTGGCCCCGTCCGGCGCGAAGTGGGCGGCGGTACCTGTGCTCCCCCACGCCGCCGCACCGAGCAGAATCGCGGCCGCTCCGCCCGCCCCAATGCGCCGGCCGCGCCCGGCCGGCGGTTCCTCCGGCCCGATCTGGACGGGGCATGGCCCCGACTCCCGTGTGTCCCGCGCCCCGGCTCGCACGCCGCTCCGCTCAGACTCCGGCCCGCCCTCCGCCGGCCCGTGCTCCGCCGGCCCGTGCTCCGCCTGCCCGTCCTCCGGCCCCGCTCGCACGCGGCAAGTCTGTCATCTGTCGGCGTTTATCCAGCCATGTCGCTCCACGCCCATATCGGACCTTCCCGTGAACCAGATCCCGCTGTCCAAACCAGCGGCTGTCCGACCCCAGCGCTGCAGTGACAGCAACACTCGGATATATGGGACATAGGCGGCACGATTTACCCGGCGCTTGCCGGTTCCGCTCTCGTGGATGTACCTCCGGGCGGGCTCCAGCGCGCCTTCCGGTACATCGATCAAGCCCGAGGCGCTGCGCGGCGCGGTGGTGCGAGGCGCCGGCGCGGTGGTGCGAGGCGCGGCGTGGCGCGGCGCGGTGGTGCGAGGCGCGGCGCGGTGCTGCGGCGCGGTGGTGCGAGGCGCGGCGCGGAGGTGCGAGGCGCGGCGCGGAGGTGCGAGGCGCGGCGCGGTGGTGGAGGGTTGTGACGAAAGTGGCTGGACCGAGGCACGGGGCAGCGCTGGGCCAGGAGGCCGGCCGGCGGCGGAGCGGCCGGCGTCGCGAGGAAGGCCGGGAGCGGGGCCGGTAACCCCCTTAGGGGCTGAGGGTGGCCTTGATGGTTCCGTCGGACGCCGCACGGAACACGACCGCATCCGGGCCCACGTCGCGGAGTACGGCCAGGTCGGCCGGGTCGGGCCCGCCGCCGTCGGTGACCAGGGCGGCCGCCTCCAGGCTGGTGGCGCCGCTGGACACGGCCATGGCCACGGCCAGGTGCAGCGCCGACAGCCGCAGCGATGGCAGCGCCACGGCCGCCGCGGCATAGGTGCGCCCGGTCTCGTCGCGCACCGCGGCACCCTCCGCGGCCGTCACGCGAGCCCGCGCTGAGCGGGCCAGGGTGATGAGCTTGAGGTCTTCTGGGCCTGGCTGGGCCTCGTCCACGCGGCAGAGTCTAGCGGGCACCGGTCAGGCGGCACGGGTTAAGCGGCGCAGGCTAGCGGGATCCCGTCTGACCGGTGGTCGCCTGACCGTTGCCCGATCCGTTGCCGCCGCGGCCCTCGCGCCCGCCGTTGGCCGGGGCCTCGCCGTCGCGGCCGTTGCCGTCGGGCGCGATCCGCTCCACGGTCACGGTTCCGATGCGGTTGCGCCGGCCGGCCAGGCTCTCCGCGGTCAGGCGCAGCCCCGCCACGGTCGCCACCGATCCCGCGATCGGCACCCGGCCCAGCCGCTGGGCCAGCAGCCCGCCCACGGTCTCCACATCCTCGGCCTCGATCTGGACGCCGAACAGCTCCCCGAGCTCCTCGACCGGCAGCCGGGCGGTCACCCGCGCCTGCCCGTCGCCGAGCCACTCGACCGGGGGCTGCTCCTTGTCGTACTCGTCGGCGATCTCGCCGACGATCTCCTCCAGGATGTCCTCGATCGTCACCAGGCCCGCGGTGCCGCCATACTCGTCGATCACGATCGCGAGATGGATCTGCCGCGCCTGCATCTCCCGCAGCAGTACGTCGATCGGCTTGCTCTCGGGCACGAACGTGGCGGGCCGCATGATCGAGTCGACCTTCTCCACCGACTCGCCCTCCCGGTGCTCGTAGCTGCGGGTGACGATGTCCTTGAGGTAGGCGATCCCGACCACGTCATCCTCATTTTCCCCGACGACCGGAATCCGGGAGAAGCCGCTGCGCAGCCCGAGCGACAGCGCCTGGCGCAGCGTCTTGCCGCGTTCCACGAACACCATGTCGGTGCGCGGCACCATCACCTCACGCACGATCGTGTCGCCGAGCTCGAACACCGAGTGGATCATCGCCCGCTCGTCCGGCTGGATGACCTGGCGTTGCTCGAGCAGGTCCACGAGGCCCCGGAGGTCCTCCTCAGACCCAGGCGGCACGCCGCCCCGGCCCGCGTAGCCGGGCAGGACCAGCAGCCGGGAAAGCGGGCCGAGCAGCCGCACCACCGGCGCCAGGACGGAGGCGGCCGCGCTGGCCACGCGCACCGCGTTGCGGTGCCGCAGGGACCGCGGGATCAGCCCGACCGCCACGTAGATGACGATGGTCATGACCACGGCGGTGATCAGGAACGCCCGCCAGCCGGACCCGAGCCAGTGCAGCAGCACGACGGCCACCAGGACGGTGGCCGAAAGCTCGGCCGCGATCCGCGTCAGCAGCAGCACGGACAGATAGCGGGCCACATCGGCCAGCACGACCTGCAGCGGCGTCGAGCCCTGGCCGACAGCGCGGCCCAGCTCCTTGGCCCCGGCCCGGGAGATCCGGATCAGGGCCGCCTCCGCGCTCGCGGACCAGCCGGCCAGCAGCGTCAGCGCGATCGCTGCCGCCAGCAGCCAGCCCATCGTCTACTCCCCCCCGCTCTCCCGCCCGGCCTGAGCCTCCGGCCCGGACTGAACCTCCGCCGGGCCAGGATCGCCGCTGGCGCCGCGTTCTGAACGCCACTCGGCGAGCAGCCGGTCCTGCAGGCCGAACATCGTCGCGTGCTCTTCCGGCTCAGCATGGTCGTACCCGAGCAGGTGCAGGATGCCGTGCGTGCAGAGCAGGTCGAGCTCGTCCTGCACGCTGTGATCCGCCTTGCGGGCCTGCTCGGTCGCGACCTGCGGGCACAGCACCACGTCGCCGAGCAGGGCGTGGGCGTCCTCGTCCGCGGCGTGCTCGCCCTGGCTGCCGCCGGGCGGCGGCGGGCGAAGCTCGTCCATCGGGAAGGCCAGCACATCAGTCGGGCCCGGCTCGCCGAGCCAGCGCTGATGCAGGTCGGCCATGGCAGGCTCATCCACGAGCAGCACAGAGAGCTCGGCCAGCGGGTGCACTCGCATCCCGTCCAGCACATGCCGGGCCAGCCCGGCCAGGCGGGCTTCGTCGACCGCCACACCGGACTCGTTGGCGATCTCGATGCTCACGCCATCTCCAGTTCCGCGTCCTCAGCGAGCGCGGTTGCCCGTGCGGCGAGACCGGCTGCCCGACATCCGATCGGCATCGCCCGCCGCGACCCGGCGGGCATCATAGCGTTCATAGGCGTCGACGATGTCGGCCACCAGCTTGTGCCGGACCACGTCGTGGCTGGTCAGCCGGGAGAAATACACGTCGTCGACGCCATCGAGAATGTCCTGGACCAGGCGCAGGCCGCTGGTTTGCCCGGAAGGCAGGTCAACCTGGGTCACGTCTCCGGTCACCACGATCCTGGAGCCGAAGCCGAGCCTGGTCAGGAACATCTTCATCTGCTCGGGCGAGGTGTTCTGCGCCTCGTCGAGGATGATGAAAGAGTCATTAAGGGTCCGGCCTCGCATATACGCCAACGGGGCTATTTCGATCGTGCCCGCGGCCATGAGCTTCGGGATCGAGTCCGGGTCGATCATGTCGTGCAGGGCGTCGTAGAGCGGCCGCAGATAGGGGTCGATCTTCTCGTAGAGGGTCCCGGGCAAGAACCCGAGCCGCTCCCCCGCCTCGACCGCTGGCCGGGTCAGGATGATCCGGTTGAAGTCCTTGGCCTGCAGCGCCTTAACCGCCTTGGCCATGGCCAGGTACGTCTTGCCGGTCCCGGCCGGGCCGATAGCGAACACGATCGTGTGCTTGTCGATCGCGTCCACGTAGCGCTTCTGGTTCAGCGTTTTGGGCCGGATCGTCCGGCCGCGCGCCGACAGGATGTCCAGGGTAAGCACGTCGGCCGGGCGCGCGCCCGACTTCCTGCGCAGCATGGCGACGCTGCGCTCGACCACGTCCGCGGCCAGCTCGGCGCCGCTGGACAGCAGCTGGGTCAGCTCCTCGAAGAGCCTCGCGACCAGCGCGGTCTCCTCGGCCGAGCCGGTCACCGTGATCTCGTTGCCGCGCACGTGGATATCGGCGCCGAACGCGCCCTCGATCACGTGCAGCAGCTCGTCCCGGGAACCGAGCAGGCTGACCATCGAATGGTCATCGGGAATCACGATCTTGACGCGGGTACGGCCATCCGGCGACGTCGTACCGGTGCGCGGATCAGTGGGAGTGTCCGTCAAGTGCCCTTCCCCGCCCGGGCCCGGGCGCGGGCCCGCCTGCTCGCCATGTTATCCGCAGGCCGCGGCCCGGCGGTCCACATGCTGGTGTCCCGGCGGCCGCGGATCATCCGGGCGGCCACGACATCGGCCGGCCGCCCAGGACGTGCGCGTGCACGTGCTGGACGGTCTGGCCGCCCTCCGAGCCGGTGTTGAACACGACCCGGTACCCCGTTTCCGCCACGCCCTCATCGTTCGCGACCTGCGCCGCCTGCTCGGCCACCTCGGCCAGCAGGCCGTCCCCGGCCGCCGTCAGCGCAGCCAGGTCGGGGTAGTGCTCGCGCGGAATGACCAGCACGTGCACGGGCGCCTGCGGATTTATATCGCGAAATGTGATAGTGCGCCCGCTTTCGCGCACCCGCGTCGCCGGGATCGCCCCGGACGCTATGCCACAGAAAAGGCAGTCAGCCACGGAGCGATCTTAACTTGCGGTCCGGTGACCGGGCCGCTGACATATATCAACTTGTGGTGGGCCGGGCGGCGCGCGGACATATACAGTTGCACTACTGCGAACCCTCGGCGCACCACCCCTCTGGTGCACGGCCCGGCGTCTGCCGATCTTCCGTGCCGCATGGTGTGTCGCCACAGCAGGTCGCGGGCGATGCGAAGCTCGGCACTACATGGGTGTGGGGGCGGTGGGATCGTTTAGACCACGCGGCGCGTGGCGGGCTGGCGCCAAGACTCGACATGACAGCGGGTGAACCTGGCGGCGCGCCTACGCGTCCAATTCACGTGACCGAAACCCTTGTGGCGGATACCGCCCTGGGGTCGGTTCCGGCCGACTGGGACGCCGACCGGGCAGTGACCGCGCTTTATAGCACGCACTACCGCTCGTTGGTGCGACTCGCGGCGCTGCTCGTTCGGGACGTCGCTACGGCGGAGGAAGTAGTGCAGGACTCGTTTGTCGCCATGCATGACGGCTGGCGCCGTCTGCGAGACAGCGACAAGGCCCTGTCGTACCTCCGCCAGTCGGTAGTGAACCGGTCCCGCTCCGTGCTGCGGCATCGCGTCGTGGTGGACCGGAACGCGCCCAAACCCTCCCCGGACATGCCCAGCGCCGAACACGGCGCGATCGTCCTGCTGGAACGATCCGCGGTGGTCTCCGCGCTGCGCACGCTGCCGCCGCGGCAGCGTGAGGCGCTTGTGCTGCGCTACTACGGCGACATGTCGGAGGCCCAGATCGCCTCGATCATGGGGATCAGCCGGGGCGCGGTGAAGAGCCACACGGCCCGGGCCATGTCCGCGCTACGCAGCGTGCTGGAGCGTGAGGCATGACGTACTTCGATCCCGAGGACATCCTGCGCCAGGCCCTGCGCGGGGCCGCCGATTCGATCGAGCCGGCCGGCGACGGGCTGGCTCAGATTCGGTCCCGGCTGACCACGCCCCGCCCGCTGGTCGTCGCGTGGGCGATGGCGGCCTGGTCCGACACGGCGAGCTTGGTCATGTACCGGGCGGGGCCGGCGCTCGCGGGCATGGCCGGGCGGCTGGGCTTCGCGCTCAGCCTGGTGGCCCAGCGCGCGCACCCGGCGCTCGAGCGCGCGTTCGGCTGGCTGCGGCCCGCGCTGGCGCGGCTGCGCCCGGCGGCCGACCGCCTGGGCACCTGGGCCGAGCGTCTGGGCCGCCCGGCGACGCGGCCGGGCGAGTCGGCCCGCCCGTCCCGGTACGCCTGGCTGAGGCCCGCGATCGCCATGGCGGCCGTGGTCCTGGTCGCGGTGGCCGGCGGCTTCGCGCTCTCCGGGTTGCCGCACCAGATCTCCCGGGTCGCGGCGTCCCTGCTGCCCAGCCAGACGAATGCTCCGGGCAGCGGCGGGCACGGGTCCAAGCCCGACGGCTCCGGCCATACCCTCGGCACCGGAAGCACCGACGGCCACAAGCA
>Ga0307474_10003041_pt1 | contig 12088 bp, 10 predicted proteins | sample atmos_gasesECM1C_2_FD_203312 | JGI IMG/M metagenome (GOLD analysis project Ga0307474, IMG submission 203312) | Hardwood forest soil microbial communities from Morgan-Monroe State Forest, Indiana, United States - atmos_gasesECM1C_05 | ecosystem: Environmental > Terrestrial > Soil > Temperate... | reverse complement strand
ATACGGTTTGAACGATGAACCGACCTGGCGTAGAGCCTGCGTGGCGCGGTTGAACTTCGAGAGGTTGAAGTCACGGCCGCCGACCATGGCCTTGATCTCCCCGGTCGCGTTGTCGATAGCGACGAGCGCTCCTTCGGCTCCTGAATCCTGTTCCAGACTGACGCGCGATTTCCCCCCCGCATCCAGCGAGAGCACTTTGATGTAGACAATGTCGCCCACATGGAGAATGTCAGGAAGCTTGGACTTGGGCTTGAGTTTTGTCCAGGCCACATCGGCGGGAGCGAGTGTGGCCACGCGCTGGCCGAAACGAACTGTTGCGGCCGCCGGCGAGACTTGAATCACCAGCGCGTGCGTGTATCCGTTGATTTCGGGCTCCTCATCCCAATCCGGATCTTCATACTTGCCGAGTTTCTCACCCTGGGCAATTACGTTCACGAGTTTGCCGTGCCAGCCGTGCCGGCGCTCGTAGGCGGCGAGGCCATCGAGCAGCGCCTGGCGCGCTGACTTTTGCAGATCCATATCGAGCGATGTGTAAACACGCAGTCCGCCTTCGTGAACCTGGTCGCTGCCATACTTCGCTTCGAGGTAGCGGCGAATCTCTTCCACATAGTGCGGAGCCAGCGAATTCGGATCTTTCTGCAAGTTGAGCGGGATCGGCTTGTTCTTAGCATCCGCGGCTTGCGCGGCGGTGATCTTGCCGTCCTCGAGCATGGCGTTGAGCACAAGGTTGCGCCGCTTGGCCGCGCGTTCGGGATGGGTAATTGGCGAGTAATATTGCGGCGCTTTGGGCAGTCCCGCGAGCAACGCGGCTTCTTCGAGTTTCAGTTGCCTGGCTGGTTTGCTGAAATAGTATTCAGAAGCCGCTTCAAAGCCATAGGCGCCGTGGCCGAGAAAAATCTGGTTTGCGTAGAGCGTGAAGATCTGCGGCTTGGTGAACCGGCGCTCGATCTGGATGGCGAGCAGCGCTTCCTGCACCTTGCGATAAAACGAGCGGTCGGGAGAAAGAAACAGATTGCGGGCGAGTTGCATGGTGAGCGTGGATGCTCCCTGTACTTTCCCGCCGGATTCGATATCGCGATAAGCCGCACCTACGATGCGCCAGATGTTGATGCCCGAGTGGCGGTAGAAATCTTTGTCTTCGATCGAGACCAGGGCATTGCGAAGAACCTCCGGATAGTCGTCATACGCAGCGACGACGCGGCGCTGGAGCGCAAAGGTGCCGATGACTCGACCATGTCCGTCATAGAGTTCGGTGACTGAACTGGGACGGTAGCGTTCGAGTTCTTCGACCTGGGGCAGGTCGGTCGAATAGACCAGGAGCAGCCCACACGTCGCGCCCACCGCGGCGGAGAGCAGGACGAGCAACCCGAACACGACGACTCCGACCAACTTCAGTCCGCCAATTTCTATCGTCGGAAGATGTTGGTAGATGATTTTCATCAGCGGGCGCAGGGTTGAGGTGCAGGGTTCAAGGTTTCAGAGTTTCAAGTTTCATGTTACCGGAAGCATCAGGTATTGCGCTCAAGTCTTCTGAGTACCACAAAAAAAATCGCCCGCCGAAGCGAGCGATCGTAAACTTTGAAACCCTGGAACCTGAAACCTGGAAACTGAAACCTGGACCTTTATCCCTTCGATTCCCGGTTCTTCAAAACTTCCAGCGCCTTATTCAGTTGCTCGTCAATCGTGTTCTTGGGTTTCGCCTCTTTCTTCTCTTCAGGAGCCGCCTGCTGATCTTCGTCAGGCAATCCACCGTCGTCGTCCGCAGTGTCTGCGATCACCACGTTCGGTGTGACGGCCGCATCCTGAATTGCTTTTCCGCTCGGCGAGTAATACTTCGCGATCGAAAGAATCAGGGCGGAATTGTCCTGCATCTCGATCAGTTTTTGCACCGACCCGTCGCCGAAGGTCTTGTCTCCGACCACATCGCCACGAGCGTTCTCCAGGATCGCGGCGGCCACAATCTCGGCTGGGCCCGCCGTGCCACGGTTCACCAGCACCGCTACCGGAAGCTTCGTGATGTCCTTGGCGGGATTGGCGTTGAAAGCCTCGCGCGGATACTTCTGCCCCTGCAGATAAGTAATAGTGCCATGGTCAAGGAAAAGATTGGCGGTGGCAATGCCCTCAGACTCCGCGCCACTGGCGGAATCGCGCAGATCGAGTACGAGCTTCTTCGCTCCCTGCTTCTGCAGGTCGCGAATCTTGTCGGCGATCTCCTGCGACTTGCTTTCCGGGAAGGCGTCCACCTTGATGTAGCCGACGTTGTCGGCGAGCATCTTTTCGCTAACCGGCGGGATGGTGACTGTGTCGCGCGTGATTACAATCTTCTGCGGTTCGGCTCGCCGCGGCCGCACCACTGCCACGGTAATCGTGGACCCAATCTCCCCCGACAGGAGACCGTGAATCTCAGCCAGCGACATGTCGTGCGTGGTCTTGCCCTCGATGGACTCGATGATGTCGGAGTTCTCCACACCGGCTTTGTCCGCCGGGCCTCCGGGAATCACCGCGACCACGGCCGCGTATCCGAAGCGCTTCGAGACGGTGGCGCCGATATCGGCCTTGCCGTCGGTCTTCATCGTCTTGTAGTGCTTGTACTCGGCGGGCGATAAGTAGCTGGAATTAGCGTCGAGCGACTCCAGCAGACCGTGCAGCGCGCCCTCGGTGACCCCGGCGATATTGGGCTCTTCAACGTATTCGAGGCGGATGCGCGACAGCACCTCGCTGTACACCGATAGCTGGCGATACGCGCCGTCATTCGAAGAAGCACGGACGTCGACAAAACTTCCAACGATGGTGAACAGCAGAATGGCTAGCGAACCGGTAATGACAGTGACTTTCAACTTCGTCGACATAATTTTTGATCTACTCTTTTTTTGATCGGGCGTTTTTTGGATCGGGCTTCCCCGAGGAACCAATCTTTGCATTATAGACGGTTTGATGCAGTGATCGGGGAACAAGCTACAAAGTCAATGTCGGCGGTAATGAGTAAAGAAAGCTGCAAGGTTCGGCTGAACCCTAGCTGCCACGGTTCCCTGGCCAATACTGAGATGAGGTCCCTGCCCATTTAGAATCATGGACTTGCGGTCCGCGCGGCGGGATTGCAAGCGATCATGTCTGTTTTTCCAGAAGCGCAGCTAACTCCGCGTGGCCTTTTTCTCTAGCTGCCATGGCTGAGGTTTTGCCCTCATCGTTAGCTAGTTTCGGATCGGCGCGGTACTTGAGCAGTAATTCGACCATGGATTGGTCTCCGTTCTGGGCAGCGGCGTGAATCGGAACCCATCCTACTTGTTGACGGGCATTCACAATTTCGGGGGCTCCGTGTTGGAGCAGAAAGCGTGCGGCTTCGAGGTTGCGGGCCGAGGCGGCGGAGTGCAAGGGCATGACCTGCGATGGATTCGCGGCCACCGCGTCAACTGCCGCTCCGCTTTCGATCAGCATGCGAGCGGCTTCGGGCTGTCCGAAGAAGCAGGCAAAGTGCAGGGCGGTGAAGCCGTCTATTGAATGGGAGTTGACAGCGGAAGGATCGTCGCGAAGGCACTGCTTGATGCGATCGATGCGGCCGAGCGCGGTCGCTTCGAAAATATCAAGCGCCTTCTTCTTGGCTGCGATCAGTTCCGCCAAATCCCGGCGGCTGCGGTAAATGGAATGCATGAGCAGGCTCACGCCAGTCGAGTCGCGGGCCTCGGAGTGGGCGGGGTCTTGTTCGAGAAGCCGCCGGAGCCCGTCAGCGTCGCCTGCCTGCAAGAGTTCAAAGGCACGTTCGAAACCATGCCGAGAGTTTTCCATGGACGCTTCCTTCTAATTACTTAGCACTGCTAACGAAGTATAGAGTCTGAATTGACTTGTCGGAGGGCACGGTGGGTATAAGGTGCACGGGGGTGGAAGAATTTTCCGCAAGTTTTATGCAGAAGAAATTGCGGGCCGGAAAAGATGAACGGGGTCAGTCACTTGGAGAACGGCAGAGAACGGAAAGGTCATTGCTGTTAGTGGTGACCAAAGGAACAAATTCTCCAAGAGGAGGAGTCATGACAACGGACCCGGTTTGTGGAATGAGAGTCGATGAGAGGGAATCCGAATTCCGCACCCAGTTTGCGGGAAAGAAATACTTTTTCTGCTCGGAAGAGTGCAGAAAGGAATTCGAGGAACGGCCCGAGGAGTACCTTGAGATAGCGGCATAGAAGCTGTCTTGGGGTTATTCAACAAAGCAGAAAGCCAAAAGGCCCTTGCGCGGCGCGGGGGCCTTTTTTCTGCTGTAGTCGAGATGCTGCACGCAGCTGCCGAGCTGCGCTCGGTTTAGACCCTTCGACTACGCTCAGGGCAGGCTCACGAGGGCACCTGTCTCCACACAAGTCCGTCCCCACACAAGCACAACTTGCTACGGTCGATCGGCTACGGGATTGCGTAACTGGCCGATGCCTTCGATCGAAACTTCGACGACGTCACCGGCGACCACCGGTCCGACGCCTTTCGGCGTGCCGGTTGCGATCAGGTCTCCGGGTTCGAGCGTCATGATCTGCGAAATGTAACGGATCACGACATCGAGCGGAAAAATAAAATCTTGCGTGTTGCCGGACTGCCGGACATCGCCATTCACCCGGGTTTCGACCTGGACGCCGGCCCAGGGATCGAGGCCGTCGGCGACGACGGGTCCGACGGGGCAGAAGGTGTCGAAACCCTTGGCGCGGGTCCACTGACCGTCCTTGTTTTGCAGATCACGGGCGGTGAAATCATTGATGCAGGTGTAGCCGAGGATGTAAGGGCGTACGTTATCGCTCTCAGTGAGAAGGTGGCAGCGCCGGGCGATCACGACGCCCAGTTCCCCTTCGTGGTCGGTGCGCTCAGAAACTTTTGGCCGAAGAATCGTTCCACCCGGGGGCAGCAGGGAAGATGGCGGCTTGAAAAAGAGGAGCGGCTCCTGCGGAACTTCGTTGCCAAGTTCGGCAGCGTGCTCGCGATAGTTGCGGCCGACGCAGACGATCTTCGAAGGCTCCACCGGCGGCAGCAGAGATGCCTGTCCGAGCGGGATGCGGTCCATGCGGCGGCTGGAGAGGCCTTCGACGTCGCCATCGCTATCTTGCGGAGGCTGGAGGAGCAGGCGAGTGATTTCGTCGCTGCCCGCGATAGACTCGACGAGGCCGTAGTGGGCGGAACCGCTGAGCTCGAACCGGCAGTATTTCATCAGAGCAATATCTAAACACAATTTCTGAGCAGAAGGGTGAAGATCGCGAAGGAAAAATCTGCGAGGGCATTTTTGGTTATGGGGAATTCCTAACCACAGGGGACACAGAGGAACACAGGGGAAAGAGCACAGGGGAAAGAGCACAGGGGAAAGCTTTCGGGATGAAATTTGAAAGTCGGCTCGCGAAAAAGTTCCCTGTGTTCCCCCTGTGTTGCTCGGTGTCCCCTGTGGTAAAGAATTTCGCCGCGATCTTCGGGTCACTCCGCATATGGGACGGACTCGCTGGTTGCCTCGGAGCGCTGGCTTTCATTTCCACGCACGTCCACTGCGGACACGGTGTAGATATAAGTCTTGCCTGACGCGACCGCACTATCGCGATACGACGGCGATTTCACCAATTCTGAATTCAGCTTGACTGCTGGACCGTTCCCGTCGTTGCGATAGACGTTATATCCCGCGAGATCGGCGTTCGTGACCGGCGCCCAGATGAGATCAATAAATGGTGTTTGTCCCTCGCCTGAGAACGCCGCTTGCAGCCCTACGGGGACGGATGGCGGGAAGACGTCATGGGCGATCACGCGCACTGGTGGAGTGTCGTCTCCCTCAACCTGCACCTCGCTGTCGGGCCGTTTCACGATGCTCACGGCCGCGATGCGGTAGAGGTAGGTTTTTTCCCATTCGAAAGTGGAGTCCGTGAAATGCGCTGGTCCAGACTCGCCCAGGGGGATTTCGCCTGCAACCGCGTCTTTGCCGGAACTTTCGTCGCGCCGATAGATTCGATAGCGATGCTGAGTGCCAGGGTTCTGTAATTCGCCTTGCCTTGTCCACGTGAGGACGACGCCATCGCCGGTAAGTTCGGCGGCCAGGTCGCCCGGCGGAGGCAGCGTCACAACGGCGGGGACGTGCACTCGATTCGACAATCCCGCGCCGCGGGCGTTGCGGTTCAAGGCCTCGACGGCATAGGTGACTTCGGTGGACGGGTCCTGCTGTTGCATGGCCGGTGGCAGTGTGTCGGTGTAGGTCTCGGGGGCGGGGCGCGGTAAGCCTGACTTTTGCGGGGCCGTGGGTAGAGATGATGGCGCCGGTAACATGGCGGCGATGTTTCCGCACGTCGTGATTTCGGGTTCGAGGCTGCGGCAGACGAGCGTCGGACCGAGGTAGCGCACGCTTTGGCGGTCGGTGGTGAGAGTGGGTTCGCTCCAGGTGAGTGTGACGTGATCGCCTTTGCGGCTGGCGTGCAGATCTGTGGGTGGCTTTGGTAGTTCGAGGGATGGCGGCAGCGGCGGTCCAGTTTGAGCGCAGCTGGCCAGCAGCAGGCAGAGCGCTGTCGGCGCGATGAACCTTCCAGGATGCGGTGTCATGCGGAAGGAAAAAGATTATCAGAGGTCGCGCGGGCGAGTCGCCCGCGCCCACACGGGCCGCTCGCGCCCACATTAGCCAGGCTTGGACGGGGCAGAGCCCCGTCACCACACAACCTTTATCCCGTTAGTTCGCGCACGGCTTCGCGAAAGACTTTGCTGTGGCAGTCGACATCCTCGGGCGCGGTTGCCGGCGACATCAGTGCCATGTTGTGGAAGGGCGTGAGCAGGATTCCGCGATTCATGGCGTAGAGATGCATGAAGCGTTCGAGTTCGAAGTCCATGGCATCGTGAGCTTCGGTTCCGTTCTTGGGCTCGTTGGGGCCGAAAAGATACTCGGCTCGGCAACCGAGGCGCGTGACGTGCCAGGGAAGACCGAAATCGTCGATGACTTTTTGCACGCCGGCGGTCCAGCGCTCGGCGAGGGGAATCATCCGGTCGAAGGCTTCTTTGGTCAGAACTTTTGTTAGCGTGGCGCGCATCGCGGCCAGGGAGAGGGCATTGCCGGCGAGGGTTCCGCCGATTCCTCCGGTATCGCTGTCTTCGAGGCTGTGGTGCTCGAGAATCATGTCCGCGACTTTTTGGGTGAAGCCATACGTCGCGGCGGGGAGTCCGCCGGCGATGGGCTTGCCGAAGACGAGGAAGTCGGGATCGAGGTTCTCGGCGCGAGTGTAACCGCCAGGGCCGGCGCAGATGGTGTGCGTCTCGTCGATGATGAGCAGGGCGCCGTACTTGCGCGTGAGTTCGCGCAACGCGTGGTGGTAGCCGGGAATGGGATGCACGATGCCGACGTTGGTCAACGCAGGCTCGGCCAGCACGCAGGCGACGTCGCCGTGAGCGAGCGCCTGTTCGAGCGCGGGGACATCGTTGAATTCAACGACGCGCGTAGTCACGGAAGGATCGACTGGCGGGCCGATGTTGCCACGTCGCGCTCCGGAGGTGCCGTCGGGATGAAGGGTGATGAAAGTTTCATCCACCGAGCCGTGGTAACACCAGTTGAAGACCAGGATTTTCGCGCGGCCGGTAATCTGGCGCGCGAGACGAATCGAAAAGCGGTTGGCGTCGGTGGCAGTGAGCGCGAACTGCCAGTAAGTCAAGCCGAAGCGCTGCTGCAGTTCTTCGGCGACAAAGACGGCGTCTTCGGACGGCAGCATGAGCGTGATGCCGCGTTTGACCTGCTCCTCGATAGCTTTGGCCGTAGCGAAGGGAGAGTGCCCGGTCATGGCGCCGGTGTCGCCGAGGCAGAAGTCCACGTAGCGATGTCCGTCAACATCGTAGAACTGCGCGCCGCTGGCCTCGCGGACAACAGGCGGAAAGGCTCCGGCCCACTTCACCATCCAGTTCATGGGGACGCCGGAGAGGAGCGACTTCTGGCCGCGTTCGTAGATCGACTTTGATTTAGGGCGTTCGGCGACGAAGCGCTTTTGTTCGCGCTCCATGAGGGATTTTAGGCGGGTGCGGTCGAGAGTCATGGGTTCAGAGATTTCCCCTGTGGGATTTTCCCTGTGTACCTCTGTGTTCCCTGTGGTTAAGAATTTCTACAGTATGTAGCGAGACAAATCCTGATCCTTCACAATCTCGCTGAGCATCTTTTGCACGTAGGCCGCGTCGACCTTGAACTCCTGCCCTTTCTTCTCGGGCGCCTCAAAGCTGATCTCGTCGAGCACTCGCTCCATGATCGTATGCAACCGGCGGGCGCCGATGTTTTCCGTGCCTTCATTTACACGAAAAGCAAAGCGCGCGACTTCTTCGAGCGCTTCGGGCGTGAACTCCAGCTTCACGCCTTCGGTTTCGAGCAGCGCGATGTACTGCCTGGTGAGCGAAGATTTCGGCTCGGTCAGAATGCGGACAAAGTCTGCCATGGTGAGCGACTGCAGTTCCACGCGGATAGGAAATCGGCCCTGCAGTTCTGGAATCAAATCGCTGGGCTTCGAGACATGGAATGCGCCCGCGGCCACGAACAGGATGTGGTCGGTGCGCACCATGCCGTAGCGCGTGTTGACGGTGGTGCCTTCGACGATGGGAAGGATGTCGCGCTGCACGCCTTCGCGTGAGACGTCCGGACCATGGCCGGTTTCACGGCCGGCGATTTTGTCGATTTCATCGAGGAAGATGATGCCGGAGTTTTCCACGCGATCGATGGCGACGCGCGTGACCTGCTCCATGTCGATCAAGCGCTGCTCTTCTTCCTGGATCAGGTACTCAAAGGCCTCGTTGACCTTCATCTTCCGCTTCTTGGTGCGCTGGCCGAAAATGTTAGGCAACATGTCCTTGAGATTGACGTCCATCTCCTCGACGCCCTGGTTGGAAATGATTTCGAACGACGGAAAATTGCGTTCGCGAGTTTCGATTTCGACGGTGCGGTCGTCGAGTTTGCCTTCGCGCAATTGCTGACGCAGTTTCTCGCGCGTACGGCTGGAAGACTCGGTCAAGCTAGTGCTGGCGTCGATGACTACGCCTCCGGTTGAACTGGAGTCCGACGGTCGCGGCGAGATCGGAGGCAGAAGAATATCGAGCAGGCGCTCTTCGGCGTTCAGTTCCGCTTTGTCCGAGACGTCTTCCAGTTTTTCTTCGCGGACCATTTCGATGGCGATCTCGACCAGGTCGCGGATCATGGATTCCACATCTCGTCCGACGTAGCCGACTTCCGTAAACTTGGAAGCTTCGACCTTCAGGAACGGCGAGTTGGCCAGCTTGGCGAGGCGGCGGGCGATTTCAGTTTTGCCGACGCCGGTGGGGCCGATCATAATTATGTTTTTGGGTATGACCTCTTCGGCCATTTCTGGGGCAAGCTTCTGCCGGCGCATGCGGTTGCGCAGGGCGATGGCGACGGCGCGCTTGGCGTCTTTTTGGCCGACAACGTACTTGTCGAGTTCGGCGACGATTTCGCGCGGCGTCAGTTCGTCGAGCGTGACTTGTTCTTCTTCGGCGGTTCCGGGTAGGTAAATGGCCATAGAAAATCAGGTGTCAGGTATCAGGTCTCAGGTGTCAGGCTTTGATTTTCCTGAAACCTGACACCTAGCACCTGAGACCTCGCCTCACAACTCCTCAATCGTAATCCTGTCATTGGTATAGATGCACATGCGGCTGGCAATCTTCATTGCTTCTTCGGCAATTTCCCGCGAAGAGAGCTTGGTGTGATCGGCCAGGGCCTGCGCCGCTGCCTGGGCAAACGGACCTCCGGAGCCGATCGCGGCAATGCCGGTATCGGGCTCGATTACGTCTCCCTGACCGCTGAGCAGGAACGTCGCTTCTTTGTCGGAAACCAGCAACAGCGCTTCCAGATGCCGCAGAAATTTGTCGGTGCGCCAGTCTTTCGCGAGTTCGACGGCGGAGCGGCCTAGGTTGCCGTGATACTGCTCCAGCTTCGACTCGAAGCGGCTGAACAAAGTGAAGGCATCGGCCGTGGACCCGGCAAATCCGGCAAGAATTTTCTCCTGGTAGAGGCGGCGAATCTTCTTCGCCCCGTGCTTGATGACGGATTCGCCGAGCGTGACCTGTCCGTCGCCAGCCATGACGACTTTGTCGTTGCGGCGAACGCAGAGGACGGTGGTGGAACGAATGAGGCGGCGGGCGGGAGTTTCGGCGGTGTCATCCGTGGCGGCAGCTACAAGTGGGTTCTTCATCATGAGCGCAATTCTTGATTATAGCAGCGCTGGAAAGGGTGAATTTGCGGCGCTTTCCAAGGGGATTCTCCGTATGTGTATGTTTCCCTTTGATGTACAAGGAAATTGATTATATGTACATCACATGCTATGCTGTTCGGGTGGAGGAGCGCTTCAATGGCCACGACAAGCAGGCGCGCACATAAGCACTTTCAATTGGATGCTGTAAAAATTAAACGCGCTCAAAAAGCTTTGCGAGCGAAGACCGAGACTGAGACTATCGAACGGGCGCTCGATTTGGCGATCTCCGAACACGAAAGCAATCGGATCGCTCTTGAGGCGAATGAGCGTTTCCTCAAGAGCGGCGTTGAGATCAAGGATGTGTACGGCAGGTTGGATCGCTAGATGCCGTCCGCCTTGTTCGATTCTTCTATCTACATCAGCGGAATGCGTCGGGGAGACGACGCCGTCTTGTCGCTGCGGCGTTTCTCGGTCGATGCTCCGCTTTGGCTCAGTGCGGTGGTGCTCGAAGAACTCTATGCGGGCGCACCGGATCGTGTTCGTCAAGTGGTGGAGCGCCTGGAGCGCGATTTTGACAGGGTGAAGCGAATCTTAGTTCCGAATCTCGGCGATTGGACTCAAGCTGGCCGGGTACTCGCTCGCATGGCGGCCAAATACCATTATGAAAACATCGGGCTGGGACGATTGACCAATGACGCGTTGATTGCGATGAGCGCGGCGCGAATGGGGATCAAAGTAATCACCGCCAACGAACAAGACTTTAGCCGGCTCGCCGAGTTTCGCGCGTTTCAATGGGAAGTAACCACGCTATAACGCAGGTGAGCTTTGGAAATTCCTGCCTTATTTCTCCTGTAAAATTCAATCAGCGCATTCGGAGCCATTCTCTTTTGTCGTTTCTGGACGAGTTAAACCCGCAACAACGCGAAGCAGTGGAAACTACCGACGGGCCGGTGCTGATTCTGGCCGGGGCGGGCAGCGGGAAGACTCGCGTCATCACATTTCGCATCGCTTACCTGATCGAAAAGATGGGCGTGATGCCGGAAGCGATCCTGGCTATGACTTTCACTAATAAGGCGGCGGCGGAGATGGCGGAGCGCGTCGAAAAACTTGTCGGCGGGCTCAGCATTGCCAAGCCGGTGATTTCTACGTTCCATTCGTTTTGCGTGCGCGTGCTGCGGCGGGATATTGAAGCTTTGAGGATTCCTTCTGCGTTGCCGGGACAGCCGCCGATCGGGCTCACCAAAAATTTCGTCATCTACGACGAGAGCGATCAGCAGCAGGTCGTCAAGAGCATCATGCGGCGCTTGGGACTGGACGACAAGCAACTGACGCCGCGCAACGTGCTCTCGCGGATTTCCTGGGCTAAGAATCACATGCTCGATCCGCAGGAAATTTATCTGCAATCGGCAGATCCAAAGACGGAAAAGATCGCGCACATTTTCGAGGAATACCGCAAGGAACTGCTCAAAGCGAACGCAATGGACTTCGACGATCTGTTGCTCGAAGCCATGCGCCTGCTCAAATCGGTAGCGGCGGTGCGCGAATATTACAACCGGCGATTCCAGTATCTTCTGGTGGATGAATACCAGGACACGAATCGTCCGCAGTACGAACTGATGCGGTTGCTCGCGGGCGCCGGGCACAACGTCTGTGCGGTGGGCGATGAAGATCAGTCGATCTACTCGTGGCGTGGGGCCGATATTCGTAACATTCTCGAGTTTGAGGCCGACTTTCCAGAAGCAAAAATCGTGCGGCTGGAGGAGAACTATCGCTCGACGCAAAATATTCTAGGCGCGGCATCTGCGGTGGTCGCGAACAACGTCCGGCGCAAAGGCAAGAACCTGTGGACGACACGGCAGGGTGGGGCGAAGATCGGGTATTACGAGGCTCCGGACGGAGAGAACGAGGCGCTGTTTGCGGCCGATACG
>Ga0307474_10003040_pt1 | contig 12089 bp, 9 predicted proteins | sample atmos_gasesECM1C_2_FD_203312 | JGI IMG/M metagenome (GOLD analysis project Ga0307474, IMG submission 203312) | Hardwood forest soil microbial communities from Morgan-Monroe State Forest, Indiana, United States - atmos_gasesECM1C_05 | ecosystem: Environmental > Terrestrial > Soil > Temperate... | reverse complement strand
GTGTGAATGCTCGCAACAATCTCGCCCTCTTAAAAGACTACGCAGCCTATCTTCGTGTTGAAAAAGGACTTCGCCCGCTCACCTGCGAGGCCTACCTCAGCGATTTGCGGATCTTCGCCGAGCTGCTCGAGGAGCGCAACACTGTGCTCATAACAGCAGCCGAGGCCGACGTCTCCGCGTTTCTCGATCACCTGCGCAACCACAACATCGACTCCCGCACCGCGGCGCGCAAGCTGAGCTGTTTGCGCGGCTTTTATAAATGGCTGCTCCTCGACCGCCGCATCCATCACGACCCAACCGTCAACATCGAGTCTCCCAAAGCCTGGAAGGTTCTGCCTAAATCACTCGCCGAGCCCGAAGTGGCCGAGATGCTGGAGCGCGCGAACTTGGCGGCCACGCATCCGCAAGCCAAAGCGACGGCGCTGCGCGACCACGCCATTCTCGAGCTTCTCTATGCCGGCGGACTCCGCGTCTCCGAGGTCACGTCGCTCGGCGTCAGCGATCTCGGCCTCGATGCAGGCCGCGTCCAGGTTCGCGGTAAAGGCGACAAGGAGCGCATCGTGCCGCTGGGCCGCTCTGCAATTCAGGCACTGGAACAGTATCTGCGCGAGGGCCGCCCACACCTTGAACGAATCAGCTCCGCCCGTAGAAACAGAGCCGCAAGACAAGACCGCGCGCGGCTATTCCTGTCTCTGCGCGGCATGCCGCTCACCCGGCAATGGATTTGGAGCATGGTGAAAAGGTCGAACCGATCCACCAGCCCCCACGGATTGCGCCACAGTTGCGCCACGCACATGGTCGAGCACGGAGCAGACCTGCGCAGCGTGCAGATGATGCTCGGCCACGCCGACATTTCAACTACCCAGGTGTATACGCACCTCGCGCTCGGCCGTCTGAAAGCCGTGCACCGCATGCATCATCCACGCGGATCGCGGCGCTTGGCCGACACCGATGCCGCCCCACTCCCCGGCCCGCGTCTTGTCGCGCCGCGAAGCGCCGGTGAGGAAACACCATGAGTGCAACAGCTGCTCCAACTGTCGCCTCCTCACCCGCCGCTTTACCTCAGGCCAGTCCCAAAATCGTCGCGCCCAAAATCGCGGAATTGGTCGATGCGTACTTGCACGTCCTCAACGCCGAGCGCGGCGCATCGGCACACACCTTGCGAGCCTACCGGCGCGAGCTGCACGATTTCGCTGCCTGGCTCCACGGGCACCATCCACGGCTGACCGTCATCCGCATCGAACACACGCACATCCGTTCTTATCTCGGCACGCTTTACGATCGTGGACTATCGAAAGCCTCTGCGGCCCGCGCGCTTGCCGCCATCCGCAGTTGGTTCAAGTGGCTGGCCCGCGCTCATCATATCGAGCAGAACCCCGCATCGCTTGTGTCCACTCCGCGCTTGCCCAAACATCTGCCGCGCGTGCCTTCCATCGAGCAGTTGAATCGCGCGGTCGATACCGTGCTCGACGACGCCTCAAGTTGGCCCACTCGCGACAAAGCGATTCTCGAGATGCTCTACGGCTGCGGCATCCGCAACGCCGAGCTCACCACGCTCGATCTCGACGACATTCACTGGGCCAACGAAGCGATCCTCGTCCGCGGCAAGGGCCAAAAGCAGCGCTACGTTCCGTTAGGCGACACAGCAGCCGAGGCTCTCCGTGCCTACATCGCCGAGCGCTCCGCACGCCTCGCCGCCGACAATGGGAAAAAGCCGCTGAACACGCCCGCACTCTTTCTCAATCTGCGACTGCGCGGCATTGCGAATGGCAGCCACGCCCGGCTCACCACCCGCAGCGTCGGCCGCATCGTCAAGCGCATCGCCATCCTGCGCGGGCTTCCCTCTGACGTTCACCCGCACACCCTGCGCCATGCGTTCGGAACTCATCTGCTTGAAGAAGGCGCCGACCTTCGCGCCATTCAGGAGCTGCTCGGCCACGAGCGCCTCTCCACCACCCAGCGATACACCCAGCTCACCACCGCGCAATTGACCCAGGTCTACGACCGCACCCATCCCCGCGCCCGGTAGCATACCCCTGTTTGAGATACAGTAGATGCAGCAGGGGCCTTTAAGCCCTGATCCGCGCGCCTATACAACAGCAATCGTCCCGCTCACATCACATAAGTAGGTCAAGTAGCTAGATCAAGGAGCAAGCTCATGGCAAACATCTCAGTCGACAAACTATCGGTGGATGACATTCTCAATGACGCCAACCGCATCAAGTCAATCGTGACCGATGCCGTGGAAGATGGAATTCAACAGGCGGTCCGCGCCATGAACAAAGGGCGCGATGTTGCCGAGGACGCGATCCACGACACACGCCATGCAATCAAGAAGAACCCCCTGCAAGCCGCCGGCATCTTCCTTGCCGCGGGCGTTGTCCTGGGCAGCCTCATCACTCTCATAACAGTGCGCCGTTCCTAAGAACTCAACCGGCCTAAATCCATCTTTTCTCCCCGCCCCATGCCCGCGTTCCCCGCGCGAGGGCGCAACCGTGGGCGCACAACTCCACAAGCCGTAGAACGTCATGCCCACTGACGGATCGCCACTGGTTCGACAACAATTCGAATTCAAGGGCTTTGCGAGTCCCTTCGCGGGCCCAACTCGCCCTGCCTCGACAGCATGTGAAGCGGCCTAACTAACTGAACCGCCTTCGACACCGATCCCCCTCACTGTCCCCAGACTTGCCCGCCGCTTGATCGGTGCATCAAATGCACCAAGAGGCAAGGTCAATGACGGTACCGTTAGTCTTCTTATTCTGGTTCACGGTCCTGGCCTACGTCGTTCATGTCTTAGACGAATCGCTATTGGGCGGCAGCTTCGTAGAGAAAGTCCAGCAGCATTGGTGGCCGCAGTATTCCTGGACCAAATTCTTCTGGTTCAACACCGGCTATTTCGTAATCATGATCGCCAGCGTAGTCACCTTCGATTTGCGCGGCGGAGCATGGGTGATCCTTCCGCTCGCATGGGTGATTGAGCGCTTCGGGAACGCGTGTTGGCATATGTGGTGGGCGATCCATTTCCACGAGTACTCGCCCGGGCTCTTGACCAGCATCCTCATACTCATGAACGCGTACTTCGTCGTCCGATACTGGCCAAATATTGGACCAGGATCGATTAGTACCCATGAACTGTCGGCAGCGATTGCCATCGGTGCATTAGCGACAGCTTTCCTCAGCTTCTATATCCCTCTTGTGAAAGGCGCGACTCGGTCGCGATAAGGTAAACGCGCAATCGACACCGTAGCCAGCGCCGTGAGTCAATTTCGCTCATTTCTAGGAGCAAGAAGCGACGTGGACCGGGGTCCCCGCGGACAGGTCTTCGTCCGTGGGGTGGAGACCGGGAGTCCACGAGCGACGAGCGACAACGAAATGAGTGGAATTGGCCGCGGCGCTAAGTGGAGTAGTCCGCGTTGATGCTGATGTATTGGTGCGTCAGGTCCGTCGTCCAGAAAACACACGAACCCTTCCCCTGGTGCAGATCAATCGAAATCGAAAACTCCCGCTGGCTGATGTACTCATGCGCGGCAGCTTCGTCGAACTCAGCCGCTCGGCCGCCGTCGCGGCAAATCTGCAATTCGCCGAAGCGAATATCGATGCGTCCCGGATCGACTTGCGCACCCGAGTAGCCAATCGTAGCCACAAGCCGGCCCCAGTTCGGATCGCAGCCAGCCCACGCCGTCTTCACCAGCGGCGAATGAGCAATCGCCTTCGCCACACGCAGCGCGTCGGCATCGTTGGCTGCGCCGCCAACGCGCAACTCCACCACATGCGTCGCGCCCTCGCCGTCAGCCACAACCTGCCGCGCCATCGAAGTGCACACTTCTGTCAGCGCAGCCGCAAAAGCCGCGTCCCCCGCGCCAATCCTCGCGCCGCTCGCGCCGGATGCGAGAAGCAGCACGGTGTCGTTCGTTGATGTATCGCCATCCACTGAAATTCGGTTGAAGCTCACTTCAACTACGGCACGAAGGTAGCCGTCAAGATCGCCGGGCTCAACCGCCGCATCGGTCAGCACGTAGACGAGCATCGTCGCGTGAGGCACCAGTTGCGGATGAATCATTCCCGAGCCTTTTCCAAACGCCGCAATCCGAACTTCGCTCACAGCACCATCGCCACTCTTTATTTCCAGCCGTGCAAAAGCCATCTTCTCGACAAGATCCGTCGTCAAAATCGCATGGGCCGCTTCCGAAAAATGGCTCGATTCACAGCCGAGACTCTCAGCCAACTCAGGCAGCGCGGCAATCAGCTTCTCCGCTGGTAGCGGCACGCCGATGATCCCAGTCGACGACGGAAAGACTTCCTCCGCTCGGCAACCAAATGTCTGTGCAACAGCAGCACACGTCGCGCGTGCAGCCTGTAACCCGGCCTCGCCCGCTGCGCAGTTCGCATTACCCGCGTTGATGGCTGCTACGCGCACGCGCCCGCCTGTCGCCGTCAAATTTTCCTTGTCCACAACCAGGGGCGCCGCAATTACTCGATTCGACGTAAATGCAGCCGCCGCGCTCGCAGGCTCATCCGCCACAATCAACGCGAAGTCGGGCCGTCCGCTGGCCTTCAGGCCGGCCTTCGCCGCCCCAAATCGAAATCCACGTGGAATGCTGCCGTTCGATAAATCGCGCATGCCTTCGGCCCCATTTAATCCAGCCCATTTAATCTAGCATCTAAGGGCGGACCCAGCATCTGCACATGAGTGACAACGAATTCAATTCGCAAACCTTCCTCGAAATGCGCGCGGTCAACGTCGCGCGCGGCGATCGCGTTGTCCTGCACGACGTCAATCTCAACATCCGCGCCGGCGAGCATGTCGCAATTCTCGGGCCCAACGGCTGCGGCAAGTCCACGCTCATTCTCGCCATGACCTGCCAGCTCTACCCCATCGTTCAACCGGGCATGGTAGTCCGCATCTTCGGCCGCCAGCGCTGGGATCTGACCGAGCTGCGCCGCCACTTCGGCGTAGTCAGCGCCGGACCGATGGGCGCCGAACTACCCGGTGAGCGCACCGCCGCCACTTCCGGTCTCAATGCCGTTATCGCCGGCTTCTTTTCAGCCTCCACTTTGTGGCCCAATCTCCACGTCACCGACGAAATGCGTGCGCGGGCGCGTGAGGCCCTCGAACGAATCGAGGCCACGCATCTCGCTGAACAACTCGTCGGCACAATGTCAGCCGGAGAAAAACGCCGCATCATGATTGCCCGCGCCCTAGTGCACCGCCCGCAACAGCTCCTTCTCGACGAGCCTTCCAACGCGCTCGATCTCGCCGCGCAGCGCGAACTGCGCGAAACTCTGCGCAGGCTGGCTCGCGAAGGCACCGGACTGGTCATGGTCACGCATCACCTCGGCGATATCCTCCCCGAAATCGACCGCATCATCCTCATGCGCGATGGCCGCATCGTGGCCGACGGCCCGCGCGATGAACTTCTTACGGAGTCGCGCCTCTGCGAGCTCTTCCGCGCACCGGTGCGCATCGGCCGCGATGCGGAGTGGTTGCATAGTTGGTGATGAAGAAAGAACGTCGACACAGAAATAGCGGCTCATTGTCCTGGGAAAAATGATGGAAACCGCCATAAAACCCGCTCGCTGGAAGATCCTCCTGGCCTTTGCGATTATTTATTTCGTCTGGGGATCAACCTTCTTCGTCATTCGCGTTGGCGTCAGCGAGTTTCCGCCGTTCCTCTTCTGCGCCATGCGATTCCTCGCCGCAGGCCTGCTGGTTTTTCTCTGGGCAGTCACGCACCGCGAGCGCCGTCCGACGGCCCGCCAGTGGCTTTCCGCATTCGTGCTCGCGTTCCTCATCTTCGTCGTCGACTACGGCCTGCTCTTCTGGGCCGAGCAGCGCGTTCCCTCCGGCATCGCCGCGGTTATTCTCGCCACCATTCCAGGCTTCATGGCATTGTCCGAGATTCTCATTCTCCGCACGCAGCGCCTCACAATTCGTCTGGTTCTCGCCCTCTTTTCGGGAATCGCCGGCGTGGCAGTCCTCGTGACTCCGTCTCATTTGCTCGGCAATCTCGGCGGCGCCGCAATCGACAAAGCAGGCGCCATCGCCCTCATCATCGGAGCAGTCGGCTGGTCGGTAGCCTCGGCACTCTCGCGCAAACTCCCGCTTCCCTCTTCCAAAGTAATGAGCTCGGGTGCGCAAATGCTCGCCGGCGGAATTATGCTCGCAGTTGTCGCTGCCCTGCGCGGCGAGGGTCGCGGCCTCCATCTGTCGGCTGTCTCCAACTCCGCGTGGATTGCATTGATCTATCTCATCTTCGCCGGCTCCATCGCTGGATTCACAGCCTACGTCTGGTTGCTGCACCACGAATCGCCCACCAAAGTTGGCACCTATGCGTACGTCAACCCGGTTGTCGCCGTCTTGCTGGGCTATTGGCTTGGCGGCGAGCCCCTGGGGCTCCGCACCATCATCGGCGGCCTATTTGTTCTGGCCAGCGTTGTCGCCATTACGACCATGCGTTCAAATTCAAAACCCACCGCCGCGGAAAAATCCGGATAGACGAACCTCGGCGGACCTGCCAAAATGCCACGCCCACCTGCGAACTTCCTCCGGAATTTACCCGCGTCTTTCAGACCTGTGCTAACATTCGGCCAACTGGCAAGTCCCCTTCTTCAGGGGTCGGAGGGCAAAATCATCATGCCGATTTCCAGACGAACTTTCCTCAAAACTACTGCCGCGGCCAGCGCCATCGCCGGCATTGGCAACCTGCCTTTGCATGCCGAGCGCGAAACCGCATCGAGTTTGGTAACGCTGGGTAAATCCGGCGTAAAGGTCACGCGCCTCGCCTTTGGAACGGGCAGCAACAACGGCTATGTGCAAGCGCAGCTCGGCCAGAAAGAATTCTCTGACCTCGTCGCATACGCCTACGATCACGGAATCCGGTTCTTTGAAACCGCCGAATCCTACGTAACGCCCGCCATGCTCGGAGAAGCGCTCAAGCCCTTCCCTCGCGACAGTTACGTCCTCATGACCAAGGTGACGACCGATCCCGGCGTCGATCCCGAGCAACGCTTCGAAGATATGCTCCGCACCTCCAATACCGACTATTTCGACATCATGCTTCTCCACTGGCAGCACACGTCGGATTGGGTCGAGACCACAAAGCGCTGGCAGGAAGGCATCGACAAATTCCAGCTCAAAAAGTCGATTCTCTCGCGCGGCGCCAGCGTCCACGGCCTTCCGGCTCTGCGCCAAATGCCCGGCAATCCCTGGCTGCAAGTGGCCATGATCCGCATGAATCACAACGGCACGCGCATGGACGGGCCGACCTGGGATGACAACAACAATCCGCAGTGCGTTCCCGAGGTCGTTCAACACGTACAACAGGTCAAAAAAGAGGGCATGGGTGTCATCAGTATGAAGCTCATCGGCAATGGCGCCTTCACGCAGCACAGCGATCGCGTCGACGCGATGCGCTTTGCCTTCCGTCACGCCGGCGTAGACGCAGTAACCGTCGGCTTCAAGAACCGTCAGGAAATCGACGAGGCCATTGAAAACCTGAACCTCGCCTTCGCCTAACCCTGTCTCGCGTCATCTCTCGCGCAAATGCGAGATAAGCGTCGCGACTGCATTATCATTGGCTGCAGCGGGCCTGTAGCTCAACGGTTAGAGCAGGGGACTCATAATCCCTTGGTTGGGGGTTCAAATCCCTCCGGGCCCACTTCGGGATTGGCGTTTTCGATGCGCCAGAATGCCGTGCTGAGGTCATTTCCGAGGTCGTCACGTGGACACGCCGCTCCGAAGCGTTAAGCTCGCCCAGGTTACGGAATGGGACGACGGTCAAATCCGCTCCGGCAGCGACGATCTCGCCGCCGAGGAGCCTCTTCAAATCCTCGCGAGCGGCAACCCGCTGGTCGTCACGATGCGCACCCCAGGCCACGACCGCGAACTGGCTGCCGGTTTCCTCTGGACCGAAGGCCTCATTAAGAGCCGCGACCAGATCCTCTCCTTCAGCAATCGGCAATCCACGAGCGAGTTAGCCCTAGTCAACATCGACAGCAACACCGTCAACGTCGAGTTGCGCGATGGCTTGGTTGAGTTCGACAAACCCGAAACACCACAGCGCAATTTCCTTTCCAATTCAAGCTGCGGGCTCTGCGGCAAAACCTCCATCGACGCTGTGCGAACGCGTGGTCTTCAACCGCTCGCCCCGGGCTTCACAATGGATGCCGAAAAACTCACTTCCCTGCCCGCCAAGCTGCGGGCCCAGCAACCGATCTTTGATCGCACCGGCGGGTTGCACGCCGCCGCGTTGTTTAACGCCGATGGCGAATTCGTTGTGCTCCGTGAGGACATTGGCCGCCACAATGCCGTCGACAAAGTTGTGGGGTGGGCGCTGCTGCAAGGCATGATTCCGCTCTCGAGCCACGTCCTTTTGGTCAGCGGTCGTGGAGGCTTTGAAATTGTTCAAAAGGCGATTGCCGCCGGCGTGCCAATTGTTGCTTCAGTCTCCGCACCCTCAAGCCTCGCAGTGCAATTGGCCCGCGAGCTGAACTTGACCCTGATCGGTTTTCTGCGCGGACGCCGCTTCGTTGTCTACTCGGGCGAGTCGCGTTGCTTGATGGAAAGCTGCACAGTCGCGAGTTCGGGCGCCAAACTGCTCGACGGCACATAATTGCCGAAAGCCTGATTTGTAAATGTTAATGGGCAAATGTAAGTGCAATAATCAATCCGGCACATTTTGGCTACCTGTCCATGTGCCCGGATTTTTATCAGCCTGGAATCAGTTCACCATTCCCAGGAGGTCCCGCAAACCATGGCGACGATCACCATCGACAACACGATCCATTCATTCGAACCGGGTCAGTCACTGCTCGACATCATCAACCGCGCCGGCGAGCGCATCCCTCAGGTTTGCTACCACCCTCAGCTTGGCCCCATCCAAACCTGCGACACCTGCATGGTTGAAGTCGATGGCAAGCTGGTTCGCGCCTGCGCCACTGCCGCATCTGACGGGATGGTCATCACCACAGCGTCGCCACGCGCCGCGAGCGCTCAGCGCCAGGCATTCGATCGCATCCTCGGCAACCACCTGCTTTATTGCACGGTCTGCGATAACAACAACGGCAATTGCACCGTGCACAACACCACGGCTCTTCTAGCAGTCGAACACCAGGAGACTCCCTACGCTCCGAAGCCGTACCCGAAAGATTTCTCCAATCCCTTCTATCGCTACGATCCCGACCAGTGCATTCTCTGCGGCCGATGCGTCGAGGCCTGCCAGAATCTGCAAGTCAATGAGACCCTCAGCATTCACTGGGAAGACGAGCACCCACGTGTCCTTTGGGATGGTGGTGCGGCCATCGGAGAATCGAGCTGCGTCTCCTGCGGCCACTGCGTCACGGTCTGCCCGTGCAATGCACTCATGGAAAACTCCATGCTCGGCGAGGCCGGCTATATCACCGCTCTGCCCCAGTTGGCGCGCGAAAGAATGATTGAAGTCGTAAAGGAGCTCGAACCCGAAATGGGTTATAGCTCCGTTCTCGCTCTCTCTGAGATTGAGGCCGCCATGCGCGCCTCGCGCATCAAGCGCACCAAAACCGTCTGCACCTATTGCGGAGTCGGCTGCAGCTTCGATATCTGGACGCGCGACCGTCAGATTCTCAAGGTTGAGCCTGCTGAGGGGCCCGCCAACGGCGTCTCCACTTGCGTCAAAGGCAAATTCGGTTGGGGATTCGTCAACAGCGAAGACCGCCTCACAACCCCGCTGATTCGCGAGAACGGAAACTTCCGCAAAGCCTCATGGGACGAGGCGCTCTCGCTCGTTGCGCGGCGATTCTCTGAAATCAAGGCCGCCGCCGGTCCCGATTCGCTCGCCTTCATCTCTTCGTCCAAGTGCACCAACGAAGAGAGCTATCTGATGCAGAAGCTGTCCCGCGCTGTTATCGGCACCAACAATATGGATAACTGCTCGCGTTACTGCCAGGCGCCGGCCACCATCGGCCTTTTTCGCACCGTCGGCTATGGCGGCGATTCCGGCTCGATCAGCGACATCGAGCAGGCTGAATTGGTCATCATCATTGGCAGCAACACCGCGGAAAGTCATCCAGTCCTCGCAACACGCGTCAAGCGTGCCCACAAGCTGCACGGCCAGAAGCTCATCGTCGCCGACCTCCGCGAGCATGAGATGGCCCGCCGTGCTGACCTGTTTCTGCATCCCAAGCCCGGCACCGATCTCATCTGGCTCTCCGCCGTCACGCGCTACCTCTTTGACAACGGCCTCGCCAACTCTGCCTTCATGAAGCAATGGGTCGACGGAGCCGAAGAATATATCGCGAGCCTCGCCCTGTTCACGCTGGAGATGGCCAGCGCTCGCACCGGGCTGCCGCGCGAAACTTTGATCAAAGTTGCGCACATGATCGCTGAAGCCGGCAGCGTCTGCATCCTGTGGGCGATGGGCGTCACGCAGCACGTCGCGGGTTCTGACACATCCACGGCCATCTCCAACCTCTTGCTCGCCACCGGCAATTACATGCGGCCCGGAACCGGCGCCTATCCCCTGCGCGGCCACAACAATGTGCAGGGAGCCAGCGATCACGGCGCCATGCCCAACTTCTTCCCCGGATATCAGAGTGTCGCCGATCCCGCCATTCGCGAAAAGTTTGAGCGCGCATGGAATGTCGCGCTTCCTCCCAAGCCCGGCCTCAACAATCATCAAATGATCGACGCTATTGAGGACGGCCGCTTGAAGTCGATGTACGTCTTCGGCGAAGAGATGAGCCTCGTCGACTCCAATGCGAATTACGTTGCTGAAGCAATCTCAAAGCTCGACTTCTTCGTGGTGCAGGACATTTTTTTCAGTGAGACCTGCCGCTATGCTGACGTGGTTCTGCCCGCCAGCCCGAGCCTGGAAAAGGAAGGCACATTCACGAGCACGGAGCGGCGAATACAGCGGCTCTACAAGGTTCTCGACCCGCTCGGCGACAGTCGCCCGGATTGGGAGATCATTCAGGACATAGCCAACCGGCTCGGCGCAAATTGGAAGTACGCTCACCCGTCGGAGATCTACTCAGAAATCGCTTCGCTCACGCCGATCATGGCGGGAGTCACTTATGACCGCCTCAGGGGCTACAAGTCGCTGCAATGGCCGGTCGCCGCGGATGGCTCAGACCAGCCGTTGCTTTACACAAAGCAATTCAACTTCCCCGGTGGCAAAGCGAAATTCTTCCCACTCGCCTTTACCGAGCCGAGCAACCAGCCCGATGCAACCTACGATCTCCATCTCAACAACGGCCGTTTGCTCGAGCACTTTCACGAAGGCAACATGACCTATAAAACCGAAGGAATTCGCGAGAAAGTTCCTTCCACCTTTGTCGAGATTTCGCCTCAATTGGCCGAAAATCGTGGCATTCAGACCGGAAGCCTTGTCGAACTAAAGTCGCCCTTCGGCAGTGTGCGCGTTCGTGCGCTGGTTTCCGACCGCGTCACTGGCATGGAGCTCTACATGCCCATGAATTCCATCGAGGAGCCCGTAAATCGGCTCACCAGCAGCAATACCGACAAGGTCACCAGCACTCCTGCGTATAAGGAAGCGAGCGTCCGCATGGAACTCATTGAAGCCGGCGGCGCCTCGCCGCTTCCCCGCGTAAACTCGCGCTTCGGCCATCCCACGCCGCAAAATGGAGTGGAAGTGGAACGCAAGTGGAAACGCAGCGATTACCGCATTCCCGGCGGTCTCGTTCAAATCCAAACCAAATAACGGGAGGAACGCCGATGGCCCAACCGATCCCTCTTAACCTTCCGCCGCGCGATCCGCGCAAAGAACTTCTCGACCGCCTTGAAAGAGCTCCGCAGGAGCATGCCGAAGCCTTGCTCGATGGCTACGAGCTTCTTGAGCAGCTGCGGCAGTCCGGAATTCTTCAACTGCTGCGCGGCACTCTGAGCGCAGGCGACGAGATTCTGGAACGCGTAGCAGGCGCAGCTACATCGCCGCAAGGCACGCGCGCGCTGCGCAACTTGCTCATCCTCGGCCAAATGCTCAGCGCCATCGATCCCGATCTGCTTGAGTGCGTCGCCATCGCTGCAGGACAAGCGCTGGGAAGCGAACGCAAACCCGTCACCGAACCGCCAGGTCTCCTCGCGCTGCTCAATG
>Ga0307474_10003039_pt1 | contig 12090 bp, 7 predicted proteins | sample atmos_gasesECM1C_2_FD_203312 | JGI IMG/M metagenome (GOLD analysis project Ga0307474, IMG submission 203312) | Hardwood forest soil microbial communities from Morgan-Monroe State Forest, Indiana, United States - atmos_gasesECM1C_05 | ecosystem: Environmental > Terrestrial > Soil > Temperate... | reverse complement strand
CGCCGCAATCGCTTCACTGACGGCGCCGGAAGTACGCACGTGAAATGTCAGGCCATATTCCGGCCGAAAGATCTGACGGATCGGAATGTAGAAATAAGGTTGTGGATTCTCAGTAACGCGATGATACTTGCTATCTTTCGCGACTCCGACGATGGTGAACCACTGGCCCCACCCATGTACTTTGTGACCGATGGCGCGGCGATTCGGCAAGAAGCGGCGGGCAAACTCCTGATTGACAATCATGACTGCCAGTGCCGTGTGATCGTCGTGCCAGTCGAAATCGCGGCCTTCCACCAGAGGAATCTTCATCGAGTCGAAATAGCCGGGTGAGACGAGGTCGCGATAGATCTTCATGTTCTCATCCGGTCCTGGAACGTATCCTTCCACGTCGAGCGTTTCCCAGTTTCCTCCGTTGAAGCCAAGCGGTACGGAATCGTCGTAGCTGACAGCGGTCGCTCCTGGAAGTTGCTCCAGCCGTTCGCGCAAACGCCGGCAGAAAATGTCGGTCTGCTGGGTATCGTAGCCGGCGGTGGAAAAATCGAATTGCGCAAGCGCTACTCCGTCGGGTGAGAAGCCGGGATCGACCGCGCGCGCCCGCTCAAAACTCTTGAGGAACAACGTCGCGCCGACCAATGCCAGAACCGCCATAGCCACTTCGGAGATCACCATCAGCCCGAGCAAACGCTGTGCCTGAATACCTGAAACTCCGCTACGTCCGCCCTGTTTCAGTGCCTCATTGATGTTGGCCCGCGACGAGTGCAGAGCAGGAAGCAAGCCCGCAAGAACGGTCACGATGACGGCTAGCGCCGCGGTAAAGGCGAAGACCTGGCCATCCAGAGGCGGGGCCAGCACGACGGGTCTGGCAACACCCGGAAGTAACCAACGAAGGGCTCCTCCGAGCCAGTTCGCCAGGAGCAATCCGCACATCGATCCGGCAAGCGCCATGAGTAGCGTTTCGGTCAAAAGCTGGGCCATCAACCGCCAGGGTTTAGCTCCGAGCGCCAGGCGGATGCCGAACTCTTGCTGCCGCCCCATGGCGCGAGCCAGGAGCAGGTTGGCGAGATTCGCACACACAATGAGAAGAACAACGCCCCCGGTACCCATGAGGATGGACACAGGAGTGAGCAGCATTGACTGCGTGCCGAAGTGCGATTGCCACACAGGAAGCACCGTCGCGCCGATGCCCTGATTCGAATCCGCATCCTCTTCTCCCATGCGGTTCGCGAGCGCCTGCACTTCTCCGCGCGCTTGCTCGATTCTCACGCCCGGCGCCAGGCGGGCCAGAAGCATAAAATTCCGTGTATTGCGATCCTGCAACATCCACACGCCCGTATGCGTCATCTGGCCATACATCGTCAGCGGCACCCAAAATTCGTAGTCCAGCCCCGCATGAGTGCCATGGAAGCTCTCTGGAGCCACACCAATGATCGTTAAGGGAGTGCGATTGACTCGCAGCGTCCTTCCGATGGCGGAAGGATCAGCTCGGTAATGCGATTTCCAGTAGTCGTGGCTGATTACCACGACTGCGTGTGCGTTCTGTGCGTCATCATGTTCCTCGGGAGAGAAGAAGCGTCCGGCCTCGGGTTTGATGCCGAACATGTCGAAAACACCGCCCGACACCATTTCGCCCCATGCGCGTTCTACATAAGGCGCCTCCCCGACAGAGAACAGATAACCTCGGTATGCGGTTACCGATTTGACCAGACGCAGGTTGTTGCGGAAGTCACGGAAGTCCAGATAAGAAGTGGTAATTGGTTCGCCGTCCGGCGCGGTATTCTCGATCGCCACGATGCGCCCTGGATCAAAAGCTCCGGGGAACGGATTAAGAACCAGCGAGCGCAGCCAACTGAAGATGGTCGTATTTGCGCCTATGCCGATGGCAATCGTGAGAATCGCCACAGCCGCGAAGGTTGGACGGTTGCGGAAAGTCCTCAGTGCATAGCGCAGGTCTTGGAATAGTCCACTCATCGCAGTCTCCTACTCACACCGCAGCGCTGCCATCGAATCGAAACCCTCTGCATAAGAACCTCGCTTGGGTGACAGGCGAGCCAGGTCGTTAGTCCGTGAATCAAACGCAATTCGGACACCAATGTCTGGATTCGTTAACTTGCTCATTCCACTACTAAGGCCGTTGTTCGGTGCAGGGTAAAACCGTCCGGCTACGATTGATGTGTTCGAAAATGAACAAATCGCTTTGGGGTGGGAGGGTGGCCTTCACCGTAGACTCCCTCCATCCAGCACCTGCGCAACTTCCGAATGCCCACACGGAAGGCGTATTGGCACATCCGTAACCGAAACCGGTTACGTTCGTGCCCCAAACATAGGAGCTATTCCCAAAATGTAAGGCTGATCGCAGACTGGTATTCCCATCAATTCCACGACAAGCGGGCGAGCCAAATCAATGTTCAGCCTAAGAGAAACTGTCGATGGCAAACTTATCTATCGCTGTCATGAGTGCGGGTTGGAATCTGAACTCATGGCTACTGATAAGGCAATCGCAGCCGACCAGGCACTTGCATTTTCCCAATCGCACCAATGTGCCCAGAAAGCCGCGTCTCCCCTTGCTAATAAACCCCCGAAGGCGAGCTAGCGGAACCAAATGCTATGACGGCACCCCACAAGCCGAAAATGACCGTAATACGCTGCCCGTATTGCGCCGAAGGGAACAATTTCAAAGTGATGATTGGGCAGGGAGGCCCGGAGCCTTGCTACTTGTGCGCCCGTTGCGGACATCTGACTACGCCGACCAATCCGCTCTTTGAGTGCACTTGCGGGTGGTGCGCGGAGTTAGACAATCGTGCCCGAAAATCTGCAGAAGTTTCTGCAGGCAACCGGGGATCGAACGGCACATCCAAGATTGGAAGGCTGCAAACATGACTACGCCCGCCCGCATTCCCATTCGACTTAACCGCGTACGTTCGGCCCTTGCCGAACTTTCTGCCCGCGCGTAATATTGCCCGCACTTGGGGCTGGTGGTGTAACTGGAAGCACGGCGGCGGGGTTCGTTTCCCTTTTTCTCGCTCGCAGGTGCAAGTTCGAATCTTGCCCAGTCCACCACTTTGCATTTCCGGTTCAGAAGGGCTTCTGCAGCGAGTCGCCTCTCAACGATCTCTATTTTTGGATGAAAGCCATCCCATGCGGACTCACCATTCCCGTCACCACGTCTGTCAGAACTCCGGTGTCTGGATCCAGCACCGCCACCGAACTCGGCGTCGCGCTGTACGCTGCGCTTGGCGAGAAAATGTTGCGCGAGATCGCGTACACCGTCTCCCCGTCGCGGTCCGACACCAGGATCACCCCATGGCTGGCCGTGGCAAAAATCGTATCGTCGATCTGCACCGGAGACCCGTTCTGCGTAAGTGCCAAATGGTACACGCTCTGGTCTGCTTCACCAGGCCGGTGGACGATGATCAATTCAGCATCCGCCTGGCTGTCCAGAACCAGGTCTCCAAGTGGATTGAAGATCATCGAGTCCGGATCCTGCAGGTTAAGCGCCATCGTAGTGTCGGTCGGGATATCGATCGCGCTCGCCGTCCCGCTCAGCACCGGCGTTACAAACACTCTCTTCCCCCGGATTTCAGCCTTCACGATAGCCGGCGCGGCGTTGGGATTATTTGCCGGATTGGAGGCGCTCAGAAATACGTCGTCACCACGAAATGCAATGTCGTCGTACCCGCCGCCGTGGGGAGTGGGACCGAACGTATACATCTTCTGGTTGTGATTCCTCGGATCAATAATCACCAGATTCGGATTGCCGTCCTCGTTCTGCATCGCCCACAACCGGTTGGTTTTGGGGTTCACCCGGAGCCCATCGTTGTGGCCAGATACCGTGTAGGTCCAGACCCTATCACCCTCCATCGTGTACTCGACGATCGTGCTGGTCTTGCCGTCGGAGCCATCGGGCGCCGCTCCATCGCCATAGCCGACAAAAACGTGCCCATCCAGTACGGCGATCGAATCCGGAGCGAAGTCCACTCCGGGAATGCTGGTACTAAATACAGAAACCGTGTACGGAGCCGTGGCTACAACTTGCGCAGACGCAACCAGGCCGGTCACAAAAGCCACACCCACCACAACCAATCGTAAAATCGTTGGAGATTTCATCGAATTCCTCACTTGAAGGCGCCGGACTCCGACGCATCCCTCGGAGGCTACTCCTCCACACGAATGGAAAGGTTACGGGCTGGTTAAATTCGTACGAAAGCGTCTTCAGAATACTGGGATGTGTTGCTGCGTCCACCAATTTCCAGATGGTCGGCAAACACGATCTGCGGCACACCTTCGGCAGCCTGCTTATCCGGGACGGCGCCTCCCTGGCATACGTAAAGGACCAAATGGGCCACAGTTCCATCCAGGTTACGGTGGATACTTATGGGCATCTCATTCCAGGAGCGGACATCGCGTGGGTGGACCGGTTGGATGTGAGAACAAAGCCGCAACAAAATGCAACGCCCGCGCAACTTGAGGATATGAGTGAAACGAAAATTCCGCCGGAAGTGGTTGATTTGATTGGTGGGCCCACCAGGATTCGAACCTGGAACCAACAGATTATGAGTCTGCTGCTCTAACCGTTGAGCTATAGGCCCGTCGGTTCTCAGGCCACTGCTGCCGCTTTCACTGTTCGTGCGGTGGTCATGTGGCGCAATTCTATCACTGCGGCGCCGCACGACTTAACCAAGTGAAGCCACTCCAAATATAAAGTCCAAATTTTGTCCATTTCAACCCGGTCAATTTGCGATTCTGGATATATAGAGAAAAAAGGCGCGGCCCACCGGTCGCGCCTTTCGTGTTTTCGGGCCGAATCGGGGCGGGCGGATGAAGCAGTGGCAGCGTTTTCCAAATTTCAAGCAGCGTGGCGATTCGGTCGAACTCCAATCTATGGCGCAAGCCGCATTGCACGGCTATCAGTTACTCAAACCCTGGGGAGACTCCCTCGAATACGATGTCGCCATCGAGCACGACGGCGCCTTAACCCGCGTGCAGGTGAAATCCACCACCGTCCGCAACGGTAGCGGCTACTTCTGCCAGTTTCCATCGCAACTATTTGGCGAAAGAGAGTTACTCTCTCCGCGACCTCGACCTCTTCGCCGCCTACATCATTCCGGAAAATATCTGGGCATGATCCCCGCCGTCGTAATCCTGATTCCCACGATCAAAGTAGCCGCCACCGGACGCCCCATGACCACCCTGAAGAAAAACCGCTATCGCTACGAACACTACCGCGAAGCCTCGGACCTCCTAGGCAAAACCAGCCGCCAACTAGCCCCCCACGCCAAGCGCTGATGTTCATGTAGACGAAATGTAGAGCGGACGCCCCCGTCCGCTGCCGCTGAAATTGCAGTTGCTCTTGATCTCGCAGTTCCTCTTGATTTTGCAGTTGCTCTTGATTTTGCAGTTGCTCTTGATGTTGCAGTTGCTCTTGATCTTGCAGTTGTTTTTGATTCTGTATGAAGCGGACACTCCTGTCCGCTCCACCAAAGTCGAAATCCCCACCCTGTCGCAAAAATCGCGACAAGGGTGGGGCACCCTCAAGCCTACATTTACCAGCGGCTCTGACTTCCTACGTCTACACCCCCACCGCCTGCGGCTTCGTCGCCAACAACTGGCGCAGCACGTACTGCAGAATCCCGCCATTCGCGTAATAGAGCGCTTCCTGCGGCGTGTCGATGCGGACCAGGGCGTTGAACACGATCTCGGGATTTCCTTTCGACGTGGTGCGCACTTTCACTTCGCGTCCGGCGGCGAAGTGTTCGACTACGTCGCGGATGCCGGCGATCTCGAATACTTCCTCGCCCGTCAGTTTGAGCGATTCGGCGTTCTGGCCTGCGGGGAACTGCAGCGGCAGGACTCCCATGCCCACCAGGTTCGAGCGGTGAATGCGTTCGTAGCTTTCGGCGATCACGGCGCGCACGCCCAGCAGCGCCGGGCCCTTGGCCGCCCAGTCGCGAGACGAGCCTGAGCCATACTCCTTGCCCGCGAGGATGACCAGCGGCGTGACCGCGGCGCGATATTTTTCCGAAGCGTCGAAGATCGACATTTCGGTATTGGTGGGCAGGTGGCGCGTGTATCCACCCTCGGTCGCAACCAGTTTGTTGCGCAGGCGCACGTTGGCGAACGTGCCCCGCACCATCACTTCATGATTGCCGCGCCGCGAACCGTAGGAGTTGAAATCCGCCGGCTTCACCCCATGTTCCTGCAGATATTTTCCCGCGGGACTATCTTTCTTGATCGATCCGGCAGGCGAGATGTGGTCGGTGGTGACGCTGTCGCCGAGCACCGCGAGCACGCGCGCCTTCTTGATATCGGTGACGGGTACAGGTTTCACCGCCATGTCGTCGAAATACGGAGCGCGACGGATGTACGTGGAGTCGTTGTCCCACGCATAGGTCTCGCCCTTGGGAACAGACAGCCCGCGCCAACGCTCGTCGCCCTGAAAAACTTCCCCGTAAGATTTCGAAAACATCTCGGAGGTGATCGAATGCTGCATCGCCTCTTCAATCTCGCGCTGCGACGGCCAGATGTCGGCCATGTACACCGGCTGCCCATCGCGGCCCTTGCCGAGGGCGTCCTTCCGCAAGTCGATGTCGATGCGCCCCGCCAACGCAAATGCCACCACCAGCGGCGGCGACATCAGGTAGTTGGCGCGCACTTCCGAATTGATGCGTCCTTCAAAGTTGCGGTTCCCCGAGAGCACCGACGCGACCACGAGATCTTTCTCGTCGATGGCCTGCGAAACTTCAGTCGGCAGCGGTCCCGAGTTTCCAATACACGTCGTACAACCGTATCCGACCAGATGAAATTTCAGCTTCTCGAGATACGGCGTCAACCCAGCCTTCGCCAGATAGTCAGTCACCACCTTCGATCCCGGAGCCAGCGAAGTCTTCACCCACGGAGGAACGGACAATCCCTTCTCGACGGCTTTCTTCGCGAGCAGTCCCGCTCCAATCAACACCGAAGGATTCGACGTATTCGTACAAGAAGTGATCGCGGCGATCACGACGCTGCCGTGCTTCAGTGCATCCTTCACCGAAGCCGGAACATGCTCGTGCACATTCGGATCTTCCACGCCAATCGCAGCGGGACTGCCGCCTTCCTGCTCCCATCTACCATTATTCGCAACTGCAGGGGCAGCAGTCTTCGCCGCAGATTTTGGTTTGATCAGCGAAGGCAGCGCCTTCTGAAACGACTCTCCCGCCTGCGACAGCACCACGCGATCCTGCGGCCGCTTCGGCCCGGCCAGACTGGGTTCCACCGTGGCGAGATCAAGCGTGACCAACTCAGAGTATTCCGCCTCCGCAGTCTTCTCGTCGTGAAACAATCCCTGCTCGCGGCTGTAAGCTTCGACGAGAGCAATCTGCTCCTCGCTGCGTCCGGTGAGCCGCAGATAGCGAAGCGTTTCCTTATCGATCGGAAAGATTCCGCAAGTCGCGCCATACTCCGGCGACATATTCGCGATGGTCGCGCGATCGGCCAGCGACAAGTCGCGAAGACCGGGACCAAAATATTCGACGAACTTTCCAACGACGCCGTGTTTCCGCAACATCTCAGTGACGGTGAGAACAAAATCAGTAGCAGTCGCCCCTTCCCGCAGCCGTCCCGTAAGCTTCACACCGACAACCAAAGGAATCAGCATGGAGACCGGCTGTCCAAGCATGGCAGCCTCGGCTTCAATGCCACCCACTCCCCATCCCAAAACCCCCAACCCATTAATCATTGTCGAGTGACTGTCGGTGCCTACCAGGGTGTCAGGGTAAGCGATGCGCTTGCTGTTGGCTTCGTGAACGAAGACTACACGGGCGAGATATTCGAGATTCACTTGATGCACGATGCCGGTGTCGGGCGGAACGATGGCCAGGTTGCGGAAGCCGGTTTGGCCCCAGCGGAGGAACGAGTAACGCTCTTTGTTGCGCTGGAATTCGAGAAGAGCGTTCATGTCGAAAGCGTTGGGCGTGCCGAATTCGTCTACCTGAACCGAGTGATCGATGACCAGTTCGACCGGTTGCAGAGGATTGATCAACGCGGCATCGCCGCCCAGAGTTTTCATGGCATCGCGCATGGCGGCCAAGTCTACGACGCAGGGGACGCCGGTGAAATCCTGAAGGAGCACGCGGCTGGGTGTGAAAGCAATTTCTTTTTCTGGTTTTGATTTGCTGCTCCAATGCGCCAGCACGTGAATTTCTTCTTTGGTGACGTTGCGGCCATCTTCGGTGCGGAGCTGGTTTTCCAGCAGGATGCGCAGGGAGAACGGGAGGTGCTTCGTGGAGATTCCCTGTTTATCGAGGGCGTCGAGGCGGTAGATTTCGTATTCTTTTTTTCCGACTTTGAGGGTGGAGCGGGAATTGAAACTATTCGCAGACATGATGGCCTTCCTCTGGAACTACGTGGCGCGCTTATGGGAATCGCACGCAGATTGCAACCTAATAGTGTAATGCGTTTGGAGAGGGAATGCGTAGCGGCGGAGCTTCTGAGTTCTCGTGGATTTGAATTGCTAAGGCGCTGCCGCGACACCAACCGTCGCGACCGGACAGCCGGGGGCGGCTGTCCCCACATGAGCGGTGGTGGCGCCGAGGGTACTTGTTTCCTCATCAAGATCAAAGATCAACATCTCACAGCCGAGGCGGCTGTGGCTACGTTGCTGCCGTTTAACCTGCGGAAACTACCGGACGCTGCTGCGGCGCGTGCTTGAGAGCGGTGGCTGTGTTGTAATAGAAGTAACCAAAACTTCATGGCATCTTTCATTACAAAGCTGCGACGGCGGGCTAAAGCTGCGCACCGCAACCTGCGGGGGGCGAATATGGCGATCCGGGCGCTGGCCTCGACCGACCATCCTCTACTGGCGCACATTATTCCGATGCGGCGGTGCAACCTGGCTTGCACGTACTGCAACGAGTTCGACGATTTCTCGAAGCCGGTGCCGATTGAGGAAATGTATCGCCGGATCGACAAGCTGGGATCGCTGGGCACGGCGGTGGTGACGATTTCGGGTGGCGAGCCGTTGATGCATCCCGAACTCGATGACGTGATTCGCCGCATCCGGGCGAACGGCATGATTGCCGGACTTATTACGAATGGTTATCTGCTGGTCGCCGAGCGAATTCAGCGACTGAACCGCGCGGGGCTGGAGTGGCTGCAAATTTCCATCGACAATGTGAATCCGGACGAGGTATCGAAGAAAAGCCTGAAGGTTCTCGACAAGAAATTGCAGTTGCTGGCCGAGCATGCCGATTTTCACGTGAATATTAATTCGGTAGTCGGTGGAGGAATTTCGCACCCGCAGGATGCACTCGTGATCGGCAGGCGCGCGATTGAACTTGGCTTCACCTCGACCATCGGAATTATTCACGACGGCAGCGGGCAGTTGCAGCCACTGGGAGACGAGGAGCGCCGGATTTATCACGAGATGCAGGCGCTGGAAAAAAGCAGCTTCACGCGCATCAACGCATTTCAGGACAACATTGCGAAGGGCCTGCCCAATGACTGGCGTTGCCGCGCGGGCGGGCGCTATCTTTACATTTGCGAAGACGGGTTGGTGCATTATTGTTCGCAGCAGCGCGGATATCCGGGAGTGCCGCTCGCAACCTACAGTCGCGAGGACTTGCGGCGTGAATATCTGACGGAGAAATCGTGCGCTCCACATTGCACGGTTTCGTGCGTGCATCAGGTTTCAATCTTCGATTCGTGGCGCGCGCCGCAGCATTTGGCAGCGGCTCCCGCGGAAGCGCCTGCGGATGAACTGGTGCAGATTAAATAGGGCCATCAGAAGGTAGGCGAGGCATTGTTCTTATTCAATCGTCAACTGTAATTTTGGGACATCTTTTGCCCCGTTGGGGCTTGCGTCCCGTTGTGCTAAGCACCCACGGCTTGCGCCGTGGGCTGACATTCTTTCGCCGCTTCGCGGCTAAACGCCAAAATGCTCGGCGCTGCAGACTGAGGGCCAAGGGCGTGACGCCCTCGGGACAGCCGGCAAGATGCCGGCGCTACGAAATTCCGCTACTTCTTGGGTTGCGCGGTGGGCGGCAGGAGGCCGTTCAGGCGCAGGTACATGGCGGCGGAGCTGTAATGGTCGGCCCAATCGTTGGTGAGTGCGATCAGGGCGAAAGCACGCGGCCCTTTGCGTCCGCCGAATAACTCCACTTCATCGGCCAGCTTGGAATCGTCGACTTTTGCCAGTGCCGTGTTGCAGAAGTCGAAGCTGGCTTTAAGCGCGGCGACTAACTTCTCTTTGCCGTCCGCTTCTTTCAGGGGTACCGGCGCCTTGACCTCGGCTACGTCTCCGATGGTGGAGCACAGGTGGTTGTTTGAGCCGATGATGTGCAGGATGAGGTGTGCGAATGTCATCTGCTGCTCTGTGGGCTTGTAGGTGAATTTATCGGCGGGCATTTCATCGGCTGCGCCGACCAGGTTTCTTTGTTGGCGCGGCAGTATTTCTCGTACTACCGACGTGACCGGATTTTTGTCTTGCGCGAAAGCAGCAATCGCGGAAAAAAGCAGAAAAAGGCAGATCGTGAATTTCATAATGTCCCCTCCAGTATTAGTCCCCTGATTTAACGGTCTTGTTTCGCACCCCATTCTACTCAGGTCACGCAGGTCGCGCGACCAGGAACTCTCGGTCAACGGGAGGTGTCTGATGTTGAAGACACGCGCGTGCCGAGAGGAGCGAATTTCCATGGCTTTCTCAATGGCAGGCGGAGGTCCGTCCGGTCCGCAGATTAATGTGACGCCGCTGATCGATGTGTTGCTGACCCTGATCATCATGTTCATGTTAGTGGTCGCGATGGATCCGGAATATCGGGAGAAAGTGCAGATTCCTCAGCCAGCAAAAGATCGGGCGTCAGACCTCGCGAATGAGGGCACGATAGTGATCCAGGTGGTGTGGACGATGAAGGATGCTCCGCCGGGTGTGAAGATCAATCAGGAAGAGGTTCGCTGGGAGGATTTTGAACAACGGCTGGCGCAGATTTATTTGAAGCGCGCGGAGAAGGTGGCCTTCGTGCGCGGTGATTCCGACATTGATTTTCGGTATGTGGCGGATGTGATTGACCTGGCGTATCACGCGGGCGTGCAGCGGATTGGGTTATTGACAGACGGGCAAGAGGTAGAAGGCGAATAGTGACCACGGGTGCAGCGGTCCTCACCTGGGGTCACTAGTGGTGGCCGGGAGAACTGACACGGCTGACCCGGCCGTCGGGTGTGAAGTCGACATCAAAAAGAACAAATTGATTCATGAAGATGTACGTGTATTGGAAATGCCACCCGTGGCTTTCGTGGAGCTTTTCTTGAAAGAGCGTGATGGCCTCGGGTTCGGAGATGTTGCGGGACTGTCGGGTTGAGAGATCGCGGGTTATATAGGCTCCGTCGCCGGCATTGCCGAAGCTGATGGCGTGAACATTCCTAGATACACCAGCGTCGTTTGGGTCGGGGACGTGGGAGACTACGCTCAGTACGTGCCAGCCTGTGACCGATTGGAGCACTTCGGGAACGGTCATGCCGACACGGACAGTGTCGTGAGCTCTCTGCGCCTGCCAATAACAGAGAATCAAGGGCGCAAAGGGCAGCAGTGTCAGCAGGAAGACGGCGAGTCCAAGCTTGCAGACGGTCGCGAATGGACTGCGGAGCAAGGGTCGCGAGCGTGGGTGTTTGAGGTCTCGGGGCGGCGGAGCTGAGGAGGTAGGAGCTCTTGGGAGCTTTAAAGATTGCAGCGCTCGGCTCAAATAGGGCCAGCTGAAAAATAGCGTTGGCCAGAGGATAACAAAGAGCGGAACGGTGAAGTACTGCGGTACAACAACAATGATGAGCAGGAAGGCGAGCACAATGGCAAGGACCATGGTGCCGCCAAGGCGGCGGATCGTGGCTCTGAAGGTCAAGGGATTCGCTCCATAGTCCGCTAATCCCAACCGTATACGGGTCCGACTTGCGAGACGCGGCCGTCGGAACCGAAATCCACAATGAACGTAATGTGTTCGGGAGTGCCGTTGATATAGGTGTAATGGAAGTGCCAGGGGAGGCCGTCGTGCAAGCGGCGTGAAGGTGGTCGATGGCCTCGGATTCAGACAAGTTGAGATCCCGGCTGGTTGCCGAATCGAAAGTGCG
>Ga0307474_10003038_pt1 | contig 12091 bp, 9 predicted proteins | sample atmos_gasesECM1C_2_FD_203312 | JGI IMG/M metagenome (GOLD analysis project Ga0307474, IMG submission 203312) | Hardwood forest soil microbial communities from Morgan-Monroe State Forest, Indiana, United States - atmos_gasesECM1C_05 | ecosystem: Environmental > Terrestrial > Soil > Temperate... | reverse complement strand
CTCGGCTTCCCTTGTGTCGCGAAATCGCTTCCGCTCCCCTCTGATGAAGATTTCGCCCTGATAGGTGGGATACGGCCAGACGCCGCCAAGCACCTTCATCAGGGTCGATTTGCCCGCGCCATTCTCCCCCACTAGCGCCAGAACCTCGCCCGTGCGTGCCTCGAAGTTGACGTCGTCGAGCGCCCTCACCCCCGGGAATTCCCTGGTGATGTGCTCCATCCTGAGAACGACTTCGGACATTTCCGTGACTAGTGTCCCGGTTCTGACATTCGTATCCTATCGCGGATGGTTCGTTTACGAATGTCAGAACCAAAGGGACACTAGCAAATATTGGATTCTAGTGTGGTTTTGGATTTGACATTCGCCTTGAGAACTCGCGGCGATGCTGAAGCGAATGTCAAATCCACCACACTCGCTGCACCTCCCGCACGACGCGGGGGGAGTCTATTTTCCATATACCTGCTGACGGGTATAAAAACCCTCGGCGATGATCGTAGAGTCGAGGTTCGCCTTGTCGACGAGCACGACCGGGGTGACGATGGTCGGCACGTCAACGGCGCCGTTGTTGATCAACCTGTCGAACTTGAGCAGCGTTTTGGGGTCCTTGTCCGGATTTTGTGCAAGGGTGACCGCGGTTTCGACGGCGCTTTCGGCGAGCGGGGTGATTTTCTTCCAGATGTCGGCGGCTTGCTTGCCTTGCGCGACGAACTGGATGTTGACGAGGTCGGCGTCGGAACCTGCGACGAACACCTTGTCCGCATTCGCAAGACCCTGGGCGTCCAGCGCCGCGACGACGCCCCGCGCCATGCCGCTGTTGTTGCAAATCACCGCATCGATCCTGTTGCCGAACTTGGTGAGCAGATTTTCTGCCGTCGCCATCGCCTTGTCAGGCGACCATCCTTCGTGCGACTGGTCGGCGACCAGCTTGAGGTTGGGATTGGCCTTGAGAACCTCGAGAACGCCGCTGCTCATGGTGTTGGCGTTGGAATCGCCCGGCTGCCCGCGGATCAGTACGACATTGCCCTTGACCGATCCGTACCTTCCCTTGAGCCAGGCCACCATCGCTTCAGCTTGCAGCTTGCCCACGGCCCAGCTGTCCTGCATCACCATGGCATCGAGCGGACCGTTAACCAACATGGAATCGTAGCCAACGACCTTCACGTTGCTCTTGTGCGCCGAGGTCACCATATTTCCCGCAGTGCCGGTGTTGACCGGCTGCAACACGATCACCCGCGCGCCCTGCGACATCATGTTCTCGAATGCCGCCAGCTGCGACTGTTCGTCGTTGTTGGCGGAATCGAAGATCACCTCGGCGCCCATTGCCTTGGCCCTGGCGAGGAAGGCAGCCTTGTCCCGCTGGTAGCGCTCCTCCTGCATGGTCTTGAGCAGAAAGCCGATTCTAATCTTCTCGGCCGCGCCAGCCGGATCGAGGGACAGGGCGAAGGGTGCGGCCAGCAGGCTCGCCATGCCGCCCAGGATAGTTCTACGCCGTACTTTCATGCTCGCTCCCGGAAGATCTGTTCCGCTCCCGATACCAGGCGGTCAAGTCCGCGACAAATTCTCGCCGGAACATGCGGCTTCCCGAGATCAGAATGCCGCAGTGTATCTATGCAGGCTCGACATCTGGAAGACCTCGGCCGCCTTGTTGGAGTGAAATTTTTGACGGTTCGCCGACTTGCCGGATTGCGGGAGCCCAATGGTGCGTTCAGGCTGGATGGCGTAGTATTCAGTTCGCGGGGAAATCTTGCTGCTCGCCCCGCCGCCATCGCCATCTTCAATTGCTATCCTGGGCAGCCTCGCCGGTGAAGGAGGGTCCCATGTACGCCGCTATTCGTCAGGGTAAAGCGAAGCCTGGGATGGTCGAAGAGCTCGCGCGCAGAATCAAGGAGGGCGCCATTCCTATTATCAGCGACGTTGAAGGCTTCATGGCCTACTACGTCGTGTATGCACCCGACGACACTGTCACAGCGATCAGCATCTTCAACCAGTATGCGCAAGCCGCGGAGGCAAACAGGCGCGTACTCGCCTGGATCGAGCAGGATCTTGCGCCGTTGCTTGTGGGCCCGGCCACCGCAGTGGCCGGCCCCGTGATCGTGCACACGTTGGCATAAGAACCCTGGCGGCATAGCAAACCCCGGCCTTCGCCTTTCGCGATCGGCCCATCACCTCGCGGCGGCCGTTTGCGCCGTCGGACGTTCGCCGGACCTGTATTTCCCCGCTCATGGGCGAAATTCAATCGAGCGGAGGAGCCGGACCCGCCGTTCGTCTGGACATCGCGCCCGAACCTTGTCAACGCTACCCGCGCGCGAGCACGCTGTTCGAAAACTCTGCAGGCTTGCCGCGCAAGTCAATCCAACCCCGGACGCCCCTGATGCAACGCAGTCGCAACCGTATTCTCACCACTCACACGGGAAGCCTGCCGCGTCCGCCCGAATTGACGAGGCTATATGCCCGCCGCGCGCGCGGCGAGGAGGTCGACAACGACGAAATCGAGCGGGCCGGCCACGCCGCGTTGCAAGCAATCGTTCCGAAACAGATCGAAGCCGGTGTCGACATCGGCAACAACGGTGAACAGCAGCGAGAGGGATTCTTCCTCCACGTTCGGCATCGCATGACCGGGTTTGGAGGCTCGTGGAAACGCTGGCCGCGCGCCGATGTCGAGCGCTATCCGGTCTTCAAGAAAGCGCTCGAACAACAAAATGCCGGCAAGGAAATGGTCAGCAACTTCGCGCCCCCGAAGGCGATCGGCGAAATCCGCTACACCGGCGCGCACGAGGCGGCCCAGGAATGCGTGGATTTCCGCAATGTTCTGAGCTGGCAGGCAAAGAGCGGGAAGCGCGGGTTCGTCGAAGCCTTTCTCACCGCACCTTCTCCCGGCATCGTCGTGGCCGCGATCAAGAACGAATATTACGACACCGAAGACGCCTATCTTGCCGCCGTCGGGAGGGCCCTTCAGGTCGAGTACGAGACGATCATCGCGCAGGGCTTCTTGCTGCAGCTCGATTGCCCTGATCTTGCGCTCGAGCACCACATCTCGTTTCAGGATCGCCCATTGTCCGATTTTCTCGATTTCGTCGAGCGCGTAGTTGCGACCATCAACGAAGCCTTGCGCAACATCCCGCGCGAGAGGGTGCGCATGCACGTGTGCTGGGGCAATTATGAAGCGCCGCACGATTGCGACGTGCCGCTCGCCAACATCCTGCCGCTGATCGCGCGAATGAATGTCGGCGCGTTGGTGTTGCCCTTCGCCAACCCGCGCCATGCCCATGAAGTGCGATGCCTCGAAAGCAGCGCGATTCACCCCGACCAGATCATCGTCGCCGGCGTCATCGATTCGACGACGAACTTCGTCGAGCATCCCGAAGTCGTGGCCGAGCGGATCGAGCGCGTGGCCAAGACACTTGGTGATCCCACGCGCGTCATCGCTGGCACCGATTGCGGGTTCGATACCGCAGCCGGCGCGGGTCGCGTCGCGGAGGACGTGGTGTGGGCGAAACTGACCGCGCTGAGCGAAGGCGCACGCACTGCCTCAGGTCGCCTATTCGCGTCGGCCTAGCTGCGACGGCAGCACGCGCGAACAAAGGGGGGCTACCGGCACGACCATCAAACTCGGGTTGGCTTCGCCATTGGCAACGCGTCATCCGCGAAACAGCGGGACTACCGCCTGCCGCCATCTCCAATCACGGAATACGGCGCCCAGAACAGCGGATGGGCGTAGGTGAATTCGGTCTTGCCGTCGGCGCCGACGAAGCCGGGGCCGTCGGCCAGCGCCATCATCGCTTGTCGCAGCGCCTCGCCGCGCGACAGTGTCGGATCGTCAGCCTGCCGCTTGAAGAGATTGGTGATCAGTTCCCGCGCCGATTGCGAGTGCACGGACCAGTTCGTCAGCAGCAAAGCCCTCGTTCCGGCGTAGAAGAATGCCCTGCCAAGGCCTGAGGCAGCTTCGGCGCCTGCGACCACGCCGGCTCCCGTGTTGCAGGCTGACAAGACGACCCAATCGGCGTCGAGTTTCAGGGCGAGAATTTCCTCCATCGTCAGCAGGCCGTCGCCATCGGTATCGGCCACCTCAGGAGCTGTCAAAGCCAATGCGGGTTGGGTCAGGCCGTCGAGCTCTCCGGGTACCAATCCGTGCGTCGCGAATGCGATGATCTTGAATTTGGACAAATTGATCGTCTTGACGTTCTTCTCGTTGGCGTCCTTGCCGAGGTTGAGCACCTTGGCTGGATCGGCCTGCAGTGCCAATGCGATCGATTTCAATTCTTCCGCAGTGTCGGGAAGCCGGGGCAATTGCGCCAGCAGCACGCTGTCGACACCATCAATTTTCGGAGTGCTGCGCCGCTTCAAGGGCAAGCCACGCGTAATATTGTCGGTGCTGGCGACCTGCATCGGCTCGTCATCCTTCGCCGCCTGATCGGCCTGCTCCTTGCTGAACAAGGGATCGCCAAATCCGATCAATTGCTGACGCGAGGCCGTGCCGAGCGGCAATTTTCGCAGCGTGATCATTGCCGATATCGAAGGTACCAGCGTCACGGCATGGGTGCGAGCGAGCCAGGGCACCTTTCGATAGCTGGAAAACAGCGGATCATCGTTCGGATCGATCTTCGCCGGTTCGGACGGCAGCAGCGAGAGCGGCAACAGGCCAAGCGCGCCGTTTGTGACGACGATCAGATTCTTGGCGGGCTTCCAGTCCGCTTCAGCCGGTTTCAGCAGCAGGGCATAGAGTTCGTAGCCGAGATCGAGATCGAACGGTGGAATATCGGAGATCATTGCGGCATTCGGTTCGAGCGCCTCGCGAAGCTTGTTGACCTTGGCATTGATGTCGCCAAGCTTGATGTCGATGCGCGCGAAGCGGACTGGTCCGTCCTTGCGCAACACCCACACATAACTGTCGAACCTGCCGAAATAGAACGAAATCAAGGCCTCATCATCGGTGAGCTGCTTTTGCAGATCGGCCGGCGTCGGCAAGGGAGGATTTACGAGATCTCCATAACTGGGAAACCTCTTCGCAATGTCCTTGAGGCTTTGCGCGCGCACTGCCTGCAGCCTGGCGATCTCGGCCTCGGTGGCAACGACCGCCTTTTCGTCGCGCTCCGAAGCCGGCAGGGTCAAGAGATTGTTGAGCGCGCCAACGGCCGCGCCGATTTTCTTGTCGATGTCCTGCGAGTCCCGCACAAGCTGAGCCAGCAGCGGATCCTTGGCTGCGGAACGCGCCGATGAAGCCTGCAATGCGCGCTGCACCGATTGTCCGCGCAGCACGTCGGCAAGACCGAAGGTTTCCTCGAGCACATTTGCAGGCACGATGGTCGGATTGCGACTGAGCAGCCGCAAATAACCCTCGATCACGAACCGGATCCGACCCTCTCGCGCGGCGGCGGTAGTGCCGCTGTCGTCGTCTCCAGCGCCCGAAACCGATAACAGCACGGGAAGACTTGCCTTGAAGGCCTGCAGTGCTTCCGACGTATTGCCTTTTTTCGCCAGTGCGATCGCATGAAATCCGCGCGACAATGCGGTGTTGAGGCTTTTTTCTCCGGAGCGCTGGCGTTCGCGTTCGTAGGTGCGTTGAGCAATTTCGACCGCGTTGTCGTTGTTGCCCTGTGCCAGCATGCTGGCGACGCGGGCCAGACCGCCACTGACGGCCTCACGCCGTGACGGCTCCCATTTGGCGGTCCAGACGTCGACCTGGTCATAGAGCTTGGAAGCAGCGTCATACTGCCCCTTCAGGTTAAGGATTTGCGCAAGAAACAATTGCGAGTTGACCATTTGCGTGGAGTCGGTCCCGTATCCCAAACCCTGATAGATGCTTATCACCTGACGCTGGAGCTGCTCGGCTTCCTGGTAACGTCCCTGCTCCTGAATGACATAGACAAGGACGGCGAGAATGCCGGCCGTATCCGCGTGAAACTTGCCCGATTTGCTCAGGCGGCTTAGGAGCGCCCGCCTTACGTCGGCTTCGCCTTCCCCGACCCGGCCCTGCTTTACTTTCGCGCGCCCTTCAAGCGCCAGCGCCCAGTCCGCGTGCCGCTCCATCTCTCCTACGGCTGGCCTGCTCTCCCACTGCGCAAAGGTTTTCATCGAGTTGGTGTAGAGAATCGACGCCTTGTGATAGGCCAATTCGGCTTGGGCGAACCGACCGTGCGCTTCCTCGATCCGCGCATTGCCGTCCTCGACCAGCGCCTGCCACGCCATGCCGTAGATCGGAAACACCGGCCAGCGCTGGGCTTCCGGGAGCAGGCTGCGGTTGCGCGCGGCATAGGGCTCGGCGGCATTGATGTCGCCGCTTTTGGTCAAGGCTACTATCTGCGAATAGTTCAGACCGAACAGCTTGCCCTTGCTCTGGTTGGCAAACGCCGCCATCTGCTTGGCCACCAGCGCATTGGCGCGCTTGTTCTGCCCCGCGTCCCGCAAGAGCCGGATCAGAAGCTGCTCGTAACGGCTTCCCAGGTTCTTGTAATCGGCGCCTGTCGCGTTGCTGACGGCAAGTTCGGCGTCGTCGACCGCGTCGCTGCGCCCGAGCAGCGCTTTCGCCTGGGCGCGCTTGTAACAGAAATCGGCAAGCTCAGCGCCTTTCATCCCGGCGCTAACGGACGCCTCGGCGGTCGCAGTTTGTTTGGCGACTTCCGCAGGGTCCGGTTTCTGCTGTTCGAGGATGGCGGTGATGTCGGAAATCGTTCGTGGCGGCGCGACGAGGGCAGCCGATCTATCCTTGGCGATTTCCGTCGTACTGGCTTTGCCGCCGGCCGGCGGCGCCGGCGAAGGCTTTTCAGCCGAGAATAATGGAGCCGTCGGCATGGCCTTCATGACGCAGGCCTGCACGATCGCCCTGGACTTGCCGAAGCAGGCCTCGTGGGTGCCACCGCCTTCCTTACAGGCCATGTAAGCCGGCTTGCCGCGCGTGGCGCGGCAATTCTCGATGGCCTGATTTTTGTCAAACGCGATTGTCTGCGAATTTGCAAGAACGGCAGCGGTTGCGGTACAGAAAGCGAAGACGCCCCTGAGGTACCAGCGCGCGATCTTTTTCATTCGCCTCGCCTCCGCCGAAAGGTCTCGATCTGGCCCAAGGATTATAGCGCGCTCCCCGGGGGATCGCCATAAAGGATGGCCATAGGGGGATCGACTTCACACGATCAAGGCAGGCCCGAGGGACCGGTGCAGCCCGCCAAAGGCGCCTGGACCGCCCCCGCCTTCGCTGCGCGGCCTCCTGCCGACGCTATTCGATCACCTGATCTGCGCGAGCAAAACCGGCGGCAGGGTCAGGCCGAGCGTCCTCGCCGATTTCGCATTTAGGGCAAGTTCGAACCGAGTGGGCTGCTCAATGGGAAGATCGGCTGGATTGGCGCCCTTCAGGATCTTGTCGACAAAGGCGGCCGAGCGCCGTGTCATTTCAATAATGTCGGGTCCATATGAGATAAGGCACTCCTCTTCGACGAATTCGCGGGCTTCATACATCGCCGGCAGATGATGTTCGGCTGCGAGTGCGGCAATGCGCCGTCGCGCGTTGTTGAACGCTACGTCGGGAAAAACGACACGTGCATTCTTACAATCTCCGGTAGCATCTTTCGATCCTTCACGCTATTGCTATCCTCGCATCAAGATTCGTTCATGCCAACGGCGGGCCCGAGTAACGGAAAGACCTGAAATTTGGGAATTTGGGGAAGACTGAAGTGAATCTGACGGAGGCTCCGCCACACCTGCCCTATCCGAAGCTGCCGTTCCGAGACGCAGTCGGTCTCGCCTATTCAACCTATTTCAGCCATTTCATTGATGCCCTACGCGCATCCTGGCTATGGCTGATCGTGGTCGGCGTATTCACGGGTTTCGCGAACTGGCGGCTATGGTCCTGGAGGGGCGCTTTCGTCGCTGAGGTGAAGCCCATCCCGCCGTTCCGAATGCAACAACCCACCGAGATGGCGGTGCTTCTGAACCTCGACAATATTCTTATGCTGTTTGCCGGCGTGAGCATCGCCGTCGCATGGCATCGGCTCATGATCCTGAACGAACAGCCAAACGTCAGCGGAAGCAACGTCGTGACTAAGAACCTCTGGCGCTACGTTGTCGCGGCGATTGCTCTCTTTCTGATCATGCTCCTGCCGGTGATAGCGGTTATGCTTCCAATATTCTACCTCTTGCTGCCAGTGCCGTCAGGCCAAAACCCGACACCTGCTGGGCTTCTCCCGTCGTACCTGCTGGTGCTCGTAGTCTACGCGGTCGGCATGGCCGTCGCGCTTCGCCTAACTCTGCTGCTCCCGGCACAGGCAGTCGGGGACACCGGGCTGACCATCAGGCAGACCTGGAATCGCACCAGCGGAAATATCTGGCGGCTATTTTGGGGGATCATCGCCTGCACCGTGCCCCCATTGCTGTTAATGGAAATCGTCTCCCTGATCATGATCGGGACACCAAATCCCGCGAGATTTGCCGACGAAGATTTTGCGACGCAGATGACTGTCACGAGCATCATTTTCGTGATCTGTTATCTGCTGATCCTGCCGATCGGAATCGGCTTTCTGTCTCACGCTTACCTGCATTTCTTTCCGTCGGATACAGAGCCCGAGCGATAGCTCGGACAGCGCGACGACAAGAGGCGTGCGCCGCGGACCACGCCTTTATTTCACTTCGCCCCCGCCTTCTGGGCGTATTCCCAGGAGGCCTTGGACAACGGCACGGTGCGCGCGGCCGATTCCATGGCCTTGGCGCTCGCCGCGGTGCCGTCGCGAATGCGCCCTGCGATGCCTTGCGTGATGCAGGCAAGGCGGAACAAATTGTAGGAGAAATACCAGTTCAGGTCCGGCACCGCGCTGTTTGTGACATCACAATAGATCTTCGCGGCCTCTTCCAGGGTCGGAATGTTCAGCGTCTTGAAATCGGCGTTGGCGAGACCCGGCATGGTCCATTGCATCAACAGATAGGTGAAGTCGGCCATGGGATCGCCAAGCGTCGAGAGCTCCCAGTCCAACACGGCGATCACCCGCGGTTCGATCGGGTGGAAGATCATGTTGTCGAGGCGGTAATCGCCGTGAACGACCGAGACGCGTTGCTGGTGCGGGATGGTGCGCGGCAGCCACTCGATCAGCTTTTCAACCTCGGGAATGTGCTGGGTTTCCGACGCGCGGTATTGCTTGGTCCAGCGGTCGACCTGGCGCGCGAAATAGTTTCCCGGCTTGCCGTAATCGCCAAGACCAATCGCCTCGGGGTCATAGCTGTGAAGCTTTGCCAGCGTTTCAATCTTGCTGGTGAAGATCGCGCGCCGCGCCTCTTTCGTCTGGCTCGGAAGCGTCGGATCCCAGAATACCCGTCCCTCTTCCATCGACATGATGTAGAAGGCGGCCCCGATCACCGCATCGTCAGTGCAAAGCGCGTACGCCCGGGCGACCGGAAAACCTTGCCGGCCGAGCGCGGAGATGACGCGAAACTCGCGGTCGACCGCATGCGCCGAGGGCAATAATTTGCCGAACGGCTTGCGGCGGAGGACGTAGGAGCGGTTGGGCGTATCCAGCCGGTAGGTCGGGTTCGACTGCCCGCCCTTGAATTGCAGGACGGTCAGGGGCCCCCGGTAACCCTCGACATGCTCGCCCATCCACTGATCGAGGCGCGCTTCATCGATCCGGTGCCGCTCCTCGACCGGCTTGGTGCCGGAAAAGTCCTCGTCGCTCCTGACGCCTTCGGTCACGCTACGCTCCCTCAATTTCTGGAGAGCACCGGAGGTGCTTCCTCTGAGAGCCGGATGAATTCAGGCTGAACCGTAGGTCAGCGCACTCGGTTCACCTCTCCCCTTGCGGGAGATCGCATCGAAGATGCGATCCGGGTGAGGGGTCATGCGCCGTCGAGGAACCGAATCCCTCACCCCCGCCCTCTCCCGCAAGGGGAGAGGGAGCGCACCTCCGATGCCGCTACAACCTAGCCCGATCTCATCCCGCTTCTTAATTCACAGGAGCGTTTGCATACTTCCGAAGTTCAAGTCTGGCAATGGCGCGGTTATGGACCTCGTCCGGGCCATCGGCAAGCCGCATCGTCCGCATCGAGGCGTAGTCGCGCGCTAACCCCGCGTCATCCGAGACGCCGGCGGCGCCAAAGGCCTGGATCGCGTTGTCGATGATCTTCAGCGCCATGTTGGGCGCCGCAACCTTGATCATGGCGATCTCGAGTTGCGCGGTCTTGTTGCCGACCTTGTCCATCATGTCGGCGGCCTTCAGGCACAACAACCGGTTCATCTCGATGTCGGTGCGGGCCTCCGCGATGCGCTGCTCCCAGATCGAATATTCGATGATCTTGCGGCCGAAGGCGGTGCGCGAGGACAGCCGTTTGACCATTTTCTCCAGCGCTTCCTCGGCCTTGCCGATGGTACGCATGCAGTGATGGATGCGCCCAGGTCCGAGACGCCCCTGCGCGATCTCGAAACCCCTGCCCTCGCCGAGCAAAATGTTGCTGGCGGGAACACGGACGTTCTCCAGGAGCACCTGGGCGTGGCCGTGCGGCGCGTCGTCGAAGCCGAACACCGGCAGGAGCTTTTCAACCGTGATGCCCGGGCTGTCGAGCGGCACCAGGATCTGCGATTGCTGCTGATGCCGCGCCGCCTTCGGGTCGGTCTTGCCCATCACGATCGCGATCTTGCAGCGGGGATCGCCGACGCCCGAGGACCACCATTTGCGGCCATTGATGACGTAGTGATCGCCGTCGCGCTCGATGCGGGTCTCGATGTTGGTGGCGTCGGACGAAGCGACCGCAGGCTCGGTCATCAGGAAGGCGGAGCGGATTTCGCCGTCCATGAGGGGCCGCAGCCATTTCCGCTTGTGTTCCTTGGTGCCGTAACGCATCAGCACCTCCATGTTGCCGGTATCCGGCGCGGAGCAATTGAACACTTCGGAGGCCCAGCCGATATGGCCCATCTCCTCGGCGAGCGGCGCATATTCGAGATTGGTCAATCCCGCGCCGCGGAATTCATCGTCCTCATGCGAGGACGGCGGCAGGAACATGTTCCACAGGCCCTCGGCGCGCGCCTTCTTCTTCAGATCCTCCACGATCGGGATCACCTTCCAGCGCGGGCCGGTTTCGTCCTGCTCGCGGTAGATGGGAACGGCCGGGCGGACATGCTTGGTCATGAACGATTGCACGCGGCTGAGCCATTCTTTCTGACGATCCGACATGGTGAAGTCCATTGGGCGTTCCTCACATTTGGACAAAATTGGTTGGCGGCACTGTCTGCCTGCCGCCGGTTCACTGCAAGACTGTTTGTCGCGACGCCGGGGAACCGGGGTTTCAGGGACCACCTCGGCACCACAGCGGTGAAGCACCGCGCGCATTGACATTCCAGCCTTCAAACCATAGTTTCATACAACTGTTTGAAATGCAACCGCCCTCCCAACCAAGCGGTGTGAGATGCCGTCAGACCGGACCCGAGCTGCGATCCTCGACGCCGCCGAGCGGCTCTATGCCGATCGCGGCTTCTCCGACGTCACGCTGCGCGACATCGTCGCGGCGGCCGGGGTCAATCTGGCCGCGGTGAATTACCATTTCGGCTCGAAGGACGAGTTGATCGCCGAGCTGTTCGTGACCCGCAGCATCGCCACCAACCGCGAGCGCCTCAGCGAATTGAAGGCCGTGGAAGCGACAGGCGGCGGCCGCGCGGACATCGACGCCATCCTGCGAGCGCTGGTCGGGCCGATGGTGCGCGGCTGTCTTGGACCCGAGAGCGAGCGCTCGACGGCGGCACGCTTCATGATCCGGGCGTCCATCGAATCCGTCCCGCCGATCCGCCGCATCAAGAATCGCGAGATTGATCATTTGCGGAAATTCGCCGCCGCGATGCGGCGATCGCTGCCGGATTGCAGCGAAGCCGATCTCTATTGGGGCCTGCATTTCGCACTCGCGATGGCGCACCAGACCATCCGCGACAGCGAGCGGCTGACCAGGCTCTCGGAAGGAAAATGCGATCTTGACGACGTCGAAGGCGTCATCGCGCGCGTCGTTGCGGTGTCGGTGATGGCGCTGACTGGCCGCGAGGCCTACGGCAAGACTTCGGATTCCCTCACCCTCAAGCGTGCCATTCGCTAGTGGAGTTTTGGATTTGACATTCGCTTTCGACCTCGCGGTCGAT
>Ga0307474_10003037_pt1 | contig 12094 bp, 7 predicted proteins | sample atmos_gasesECM1C_2_FD_203312 | JGI IMG/M metagenome (GOLD analysis project Ga0307474, IMG submission 203312) | Hardwood forest soil microbial communities from Morgan-Monroe State Forest, Indiana, United States - atmos_gasesECM1C_05 | ecosystem: Environmental > Terrestrial > Soil > Temperate... | reverse complement strand
CATCATCTGTCGAACGATGGTCTCGATGTGCTTGTCGTTGATGTTCACGCCCTGCAGGCGGTAAACCTCTTGAATCGCGTTCACGAGGTAGGCCTGAGTGAATTTTTCGCCGAGCACGGCCAGCAAGTCGTGCAGGTTGAGCGGGCCGTCGATCAAAGCCTCACCAGCCTTGACGTGCTCGCCTTCCTGCACGTTGATGTGCACGCCGCGCGGCAACGAATATTCCTTGGTGGTTTTTCCGTCTTCGCTTTCGACGTAAATCTTGCGCAGGCCCTTGCTGACTTCACCGTAGCGCACCACACCGTCGACTTCGCTGATGACGGCGGGATCCTTGGGCTTGCGGGTTTCGAATAGTTCGACAACGCGCGGCAGACCTCCGGTGATGTCTTTGGTCTTGGTGGTTTCCCGCGGAATCTTTGCCAGAATGTCTCCCGGCTGCACGTCGTCGCCGTCCTTGACCATCAAGTGAGCGCGCGACGGCATGAGGTACTTTTTCTTGACCTTGCCCGCGTTGTCGCGGATCAAGATCGCCGGCTGATGCTTTTCATCGCCCGGAGGCAAAGTCACAACGTCCTGCGACAGACCAGTGACTTCGTCCACTTGCTCTTCGATCGTGAGGCCGGGGCGCAGATCATCAAACTTCACCGAGCCGCCGGTTTCGGTGAGGATTGAGAAGGTGAACGGATCCCATTCGGCCAGTATCTGCCCGTGAGTCACGGTGTCGCCTTCGACCACGCGCAGGCGAGCGCCGTACACCACGTGATAGCGTTCCTTTTCGCGGCCCTTTTCGTCAACGATGGCGATCAAACCGGAGCGATTCATGGCAATGGCAGCGCCGCCGCGGCCCTGAACGTATTTCAGGTCCACGAACTTGACGATTCCAGCGTTGCGAGCTTCAAGAGTGGAGCGTTCGCTGACGCGCGTTGCCGTTCCACCGATATGGAAGGTACGCATCGTCAACTGCGTGCCAGGTTCCCCGATGGACTGCGCGGCAATTACGCCGACAGCTTCGCCGAGTTCCACCATGCGGCCCGACGCCAGGTTGCGGCCGTAGCACAGCGCGCAAACACCGCGGCGGGATTCGCAGGTGAGCACGGAGCGGATTCGAACCCGCTCGATACCCGCGGCTTGCACGGAGTTGGCAAGTTCTTCGGTGATTTCCTGCGCGATTTCAACGATTACGTGGCCTTCGAAGTCTTTGATCTTGTCGAGCGAAACGCGGCCCACGATGCGGTCGCGCAGCGGTTCGACTTCGACGCCGGCTTCGATAATCGGCTCAACGTAAATGCCTTCGTTGGTGCCGCAATCGAGTTCGTTGATGATTACGTCTTGCGCCACGTCGACCAAGCGGCGCGTTAGGTAACCCGAGTCCGCGGTCTTCAAAGCGGTGTCGGCCAAACCCTTACGGGCACCGTGCGTTGAAATGAAGTACTGCAACACGGTGAGGCCTTCGCGGAAGTTCGAAGTGATCGGCGTCTCCATGACTTCGCCGGACGGCTTGGCCATCAGGCCGCGCATACCGGAAAGCTGCCGAATCTGCTGCTTCGAACCGCGGGCGCCGGAGTCTGCCATGACGTACACCGGGTTGATGATGCCTTCTTTGTCGTGATTCTCGAGGGCTTTGAACATTTCGTCCGCGACTTTTTCCGTCACGTCGCCCCAGAGAGAAACGATTTTGTTGTAGCGTTCGCCGTGAGTGATCGCGCCGTCGAGGTATTGTTGCTGTACCTTGACGACTTCGCGTTCAGCGGCGTCCACCAGCTTTACCTTGTCGCCCGGGATGAGCATGTCGTCGATGCCGATGGAGATGCCGGACTTGGTGGCGTATGTGAAGCCCAGTTCCTTCAAGCGGTCGAGCAACACAACTGTTCCTTCGAGCCCGTAATTCAGGTACGCGAAGTACACCAGTTGCTGCACACCCTTCTTTTTCAGCAAGCCATTGATGAACGGCATTTGCGGAGGCAGATTCGAATTGAAAATCACGCGGCCGACGGTGGTCTGGATGAATTGCCGTTCCATTCTCACCGGCTCGGTATGCGTGACGTCCTGGTTGTCGTAGGCCGTGTTGAGGTCGATCACTTCGCCTGTGTAACGCAGGCGAATTGGAGTGAGCAGCTCGACTTCGCCAGCTTCGAGCGCGAGAACGACTTCGTCCGAGCCGCCGAATACGCGGCCTTCGCCCTTCGCTCCAGGCTTGGACTTGGTCATGTAATAGATGCCTAGCACCATGTCCTGCGACGGCACGGCGAGAGGCAGGCCGTGTGCCGGAGACAAAATGTTGCGCGAACTTAGCATGAGAACCGATGCTTCGACCTGCGATTCCGGCGATAGCGGAATGTGCACCGCCATCTGGTCGCCGTCAAAGTCCGCGTTGAACGCCGTGCAAACCAGCGGGTGGATGCGAATCGCCTTGCCTTCGACCAACACCGGTTCGAACGCCTGAATGCCCAAGCGGTGCAGCGTCGGAGCGCGGTTCAGCATGACCGGATGTTCGCGGATGACATCCTCGAGGATGTCCCACACGACCGGCTCCTGCTGCTCCACCATTTCCTTTGCTTGCTTGATGGTTGTGCAGTGGCCCTGCGCTTCGAGCTTGTGATAGATGAACGGCTTGAAAAGCTCGAGCGCCATCTTCTTTGGCAAACCGCACTGGTTGAGCTTCAGTTCCGGCCCAACGACGATGACCGAGCGGCCTGAGTAGTCGACGCGCTTACCGAGCAAGTTCTGGCGGAAACGGCCCTGCTTGCCCTTGAGTGTGTCGCTCAAAGACTTCAGCGGGCGGTTATTGGTTCCGCGCAGCACACGGCCCCGACGGCCATTGTCAAACAATGCGTCGACGGCTTCCTGCAGCATGCGCTTTTCGTTGCGAACGATTACATCCGGCGCGCGCAGTTCCATCAGCTTCTTCAAGCGATTGTTGCGGTTGATGACGCGGCGATAGAGATCGTTCAAGTCAGAGGTTGCGAAACGGCCGCCGTCGAGAGGCACGAGCGGGCGCAACTCCGGGGGAAGAACCGGGATCACGTCTAGAATCATCCATTCCGGCTTGTTGCCGCTCTTGCGGAACGCTTCCAGAACTTTCAGGCGCTTGGCGAACTTGATGCGCTTCTGCAGCGACGGATCATCCTTCATCTTGACGCGCAGTTCGTCAGACAGTTTTTCAACTTCTACCCGCTTGAGGAGTTCCTTGATGGCTTCCGCGCCCATACGCGCGGTGAACTGCCCGGGATATTCCTGCTGCAGTTTGCGGTACTCCTCTTCCTGAAGAACTTGCCGCTCTTTCAGGATGGCCACCTCGCCGACGTCTACAACCACGAACGCTTCGAAGTACAGAATGCGTTCGAGGTCGCGCATGGAAATGTCCAGCAGGTAGCCGATGCGGCTCGGCAATCCCTTAAAAAACCAAACGTGCGAGCAGGGCGACGCCAGCTCAATGTGACCCAGGCGCTCACGACGAACCTTCGACAACGTGACTTCGACGCCGCATTTATCGCAAATGACGCCGCGGTGCTTCATGCGCTTGTACTTGCCGCACAAACATTCCCAGTCCGTCACCGGACCGAAAATTTTTGCGCAGAATAGTCCGTCACGTTCGGGCTTGAACGTACGGTAGTTGATGGTCTCCGGCTTGGTGACTTCACCGTGAGACCAGGAGCGGATTTTCTCCGGACTGGCCAAGCTGATTCGAATGGAATCAAAATCAGCGATCAGACTTGCGCGATCATAGGGGCTGCTGCGATACAAGGTTGTTTCCTCCCTGCTCTCGTCTTGCGGCGAAAGCCGCGGTCCGGACCTCTTTCGATTACCAGACCGGCTGAGAACCAAACAAAACTTCTAAGACTTCTTCGGTCTTGCCGAGATGGGGCGCAGCATGCTGCGCCCCTACGGAAAACTAGTCTAGTCAGCCGCTTTTTCCGCCGGCTTTTGCCGCTTCATCAACTCAACGTCCAGACAGAGCGACTGCAGCTCGCGAACCAGTACGTTGAACGATTCCGGCACGCCCGGCTCGATGCCCGGCTCGCCTTTGACGATGGCCTCGTAGATTTTCGCGCGGCCATAAACGTCGTCGGACTTTGCCGTAAGCAGTTCTTGCAGGATGTGCGCTGCGCCGTAGGCTTCAAGCGCCCACACTTCCATTTCTCCGAAGCGCTGTCCGCCAAACTGCGCTTTACCGCCCAGCGGTTGCTGGGTAATGAGCGAGTATGGACCGATGGAGCGAGCGTGAATCTTGTCGTCCACCAGGTGCGACAGCTTCAACATATAGATGTAGCCGACCGTAACGGGCTGGTCGAACATGTCTCCGGTCATGCCATCGAAAAGATTGATCTTTCCGGCATGCGGCAAGCCCGCAACTTCGAGCAGGTGGCGGATTTCGGTTTCGCGCGCGCCGTCGAATACCGGCGTTGCGAATGGAATGCCCTCGCGGAAGCCTTCGGCCATGTCCAGCAATTCATCGTCGTCCAGCTTGGAAAGCGTCTTCCAGATGGTGGTTTCCGTGAAAACCTCACGGAACCAGCGGCGAACCGCTTCGGCGCGAACTTCCTTGCTGAGCAACCGCTTCAGGCTGTTGCCCAGTTCTTTGCCGGCCCAGCCCAAGTGCGTTTCAAGTACCTGTCCGACGTTCATACGCGAAGGAACGCCCAACGGATTCAAAACGATTTCGACTGGCGTGCCGTCCGGCATGTACGGCATGTCTTCATCCGGAACGATTCGCGCGATCACGCCCTTGTTGCCGTGGCGTCCCGCCATCTTGTCGCCGATGGAGAGCTTGCGCTTCATGGCGATATAGACTTTGACCAGCTTGATTACACCCGGCGGCAACTCGTCGCCCTTCTTCAGCTTTTCTTTGCGCTCTTCGGTAATCTTGCGGAGCACATCGATCTGCCGAGAAGTCATTTCTTCGACTTCTTCGATCTTTTCGATCAGCAGCGGATCCTTCTCGTTGAGCTTCAGGCGCTTCAGGTTGCGCGTGGAGATTTTTTCGATCAGCTCGCGCGTCAGCTCCGTGCCCTTTACCAGCAGGCGCTTGTTGGTCTTTTCGTCGTGAAGGTCGGCCTGGAGAATTTTTCCGCCCAGCAAATCCGAGAGACGCTTCAGGCGCTCGTCGGTCAGGATGCGGATTTCGTCGGCCAGGTTCTTCTCCAGCTTGAATACCTGCGAAGCTTCGATGGCCTTGTGGCGTTCGTCCTTTTCTCCGCCCTTGCGGGTGAAGATCTTGACGTCGACGATGGTGCCTTCGATGCCCGGCGGGCAATAGAGGGAAGCGTCGCGCACGTCGCCGGCCTTTTCGCCGAAGATCGCGCGCAGCAGCTTTTCTTCTGGCGTCAACGTGGTTTCGCCCTTGGGCGTTACCTTGCCGACCAGAATGTCGCCGGACTTGACGACCGCGCCGATACGAATCACGCCGCTTTCGTCCAGGTTACGAAGGAACGATTCGCTGATGTTGGGGATGTCGCGCGTGACTTCTTCCGGACCCAGCTTGGTGTCGCGCGCTTCGATTTCATATTCCTCGATGTGAATCGAGGTGTAGTAATCCTCTTTCACCAGCTTCTCGCTGACGAGAATCGCGTCTTCAAAGTTGTATCCGCGCCATGGCACGAAGGCCACCAGCACGTTGCGGCCAAGAGCCAGTTCACCGCGGTCGGTGCAGGGACCGTCGGCTAGAACCTGCTGCTTCTTCACGCGGTCGCCCACGCGAACAATGGGCTTCTGGTTGATGCAAGTGTTCTGATTCGAACGCTTGAATTTCGTCAACGTGTAGATGTCCGCGCCAACTTCACGGCTTAAGACGCCGGAGTGGTCGGATTCCACACGAACGATGATGCGCTCGGAGTCAACTTGATCCACGATGCCATCGCGTTTGCAAAGCACCACCGCGCCGGAATCGCGCGCGGTAACGCGCTCCATGCCGGTGCCGACCAGCGGAGCTTCTCCGCGAATCAGCGGCACACCCTGGCGTTGCATGTTCGAGCCCATCAACGCGCGGTTAGCGTCGTCGTTTTCGAGGAATGGAATCAAGCTGGCCGCGACGCTGACCAACTGCTTCGGCGACACGTCCACATAATCCACTTCCTCGCGGCTCTTCAACACGAAGTTGCCAGCCTGACGGCAGTTCACAAGTTCGGTTGTAATCTTCAGCCGATCGTCGAGGGAAACGTTGGCCTGCGCGACAACGTACTTATCTTCTTCCCATGCGGAAAGATAGAAGCAGTACGGTTCGTACACAACCTTGCGGCGCTTCAGCTCCTCGTTAAGCTCTTCGACCCGATCTTTCTCGATGATTTCGCCAGCCTTGAATTCGCTATCGCCCGCGTTCACCACCTGAACGTAGTCGATGATTCGCCCAGCTTTTACTTTGCGGTAAGGCGATTCGATGAAGCCGTAATCATTGATGCGCGCAAAGCAACTGAGCGAGCTGATTAATCCGATGTTCGGACCTTCCGGCGTTTCAATGGGACAAATACGTCCGTAGTGTGTCGGGTGAACGTCGCGCACTTCGAATCCGGCGCGTTCACGGGAAAGACCGCCAGGTCCAAGGGCCGAAAGCCGCCGCTTGTGCGTGATTTCGCTCAAGGGATTGGTCTGGTCCATGAACTGGCTCAACTGCGAACTGCCGAAGAACTCGCGAATCGCTGCCATAACCGGCTTGGCGTTTACGAGGTCATGCGGCATCGCCGTCGACATTTCCTGGTACACGCTCATCTTTTCCTTGATGGCGCGTTCCATGCGGACCAGGCCGATGCGGAACTGGTTTTCCAGCAATTCGCCGACTGCACGAACGCGGCGGTTGCCGAGGTGGTCGATGTCATCCACTACGCCGATGCTCTTGCGCAGCTTCAGCAAATATTTGATTGCCGCGACAAAGTCGGGCGAATCGAGGGTGCGGTTGTCGAGAGGTGTATCAAGACCCAGCTTGATATTGAACTTCAGGCGGCCGACACGGCTGAAGTCATATTTGCGCGGATCGAAAAACATTCCGCGAAACAGGTTGGTGGCCGTTTCGAGCGTCGGAGGATCGCCCGGACGCAGCTTGCGGTAGATTTCGATCAGCGCTTCTTTGGAAGAGCGGATAGCGTCCTTGTCCAGCGTGCGGGAAAGCACCACGCCAATGTCGTCGCGCTCAGGGAAGAACACGTCGACTTCGGCGATGCCGCCTTCGGCAAATGCCTGCCAGATTTCCGCGGTCAACGGTTTGTTCGACTCCAGCAAAACTTCGCCGGTCTGCCGGTTGACCACATCAGCTACGGAATAGGCGCCTTCGAGGTCCTGCAACGCCGCACGAACCTGCGTGATGCGCGCCTTGATCATTTCCTTGAAAAGATTCTCGTTAATGCGCTTGTGCGCGCCAACGATCACTTCGTCCGATTTGGGATTCCTGATTTCGTGGGTCAGTTTGCGGTCGACAAGTCCGGGCGATACGTTCCAGAACATGTCCTTATCACGAAGAGAAATCCGCTCTACCTGATAAAAGGTGCGCAGAATGTCTTCGTTGGTCTTCATTCCCAGCGCGCGCAGGAAGATCGAGCCGAGGAATTTACGCTTGCGGTCGATGCGCACGTACAAAATATTCTTGGTGTCGTACTCGAACTCCACCCACGACCCGCGGTAAGGAATAATCTTGCCGAGGAAGTAGCTGCGGTTGTTCGCCGATTCGAAAAACACGCCGGGTGAACGGTGCAACTGGCTGACAATGACGCGTTCCGTGCCGTTGATGATAAACGTACCGTTCTCGGTCATCAGCGGAATATCGCCGTAAAAAACTTCCTGTTCTTTGATGTCACGGATGGTTTTCGCGCCGGTGTCCGGATCCTTATCGTAAATGGTGAGACGAATGGTGACTTTCAGCGGTGCGGAATAGGTCATCCCGCGCTCCTGGCATTCGTTCACGTCATACTTCAACTGCATGGCGACCGGATCGCCGCACTTGTTGCAGAAGGTCGGCGTGTTCTTGTTGAATGTGCCGCACTTGTGGCAAATCACGTCGCCGGTCTGATACGGATTGGTGACCACGCTGGCGCCGCAATTGCGGCAAGTCGCGCGCAGGTGATGCAGACCCTTAAGATTGCTGCACTTGCACTCCCAGTTGCCGATCGCGTAGTCCACGAACTCCAACTGCGACATCTCGCGGAAATCCTTGATCGGAAACACGGAGGTAAATACTGACTGAAGTCCGCCGTCGTCGCGCTCGCTCGGCAGCAGATCCATCTGCAGAAAGCGCTGATACGACTTCATCTGGACTTCAATCAGGTTGGGAATCTGAATCGCGCTCTGAATTTTTGCAAAATCCAGACGCTGCCGTTCCCGGACGTGCTGATTGGTGTTAGACATGCTTGGTATACCTCGTTAACTTAGGCGGCCGAAAAAATTAGCCGTCAATATCGGGCGAATCCAGTTGGCGCACAGAGAGACCTATAGCCGTCGCACTGATTGACTTGCCCAAAGTCAATTAGCACACGGCCACAGCCTGTCCCTACGGGACATTCCAGGTTGTAGTAATACCGAGCTTCGACGTGCGTAAGAGAAGTCCTTTGGCGCGGCACCCTCGTAAATGCTTCGCGATTCCCGCGAACGAGAGCCGCACCGCAATCCAATTTCTTTCAGCCCCCAACATCTTGAGTTCAGGGTTTGCAAGTACAAACCCTCGAACCGTCCCGCCGAACGCGGCCACAGTTTGTAAGATGCACGTGCGGCCGGAAAACTACTTGCGCTACAGTCCTTTGCTCCTTTACTTAACTTCGACCTTCGCGCCGGCGTCTTCGAACTTCTTCTTGATCGTTGCGGCTTCGTCTTTGCTCACGCCTTCTTTCACCGTCTTTGGCGCGCCATCGACGAGGTCCTTGGCTTCTTTGAGTCCGAGGCTGGTGACTTCGCGAACCGCCTTGATGACGTTGATTTTGTTTCCGCCCACTTCGGTGAGAACCACGGCAAATTCCGTCTTCTCTTCCGCAGGAGCAGCGGCGGCCGCGCCGCCGCCGCCGCCCGCCACAACCGTGGCAGCCGCCGCCGAGACGCCGAACGCCTCTTCCATCTTCTTGACCAGGTCCGACGCTTCAAGAAGCGTCAGTCCCTTGATTTCTTCCAGAATCGATTCCACTTTAGCCATGACTGCTTGTTCTCCTCTCAAGAACTTATCAAATTTTTCTGAGCCGCTTCGGTTTAAGCCGCGCAACTCAAAATCCGTGAATCACTAACTAAGCTTGTTCGGCCTTATCGCTGAATTTGTTGGCCTTGATAGCCTCGTTCACCGTTACCGCCAGATTGCGCGGCAAGGCGTTAAGTGCGCTGGCGATTCGCTGTGCCGGCGCGTTCAACAGGAACATCACCTTGCTGATCAATTCTTCCTTGGACGGCAAGTTCGCCAATTGCTGAATTTCGGAAATGCTGATTACACGGCCTTCCACCACGCCGGCCTTGAACTGAAACGCCGGAACATCCTTGGCGATCTTGGTCAGCGCCTTGGCCAATGCCACGGCATCGGTTTGCGTGTAGGCAATGGAATTGGTACCGCTCAAATTCTTCAGCAATCCTTCGGCGGCGGTGCCTGCTCCGGCGCGTTCGGCGAGCGTATTCTTGACGACTCTATATTTGCCGCCGACCGCCTGCACCGCGCGACGCAGTTTGGTGTCGTTTTCGACGCTAATCCCCTGAAAGGTCGACAAAATAACCGTCGACACCTTCGCGAGGTCGGTTTTCAGTTTGTCCAGATCCTGCTGTTTTTCACTTCGCTTTTTCATGATCTCGTTTCCCTGAAGCTCTCGCAGCCCGCTTACGCGGCGGCTGCAAGCGTCTCCGCCTCGGATAGGTCGATCAAAATTCCCGGACCCATAGTCGAGGTCAATGTAATTTTCTTGACGTACTTGCCTTTTGCCGCGGCTGGCTTGGCTTTCAGCACTGCGCCGATCAAGGCATGCGCGTTTTCCGCCAGCTTTGCGGCGTCAAACTGAATTTTCCCGATCGGGCAATGCACGATTCCCGCTTTGTCCACGCGGAATTCCACTTTGCCTGCTTTGGTTTCGCGGATGGCTTTAGCCACGTCCGCGGTCACTGTTCCGGTTTTCGGGTTCGGCATCAATCCACGCGGGCCGAGCACTTTGCCCAAACGTCCGGCAGACTTCATCATGTCCGGCGTGGCGATCACGGCATCGAAATCCGTCCAGCCTTCCACGATTTTCTGCACCATATCGTCGCCGCCGACCAAATCCGCGCCTGCCTCCTGCGCTTCGCGAACCTTGTCTCCGCCCGCAAGAACCAGCACGCGAACCGCTTTGCCCAAACCATGCGGCAGAACCACCGTTCCACGCACCACCTGGTCGGAATGCTTCGGATCGACGCCCAAATTAAATGCCAGTTCGACCGTCTCGTTAAACTTCGTGTGATGCGTCTTCTTGATCAGCTCGGTTGCTTCTGCGAGCTTGTACGGACGCGCTTCCACCTTCTTGCGCGCGTTCTCTATCTGTTTGCCAACCTTCTTTGCCATGCTTTCTGCCTCACACGATCCCGCTTCGCCTCAAACTCCTTAGGCTTCCACGACGTCCAGACCCATGTTGCGCGCCGTACCGGAAACCGTGCGGATCGCCGCGTCCAGATTGGTGGTGTTGAGATCGACAAGCTTTATCTTCGCGATTTCCTCGACCTGCTTCTTGGTGACCTTGCCGACCTTATTGCGATTCGGCTCCGGCGAACCCTTGGCAATTCCCGCGGCGCGCAACAGCAACACTGACGCCGGCGGAGTCTTGAGGATGAACGTGAAAGTGCGGTCGGAATAAATCGTGACCAGCACTGGGAAAATCATTCCATCGGGCTCTTTCTGCGTCTTGGCGTTGAACTGCTTGCAGAAATCCATAATGTTCAAGCCGTGAGGACCGAGCGCGGTACCAACCGGCGGCGCAGGCGTTGCCTTGCCTGCCGGGAGTTGCAACTTGATCGTCGTCTGAATCTTCTTTGCCATGTCCCTGCCTCAAATCCCTTCGAGCTAGATTCTTCTTATCCGAGCTTTTCAACGCTCGCAAAATCCAATTCCACTGGCGTCGACCGCCCGAAGATCGTCACCGAAACTTTCAACCGGCTGTGATCTCCGTCAATTTCTTCGACGGTCCCGTTAAAATTCGCGAACGGCCCGTCCACAATCCGTACCTGCTCGTTGCGCTCGAAGACCACCTTCGGTTTCGGCCGGTCCGTCGGCGTGTGCACGCGGTTGATAATGGCGTCCACTTCCGCCTCGGACAGCGGCGACGGCGAAGTTGCCGATCCCACAAAGCCCGTAACCCGCGGCGTATTCCGCACGATGTGCCAGGTGTTCTCGTCGAGATCCATCTCCACCAGCACATAACCCGGATAGGACATTCGCGACGAAATCACCTTTTTGCCGCCGCGCATCTCGATGGTGTCTTCCATCGGAATTAGCACGCGGCCAATCTTGTCCTGCAGGCTGAACGCCTCCACGCGGCTTTCCAGGCTCTCTTTTACTTTCTTCTCAAAGCCCGAGTACGTATGGATGATGTACCACTGCATTCCCATCGCGTTCTAATCCCTCTCAGACGCCGAAAACTTTGAACACGTACGTAACGCCGCGCTGCACGAGCCAGTCGACCACCGCCAGAAAGACGCCAAAGAAAGCCACCGTAGCCACGACGACCGTCGTCGTCGAAATCACATCCTCGCGGCTAGGCCAGGTGACCTGCTTCATCTCCAACCGGACGTCGTGCAAAAACTCGCGCGCGTCCTCGAACGTCCCGGAAACTTTTCCGCCGAGCCTATTCGCCCCTGCGGCGATTCCGCCTTGGTCTTCGCTTTTCACTTTGACCGCTTGCATTGCCATCGTTCCTCTTTGCTTCAACTTCACCGGCTTGCCGCCGGTCCCAACAAATCTCTGGCAGGGGAGGAGGGACTCGAACCCCCATACCCGGTTTTGGAGACCGGAGTCCTAGCCGTTGGACGACTCCCCTTTACCCTGAGCCCGCCAAAAAGCGGGCGAAGGGTTACGCGGACCGTCCACCAACCCGCTCCTTCTCCCACTTCCGAACCAGCTCAAACTTCTTCTCCCGGTTCCAACCCTTAATCTGCTTCTCCCGCCACCGAGCTAAATCGCAACTAC
>Ga0307474_10003036_pt1 | contig 12096 bp, 12 predicted proteins | sample atmos_gasesECM1C_2_FD_203312 | JGI IMG/M metagenome (GOLD analysis project Ga0307474, IMG submission 203312) | Hardwood forest soil microbial communities from Morgan-Monroe State Forest, Indiana, United States - atmos_gasesECM1C_05 | ecosystem: Environmental > Terrestrial > Soil > Temperate... | reverse complement strand
AGCAGGGCACGCAGCGCTTTGGCGAGTTGCGCCGGCGGATGCCCGGCATCACCCAGCGCATGCTGACCAAGCAGTTGCGCGCGCTGGAAGACGACCGGCTGATCATTCGGAAAGTTTATGCCGAAGTGCCGCCACGGGTAGAATATTGTCTCTCCGAAATCGGGGAGAGCTTGCGGCCGGTGATCGACACGTTGAAGGCGTGGGGCGAAAGCCATCAGGGGCGGCTGTCGTGCGCGCCCGCGCCGGACGACGCCGCGCTCCCCGAGCGCGCCGCCTGAGTTCCCGCGCTTCTCCCGCACGATCTTCACTATTCTGCCGCTTTAAGGATTTCAGGAATTTTCGCATGAAACCGATCCGCATCGCTGCCGCGCTGCTCGCAGCAATCCTCCTCTCAACGCCTGCGCTGGCGCAGGACCGGCGCGTGCCGTCGTCGTCTGCGGAACTGAAGCTGTCTTATGCGCCGATCGTGCAGCGCGTGCAGCCCGCGGTGGTCAATGTCTACGCCGCCAAGGTGGTGCAGGATCGTAATCCTCTGCTCGACGACCCGATCTTCCGCCGCTTCTTCGGCGTGCCCGGTCAACGACCCGAACAAATGCAGCGCTCGCTTGGTTCGGGCGTGATGGTCGATAGCTCCGGTCTCGTCGTCACCAACAACCACGTCATCGAGGGCGCGGACGAGGTCAAAGTGTCGTTGTCCGACAAGCGTGAGTTCGAGGCCGAGATCGTCCTGAAGGACGCCAGGACCGATTTGGCTGTGCTGCACCTGAAAGATGTGAAAGAAAAATTTCCAACCCTCGACCTCGCCAATTCCGATGAATTGCAGGTCGGCGACGTCGTGCTCGCGATCGGCAATCCCTTCGGCGTCGGGCAGACCGTCACGCACGGCATCATTTCGGCACTGGCGCGCACGCAGGTCGGCATCACCGACTATCAGTTCTTCATCCAGACCGATGCTGCGATCAATCCCGGCAACTCGGGCGGCGCGCTGGTCGACATGAGTGGCAAGCTCGCCGGCATCAACACTGCGATCTTTTCGCGCTCTGGCGGCTCGCAAGGCATCGGCTTTGCGATCCCTGCCAACATGGTGCGCGTGGTGGTGGCCTCCGCGCGAAGCGGTGGCAAGGCCGTCAAGCGGCCGTGGCTGGGCGCGCGTTTGCAGGCGGTGACGCCGGAAATCGCCGACACAATCGGATTGCGCCGGCCAAGCGGCGCGCTGGTCGCCAATGTCGTGCCCGGGAGTCCCGCGGCGCGCGCCGGCTTGAAACTCTCCGATCTGATCGTGGCGATCGACGGGCAGGCGGTCGACGACCCCAACGCCTTCGACTACCGCTTTGCGACGCGACCGCTCGGCGGGACGGCCGATGTCGAGGTGCAGCGTGGCGGCAAGCCGGTCAAGCTGACGATCCCGCTCGAGACCGCGCCCGACGGTGGCCGCAATGAAATCGTGCTGACGACCCGCTCGCCATTCCAGGGCGCCAAGGTCGCCAACATCTCGCCGGCGGTCGCCGACGAGATGCATCTCGATGCCGATATCGAAGGCGTTGTCGTGACCGACATCGCCGACGGCAGCATCGCGGCCAATTACGGCTTCCAGAAGGGCGACATCATCGTCACCGTGAACAGCCAGAAGATCGCAAAAACCAACGATCTCGAAAAGGCGACGCGCGAAAGCTCGAGGCTCTGGCGGCTTCAGATCATCCGCGGTGGCCAGCAGATCAACGCGACGCTTGGCGGATGAGCCGCAAGCCAAGACAGGACGGCGCAAATCTCTTCGCTGCCGCGGGGCTGTCGCAGGACGCCCCGCATCCCTTGCCGGACCGCATGCGGCCGCAGAAGCTCGCCGATGTCGTCGGCCAGGATCACATCCTCGGGCCTGATGGTGCGCTGACGCGCATGCTGGAAACACGCACGCTCGGCTCGCTGATCTTCTGGGGACCGCCTGGCACCGGCAAGACCACGGTCGCGCGGCTGCTGGCGGATGCGACCGAACTGCATTTCGAGCAGATTTCCGCCGTGTTCTCCGGCGTTGCCGACCTGAAAAAGGCGTTCGATGCGGCGCGCGCCCGCCGCGAGACCGGCAAGGGAACGCTCTTGTTTGTCGACGAGGTGCATCGCTTCAACCGCGCGCAGCAGGATTCATTCCTGCCCGTGATGGAAGACGGCACGGTGGTGCTGGTCGGGGCGACCACCGAGAATCCATCCTTCGAGCTCAACGCGGCGCTGTTGTCGCGGGCGCGCGTGCTGGTGTTTCACTCGCTCGATCCGGCGGCGATCGAAAAGCTGTTCGTTCATGCCGAGACCATCGAAGGGCGGAAACTGCCGCTCGATGCGGAAGCGCGCGCCGTGCTGGTGCGGATGGCCGATGGCGACGGCCGCGCTGCGCTGACGCTCGCCGAAGAAGTCTGGCGCTCGGCGCGTGGCGGCGAGGTGTTCGACGCGGTGCAGTTGCAGGCGATCCTGCAACGCCGCGCGCCGATCTACGACAAATCGGCCGATGGCCATTACAACCTGATCTCGGCGCTGCATAAATCCGTGCGCGGCTCCGACCCCGATGCCGCGCTTTATTATCTCGCGCGCATGCTGGACGCCGGCGAAGACCCGCTCTATCTGGCGCGGCGCGTGGTGCGCATGGCGGTGGAAGACATTGGCCTTGCCGATCCGCAGGCGCTCGCGGTCTGCAACGCGGCCAAGGACGCCTACGATTTCCTCGGCTCGCCCGAAGGCGAACTCGCGATCGCGCAAGCCGTGATCTATATCGCGACCGCGCCGAAATCGAACGCCGCCTACAGGGCCTTTGGTGCGGCAATGCGGACGGCGAAGCAGGCGGGTTCGCTGTTGCCGCCAAAACACATTCTCAATGCGCCGACCAGACTGATGAAATCGGAAGGCTACGGCGAAGGCTACGATTACGATCACGACGCGCCCGATGCGTTCTCCGGACAGGATTATTTTCCAGAGGCGCTGGGGAGGCAGACTTTTTACGATCCGCCCGATCGCGGCTTTGAACGCGAAATCAGGAAGCGTCTCGATTACTGGGAGAAGCTTCGCCGCGAGCGAGGAAACGGCTGACATCTTTTTCGGATAGCCATATGGTGTGCCATCAACCTTAAGGGGGCGTCCGATGGACAATGTATGGTTGACGGCAGCCATTGTCGTAGTCCCGCTTATCGCCGGGCTCTGCCTGATCGGCGTGCTTGCGCGGGGAATCTACAACAATCCCAACGTCCCCAATGGCGCTGCGATCATGCTCGGTGTCGCCGCGTTGCTCTGCGTCGCTCCGACCATCGTCAACTTGACGATAAAAAATGGCGGCACGGAAATCAGCTTCGTCAAGGAGCAGTTGCAGACCCAGACCCAGCAGATCAAAAGCGATTTCGGCGCGCAGGGTGGAAGGCTCAACGGACAGATCGAGGAGTTGCGCCGACGCGTGGCGGCGCTCGAAAAGGCAAGCGGAGCGGCCGCGACGACGGCTGCCGCGGCGAGCCCGAACAGTAGCAAGGTCGTCGTTCTGCTTTATGTCGAGGATCGCAAGGATCTTGCGGTGCAGATGCAAACCTATCTGCTCGCGCAAGGCTATAGCGCTAACGCCGTCTATACCGACTTTACGGAGTTGAGCGATGCCAGCCACCTCGCATCAGGGGCGGTGGCGGTCGTGTCGGCCGATAGTGTTGCCCCGCTGCGCAAGGAAGTCGAGGGCGTGCTGAAAGCGAAGTTTTCGCAGCAGATGCAGAACTTCGTCGATATCGGTTCGGCGAAACTCGTCGGGACCTCGATTCAGGTGCGGCTGTTCTGAACGCCGGTTACTTCCCGGCCTTGACGAACTCCAGGATCTGATCGGTCAGTCGCGTATCGTCGGTGTTGATCGAATACGCCTCCGACATGTGGCTGTGCTGAGGCAGCATCACGGTGCGGGCGCACCCGGTTGGCCGCTTGCAGGTCGCGTCCTTCAAGAGCTCGAGCTGTTTGACAAAAACTGGCAGATCAAGCTCCGAGCTCACAGCCATCAACGGAATATCCGTTTTCAAAAGGCCCGGCAGCGACGATTGGCTGGCATAGCGCGACGCATCGTCGCCATAATAGGTACGTTCCGGATCGCCGACCGCGCCTGTTGTCAGGTCATAGATCGCGGACATCATGATCGCGCCCTTCAGGCCGCCGCCTTTCAACTTGTAGAATTCCGGATGCGACACGTAGTTGGCGACATGGTAGGCGCCGGCCGAATGGCCCATCAGATAGATGCGCGAGGGATCGCCGCCGCGATCTCCGATCTCCTTTGCAACCCATAGGATCGCAGACGCGACATCCTCGGCGCCTGCTGGCCAGCGGAACTCCGGCGCAAGGCGGTAGTCGATGTTGACGCCGATGAAGCCATTCTTGACCGCCCACAGCATGACGTTGTCGTAGAACGGGCTGTTGGGCTGCCGCTTGCTGCCGCCGATGAAAGCACCGCCATGGACGAAGATCAGCACGGGGCGCCCCGTGGTCACGTTCTGCGGCATGAAGATATCGAGCACGTCGCGCTCGGAGGGACCGTATCGAAGTTCGCGCTCGATCCTGACCCCGAAATAGGGCTCTTTCGGCTGCAACGGCGCATAGAGCTTGGCGGTCGCCGGCGGGTCGACGACGCGGCCGAGTTCGACCAGCTTTTGGGCGATGCCGGGCGGCATCGGGCTTTCTGCGGCCCATGCCGCTGCAGAAACGACCACCGCAACGCCCGCCAACGCCCATTTTGCTGAAATACGCATCGTCGGAAACGGCACCCTGAAATACTCCCAAAAGGTCCTTAAGCCGCGGACCATGGCCGATATGCCACGGAATTTGTAGTCATTTCGCCGTGACGATTCGCAGCATTTGCGTTACCGAAGGTTTCCGGAACGTTCTATTTGACGCGTTTTCTTGACGCGAACCGGTGCCCACTTCGCTTGAAAACGCTCTCGCTGGAGCCGTCACCCCTATGAGCCGCCGTACGCGAAAGCCTCTGCCCAAACGCAACGGTGCCGACCGCCCGAAAGGCGAGCGGCCGTTTCGGTCCGGTGAGGGACGGCCGCATGGTCAAAGGGGAGGCGGTAAGCCGCCACTGCGGTTTGCGGCCTCCGCGCCGCGCGCGCCGAAGCCGCAGGACACAAAGGCCGCCAAGGATGACGCGGCGTTGCTGCCGACCAAAGTGCAGACCGTGGTTGTCACGGCAGACGAGAACAACATGCGCGTCGACCGCTTTCTGGAAGCGCGCTTTCCCGGCCTGTCGTTCTCCCACATCCAGCGCATCGTTCGTAAAGGCGAGTTGCGCGTCAACGGCAAGCGTGCCGACAGCAAGGACCGCCTCGAGGAGGGGCAGAGCGTCCGTATTCCGCCGCTGAAGCTGGACGCGCCACGGCCGACCGCGCATCTGTCGGAGGCAGGCGCCAAGACGCTCGCCGCGCTGAAGGAGATGACGATCTACGAAGACGACGACGTGCTGGTGCTGAACAAGCCGGCTGGCCTCGCCGTGCAGGGCGGCTCCGGCACCACGCGCCACGTCGATCAGATGCTGGAAGTGATGCGCGATGCGAAGGGGCAGAAACCGCGTCTGGTGCACCGCCTCGACAAGGAAACGTCAGGCTGTCTTCTGGTCGCCAAGACGCGATTTGCAGCGAGCGCGCTGACCGGATCGTTTCGCCATCGCTCCGCGCGCAAGGTTTATTGGGCACTCGTTGCGGGCGTGCCAAAGCCGAAACAGGGCCGCATCTCGACATTTCTCGCCAAGGAAGAGAGCGAAGAAGATTCGATCATGCGGATCGCCGAGCATGGCGACGAAGGCGCAAGCCACGCCGTCACCTACTATGCCGTCGTGGAAACGTCAGCCCAGAAGCTTGCCTGGGTGTCGCTGAAGCCGGTCACCGGGCGCACGCATCAGTTGCGCGCGCATATGGCTCATATCGACCATGCGATCGTCGGCGACCCCAAGTATTTCAATAAGGAAAACTGGGAGTTGCCGGGAGGTTTGCAGAACCGGCTTCATCTTCTGGCGCGCCGGATCGTGATTCCCCATCCGCGCGGCGGCGTGATCGATGCGACCGCGCCGTTGCCGCCGCACATGCTGCAATCGTGGAACCTGCTCGGCCTCGAGCACGACCGGTTCGATCCGATCGAGCACGCACCGGAAGAGTGAGCGGGTGGTCGCGGTCGCGGCGCTTCCCTATCGCGGGCAGCAAGAATTATCAAAGTACGGTCACTTGCGCCGGGTATGATTTGGCCGGATCTCTTTCGTCCTCCAACATGTCGAGGCGCCCCGCTTATGATCAGGAATCTCATCCGCATCGCGCTGTTCTTTCTCGGTTTCAGTGCGGCTGCGCATGCGCAGACGCTCGCCCTTGTGGGCGGCACGGTTTATCCGTCGCCGGATGCCGCTCCGCTACCGGATGCCGTCGTCGTCGTGACCGGCGGGGCCATCACCGCGATCGGGTATCGCGGTGATGTTCAAATCCCGGATGACGTCCGCGTCATTGATTGCACCGGCAAGACCATCGTTGCCGGCTTCTGGAACAGTCATGTCCATTTCACGCAAGCGGTGTGGAGAAGCGCCGCGAGCGGGCCGGCTGAGCCGCTCACCGCGCACATGCAGGAGATGCTGACGCGATGGGGATTCACGACCGTCTGGGACCTCGGCTCCGATCCGGCCGAAACGTTGCCGCTCCGCCGCCGCGTCAATGCGGGCGAAGTGCCGGGTCCCAGCATCTTCTTTGCGGGAAGCATGTTCCCTAAAGATGGTCATCCCGTCTATCTCCCGGCCGAAATGAAGCTTCCTGAAACCGACATGCCGGATCAGGCCGCGCAATGGGCGCGGTCGTATCTGGACATGGGGCTGGACGGGGTGAAGCTGTTCACCGGGTCTTACAAGGGCGAAGACAACCCGGTGGTCAACATGGATGTGGCGGTCGCCAAGGCCGCGGTCGAGGTGGCGCATGCGCGAGGAAAGCCGGTGTTCGCACATCCGCAGAACCGGACCGGCGTGGAGGTCGTGATCGCGGCCGGCGTGGACGTGATGGCGCATACCATCCCGGGTGGAGGCCCGGGATACACGCCCGAACAGCTCGCACGCTTCAAGCAGCAGGGCACGGCCCTGATTCCGACGTTGTCGCTTTTTGCAAAATTGCCGATCCCGGCCCAGGTGACGGAGCGTCTGGTCAATGACTCCGTCGCCCAACTCAAGGGCTTTTCGGACAATGGCGGGCCGGTGTTGTTCGGCACCGACGTCGGCTTCACCACCGTCTACGATACCACGCTCGAATATGAACTGATGCACCGGGCGCTTTCGGAACGCCAAGTGCTGGCGTCGCTGACGACCAATCCGGCCACGTATTTCAAGGCGGCAAAGAAGGGCAAAATCGAACAGGGATTCGATGCCGATATCGTGGTTCTCGATGGCGATCCGCTGGCCGATGTTCGGAATCTTGCCAAAGTTGCCTACACCGTTCGCGCCGGCAAGGTCATCTATCAAAAGCCGTGACAGGCTTGGGGGATGCTCACGCCGGAAGAATGACACGCTATGGCGTGGACAGGACCGCGTTAGCCAGAAAGAGCAGCCAGCCGACAATGACCAAGGCCGCGACGGCTCCAGCCACTATCTTCAGTCTATCTTGCATCGTGTAATCAGGTAGCATTCATTCAATTCCGATATTGCGCGAGATACGCACGAAGTGAATCGTGCGGGCTCTCGACATCGTAGATCACCCAGCCCTCGCGGCTGTTGACCACGATGAAATTCATCGTCACGGGCTTGCCCTGATTGCTGAAGCCCGCCGTGACATAGGTTCTGTCATACTGCTTGCGCAGGATCGCAATCGAGATGGCGCCCAGTTTCCAGTTGGCGCTTTGCACCAGAAAGTCGTATGGCGCGCTGGTTCGCGCGAGCCAGGCATTCCGCAGGCTCGGATCAAAGAATTGCTGCGCCGTGTCGGCATCGTGCGGCAATCCGCTGGAAAGCGCCGAGCTGCGATCGCCGTAATAGGCATAGACGTTGCGCACCAGCGATTCCGGCGAGCGGAATCCGGCTTGCGCGCATGGAGCGCCGCAAAGCACGAGCAGGGTAACGATCACCGCTAACCTCATCTGGTCGCTTTCATTCAGGCCATCCCTGTCGTATTGAGGATACCATTTAAACCAACGCCGAACACAAGATGCGTGAACTTTTCGACGAAGCTGCCGGCCAGTCCGAAGCCAATCCGATAGAGGCGGCGCGGCGCTCGTCGCGCGCGGTTCAGCGCAAGCGTTTTTACGCTGAGGCCGGCGTCGGCGAAGGGGATAGGGGCTTCACGGTCACGCTCGATGGCAAGCCGATCAAGACCCCATCTGGTCGCACCGTGATCGTGCCGGTGTGCGCGCTCGCCGAGACGATCGCGGCGGAATGGCGCGCTCAGGGCGAATTCATCGATCCTCTGACCATGCCGATGACGCGTTTTGCCAACAGCGTCGTGCAGGGTGTGGTCGATGACGTCAGCGCGGTTTCCGACGACGTCGCCAAATATTTCGCCTCCGACCTGTTGTTTTACCGCGCCGGTCATCCCGAGGGGCTGGTGGCGCGCGAGGCCGCCCATTGGGATCCGATCCTGTCCTGGGCCGCGCAAAGTTTGGGGGCGCATTTCATACTTGCCGAAGGCGTGATGCATGTCCGCCAGCCTGAGTCTGCGATTGCGGCGGCGTGCCGTGCGCTGCCCGACGATCCCTGGGCCATCGCAGCGCTGCATGTGATCACGACCCTCACCGGATCTGCGCTGCTGGCGATCGCGCTGTTCCATGGCGCGATCGGGCTGGATCAGGCCTGGGCCGCGGCCCATGTCGATGAGGACTGGAACGCGGAAAAATGGGGCGTTGACGAGGAAGTGGCCGCGCGGAAGGCTGCGAAACTAGTCGATTTCCAGGCCGCGACCGGGGTTTTGAAAGCGTTGGCCGAGCGCTAGTCGCGGTTCGGTTAACGAGAGGTTTACGACACGCGGGCTAGCTTCTCCGGGACGCTCTCCCGGTGAATCATGGCGATCACGATCAACCCGAATATCCAGGCTGTGACCGCGCCGGCGCCAACGACGCCGGCGAGCGGCATCGTGCTGCAAGCGGGGCAGGTGATCACGGCTGAGGTCGTGCAGGTTCTTGCCAACGACCAGGTGCAAATCGCCATCGGCAACCAGACGATCCAGGCGACAACGCAAGTGCCGCTTCAAGCGGGCCAGACGTTGCAGTTGCAGGTCTCGCAGACGCCTGGCGGCATCGGGCTTGCCATTGTCAATCAACCGAGTGTCAATCAGCCGAGTGTCAATCAGCCAAGTACGGCTACGACAGGGCAGGCGAGCGCCGGCACGTCTGCCACGTCCAATCCCGTCCTGACCTTGTCGCCGTCGCTGGCCGCGAGCCTCGCGGCCAATCTGACGCCGGATACAATCACGCCCGCCAGCCCGCTCACCCAACTCGAAACGCTCGCGGTCTCGGTCGCAGCGCAGACGGCGGCCGCGCGGCAAACCTCGCTCGCGCCGCTGTTTGCCGATCTGAGTGTCGCGAGCACCTTGCCGAACCTGCCGCCGCAAGTGCAGCAGGCGGTCGTGCAGGTGCTGGCGCAACAGACCAATCTCGACCAGAACCTCACCGCGGATGCAGTCAAGCAGGCGTTCCAGTCGTCGGGTTTGTTTCTCGAAACCTCGCTCGCATCGGGCGCCGCGCCGTTGTCGAATGGCGTACCCGATCTGAAAGCCGCGCTCGTCGTGCTGCGCGAGACGCTGACATCCGCGCTTTCTGACGTGGCCACGACGGGCACGGCCCCGACGGTTACGGCACCTTCCGCATCGACGCCCCAGCCGAGCGCGCCGCAAATCGCCGTCGCAGCCGACGGAACGACTCCGTCAGCCGCCGCGACATCCGATTCCGTTGCGACCGGGGCGATTGCGACGCCGGCCGCAGCCTCGGCAACCGGAAGTCAGCCCGCGACGACACCGGCCGCGACGTCCGTGCCGACAGAACAGTCCGCGCTTGAAGCGGCCGCCGTCGTCGCCTCGATCCTGTTTGAAGCCGAAGGGCCGGCGGGTTTGGTCGAATCTCTCTCCGGATCGCCCTCGATCGCTCCGCAAGCCGCCACAACGTCCGCCGCGCCATCGGCGCCAGGCGCAGCTTCGGCCGCTGTGCAGGACATCCTCGAACTCGCCGCCGCCAGCCAAAACCTCGCGACGTCAGCGTTGCCTGCTGATTCAGCGCGGGCGGCGGCCACGAGTGCTGCTCTCAATGTGTTGCAGGAGGTACTTCAAGCCTCGCCGCTTGCCGTTTCCAACCCGTTGCAATTCCTGTCGGAGAACAGCCAGGCGCTGGCGCTGTTGCCCGTCGTGACCGGCGCGCGCACACAGGACGAGGCGGATTTCGCCCGCACCAATCTGCCGCCGCCGCCGGTCAACGGCGCGCTGCCGTCGGCGCAGCCGGTTGCGCCAGCGACGCTCACGGCGCACACGCCACTCGAGGCGGCGCTCCAGCATCTGCTCGGGGATACCGACGGCGCGATCGCGCGGCAGACGCTATTGCAGATTGCCTCGCTGCCCGGCCAAGCTGACGCATCGGCAACACGCGTCGATCTCTCCACGCCACGCTGGAATTTTGAAATCCCGTTCGCGACGCCACAAGGCACTGCGATGGCGCAGTTTGAAATCTCGCGCGATGGGGCAGGGCGCGAGGCCACGGCGGTGAAAGCGACCTGGCGGGCGCGCTTCTCGCTGAATGTCGAACCCGCCGGGCCGGTGCATGCGCTGGTGTCGCTGAACGGCGATCGCACCTCAGTGAAGATGTGGGCGGAACGGCCGTCCACCGCCTCGCAATTGCGGGCAGGCGTTTCGCAACTCACGCAAGCCCTGAGCCGCGCGGAATTGACGCCCGGCGATATCGTCATTCGCGAGGGCGCGCCGACGCAGCCCGCAGCCGCTGCAGCCGGGCATTTTCTGGACCGGGCGTCATGAGCGAGCGCAACAAGAGCCAGCTCGCAGTCGCCCTGCATTACGATCGCACCGGCGCACCGCGCGTCGTCGCCAAAGGCAAAGGCACGCTTGGCGAAAAGATCATCGAAGTTGCGAGAGCCAACAACATTCCGATCGAGGAAAACGAAGTGCTGGCGGGTGCGCTCTCCAATGTCGAACTCGGTGAGGAAATTCCCGCTGAGCTCTACAAGGCGGTCGCCGAAGTCCTGATTTTCGTGCTGCGCCTCTCGGGAAGGGTGCGGTAAGAGTTTTTTCGTTGGCGGCTATTTCGCAGGCGCTGCACCGAAAAATCCAACGATCCTGATCAACCTTCGGTCGGGCCCGATTTCACCAAAGTCGATCGACGTGTCACCGAACGTTCCGTCAGGGTGAACCCGCCGCCACAGGAAACGCACCACATTGTGGTGCAGGTCGATGCCGCTCACGAATTCGAGCCGCGCTCCGGGGCGCGTGGCCTGCACTTTCGCGATATATTGCGATAGCTGCTCGTGGCCGGCCAGTTCGACATTGGGATCGATGTAGACGCCGCTATCGGCCCAGCATTGTTCAAGCAGGTTTTGCCGGATTGCGGCATCGGCCTCGTTCCAGGCCGCCATGTACGTCGTTACGGTCGCTCGGGAAGGGCCGTGGTCCATGACATTCTCTCTGATTTTGCCAAGCTTATCATTGGAATTTCGACCCAGGCAACGCACTGAACTATCCGTCATCGTTTCACCATGATGGCGCTGGCATCCTTCGCGCTTCCCATTTGCCGGATTGAAGAGTCCCATGCTTACCCGCCGCGACGCCCTCGGACTTCTTGCCGGCGCTGCGGCCTTGCCGTCGCGCGCATTCGCCGATTACGCGAAACCCCGCGGCGACATTCGCACCGATCTCGCCAAGTTCTTCACTGACGCCGGAACGGAAGGGACCTTTGTCGGCTACAAGGTCGAGGACTATCTGCTGATCTCCAGCGACTCCAATCGCTCCGGCGAACCAAAACTTCCGGCCTCGACCTTCAAGATTCCGAACTCGCTGATTGCGCTGGAGACGGGCGTGGTCGGCGATCCCGACAAGGACGTCTTCAAGTGGGACGGCGTCAAACATAACAACGAGGCCTGGAACAAGGACCACACCT
>Ga0307474_10003034_pt1 | contig 12099 bp, 13 predicted proteins | sample atmos_gasesECM1C_2_FD_203312 | JGI IMG/M metagenome (GOLD analysis project Ga0307474, IMG submission 203312) | Hardwood forest soil microbial communities from Morgan-Monroe State Forest, Indiana, United States - atmos_gasesECM1C_05 | ecosystem: Environmental > Terrestrial > Soil > Temperate... | reverse complement strand
AAACCGGATCGATGTCGCGCTCGGATCGAATCGCCAAATACAATCAACTCCTGCGGATAGAAGCCGAGCTGGGAGCGAAAGCATCCTATGCCGGCATGCGCGCTTTGTCGGTTCCAATTTCTTAAGAGTTCATGCTAAGCTACTGTCCCCATGAGGATTTTCGCGGCGCTGCTCGCCATAATACTGATCCTGCTCCAGGGCCGACTCTGGTTCGGAGACAAGGGATTGCGTGAAGTGGCAGGACTTAAAGCGTCCGTTGAGACGCAGCGCGCGGCCAACTTGGAGCAGACCGAGCGCAATCGGCAACTGAGTGCCGAAGTGGCGAACCTCAAGACCGGGCTCACGGCGCTCGAAGAGCGGGCCCGCAGTGAACTGGGCATGGTCTCCGCGAGCGAAACTTTCTACCAAGTCGTGAGAGCCAATACGCCGGCTCCGGCAGCACCCGCCGCACCCGTCACCGCCCGCGCGCAATGAGCGGGCGCGCGGCGCGCCGCCTCTGGGCCATCGTCCCTGCGGCAGGGCGCGGTGAACGTTTCGCCTCCAGCGCCAGCCTAGGCATCCCGAAGCAATACACCCCGCTGCTCGGCAAGAGCGTGCTCGAGTGGTCGCTGCGCGCGCTCCTGACCGAGCCTCGCATACATGGCATCGTCGTTGTGCTGGCGGCCGGCGATGAGCGCTGGAGCGAAGTCGCACGAAGCCTTGATTCACCCAAGTTGCTGACCACGATCGGCGGGGCGCACCGTCAGGATTCGGTGATGAACGGCTTGGAATATCTGGCCCCGAAAGTCGACGCGGACGATTGGATCTTGGTGCACGACGCGGCGCGGCCATGCCTGCGCGGCGAAGATGTCAGCGCTCTGTGCGATGCGCTCGAAAAAAATCCGCAGGAAGCAGCAGGGAGAATTGCCGGCGTGATATTGGCGGCGCCGATTGTGGACACGGTCAAGCGTGAGCTCGCGAACGGGCTCGAGACAGTCGATCGCGCCGGCCTGTGGCGTGCGCTGACCCCGCAGGTATTTGCCTACGCGGAGCTGCGCCGCGCGCTTGCCGATGCGGCCCGCGACGCAGTGGCGGTAACCGACGAAGCGCAGGCGATGGAACGCCTCGGCATTCGCGCAGCCCTGGTACCCGGCTCACCGTTCAATATCAAGGTGACGCGGGCCGAGGATTTGGAGGTGGCAGCCGCAATACTCAAGATGGGAGAAAGCAGCCAAATGAGAATCGGACAGGGAGTGGACGTACACGCCTTCGGCGCAGGCGATCACGTCGTGTTGGGCGGCGTGCGCATCGCCCATGCACAGGGCATCATCGCGCACTCGGACGGCGATGTGGTGATTCACGCGCTATGCGACGCACTGCTGGGCGCCATGGGCGATGGCGACATCGGCCAGCATTTTCCCGACAGCGACCCGCGCTACCGCGGCGCCGACAGCAGGGTGTTTTTGCGGGTGGTGGCGGAGCGCATGAAGTCGGCAGGATTGCGTTTGGTCAACGCCGATATCACCGTACTCGCGGAGGCGCCGCGGATCGGAGCACATCGCAGCGCGATGGCGGCGAATCTCGCGCAAGACCTGCAAGTCGCGGCTGCAGCCATCAACATCAAAGCCACCACGACGGAGCGCTTGGGATTCATCGGCCGCAAAGAGGGCCTCGCCGCGATGGCCTCAGTGTTGCTGTCTGGCTGAGGGCTGATCCTCGCTGCGTTTGTTCAAGATCGCTTCGATCGCCTCGAGCGATACCAACACGTCCTTGTGAACGACCTGGGCGTGCTCGGTCGGATTGACCCCGGTACTGCTGCGCGTAAATAGCGGATCGGCAAACAACGTGCGCAGCTGTTTGAGCGCGTGGCTGACGGCGGGCTGCGAAATCATGAGTATTTTCGAGGCGCGGGTAACGGATCTTTCACGCATCAGCACGGCGAAGATCACCAACAGATTCAAATTCACATTGTCGAAGTTCTTCGGGTTCACGTTATCGCTGCCCCCGCGTTATCGCGCCTTCGCGGCTTGCCGGTCCTTGCGGTCCGCGGCATTTTGCCCTTCGATCCGATTTCCTCGCGGACCACGGTGCCGATCAGGGAAAGCGCCTTGCGCATGAATGCGCTCTTCGGGCGGCGCGTCGATGTCACGATCGACAGCGGAAACCGCAACGTCGGATTCAAGATCGGCTTTATTAAAACCTGAGCGGCCCACGGCGAGGAGTTGATCGCATTCAGCGACAGCACCCCAAAGCCATGCCCTTGACGCACGAGATCGACGATCGCGGGGATGCATTCGACTTCATGCGCGATCTGAATTTTCTTGCCGATATTCGACAGGGCGTGTTCCACCGTCATGCGGTTGGCATGCGGGCGGCCGGGGATGATCAAGGGATAATCGGCGAGTTCGCTCAAGGATATGGATGCCGGGATTTTTTTGGTTCGCGATGCCGATGCTATTAAAAATAACTGATCGTCGAGCAACGGCGTTACATCGAAGTCCTCGGAGGCGGCGGCATTGTAGGCCAGGGCGCAATCGATGCGGCCGACGCTCAAGCGTTCCAAAACATAGGCGGACAAGCCTTCCGAGAACGCCAGCCGGGATTTCGGCAAGGTTCTGCCGAATGCCTTGACCAACGGCACGGTCACGATGTTGCCGAGGCTCGAGGGCAGGCCGAGGGTGATGTGCCCGGCATCGCCGCTGCGTGTGGTTTCCAATTCCTGGCGTGCGCGCCCGACCTGCATGAGAATGCCGCGGGTGTGCTCGAGCAGCTGGCAGCCTGCCTGTGTAAGCACCACGCCGCGTCCATTGCGATCAAATAATTCCTGCCCGAATTCCATTTCGAGATCCGCGATTTGACGGCTCAAGGTCGGCTGGCCGACCGAGAGGAAAGCGGCGGCATTGGTGAAACTGCCTAGTTCGGCGACGTGGCGAAAATATTCGAGCTGTTTGAGATCCAATTGCCGGCTCGCGTAGTTATTTGATATTCACATACCAATGCAAATTCATGCCGATTTAGTATACCGGGGTAATCAGCGCGGATGCTAGTCGCTGCTTCGTTTCCGCCCGCATCCGGGTAACATGACTGTCATGATTGCGACGATCGTCATCGTTGGGGGTGGTCAAGCCGGTGCTCAAGCCGTCGATACTCTGCGCCGCGAAGGATTTACCGGACGTCTCGTCCTGATCAGCGACGAGGGCATGTTGCCGTATCAAAGGCCGCCGCTGTCCAAGAAGTTCCTGTCGGGCGAGATGGAGGCCGAACGGCTGCTGTTTCGGCACCGCGGTTTCTACGACGAGCATGCCGTCGAGCTCAAACTCGGCGTTCGCGCAGCCGGCATTGAAACCGCCGCGCGGCGTGTGACGCTGTCGAACGGCGAGGAGATCAATTACGACCGTCTATTGCTTTGCAGCGGCGCTGTGCCGCGGCGCATGAACTGTCCCGGTTCCGATCTCGCCGGCGTACATTATTTGCGCAACGTCGATGATGCCGCGGCCATTAACGGGGGCCTGAAGCCGGGAGCGCGCGTGGTCATCGTTGGCGGCGGCTACATCGGCCTGGAAATCGCGGCAACCGCGCGCAAAATGGGTTGCGCTGTCGTGGTGCTGGAAATGGCGGACCGGGTCATGAATCGCGTCGTGGCATCAAATGTTTCCGAGTACTTTGAGCACGAACACCGCACCCAGGGGGTCAAAATAATATGCAACACCCGCGTCGTGCGTTTCGAAGGCCGCGATCGTGTTGAAAGGGTGGTTTGCGCCGACGGCAGCGTGTACCCGGCGGATTTATTGGTTGTCGGCATCGGCGCGATCGCCAATTCCCAACTGGCCGCCGACGCCGGCCTGAAATGCGACAACGGCATCGTCGTGGATGAAACCTGCCGCACCAGCGATCCTGCAATTTTCGCCGCCGGCGATTGCACCAATTTTTTCTCGCCGCGCTATCAGGCGCGCGTGCGTCTCGAGTCGGTGGACAACGCCTTCGAGCAAGGCAAGGCGGCGGCTCTGAACATTTTGGAGCGGCCGACCACTTACGACCGGGTCCCTTGGTTTTGGTCGGATCAATATGACAACAAGCTGCTGATCGTCGGACTGTCCTACGCACACGATCAGCAATTGACGCGCGGCGATCCGGCGACCCGCAGTTTCAGCGTCTGCTATCTCAAGGGCGGAGAATTGTTGGCGGTCGAGGCCGTCAATCACTCAAAAGACTACATGGCCGCGCGCAAGCTCATTCCCGAACGTTTCCGGCCTGACCTCGACAGGCTCGCGGACGCTCAGTTGGCGCTCAAGGACGCCGGTGGGGGACCTGCGCCGACCCGTTGAGTTTTGCCCCGCGTCTTCATTCAGGCGCGCAGCAATACGTAGAGCGCTCCGGTCCCTCCGTCAATGGCCTTCGCAGAAGTGAATGCCATGACGTCCAGATGCCGGCGCAGCCAGAGGTTTACCGCGGTCTTGAGAATCGGTCCGCGCGCGCCGGAGCGGTAGCCCTTGCCGTGCACCACGGTCACGCTGCGGCGCCCGGCATCGCGGCTGCGCGCGATGAAGTCAGCAAGCCGGTCGCGCGCCGCCGCCTGATTCAGCCCGTGAAGATCAAGCTCATCCTCGCTCGGGATCAAGCCGCGACGCAGCCGGCGCATCACCTGATCCTGGACCCCGCCGCGCTGAAACGACAGAGATGCCGCGGCGTCCGCGTCCGCGGCTGCGGCAATCAACGGCATGGTCTCGTCGAGATCTTCGGCGGCGCTGCGCGGCGGCGGTCTAGTGCGCGTGCGGCGCGCAAGTGTTGGGGCGTGGCGCGGCGGCTGAGCGGCCAACGGCTTGACATCGCGCATCGCCGTGCGGAACGCCACGGCCTCCGAGTCATCTACGGCATCGCGGTCGGGTATGCGCTTTTTGCCCATCAATACAGTATAGTCCGCGACACACCCGCCAGTACGCGCAGACTGCTTAAGTAGTGAAGATCCTTCTTTCCAATGACGACGGCTACCGTGCCGAGGGCCTGGCGGCTCTCGCAGAAGCGATCAAGCCGCTCGGCACCATGACGATTGTCGCTCCTGATCGAAACCGCAGCGGCGCGAGCAATTCGCTGACACTGGATGTGCCGGTGCGAGCCGTGCGTTACGATACCGATGCTTACTACGTGAACGGCACGCCGACCGACTGCGTGCACCTGGCGATTTCAGGGTTGTTCGATTTCGAGCACGACATCGTGGTCACCGGCGTCAATGACGGCGCGAATCTCGGCGACGATACGCTCTACTCGGGGACGGTCGCCGCTGCAGTTGAAGGTCGATTTCTGGGTCTGCCGGCCGTTGCGGTGTCGCTTTGTCTGACGTCGGACAGCCCGCGTAATTTCGCGAGCGCGGCACGGGTGGCAGCGCAGCTCGTGCAGCGCGTCGCGCAACATCCTTTGCAAGGCTCGGAGGAGGGCCCGGTCATCCTTAACGTGAATGTTCCAGACCTGCCGGACGGACAACTGCGCGGCATCAAGGTGACGCGGCTGGGGAACCGTCATCGCGCGAAACCGATCGTCAAGGCGCGGGACCCGCGAGGTCGCGAGGTGTATTGGGTGGGAAACGCGGGCGCCGGGCAAGACGCGGGTCCGGGCACGGATTTTCACGCCGTGGCGGAAGGCTACGCTTCGGTCACGCCCTTGCAAATTGACTTGACGCGCCATGCCGCTTTGGTCGATCTGAAGCGATGGCTCGAGCTTGAGTAATTTTATGGAAGGCCCGCGTCTCAGCGGCATTGGTATGACCTCGGCGCGGACCCGCGAGCGCCTCGTGCTGCGATTGCAGGAGCAGGGTATCGCCGATCAACGAGTGCTTGATCGGATCCGCAGCGTGCCGCGCCATCTATTCATGGACGAGGCGTTGGCCAGCCGTGCGTATGAGGACACGGCGCTGCCGATTGGATTCGGCCAGACCATCTCACAGCCCTTCGTGGTGGCCAAAATGACCGAGGCGCTGCTGGCGGCCGGAGACACGCCGCGGGTGTTGGAAATCGGTACGGGTTGCGGCTATCAGACGGCCGTGCTCTCGCCGTTGGTGGCGGAGGTCTACAGCATCGAAAGAATTGCTCCCCTGCTCGCACGGGCGCGGCGCACATTGCGAGAGCTGCGGATTCGCAATGTCAACTTTCGCCATGATGACGGGAATGTCGGCTGGGCTGCGCGCGCACCCTTTGATGGCATCTTGCTGACAGCCGCACCGCACACCGTGCCGCCGGCGCTCTTCGAGCAGTTGAAGACGGGCGGTCGCTTGATCGCACCGGTGGGACCCGAAGGAAAACAGGAGCTGTTCCGCTACACGAAAGGCGAAACCCGGATTGACCGCCAATCGCTGGGCGCGGTGAGCTTTGTCCCCCTGGTCTCGGGACTGCAGCGTTAGATCGGTCCGAGTAGTCGGTAGGCTGCCGACAGGGTGCCGCCGGCGATTCCTTTGCGCGCTTTGGCTCTGCGCCCTGTTGCTGCAGGGCTGCGCGGACCTGGCGGACAAGCGGGAGCTGTACGTGGTGAAGCCGCAGGACACGCTGTACAGCATCGCCTGGCGCTATGGACTCGATTTTCGCGACCTGGCGCGCTGGAACAATATCGGCAGCGACTTTCGTATCGCAGTCGGCCAGACGCTTACCTTGGCACCGAACCGCTCCGCAGCACCGGCCCGACCCAGGTCCCCTACACCAACACGCCCGCCACCGTCCTCCCAGGCGCCGATTCGGCCCGCACCCGGCGTCACGGGACAAGCGTGGGATTGGCCTACGACTAGAACCGGTGCGCCGCGGCCGGTTCTAAGCGGCGGGATACTGCTGTCCGGGCAGTTGGGTCAGGACGTGCGTGCGGCCGCGGCGGGACGGGTCGTTTACAGCGGGACCGGCATTCGGGGTTACGGCAATCTGATCATCATCAAGCATGGCGAGAACTGGCTTTCCGCCTATGCGCACAATCGCGAATCGCTGGTGCATGACGGCCAGGAAGTCGCCTCTGGGCAGGTGATAGGACACATGGGCGAGGGAGCACCTGGTAAGCCCGCGTTGTACTTTGAGATTCGCCGCAATGGCAAACCAGTCGATCCGCTGAATTACCTACCTCGTATAAAGTGAGATTTAGGTTAGTGATCTAACTATATGAATATGATAAATATAGTACATTAAGGAAAGTTGTCGGGGACTTGCGACAGTTAATTCCGTATGTTTAACTGCGATCCGTCGGAAAGATCCATTGCGGGGCGCTAGGCTTACACGCTTAATCGAAAAACAACAACAAGATCAATTAGAAGAACAATATATCTCGATAATAGTTTGGTTGTGTATTTCGCTTATCGCCCTGCTATTTTTTTTGATGGTCTCACACCAGCAACAGCGCCACGACACGGCGCTGTTCACCCACCAAGACGTTGAATGTGCGGCAGGCCGCGCTCGTATCCATGACCTCAAATCCAATGCCGGCGCGCAAAAACTGAGCACCGAAGGACGGCGCGGGAAATATCTGGCGCGCCCCGGTGCCGAGCAACACGAGTTCCGGTTCGAGCGCAAGTGTGCGCGCGACGTCGATGGCAATCAGATCATCGAGATTATGGATGTTCGCATCGGCGATCACCGTTGCCGCGCTTAAGATGACGGCGCCACGATAAACGTTCTCGTTGACACGCAGCTCGCCATTTCCATAGGCGCGGATGACATTGATGCCGGACGGTAACTCCTGGGCGAATCGCATGCGCTTAAGATACTCAAATTACCGCGGGAGCGTTTGTGTCTAGCCAATATTTTCGGTTTGCGGTGCGCGATACCTCGCGCCTTCGCGTTCCGCTCCTGGAGCAGTTGCTTGCGCGCGCGGACGGTTGGGTGTCCGTGACCGACTGGCGCGCCGATGCTTTCCGAGTGATCGCGCCGCAAGCGGCCAGCATGCCGGGCGTCGCCGCCGCCGCGCTGTGCGCCGATCGCGCCGCCTTGCGTACCGGCGCCGCGAACGCGGGCGCCGCGGACGCGGGTGCCGTGAGTGCGGCCTGGGTTTGCGCCGCAACCCCGGTTCACTATGTGGCGGAGATGACCAGCGTGCGTTTAGGCTGGGACGGTATGCTGGCGCTGAGCCCGGCGGGCGCTGAAACCCTGGCGTCGGATTTTAACCGCGTCTGGAAAGGTTCCGGAATTCGCCTGACCGCGTCCCGCTCCGCGCAGCTTTTTTGTATTTTCGACCTCGCCCTCGATGTGATAACGCGCGATCCCGAGGATGTATTGGGCCGTCATATCGAGGAATTTCTCCCGACGGGCGCGGACTCAGGAAGGTTGCGGCAATTGATCAGCGAGACAGAAATGTGGTTGTTCGAACATGAAGCAAATCGGGCTCGCACTGCGCTCAAACTGCCCGCCATTAACGGGCTGTGGTTTTGGGGCGGCGGTGCGCCGGTCGCTTCTCTACCGATCGTAGAGGGTTGGACCGCGGGGGATGATTTGTTTTTCAACGCCTTCAGCACTGCGCGGGACGATAAATTCCCGAGCGGGGTCATCGCCGCAGGATGCGCTCCCGGCAGCGATCAATGGCAAGAGGTCGAATCGCGTTGGCTTCAAGCGGCGACTGATAAGCTGCGGACCCGCGAGATACAGCGGCTGCAGATCTCTGCGGCGGATCGGTGTTACACGGTGACCGGAGCTGGCCTGCGGCGATTTTGGCGCAGAAGAAAACCTTGGTGGGAGTCATTCGAGTAAATGCAGATCCGCCGCCGCATACACGAGAATCCCACGGATTTTGCAGGGCATCTGCATCCGGTAGTGCGGCGCGTCTATGCGGCCCGCGGCATCGCCAGCGATTCTGAACTGGACCTGTCTCTGGATCAGCTGTTGCCGGTGGGATCTTTGGAAGGGCTGGATGCGGCAACGCGGCTCTTGGCGGCCCATCGCGCCGCGGGCCGGGTCTTGGTCATTGGCGATTTCGATGCCGATGGCGCCACCAGTACGGCGTTGCTCGTCAGGGCGCTGCGCGCCCTGCGCTTCGCACACGTTGATTTCTTGGTGCCCAATCGTTTTCGCTTTGGCTACGGGCTGACGCCGGAGATCGTGGCGCTTGCGGCCACGCGCACGCCGTCGCTGATCGTAACCGTGGACAATGGCGTGTCGAGCATTGCGGGGGTGGAGGCGGCGCGCGAGATCGGGGTGCCCGTGCTGGTGACCGATCATCATCTGCCCGGAAGCGTGCTGCCGCGCGCGGAAGTGATCGTGAATCCCAATCTGCCCGGCAGCCAATTCGCTAGTCCGGCGTTGGCCGGCGTCGGCGTGGCGTTTTATCTCATCGCCGCGCTGGGCAAGGCGCTGGGTGAGGCGAGCTTTCGCGCGGCGAACTATTTGGATTTGGTGGCGCTGGGGACAGTTGCCGACATGGTCCCCCTCGATCGCAACAATCGAATCTTGGTCTCCGAAGGGCTAAAGCGCATCCGCGCGGGGCGCTGCGTTGCCGGTATACGAGCGCTGCTCGAATCGGCCGGCCGCAACAGAGAGCAGCTCAGTGCCGCTGATTTAGGCTTCGGGCTGGCGCCGCGCTTGAATGCCGCGGGACGGCTGACGGATATGAGCGTCGGTATCGCGTGCTTGTTGGCGGACGAATTTAGCGAGGCGCAGCGCCTGGCTGCGTTGCTGAGCCAGCTCAACGATGAGCGGCGCGAAATCGAACAGCGGATGCAGCTCGAGGCGGTGGGTCTTGCCGAGAATTTGCGCGACAGCGAAGCGGCCGAGTCCCTCGGGATTTGTCTCTTCGATGAAAATTGGCATCAGGGCGTCGTGGGACTGGTCGCCGGAAGAATCAAGGACCGGCTGCACCGGCCGGTCATCGCCTTTGCGCGGGCCGAGGACGGCGCGCTGCGCGGTTCGGCGCGCTCCGTTCCCGGCATCAATATTCGCGACGCCCTCGACAGCGTCGCGGTCCAGCGGCCGGACCTCATCGACAAGTTCGGCGGGCACGCCATGGCCGCGGGTCTCTCTTTGCGCGAATCCAACCTGCCGGCATTCAGGCTGGCATTTGCCGCGGAAATTGCGCGGCGCGGAAACCGCGAGTTGTTGAGCGGGGTCATCTATTCCGACGGCGCGCTGAGCGCCGCAGAACTCTGCATCGGCACCGCGCAGGCGCTGCGCAGCGCTGGACCCTGGGGTCAAGGATTTCCCGAACCGGCCTTTGACGGCAAATTCCTCGTCGAGGAGGCCAGGATCGTCGGCGACAAGCACATGAAAATGCGGCTGCGGCCGTCGCACCTTGGAGCCGAGGCCATCGACGCCATCGCGTTCGGCTATATGGGCAGCCCGTCTGAAGATGCCAACGTGCGCGGGGGCGCGACCATACAACTGGTCTATCGACTCGAAATCAACGAGTACCGCGGCGCTGCCCGTGTTCAGTTGAACTGCCAGCATCTCAAGATCGAGTGATCAGTGTGCTAGGATTCGCGGCCATGGAAATCAACCAGATCAAGCGATCGATCAAAGATCTCGAGGAACGCACCGATTCCTTGAGGAGGTATCTTTGATTACGACAATAAAAATGAGCGCTTACAGGAAGTAACGCGCGAACTCGAGCAGCCGGGCATCTGGGACGACCCCGAGCGCGCGCAAGAACTGGGCAAAGAGCGCGCCAAACTCGAGCAGGTCGTCATCGGCCTGGACCATCTCAAGCGCAGTTTGAACGATGCCGCCGAGCTGATCGACCTGGCTGCGGAGGAGTCGGACATGTCCGCCGCCCAGGGGATCGAGGCGGACGTGAGCCGGTCGGCCGCGGAAGTCGAACGACTCGAGTTTCAGCGCATGTTCCCCGGCAAAATGGACTCGCACAATGCCTTCCTCGATATTCAGGCCGGCGCCGGCGGCACCGAGGCGCAGGACTGGGCCGCCATGCTCCTGCGCATGTACCTGAAATGGGCCGACTCGCACGGCTTCAAGACCGAAGTCATCGATCAAAGCCCCGGCGAGGTCGCGGGCATCAAGGGCGCGACGGTCGAAATGATCGGCGACTACGCTTACGGCTGGCTGCGCACGGAAACCGGCGTTCACCGCCTGGTGCGAAAATCGCCGTTCGATTCCGGCAACCGCCGGCATACCTCTTTTGCCTCGGTGTTCGTATCGCCCGAAGTCGACGACGATATCGATATCGAGATCAATCCTGCCGACCTACGTACGGATGTGTACCGCTCGAGCGGCGCCGGCGGCCAGCATGTGAACAAGACCGAATCGGCGGTTCGCATCACCCATATGCCGAGCGGCATCGTCGTGGCCTGCCAGGGTGAGCGCAGCCAGCACAAGAACCGTTCCACGGCCATGAAAATGCTCAAGGCCAAGCTGTATGAACTGGAGTTCAACAAGCGCAATGCCGCCGCCAAAGTGCTCGAGGATTCCAAATCGGACGTCAGCTGGGGCAACCAGATTCGCAGCTATGTGCTGGACCAATCCCGCATCAAGGACTTGCGCACCGGCGTGGAAATCGGCAATACCACCGCGGTCCTGGATGGCGCGCTGGATGAATTCATGCAAGCCAGTTTGAAGCAGGGTCTGTAATCTTAGGCTTATGAGCGAGAACGACGAAAATCACCTGATCAGCGAGCGCCGAGCAAAGCTTGCCAGGCTTCGCGAGCGCGGCAGCGCCTTTCCGAACGATTTTCGCCGCAATGCCCTGGCCGGCGACCTGTTGACTGCCTACGGCGAGAAGGCGGCCGAAGCGCTCGAGACGTCAGCCATCCGCGTCAGTGTGGCGGGCCGGATGCGCGCCAAGCGCGTCATGGGCAAGGCGAGCTTCGCCAAGCTGGAGGATTCGAGCGGCGCAATCCAGATATTCTTGCAGGCCGGCGCACTCGGCGAGTCTTACGATGAATTCAAAACCTGGGACGTCGGCGATGTGATTGGCGCGGAGGGGGTTTTGTTCCGCACCAAAACCAACGAATTGTCGGTGCGCGTGGATAAAATCCTGCTGTTGACCAAATCGCTGCGGCCGCTGCCTGACAAATGGCATGGAATCGCTGATATGGAAATGCGCTATCGGCGCCGGTATGTCGATCTGATCATGAACGAAGAGAGCCGGCGCGTATTCGAGATGCGCAGCGCGATCGTGCGCTACCTGCGGGCATTTCTCGATTCGCGCGGTTTTCTCGAA
>Ga0307474_10003033_pt1 | contig 12099 bp, 10 predicted proteins | sample atmos_gasesECM1C_2_FD_203312 | JGI IMG/M metagenome (GOLD analysis project Ga0307474, IMG submission 203312) | Hardwood forest soil microbial communities from Morgan-Monroe State Forest, Indiana, United States - atmos_gasesECM1C_05 | ecosystem: Environmental > Terrestrial > Soil > Temperate... | reverse complement strand
CATCCGGGCTTTTGGCAAACATTCTTCCGCAGTTCACGGCCAAGACTGGCATCAAGGTCAACGTCGTCGCGCAAGGCACCGGCAAGGCCTTGGACACTGCGCGGCGAGGTGATGCTGATCTGTTGCTGGTTCACGACCCAGACGCCGAACAAGATTTTATGGATGAGGGCCACGGTTCAAGCCGCCGTCAAATCGCGTGGAACGACTTTATCATCGTCGGGCCGTCTGCCGATCCCGCTCATGTGAAGGGCGGCAGCGACAGTGTCGCGGCATTGAAGGCGATTGCCACTTCGCAAGCGCCGTTCGTTTCGCGTGGTGACAAGAGCGGCACGAACGCGGCCGAGCTAAGGCTCTGGAGTTTTGCTGGTTACCCGCCTGACCAGCTGGTCAAGGAGAAGTGGTATCGCGACATCGGCGGCGGCATGGGTCGAGCACTCAACGCCGCGAGCGCGATGGATGCATATACGTTATCTGACCGTGGCACCTGGCTAAGCTTTAAGAATAAGGGGTCGTTGGTCGTTGCTATCGAGGGCGACCCACGCCTAATCAATCGATACGACGTGATCGAACTAGATCCCCAGAAGCATGCCGGTGCAAGGCTCGCCACTGCGAAGGTATTCGCAGATTGGCTGGTTTCGCCTGAGGGACAGCAAGCAATCGGCGCGTATCAAGTGAATGGGCAAAGACTATTCAACCCTTCTGCACGCTCGCCGAAATAACCCGTCGCTACGGCCAGAAAACTGAAATCCGACCTGGAGGGCGGCATGACACATTGGAGCGGAAGCGTCGCCGCAATATTGCTGGCAGGTTTTCCCGCCGTTGCGAGCGCGCAGCCGAGCTGCGACGCTCTACCTCGCGGACCGGAGCGTACCGATTGCTATCTCGCCCTAAGTCAATTCTATCGTGCACAATCTGATCTTGCCGCCGCCAAGGCGCGCGTGCAATCGGACGCCGCTTGGTATCGGGCAATCACAGGGGCAGACCCTCCAAAACATAAACCGCATCGTCGGAAATAAAGGTCACGCGCCGAGCCGACCTCGCAACGGCAAGCGAGGGACCGGACGGTTGTTCGCAAGCAGGACCACAGGGTCGTTTGCTGCCCCTCGGGGGGAGGGAAAAAAGAACCGACCGAAGCATGCTTTCGTGGCAAATTCGTCACCGTGGTCGAACACTGTGACGCGGTTCGCAAGCTTTTGGAGCAAGCCCGATGGGTGATCCCGCCTGCATTGATATTTCGCACTGGCAGAATTTCCCTGATTTCGAGAAGGTCCGCGCCGCTGGCGTGGTCGCTTGCATCATGAAGGCGACGGAGGGCACTAGCTATATCGATCCCAACCGCGCACAAAACTATATCAACGCGACCAAGGTCGGGATCGCATGCTGCACCTATCATTGGCTCAAGCCCGGCAACGCCAAGGAACAAATTCAATTCTATCTCGACACCATCGATGCGGTGCCGGGCGAGCGATTGGTGATTGATTACGAAGAAGATGGCTGCACGCTGGATGATTTGCATGAGGCTGTGCAAGCCTTGCTAGACGATCCGCGTAAGCTGCAAGTCACCGTCTATAGCGGGCACTTGCTTAAAGAGCAGTTAGGCGATACCCGCGACGACTTCCTTGCCAAGCACACCGACCTTTGGCTCGCGCAATACACCTCTGGGACGCCGACGTGGCCCGACGGCACTTATAAGAAATGGACGCTCTGGCAATATTCGGAAGAAGGTCACGTGGATGGCATCGATGGCAGCGAAGTTGATCTTAACCGGTTCGACGGAAACGACACCGAACTTGTCCGCTGGATCACACCGCCCAAACCGAAGCGAAAGGAGAAGTCCCGTGCCCCCGCATCGAAAGCCCGTAAGCCAAGCGCAGCGCGCGGCCATGCACGCGGCTGCGCAGGAAAAAAGCCCCATCGGCATTCCAAAAAAAGTCGGCGCTGAATTGTCTTCTGACATAGATCGGCTCGGGATGCTAAGCTAAAGCGTATCCTTGAGCCGATGTGGGAAATGCCATACCGCGAAATCGCTCAGGAATTGACCAAACCGCAACGTTCCGACGCCGCGCGGCGGTGATGTGTTGAATGCAATGACGGTCATGCGCGCGATGAAGCGATTGGGCATCGCGGGCAAGTGAAGGAACGGCAGGCGCAGAGTAAACGTCGGCCGGCTGCCGACCAGGATTCGGTTCGGATCCAGTACCGCGCCGGCTCGGATAAACGGGGCAAACACGGGGGACCGTATCGGACTGGGGAACGGTACCGTAGTAGTACACATCGCAAGAGGAGGAGTATTAAGAAGAAACGTGCCGACTTGCGAGATGGCCGACGCGCCGGGGATATTTGTGGCAATGACACGGGCTTGCACTTGCACAATCGCCTGCGCCCAGTCGGACATCGCGCCATGTCCGAAAAGTGCCACAAGCGGAAGTCTATGCTTGATTAGCCGAAAGAGCAGCTAAGGTGTATTTTGGTTGCTCGGTTCGGCCTCCAGGGTCCTGACTGCTTGGCGCATCGGCTCAGGCGAGACACGGACGAGCCCTCCAAAGCCCTGCTCCAGTTCGAGGAAGATTGCAACAGCACCGGCCACCGCCAGCGCGCACAACGTCAGGGTGACCGCAGACGTCAAGTTGGGCGGCGCAAAAAGAGCAAAACTGGCGAACAGTAGTGCCAGCCAAAAGACGAGGAGAGCAACGAATGCTTTCGGCGTTCCTTGTCCGATCTGTTGTGCGATCAACCATCGTGCGTCTCCGATCTTGGCCGCAAGGGTCATAGCCTGAGCCAACCACCATTGATCGCGGGGATTTGTGGGTTTCAGGGCGAGGAGCATGTCCTCGAGCCCCTGTAGCAGTTCGTAAGTTGACGGATTGCTGAGGCGCACATCCGCCGGATTGTCCGGGAACAGATCATCCGTTTTGTGTTCGGCATACTTTAGGAGCGTATTTCGTGCTGGTTCGGCGTCGGCCCCGTATCGGCGCAATATCTGGTCGAGCCGGAGGATTTCCGCCGATAGCGAGGTCACTTGCCCGCCAAGCCGTGTAAACGAAGTGTTGGCGTTAGAGATCAGAAGCCCAAGCACCAGCGCCGAAATGGTAGCGACCACTGCCGTCGAAACGTTTACAAGGTTTTTTGTCTCATCCGTCAGGTGATGCTTTGGCAAGCAGTCTCGGAGTTTCACGCCAGCGAATGCCCCGATGAGGAGAGCGGCCAACACGATGAGCGCGATGATAAGGGTATCATTCATGGTCGGGGTTCCCTCGATTACGCAACTGCTTTGGGAATAAACGAGGAGCGGCCCCCGGGGATCGACGTTGTTGCCGATTTAATTGCACAGAAAGTGGTTTTCGGTGTGGCGATGCTCGCTGAGGTGTGGTCGAGAGCGGTGTTTAGTGCCGCGCCTTCTTGGCCCGGTTTGATGCCTGATTGCGATAGATCAAAGCTTTGCATTTCATACATGCGGTAAGGGAACTTCAGCCGCTCAATTTTGCTGGCGAGAATCCCGATGTCGAAACACAAGCCGGGCGACAATCTGGATGAGATCGAGTTTGCTGAGAGCAAACTGGCCAAGAGCCGAGGCCGATTAAAGAAATTCAGAGGGTTGCAAAACTCGTTCGTTACTGGCTCGGCAGAACGCGCACTGGCCGCAAGAACTATCGATGAGATTGAAAATCTGCATCAAGTGTTAGACCGGCTATGTCATCGCCTCCGCGGTCGCACACACTAGGCAAGTGCTATCGTGTACCAGTCGCGATGCCGCGCGACGGCCTCGCGCTACGGATCTTGATTTGCATTAACTTTTTATACGAAAGCTCAATTGAACCTGCACGATGTTGAGCCGACCATCAGAAATGTCCTTCACGTTGGATAAGATAAGTGTGCACTTTTGAACAACAACAATAAACGTGCGGAGTTTAGGCCATGCTTGACATCATCAGCCGGCATTCGACTGGCAAGCTAGACTATCTTGTCGCAATAGGAGAAAGCGCCTTCTGGAGTGAGTTCAAATATGCCAAGGGTACCGAGATTTTCGCAGAAAACGAAACTGCGGACTATGTCTATCAGATCATCTCGGGTGCCGTGCGCACGTTGAAGCTACTGCCCGATGGTCGTCGTCAGATCGGCGCATTCTATTTGCCCGGCGACATTTTCGGGGTTGAAAACGGGGATGCCCATCGGATCACGGCGGAAGCCATCGTCGATATCAAGGTCCTGCTTGCTAAGCGCACACGAATATTCGGCGAGTTTTCGGAAGAGAGCCTCACAGGCACTAGGGAAGTCTTAAAATTGCTTACGAGAAGTTTGCAGCACGCAGAAAATCATCTTTTACTTTTGGGTCGACAGACATCTGTCGAGAAAGTCGCAGCATTTCTGATCGAAATGGACCGGCGACTGCAATCGCCGGGGGAAATTATCCTTCCGATGAACCGACGCGATATTGCGGACTATCTTGGTCTGACCATCGAGAGTGTATCTCGCGCTTTGTCGATCTTGCGGAGTGAGGGCTTGGTAAGCTTCCGAGGACACGCGCACCGAGAGGTCGTGTTGCACCAGAGGACTAGACTGGCTCAGTTGGCCATTTCATCCGAAAGCAGGCCGGCGCTCGATCGGTTCAATCACGCCGGGCGGCAGCAAGGTCCGCTAACGTGGCGCAATGGCTCCGCGCTGATGCCTGCACGCCAAGGGCGGTGCGGGGGGACCTATCGAATTAGTCGACATCGGTCACCGGATAAGCCGGACGCTTTGCAATAAGCCCAGTTGCAGCTCTTCAGTGCGACGTCGGCTCAGGGTCATTCGCGACCAAACCAGCCAGCTCAGCCTGCCGGTTGATGTCCGCTTCTCTCCAAAGCGACAGAAGGGCTGCTTTGCCGCGAAATGACGCGATGGGCCATTTCCGGACTCATGCAGTGCAGCAAAAGCAGCCTATTCGATCACCTCATCAGCGATCGAGAGCAAGTCGGGCGAGAGGTTGAGACCAAGCAATTTCGCAGCCTTTTGGTTGACCACCAGTTCGAACTTGGTCGGTTGCGTGATCGGCAAGTCGGCAGGCTTGCTCCCATTGAGAATGCGACCGGCATAGACACCGGCCTGCCGGTACAGGTCGGGCAAATCAACGCCGTAGCTCACCAGCCCTCCGTCGGCTACATATACACGCAAGCTGTACATTGCCGGCACCTTGCGGCGGGTCGCCAAGGCCGCAAGCTTGACGCGTCGCGTGACGAAAAAAGTGTCGACGGCTACCACCACTCCTTGAAGACCGTCCCTGGCGATAGTCTCGAAAGCGGAATCGATTTCGGCATCGGTACTGGCCTCCAGGACCTGAAGGTGCACCTTGGCGGCGCGCGCTGCCTCTTGCAGATTCTCCAGTTGTCCCGCAGCCGCAGGAAAGGTCGGATTGACGAGGACAGCGAGCTTGGTCGCCTGAGGGAGGAGATCGCGAAGCAGACCCAGCCGCTTTGCTTCCAGGGTGGCATTGAGAAGGCTAATCCCGGTGATGTTGCCTTCGGGGCGTCCCAGGCTGGCAACGATACCGAGCTCAATCGGATCGGTGGTAAAAGTGGCGACGATCGGAATCGTTGCCGTGGCAGCCTTGGCTGCCAATGCGGAGGGTTCGCCGCCGAAGGCTGCAAGTACCGCGACCTGCAGTTGCACGAGTTCGGTTGCTAGCGCCGGCAGCCGGTCATACTCGCCGTTCGCCCAACGGTATTCAATTGCGATGTTCTTTCCCTCGATCGCGCCAGCTTCTGCCAGACCTTGGCGAAATGCGGCTGCAAACGGCGCGCTTTCGTCGGGTGAGCGGGAACTGAGAAACCCAACCACACGCATCGCAGGCTGATCCGCCCGAGCCGTAAGTGGCCAGAACGCGGCAACGCTGAGTCCAGCAATGACATCCCGCCGTCTCATGCTGCCCTCCGGGTCAGGAAAGCGCATCTTATCTCTGCAAGCCGAAAGTTCGAAGAGCCAATAAGACTCACTACTTCCGCTCGGGGTCATTTGCGACCAAGGTCGAGCCAGCCACAAGCGCGACCATGTCCGCTGTGCCCCGAAAGCGACCGCACTTCGTAGCGCACGGAAATGACGCGAAGGGCCATAACCGGAAATAAAACTTTCTTCACTCGATCACCTCGTCTACGCGACCTGACAGGGGCAGCGGAACAGCGATGCCAAGCGCCTTCGCCGATTTTGCGTTAATGAATAATTCGAGCTTGGTGTTTTGCTGGACCGGCAGATCGGCTGGCTTTTCTCCCTTGAGGATGCGCGCGACGTACGTACCCGTTAGCCGGTAAGAATCGATGAGATTGCCGCCATAGCTCGCGAGCCCACCGGCTGCGGCGAAGGAACGGTTTTCAAACACCGCGGGCATAGCATGACGTGCCGCGATCTCACCGAGCCGTGCACTCCGGCTGCTGAACAGGGGGTCGGCGCCGATGACGAGCCCACCCGCGCCGAGCTCACTTAGCTTGGCGAAGGTGCCCTCGAAATCACCCTCGCTGCTGGCATTCAGAACATGAAGGGTTATGCCGAAGCTTTTGGCCGCCGACATGGCTTCGTTCGTTTCGGTCCCCGCGAGCGCCGGATTAGTCGGATTCACGAGAAGGCCTACGACGCTGGCCTTCGGCACGAGCTCGTGCAACAATTCCAACCGCTTCGGAGTGACGAGTGAATTAAGCAGCGTGACGCCCGTAATGTTCTCGCCTGGTTTGTTGACGTTTGTGACGAGGCCAAGCTCGATCGGGTCGAATGCAGTTTCGAAGACGATTGGAATTTTTGTACCGGCGGCCTTCGCTGCGAGCGCGGCTGGTGTGCTGGTCGCAGCGATCACGGACGCCTTTTTATTCACGAGCTCGGCCATCATCGCCGGAAGCCGATCGGTATGGTTGTCCGCCCAGCGATATTCAATATTCACGTTTTGGCCGTCAACGTAACCAGCTTCCGCGAGCGCGTCGCGAAAGGCTGCCAATTGGCGTTGGTAATCACGGGCCGATTGCGAATTCAGAAATCCGACCAGAGGCATTACGCGCTGATCTGCCGCTGCAACCAGCGGCCATAGGACGCCAGCTCCAAGCCCTGCAATGAAATTCCGCCGTCGCATCTACCCCTCTAAAGAACAGACGTCGTCGGATTGAAGCTTAACACTACGCGCCTCAGCTTGTGGATGGAATTGAGCCCTCGCTCGAACAGGCCCTTTCCGATCTAGCTTTGACAGCCAACGGGCGCTGTGATCGCGTTGCTCAGCTGAGAGCTAAATTCCGGACTACGCAGCCTGTTGCAGCCGCTCATCGATTTCCTCGCGCAACAGCCCGAAGTCAATCGGCTTGGTCAGCAACCCGGCGGCCCCGAGTTCAGCCGCTTTCTTCTTCGTCGCTTCATCGCCGTAGGCAGTGATCATGATTACGGGCACGTTCGGCCGCGCCAACTTGACTTTCGGCAGCATTTCAAGCCCGCTCATGCCGGGCATGTTGATGTCCGATAAGATCAGGATCAGCATGGGATCTGCGATCGTCTTCGCGCGCTCCAGCGCCTCCGGCGCTGATGCCGCAAACTCCATGACAAAACGTCCGGAGCGAATGTCGCGGCGGAATTGCTGACGAAACAAATGTTCGACGTCAGGTTCGTCATCGACCACAAGGATATAGGTTCTCAATTTCCCTGCCCCCCTGCTTTTACTTGCTTAAGGCATGACGCGCGGCAGCGTAATGATGAATTCTGTAAATGAACCGGGTTCGGTCACAACATCAATCGTACCTCCGTGCTGTTTCACCACGATGTCGTGGCTCATCGACAGCCCGAGCCCGGTACCTTCACCGGCCGGTTTTGTCGTGAAAAACGGGTTGAAAATCTTCTCCCGGATATCGGGCGGGATGCCCATCCCATTGTCGCGGATGCGGACTTCGACTCTGTCACCGAGATTTCGTGTCACCGCCTCCAGCTTCGGTTCAAAGCCATCGACGGCCATCCTGGCACGCTGGGTTGCGGCGTAAAACCCGTTCGAGATCAGGTTCAAAAGCACCCGCGTGATCTCTTGCGGGTAGACATCGGCAACTCCGACCGCCCGATCGAAATCTCGCTCCAGCGTGATGTTGAAGCCCTGTTTCTCTGCGCGGGCTCCATGGTAGGCGAGGCTGAGGCTCTCGTCGATCATCGCGTTGATCTCGACTGGTCGATGCTCACCAGAGCCCTCGCGAGAATGCAGCAGCATGTTCTTGACGATGGAATCGGCGCGCTTGCCATGCTGCACGACCCTTCCGAGGTTGTCCCTCAAGGTGCCGGTCAGCTCTTTGACTTCCTCGCGGACCTTGCCAGGCAGTGCGACCGGCTTAAGTACATCGCTCAACTCGTCCGCCAATTCGGATGAGAGCGAGGCAAAATTGTTCACGAAGTTGAGCGGGTTCTTGATCTCGTGCGCAATGCCGGCGGTGAGTTGTCCAAGGGCCGCCATCTTCTGCGCGTGGACCAGGCTCGCCTGCGCCGCCTGCAAATCGCGAAGTGCCGCCTCGGCAGCGTCGCGCGCTGCGCGAATGGTTTCTTCGGCCTGCTTCCTCTTGGTAATGTCGGCGTAGATCAGCACAAAGCCCCCACCGGGAACTGGATTGCGGCGCACCTCGATGATGCGGCCATCGGGCCGCGTACGCTCAATGCGCAGCTCCTGCCGCGGATCTTCGTTAGCGCGACTCAGATCAGCTTCGAGATCGGCAGAGTACTCGCCGCGATCCACGAGATATCGGAAGTAGTCGGCGTAGCTCGGCCGCTGCGCGAGGAAGGCGTCGGGCAAATCAAGGATCGTCTGGAAATTGCGGTTCCATGCGACAAGCCGCGTGTCAGTGCCAAACATCACAACGCCATCACCCATGTTGTCGAAGGTGACGCGCAGCTCGGCCTGGCGCTCGCGCAATTCCTCGAACAGACGCGCATTCTCGATCGCGATCACCGCCTGATCGGCGAAGGTGGTGGCCAGCTCGATCTCCTTCGGCGTAAATGGATCGACGCGTGTCCGGGTAATGCTGAAGATGCCAATCAGCGAGTCGCCCCGCAAAAGTGGAACACCGAGCATCGTGCGTTGGCCCTGTTTCTTCTGTGCTTCCCAATAGGTGTATTCTTCGTCCTGCATGACGTCCGGGATGTGAACGACACGACGCTCCAGTCCTACGCGACCGCTGAGCGTACCGCGATCGGACGGGAGGGGATTTGCAACCATGAATTGCCGCGCTTCGCCAGAAACGCCGTGCGCCGCGGCGAGGTAATTCAAATCGTCGCGCCGTCGGAATATGAGCGCCTGATCGGCTCGGCAGAGCCGCGCCACCGTCTCCACCAGCGTGTCGAGTACCGTCTCGAGGTCGGTGGTGGAACGGCTGATGATCTTGAGCACGTCACCGGTCGCGGTGAGTTCATCCACCGAACGCGCGAGTTCAGTCTGGCGCTCGCGCAACTCACCCAGGAGCCGAGCGTTCTCCATCGCAATAACTGCTTGGGCAGCGAAGCTCTCGAGAAGCGCTATCTCCTTCTCACTGAAGGGCTTGACCTCGGACCGGGCAGCACCGATGTAGCCGAGCAGCTTTCCCTCCCTGCGCAAGGGAATGAACAACGTGGTGCGGACACCAGCGTCGAGCGCGGCAAGCGCGATCGGATGGTCGATCTCGGCCCAATTCGTGACCTGGGTGAAGCGTGCGCCTTCCAGCAACCGCTGGCTTGGGTGGTTCGGGCCCGGGACGAAGCCTTGGCGCATGCGAGCTGCAAGCGCCTCTGGCAGCCCGCGCGACGCAACGGCCCGGAACTTCTCGCCGTCATAAAGCAGCAAGGATCCTTGCGGGATCGTGCAAAGGCTGTGAGCCTTTTCCAGGATCGTCTCGAATACTGGTGCGAGGTCGCCTGGCGATGAATTGATGGCCTGCAGCACGTCCGCGGTCGCCGTTTGTCGCTCCAGCGCTTCGCGCTGCTCGGTCAGGAGCCGCGCATTCTCCATCGCGATTACCGCCTGGGCGGCGAAATTCTCGAGAAGCGCGATCTCCTTTTCAGTAAACGGTCTGACCTCCTGTCGGGCTGCGGCGATCTGGCCAAGCAGGTTCCCGTCCTTGCGCAGAGGAATGAACAACACGGTGCGGAAGCCGGCGAGTTCAAACGCGGCACGGACCAGCGGGTCGTCGGTCTCGGCGCAGTCGGGGGCTTGGGCGAAGCGCGCCCCTTTCAGCAACGGCTGGCTTGGGTGGTTCGGACCCGGGACGAAGCCCTGGCGCAGTCGATTGGCGAACGCTGCGGATATCCCGTGCACCGCAACCGCGCGGAATTTCTCGCCGTCATAGAGCTGCAGGCTCCCATGGCTGACCCCGCAAAGGCCGTGCGCCTTCTCTAGCATTGACTGAAAAACCGGCGCGAGGTCGCCTGGCGATGAATTGATGACCTGCAACACCTCGGCGGTTGCGGTCTGCCGCTCGAGTGCTTCGCGCGTTTCTGTGATGAGCCGCACGTTCTCGATGGCAATGACGGCCTGTTTGGCGAAGTTGGCCACAAGTTCAGTTTGCTTTGCGGTAAACGGCTTGACCTCCTGACGGTAAATGGTGATTGCGCCGATCAAATCGTTTTCCTTGAGCATCGGCACGACGAAATAGGTCCGGGCCCGGGCGAGGTCGGCTATTTTGACAACGGAGGGATCGCCCTCCAGATATGGCGGCAGGGTTCGGATATCTTCGATGTGGACCACTTGGTGGGTTCGAGCAACGGTGCCGAGACCACTTTGCGGGTGTGGTTTGAACGGCGTCTGCGCGAGCGAAGCGGGGTAGGCGGATGGCACATTGTAATGTGCTACGGGATGGAAGCTCCCATCCTCATAAAGATTCATCGTGCCAAAATTTGCGCCGCAAACGCGCGTTGCGTTCGCCAGCATACTCTCGAACACGGGGGCCAGATGGCCGGGAGACGAACTTATGATTTGCAGCACTTCGGAAGTAGCGGTCTGTTGTTGAAGGGATTCTTCGAGATCGCGCGATTTTGCCCGCACTTCGTCGAACAGGCGCACGTTCTCGATTGCGATCACGGCCTGGTCGGCAAACGTTGTCGCCAATTCAATCTGCTTTTGTGTGAACGGACGGGCTTCCTTGCGCGTCATTACGATAACGCCGATAGGCGCACCCTCGCGCAGCATTGGGACCGCGAGGACGGTACGAAAATTTGCAAGCCGCTGGGCTTCCGTGAAGGTGTATTCCCGATCGGCCAGCGCATCGGGGACATGAACGGATCTCCCTTCAAGCAGCGCGCGTCCCATCGCCGAGCCTCTGTCCGCCACGACCGGAATGGTTCTGGAGTATTCGACAAATTGTTCGGGAAAACCGTAGGCTTCGGCCCGAGACAACACCCCCTCTCGTTGGCGCGTGATTTGCGCCATGTCGGCATCGCACAGCCGCGCAGCCGACTCGACTAGAGTTTGCAGGACAGCATGCAGGTCAAACGCCGAGCGACTGATGACGTTAAGTACATCGGCTGTCGCGGTCCGCTCCTCCCGCGCTTCTTCGAGTTCGCGGGTTAGACTGCCTACCTGCCTTTGCAGGTCGGCAATGGATAGGGCCGCGGTTAATACTTTGGGAGTTTTGGGCCTATCGGCTCGCCGACCCTTGACCGGCTGTGTGCTACCACCGTCTCGCCGCATTTCGCTCCCCTCAGGTGGGTCACGACGAGGTTCCATCTTATGCAAATGCTGCGTTTCGCGCCATGGCAGGAAGTCCGGTTCGGGTCATTCTCCGACCAAGCCAGCCCGTCCGCCTGCCACTTGACCTCCGCTTTGCCCTATTAAAACGACCAAGGGCGTCGGCGATGCAATATGTCGCGAAGGGTCATAAGCTGACCTGACGGCCCCCAAATCTAATTTCCGCTTTACCCCCGAAAGCGGACTCAAGTCGGACATCGCGGCATGTCCGAAAAGGGCCATGAACGGAAGCGGAGACCGTAGCCGCAGCCGGGGTTTACTTCTTGGAACCAACCGCCCGGTCGCGACCGCCCAGCGTGGTCTCGACCGCTTGCATTAGCGGCATGTCATGGTGCGACCTGCAATACTCCTCCACTTTATCTGCATTCCGTTTTAGGTCCCCAGTATCAACAACGGTGTTGTTACGCTTG
>Ga0307474_10003032_pt1 | contig 12101 bp, 10 predicted proteins | sample atmos_gasesECM1C_2_FD_203312 | JGI IMG/M metagenome (GOLD analysis project Ga0307474, IMG submission 203312) | Hardwood forest soil microbial communities from Morgan-Monroe State Forest, Indiana, United States - atmos_gasesECM1C_05 | ecosystem: Environmental > Terrestrial > Soil > Temperate... | reverse complement strand
CGGTGCCGAATCCTGAAGCAGGACTTTTTCTCTGATCCACTCTTCGACTTTCTTTCCGGCGCGAGTGTAGACATTGTCCTGCGGCGAATCGCTGGGCAGTACGCGGCCTTTTTCGATGGCGATCAGGTTGTCGGGGCTCTTGGCGTAATAGCCCTCCTGCATGGCCGGGCTGATTTTGTCGTAGGGTTGGGTGAGCACATCGCTTAGCTGTACTCGGTTTGTGTCGTAACGGAAGGCGCGAAACGGTTGGATTTCTGCCATGTGGGCCTCGTGTGGTCGCAACTAAGCGAATCGGATTGACAATTGTAACAGCGAGAGGCGCGCAAACAAACGCCAGGAACGGGACTGCGAGAGGAAGTTTTTCAGCGGCGGATGAACGTCCGAGGTTCTGAGCTGGAGGGTTCTAAGAGTTCTAGGAGCCGGTCCGTTTGCGCGAGTGCATCGCGGGAAAACTCAAGTACACTAAAAATCGTGAAAAATAATAGCCAGTTCTCGAAAATACGCGCATTAATCTTCGACCTGGACGGCACGCTGATCGACTCCAAACTGGACCTGGCACTTTCGGTCAACGCGATGCTGGATCACATGGGCAGCCCGCAACACGTCCATGAAACGATTTTCGGTTTTGTGGGGAATGGGGCGGAGGCGCTGGTGCGCAAATCGTTGGGCGACGGAGCCAGCGATGAGGAGGTGAAGCGCGGGCTGGGCTACTTTTTGAGCTATTACCGGACGCACATGCTGGATAACACCGTGCTGTATCCCGGGGTACAGGAGGCGCTCGATGAATTCCGAAGCAGCAAACGATATGCGATGGCGGTATTCACGAACAAGCCGGTGAATTTCAGCCAGGCGATTATCGAAGGCCTGAATTTGTCGAATCATTTCGTCGCGGTGTACGGCGGGAACAGCTTTGAAAGGAAGAAGCCCGATCCGATGGGCATTGAAGTTTTGTTGCGCGACCTGAAGGCGACACGCGAAGAAGCGATGATGGTCGGCGATTCGCAGGTGGACGTGCAGACCGCGCGCAATTCCGGAATATTGGCGTGCGGGGTCACGTACGGCCTGGGTTTGGAGGGGATGCGCGCTCATCCCCCGGATGTGATGGTGGATAATTTGCTAGAGCTTCCGAAAAAACTCGACGGCGGCTAGTGCGGACGCGGCGCCGGATGACGCACAGGTCAGGGCTGGTAGGTGGACGCGTACCAATCCCAGGTGAGCTTTAAACCTTCTTCGAAATTTACACTGGGCTGATAACCGAGCACTTTGCGAGCTAGTGAAATGTCGGCCTGAGAATCTTTGATGTCGCCGATCCGCGGCGGATCGTATTCCGCGGAGATTTTCTTTCCCGTTATTTTTTCCAGCAGCTTTATCACCTGATTCAAGGTGATACGCGCACCGGTCCCGCCGTTCATCACCATTCCCGAAGCGCCCGGAACCTCGCAGGCACGAAGAGTAACGTCAACCACATTGGCAATATACGTGAAATCGCGGGACTGCTCGCCGTCACCAAAAATTACCGGGGATTTGCCGCGGATCACGGCCAACATGAAACGCGAAAGCACTCCGGAATATTGGGACGAAGGATCCTGGCGCGGGCCAAAGACGTTGAAATACCGCAGGCTCACATTTTCGAGCCCATAGGCGCGCCCGAAGACCTGTGCGTACAGTTCGCCAGCGAGTTTGGTGACGCCATAGGGAGAAATGGGCGATGCGGGCATCGATTCCGTTTTGGGCAATTGCGCGGTTTCGCCGTAGGCCGAAGAAGAGGCCGCAAATACCAGGCGCCGCACTTTCGCGTCGCGCGCCCCGACCAGAACGTTCAGAGTTCCGTCGATATTTACGCGATTCGTTTCCAGCGGATTGGCCACGGACCTGGGAACCGAAGTGCGGGCCGCCAGATGAATTACGTAATCGATTCCGCTGCAGGCCGATTGCACCGCGGCCAGATCGGCGATGGTCCCAATATGCAGGGCGATCTTGCCGCGAATCGCGGCCAGATTTTCTTCCTTACCGGACGAGAGATCGTCGAGCACCACGACGTCCTGCCCTCGGCGGACGAGTTCCTCGACAATGTTCGAACCGATAAAGCCGGCTCCGCCGGTAACGAGATAGCGCACGCCTGGTTTTCCTCCGCTGCAGATATGCCTTGGAAATCTGACGGAATCAAATCTTTTTGGCAAGCGCCAAAGGCAAAGCGTAGCCGGAATTTTTCCTTTCGAGTAGGCTGAGTTGGGAGCCACTGGAGGTGCGGAATTAAACGGTCAACGCCGCAAACCGGAATGCTGCGAGAACCCCAATTCGGTTCGGCCAGGCGGATCGCCAATCGTCTAAGGGCCGGCGCGCTGCTGGTGGCTATCCTGGCCGCTCCCGCATTACGCGGCCAGAACGAGAAGACTTCGCTGCTGGCAAACATTCCGTTTGCTGCCGGGGAATTGTTGAGTTACCGGCTCACCTGGTCCGTTTTTTCAAATGCGGCGACAGTGCGGCTGGCGGTGGTGGAGAAGCGCGACTTGTTTGGCATACCCGCCTGGCATTTTCGGGCGTCGGCGCATACCGAGGTTCCGCTGCGCTCGCTGGCGGAGATCGACGACCAATTCGATTCGTACGCGGAGATAGCCACGCTGGAAAGCCGGCAGTATGAAACTTATCTGAATGAATTGGGCGAAAAGGAAAACGCGGTGTGGCAGCTGGCTTCCGTCCGCCAGGTGGCTCGGGGTCATGCCTCGGTAGTATTGGTAAAACCGCGCACGCGAGATCCGCTCGCGGCGTTGTATGTGTTGCGCGCCGTGGACTGGCAGCGAACGCCGGAATTCCGCGCTCCGGTGTACGACGGCGAGGATCTATACGAAATGCAGGCTCGCGTCGAACTCCCTGAGGATGTGATCAGTGTGTCTGGAAAAGAAGTGACGGCGACGAAGATTGCGGTGGTCCTGTTTCGCGGCGGATACCAATCACGAACGAGATGCTGGATATGGCTTTCCCGCGACGCGCAGCGCGTGCCGCTGGTGATTCAGGCGCAGGTACCCTACGGAAGCGTGCGCGCCGAGCTGATGTCAGGGCAGTGACGAACGATTCAAATAGGCGCGAGCGGAGCAGACATTTAGTTTTCGGGAACGACCCAATCGTCGGGAGGGAAATCGATTTGCCAGAAAGATGGCGAGGGCTTCAAAAACTCAATGCCGATTTGCGATCGACCCGCTTGCTGCTTGCCGACGTGAACGATGCGACATTCGTGAGCATGCCTGGTCAATTTGTTCGAAATGGCAATCGTTTGGCCCACGGCCACGGACGCAGCGAGCGAAACCAGAGCACCGTGGGCGTTGACGACCAAGGTGCGGGTATCCTCGGCAAAATCCTGATTGTTCAGTTTTCCCGCGATGGTAACCGGCACGCTCAACAGCACGCGCATGCTGCGGCGGCGTCCGGTGTCGGCGATCCACGATTTCTTTTCCTGCTGCGACAAAGTAGATGAACTCATAATTGAATAGAAGGTATCGGGCGGGAAGTACCGCGGCAATGGGACTACCTTACCAGTCGGATTTTGCGCCCGCCTGAACGAAGGAACGGGAAGTGAAACTGTTCGTGAGGCCAGGCGAAACCATTCGCCGGCATTTTTCCGGTGGGGCTGCGGAATTTTAGCAGTGCACGATTTTGCCGCTGGGGCCTTTGACGTTGCGAGTGGCGTTGCGAGTGTCGACCACGAGTTTTGAATTTTTGACGATCGCATCGTAGTCATATTGGGTGTGGTCGGTGGCGATCAGCACGCAATCGTAAGCCGCCAGGTTTTGGGGCGTCAGCTCGACCGATTTCATATGCGAAAAATCGTAGTGGCGCATTTTGTGCAGCGCGGGGAAGTAAGGGTCGTTGTAATCGAGCTTGGCGCCGCGGGCGGTGAGTAGTTCGAGAAGTTTCAAGGAAGGGGACTCGCGCAGGTCGTCGACGTCTTTTTTGTAAGCGACGCCGAGGACGAGAATCTTTGAGCCCTTGACGCTTTTTTCGTGCGCGTTCAGCGCCGCGACGAGCGCATCGACCACGTGGTAGGGCATGGCGGTGTTGATTTCGCCGGCCAGCTCGATGAAACGGGTGGCGAAATCGTATTCACGCGCTTTCCACGAAAGATAAAACGGGTCGACGGGGATACAGTGGCCGCCGAGACCTGGACCGGGGTAAAACGGCATGAAGCCAAAAGGCTTGGTGGCGGCGCTGTCAATGACTTCCCAGATGTCGAGATCCATGCGCAGCGAAAGCTGCTTCAGTTCGTTGACCAAGGCGATGTTGACGCAACGAAAGATATTTTCGAGCAGCTTGACCATCTCCGCCGCGCGGGTCGAGGTCACCGGCACGACTTTCGCGACGATTTGGGCATAGAGGTTCACGGCGGCCTGGCAGCTGGCGGGATTGATGCCACCCACGACCTTCGGAATCTGGGCCAGGCCGAATTGTTTGTTGCCGGGATCCTCGCGCTCGGGAGAAAACGCAAGATAAAAATCGGTTTTGGTGTTTTCAGCGCCTGGGCCCTTGGCCAGCGGGCATTTCAAGCCGCCCTTTTCCAGGATGGGCAGGACGAGTTCTTCGGTGGTTCCAGGATACGTGGTGCTTTCCAACACAATGAGCTGATTTTTTTGCAGGTTGGGCGCGATGGATTGGGCGGTCGACTCCACATAGCTCAAATCGGGTTCACGGCGTTCATCGAGCGGCGTTGGAACGCAGATCAAAACCGCATCCATGTCGCGCAGTTTCGAAAAGTCGGTAGTGGCACCAAGACGCTTGCCCTGAACGTGCTGATTGATTTTATCCGCGGGAATATGCTGGATGTAAGACTGGCCGGCGTTGAGCCTAGTGACCTTTTCCTGATCGGTGTCGAAGCCGGTGACGCGTTGGCCCACATCGGCGAAGCGCAGAGCCAGCGGCAAACCAACGTAACCGCACCCGATGATTCCAATCTTAAGTTCTTTTCCGGCGAAAAATTCCGGCTTGCGGTCCGTATCCATTCCGATTCCTCACTTCGAAGCGCTCAATTATGAAGGTGGCGCACAGAACTGCGTGAAGGCCTTTGGCGCAAACGGTAATTGTAGCAACAATTCAGAAATGCCAGAAAGGAACGGACGGGATCGCAAGCTAAAACAATCAGGACAAATTAGCGGATTTCAGCAATCGAGGGCGTGGCGACCAGCGGCGTCGATGGTGAACGGAGTGGGTAGCGGCAGGATCAATTTTCCGCCGCGGCCGAGAAAGTCACGCTCGCGCATTTGAATTTCGTTCAGAAAATGCCAGGGAAGAATCAGAAAATCGTTGGCATGAGCGCGGGCTTCGGCCTCCGAAATAATGGGAATCCAGGTACCGACTGTAAATCTGCCCCATTTTTCGGGGTTACGCTCGGCGGCGGAACGAATCAGGCTGCGATCTAGCCCAAAAACCTGCAGCAGCGTGTTGCCTTTGGTGGATGCCCCGTATAGAGAGATCTGCTTGTTTCGCTCTCGCTCGTTTTCGATATAGGCGCGCAACCTCTCACCGATTCTGCGGATGCGGCCGCTGAACTTGGCATACGTCTGGATTTGGGCGAGGTTGGCAAAGTGTTCTTTCGCGCGCAGGGCTTCGACCCGCTCCCGCCGGGCAGTTACCGAAGCGGCGGGGCAATCGCGGTGGACGACGTACACGCGCAGGCTGCCGCCATTCACGTCGTTAGTTTCGGCGTCAGCAACGATCAGGCCGTGGCGCTCCAACAACGATTCCAGGGCGGCCAAAGAGTAATACTCCAGATGTTCGTGGCAAATCGAATCGAAGGCGTTGCGCGCGAGAACCTGGGGCAGGTAATGCATTTCGATTATCCACACACCTTCCTGGTGCAGGAGACTGGCTACGTCGGCAACGAACGCGTTCGGGTTTTCAAGATCGTAGAACATGGCAATCGAAGTAATGATGCGGAACTGTTCCCCGTGCACCGGTTGGGCCGAGAAGAAATCGTTCACGACGCGGTCGGTTCCGACGGCAGCTTCAGACAGCAAATTTTCGGCAGGCTCGAAACCAATGCGCCGGATTCCTTCCACGTTGTAAGAACGAAGCAGGGTTCCGTCATTGCAGCCGATGTCGAGGACGCTATCGCCGCGATCCAGTCCAGAAAATCGAGAGGCTTTGGCGGTGATGTCCGCCAGAGCCCCGCGCATGGTGGCGCTGACTCCCGATTTGTACCAGTAACGGCTATAGAGCCATTCGCCCGGCGTGGTGTGACGCAGTTGTACGAGTCCGCACTGCTGGCACATCAACAGTTCCAGCGGCACGCGGGGCCAACGGCTGCTTTCCGGGATGTCGGCAAAATTCGAGACATATAGATTTCCGAGATCCAAAACGAGTTCGAGGTTCGGGCTGGAACACGAGCGGCAGGTCGAGCGTGCCCTTACTTCCGCCACTGCGAGAGGCCGCTGTTGGACATGGGGCTCGGTAATGGTTGGGGAGAAAGCCATCTGCTTTTCGGCTCCTTAAGCGCTTTGTTCCAGCACGGAAGATTCCGCCGGGATGGGTGGGCGCGTTTTTGTAGCGCGATACCATTCGATGGTTTCGAACAAGCCATCGGGAAGACTGCGCCGGGCACGGAAGTTGAATTCTTTTTGGGCGCGAGATACATCGAGAACCCGACGCATGGTTCCCTCCGGATAGGAGGGATCCCAATGAATCTTTCCGGTGAACCGGCACAGCAAGGCGATGCGGCGGGCGAGTTCGTGGATGGCGACTTCCGTGCCGGTACCGATATTGATGGCATCGGCGCCGTGATAATGCTCGAGCGCAAGCAAAACGCCTTCGGCGCAGTCCTCGACATGGATGAAATCGCGGGTGGCGCAACCGGTGCCGCCGATTACGACTTCTTCCGCTCCGGTTTCGACCGCGTCGACGAATTTCCGAATGAGCGAAGGGATAACAAAACTCGTGCGGGGATCGAAATTGTCTCCCGGACCGTAAAAATTGGTGGGGATCAGACAGACGCAATGAAAGCCATATTGCTGGCGATAGGCGAGGGCTTGAATCAGGGGAAGACGTTTAGCGATTCCGTGTTCGGCGCGACCGGCGTCGGGCAAGCCCTTGAATAGATCTTGCTCGCGAAGCGGGACCGGCGCATTCGCCGGATAGGAACTGGCGCTGCCGAGGTAAATCATTTTCTCGACGCCGTGGCGACTGGAGGCTTCGATCAACTGGGTGGCCATCATCACATTGTTGTAGAAGGTTTCGGCCACGTCGCGACGGCCATTCGGACTGGCCACCGAGGCGGCGAGGTGAATCAGCAGTTGGGGGCGCGCTTCGTCGAATAGTTTCTCGATATGGTCGAAACGGCTGAGGTCGCACGTGGCACGGCGGGGCACGACGATGTCGCGGCCGCCCCGTTCACGCAGCTTACGGACCACGACGCGGCCCAGAAAACCTGCGCCTCCAGTAACGACAATACGACGCCCATGAAACACGCCGGTGCTGCCATTGCCAGTGTCGATAGGCCTCATTCTCCACCTCGGGCGGACATCCGCCGTTCGAGTTGGCCACTCAATTTGTCTTCGAGCAGTTGCACATCGGCGTCGACCATAATTTTGACCAGGTCGCGAAATTTGATGCGGGGAGTCCAGCCCAGGCGTTCGCGGGCCCGGGAGGCGTCCCCTTCCAAACGATCGATCTCGGTAGGCCGGTAATACTGCGGGTCGACTTCAACGTAGCGGCGCCAGTCGAGACCGACGTGGGCGAAGGCGCGGTCGACGAATTCCTTTACGGAGTGGGTTTCGCCGGTGGCCAGAACGTAGTCCCCTGGTTCGGCTTGCTGCAACATCCGCCAGATGCCTTCGACGTATTCGGGTGCGAAGCCCCAATCGCGTTCGCCATCCAGATTGCCGAGATAGAGTTTTTTTTGCAGACCGTGGAGAATGCGGGCCACGGCGCGGGTGACTTTGCGGCTGACGAAAATTTCACCGCGCCGCGGCGATTCATGGTTAAACAGAATCCCGTTGACCGCGAATAGGCCGTAGCCTTCGCGGGCGTTGACGGTCATCCAGTAGCTGTAGAGCTTGGCACACCCATAAGGGCTGCGCGGATGGAACGGAGTGGATTCGTTCTGCGGACATTCGTAGGCTTGTCCGTACATTTCGCTGCTGGCGGCGTTATAAAAGCGCGCGGGAATTCCAGTTTCGCGAATGGCGTCGAGCAGGCGCGCGGTTCCAAGGGCGGTGATGTCGCCGGTGTATTCCGGAATATCGAAACTGACCCGGACATGGCTTTGAGCGCCCAGGTGATAAATCTCGTCCGGGGCGATTCGATAGAGCAGCTTGGAGAGGCTGCTGGTGTCGGCGAGATCGGCGAAGTGCATGAAGAATTTCGCGTCGTGATCATGCCAGTCAGCGATGAGGTGGTCGACGCGCTCGGTATTGAAGCTACTGGAGCGGCGCTTGATGCCGTGGACTTCGTAGCCCTTAGCGAGGAGCAGTTCAGCGAGGTAAGAGCCGTCCTGACCGGTCACGCCGGTGATGAAGGCTCGCTTGGGCCGTTGAGACAGGGCGGCGGTCACGTGGTTAGGTCCTCGCCTTTAAAGAATCGTCTGCGTGTCATGATTCATTCGCGATGGAGCGTTTTGGAACTGCCGAACAATTTGGAACACAATTTTCCGCAATTGAAACTGATCCGTCGCTAATCATTGTCATCTATGCAAGTGCTACGCCAATTCGTTGGCAGCCATGGCGGCCACGCCGGAGCGCCAAAATTTCGGCGTTCGTTGTCATCTCTGCACTCGTGCGCTATTCTCGATTCACGATGGTCGACATTCACTGCCACATACTTCCGGAGCTCGACGACGGGTCCGAATCGCTCGAAATGTCGGTCGAGATGGGAGAAATGGCAATCGCCGACGGCGTCACACACGTTATCGGCACACCGCACGCACATCCTAAGTACCCATTTGTTCCCGAATTGGTAAAAAAGCGGCGAGATGAGTTGCAGGAGCGGTTTGAGGGACGGTTAACGATCGCTACGGGTTGCGACTTTCACCTGAGCTACGAGAATCTGCAGGAGATCCGGCACGCTCCCACCCGGTACACTTTGAACCAGAAGAAGTATCTGCTGGTAGAGTTTGCCGACTATTCCATTCCGCCCTCGACAGATCAGACGCTGCACGAACTGCACCTGGCGGGAATCCTGCCGATCATTACGCATCCGGAACGCAACCCGCTGATTCGTTCGAAACCGGAGAGGTTCTTCCGCTGGCTGCGACAGGGATGCTACGCGCAGGTAACGGCGCAATCGCTATTGGGAAGGTTCGGGAAGCCGGCGCAGGAGGTGGCGGAACAATGGATCAGACTCAACGCGGTGCATTTTCTGGCGAGCGACGCGCACAACGTGACCACCAGGCCGCTGAAACTGAAAGAGACTTTCGATCAGGTGGCCAAGACGCATGGCGAAGACGTGGCGCGGGCTTTGCTGGTCGATAACCCGCGGGCCGCATTCGAAGGGAAGTCGCTGCCGTGGGTCCCGGAGCTCGATGAAGATATTGGACTGGCGCCGGGCGGCACTTCCACTCGTAAACGCAAACGGTTCTGGTTCTTCTGATCGTTCAGTCTAGTTGAACAATTCCAGAATTTCCTCGTAGCGCTTGAAGGGGGCGATTAAATAGGCACCGGCAATACTTTCGCTGCGGGCGCCGTGCGCCCACTCGAGCATGCGTCGGGCGAGGGCGAAGCCGCGCTCGCGCGCCGCTTCGCCGGCATTATCCATTTCACGCAAGGTGGCTTCCGGGATCACGATTCCGGGAACTTCGTTATTCAGGCGCAAGGCTTGTTTGTAGCTGGTCAGCGGCCACAGGCCGACGATGATCGGTATGGGCGATTTTCCGCCCAAGCGTTTCAAGAAAAGGCGCCAATGCTCCGGATCAAAAATCGGCTGAGTCATCGCGAAATGGGCCCCCGCGGCGACTTTTTCTTCGAAGCGACGAAGTTCTTCATCGATATTTTCGGCAACGGGATTCACCGCCACGCCGATGGTGAAATTGGTTGCGCCGCCGAGACTTTTCCCGGCCCAGTCCGTGCCTTGATTCAGCCGCGACAAGACCCTTACTAAACCAATGGAATCGACCTCGTAGACTCCGCTGGTTTCGGGATGATCGCCGAGTGACGGGGGATCGCCGGTGATGGCCAGAATATTGCGAACGCCACCGACGGCCCAGGCGCCGAGCAACATGGCCTGCAGGCCGATGATATTGGCGTCGCGGGTGGTTACGTGCGGGATGGTTTCGAAACCGTGCGCTTCGAGCGCACCGGCCAGAACCATGGCGTCCATGCCGACGCGAGCGAGAGTGCCGCTATTGATGTCGATGGAGTCGACTGCGGAATGAGCCATGACGCGAGTGACTTGATCGAGAATGCGGTCGATGGAGACGCCTTTCGGCGGGTCGACTTCCACGGAAGTGACAAATTTTCCGGCCTGAATTCTCTTCCAGAGCTTGCTTTCCGGTTCGCGAGCGACCGCGCGGCGCAGGCGGTCAGCAGGATCGGCGACTTCCACGGTTTCGGTGGCAGCGAGAGCGCCGCGGGTGCCGGACGAAGCAGGAATCTTTTTTACAGCCTCGGCCATCGCGTGAATGTGATCCGGCGTAGTTCCGCAGCAACCGCCGAGAATGCGCGCGCCGATTTCGGCCGCTTCCTTGGCGAAGAGCGCAAAATATTCCGGAGAGGATCGCGGGTAGACCGTGCGGTCGCCGATGCGTTTTGGGAATCCGGCGTTGGGCATTGCTGACAAAGGAATGGTGGAATGCGCGGCCAGATGCTGCAGGACCGGCAGGAGAAGCTGCGGACCGATGGTGCAATTTGCGCCGATGGCCTGAATATTTTTTCCTTTCAGTTTTTCCCAGGCGTCTTGCGGGCGGGTGCCGCCGAAAGTGGTGCCTTCATCGGAATAGGTTAGCTGGGCCACGACGGGAAGGCGCGAGAACGAGCGGATCGCGTCGACGGCCGCAGCAAGTTCTTCGAGGTCGCTGAAGGTTTCGAGGACGAAAAGATCGACGCCGCGTTCTTCGAGTGCGCCGGCTTGTTCCTTGAAGATGGCCAGGATTTCTTCGGTCGGCAAGTTGCGGACATGCTGCTGAATCCCCAGCGGGCCGATGGAGCCGGCGATGAGAACTTCGTGTTTGGCGGCTTCGCGTGCTTCGCGCGCAATTTTTACGGCGCGATGGTTCAATTCGGCAACGCGTTCACCCATGCCGAATTGGGCCAGCTTGTTGCGATTGGCGCCGAACGTATTGGTCTCGATGATCTGCGCGCCCGCTTCGATGTAGGTCTGGTGTACGTGAAAGACGGCCTCGGCGTGGGTCGAGTTGAGTTCGTCGACGCAACGCTGCGGGCCGACCGTCTCATAGAGCAACGAGCCCATTGCGCCGTCGGTGACCAAGATTTTTTGGGCTAGTCGCTCGTTGAAGTCTTCAATCCGCATGCGTTTCAGTTTCCCCTAAGATCTGTGTCCGGCGATGGCCATCGCTCTTGAGCGGCGGCGGCCGAAAAGTCACCCATTATATCATCCCGCGTCAGGCCCAGTGGGTGCGAGCAAATCGGAACAGCCCGCCGTTTGCAAGGTCGTCCTGCTAAAGATAATTTCAAATTTGTGCGCGCGAAACTATGGTATCTAGTCGTTCCATGATGTTCGTGAACGCCACGAAAGGAGACGACATGACTCGCATCCGCCCTCGCCTAACAGCCCTCTTCGTTTCGGGTGTGATTGCGTTGACGCTGAGCCCGGCTATGGCACGTTCAGCTGTTGCTCAAGAAACGCATCAGCCCCAAACAGCCGGAGTTGACAACACGAAGATGGGTCCGTATCGCGCGCTGGCCCGACTGACCTATGCCGCGGCGCAGAAGGGCGACGGTGCGGGAGCGGCGCAACTGGCAAAAATACTCGAACGGGTTTGGGATAAGGCCGAGGATTACGGCGGCGATACGGCACTTTCGAAGACAAATCCCGACCTCTTCAAACAGGCGGACAAGGCCATGGATGATTTCATGACGGCAGTGCAGGCAGGGGCGAAAACTTCGGCAGATGCTGCCAAGCTCAAAGCGGCTTACAACACTTATCTCGAAAAACTTCAACTGGCG